>Ga0105048_10005707_pt1 | contig 20097 bp, 10 predicted proteins | sample MAT05_FD_78382 | JGI IMG/M metagenome (GOLD analysis project Ga0105048, IMG submission 78382) | Freshwater microbial communities from Lake Fryxell liftoff mats and glacier meltwater in Antarctica - MAT-05 | ecosystem: Environmental > Aquatic > Freshwater > Ice > Liftoff microbial mat | place...
CGACGGCGTCGAACGCGAGCGCGCTTTGACAGACGGCCTCGACGCGGCCGTCGCCGTACTTCTCACAGAGGCGAAGCAGCGCATACGCCTGACGCATGCGCGTACACGGGAGTGGACCTCCGAGCAGGCGCTCGGCGTAGATGCCGACGTGCAGGCCCTTGTCCTTGGCTTTCGCGACGAGCCCGTCGACCCTAAGCGTCATCTCGCGGCCCGTGCCCTCCGGAACAAAGAACACGCGAAAGCGCCCGCTCTGGCCTGCACTTGGCACGGAGGAATTGCAGCTGTGCCAAAGGGCCGGGCTGGTCAAGCTGGGTCACATTGCGATCGACGGCACGAAGATGAAGGCGAACGCGTCGAAGCACAAGGCGATGAGCTACGAGCGGATGAGCGAGGCCGAGAAGAAGCTTTCAGAAGAGGTGACTCGTCTGCTGGCCGAGGCCGAGCGCGTGGATGCTGAAGAAGACGCGCTGCACGGCAAGGGCAAGCGCGGCGACGAGCTGCCGAAGGAGCTCAAGCGCCGCGAGGATCGGTTGCTGAAGATCGCGAAGCCAAAGCGGAGCTCGAGCGCGAGGCGAAAGAGAGGCCGCTGCGGAGCTTGCCGAAGCCGAAGCCAAGCGTGCGGAGCGCGAGCGGATAGCAGCGGAGCAGGGAAGGAAGGCGACGGGCGCGAAGCCCGAGCGGCTCGACCCGGACCAGGCGGTGCCTGACCCGAAAGCACAGCGTAACTTCACCGATCCCGAGTCGCGATCATGCCGGACGGCCCCCACAAGCGGTCAGCGGTCAGCGATCAGCGGTCAGCCGGATTCGAGAGCTGAACGCTGACAGCTGATCGCTTCTCGACCGACGCCTCCTCTTGCGTGGCTCTCCACTTTTCCTGACGCGAGACGATCCGCACCCGAATCCTTTCGCCGACACACTCCTAGATAAGCTTGTCGCGAGCCGGCCGAGACCGAAGCGAGGCTGGCGCATGAGGAGTGAGTACCGGAAGCCTGCTATTGCAGGCTGAGGAGCGGAGCGACGAGTCCGCCAGCTGCAGCGAGAGTATCGGCCGGTGCAGCAAAAGCTAATTTAGACCCGCCACCTGGCGCGATGCATTCGACCGCCGACCAGATATTCACCGGGTGGCGGTCAGGCAAGGCAGGCTGAGCCATGCCACGCGTCACACGACGTGCTGCGGGTGGCGGGCAGGGGAGACCGTGGGAGGCTGGGTCGCGGCACCACCTGGACGCACATGACGAGGCACGCGCCCAGCGGCGAGGTCGCTGCGCGAGTGCGCGGCGACCCGAGCTCGACCACTTCGATGGAAACGAGAGCCCGACGCTACTCTGCTGCCACGCTCGCCCGCTTGACCTCGTCGAGGAGCAGGTTGCGCGCCTTGCGACGGGTCTCGAAAGAAGCCAGCGCCCACAGCGGGAAGTAGCTCTTGTACATGGCGTACTCGAGCAGCGCCGTGTGGAAGAAGATACCGTGAGGCGCTTGGCGTGGCCACTCGCCGCTGCCGAGCTGGGCGCGCGCGATGAAGCGAGCGGCGCGCTCGAGCACGTCCCAATCCGGGTCCTTGGCTTCGAGCAAGGCCGAGAGCGCCCAGGCCGTTTGCACGACCTGCCCCTCTTCGGACTCGATGTAGGAAGTTGCGTGCGGTGAATGACGCTCACCCCAGCTGCCATCGGGGCGCTGATGCGCCTTCAGCCAGCTGGTCGCGCGGCGGATCGCCGGATCGGTGGGCGGCACGCCGCCGGCCAACAAGCCGCGGATGCCGAACATGGTTCCGTAGATGAAATGAACGCCCCACACGCCGTGCCACGACCCCTCGGGCTGCTGCAGCCTGCGAAGATGCAACGTCGCGCGCTGGATGGCCGCCGGGATGCCGGCGAGCTCGGGCGAAGCAACTCCTTGCGAAGCCAAATCAGCGGGCCGCCTCAAGAGGAGCGGGCGATCTTTGGCGATGCGCGCGAGCGCGGCGATGCACGAAGCCGTGCACTCCGGATACGAGTGCTCGGTCATCGAGTCGCCGAACATCTCGGCTGGGTTCAGCCACTCGAGTGACATGCGCCCCTTGCGCGGCTCATAACTGCCGAAGCCACCGTCCCGCGCTTGCGCGCGCAGAATGAAGCTCGCGCCCATGGCGAGATCGTCGTCGCTGACGGCGGTGTCGATCGCCTCGTGTGCCTCGAGTCGGCCGAGCAGCGCCTCTGCCGTGCAGTCACTGACAGGCCAGCCGTGCCACACCCACGAGAACGGGTAACCGCCCTTGGCGTCGATGCGGTGATGCTTCTCGAAATCAGGGAACGACACGCGGATCTGCTGCGACGCGAGGAAGCTGTCTGCCTTGGTGAGCGACGCGGTAACATCGGCATGTGGTTTCGCTGCTGCCAGCGTCTGCGCTGCGAAGCCAGTGTCCCAGATCGCAGAGCGCGCGCCGGTGACGCGCGTGCCGTCTTTGTCGTCCTCCCACAGCCAGCCGTCGAAGTGCGCGATCGCCTTGGTGGCGTCTTCGTCGTTCGGATCGGCCGAGTGCAGCGCGAGGATGTTGAGCAAGCCGCTCACTGGAGAGATCGACGTGTGGCTCGAGCTTCGCAGCTCCCAACGGATGTTCTCGCGCAGCTTGGCGACGGCCTTCTTGCGACCCAGAACCGTCTGCGCGCGGTCGACGACCTTGAGCACTTCATAGGCCATCGCCAGCGGTCGGCTGGGCTCGGCGTACAGATCTTCTTTGCGCAGCTGCGTGCGGGCTGCCTTGAAGTCGACGTTGTCGAAACCTTGCGGGAACAGCTCGTCGCGAAGCTCGAGCGCCAGCGGTGAGACCGGCGCTTGGAAGCGCTCGCCGTACAGCGTGGCCATCGAGAGATAGATGAGCCGCGTGTGGCAGTAGTAACGCGAGGGATGAATCGGCAGCCCCTGCGGCAACGCCCACAGCTCCGGGATCACCGGGTTGACGCCTTCCCAGCGGTAGAGCGAGAGCACCGAGAGCCAGAATTTGCCCCATGACGGGATGGAGACGACGCCACCTTCACGCTCGAAGAACGCCCGTGCCGGCTTGAGCAGCGGCGCATCGGCCGCGAGGCCCAGATAGCGAGCGGCGACGTACACCAACGTGGTGACGAACAGATTGGGCTCGGAGACTTCAGACAGACCCCAGAGCCCGTCGGACAGGCGCGTGCGCTCGAAGTGGAGCAGCAGCCGACGTTTGCGCGTCTCGTCGAGCGGCAGGCCCATCACGTTCCACGCCAGCACGTATTGCGCTGCCAGCATGGGACACCAGATGACCTCGCCCTCGAACGACCCGTCCACGTCTTGTTGTGCTTCGAGGGCGCGAACGCCGCGGGCCAGCGCCAGCGCCGGGTCCCAACGATCTTGGCCGGTCCGAGCAGCGTGGCCCGCCGCGCTGGGCAGCTCGACGACATCGGCCTTCACCGCTGAAGCCTTCAGCGCGCCTGCGTACTTCTCGCTCTCGTTGCGCGGCAGCTCTTTGGACGGGCGCGCCTCGGTGATGTGCAGTGCGCCGGCCAGCAGCCAGCGAATGCGCGAACCGAGCTCTTCTGTGATGGAACGAACTTGGTGCCACTGCGAAGTGGTGACCCCGTGCTCGAGCAGCTTGCCCGAAGCAATCAGCATCGCCTTCAAGAACGAGCTGCCGAACAAGAGCGGGCTGGTCTCTTGGCAGGACAGGAACTTCATCGTGCGGAAACGCTCGGTGGGGCTGCGCCGCCAGAGGTCGTAGATCGCGCGACGCATCTCGATGACCTCGTCGTGCGTGTCGGCGAACACTTCGTAGAGGGCGATCGCCAGCATCTCCGGGACGCGACTGTCGGACGCTCGCTCGCGGCGGTACGCCTGGAAGCTCGGCGCTTGCGAGAGCGCCACGCCATCTTGAAAGCCGAGCGTCATGCCAAGCGCGGTGAGTGGATGGTGATGACCCACAGCATCGCCGACCAGCGCCAGCCCGGGGCGACCGAACATCACACGAGCGCGCGTCTGGTTGGTTGCCCACGCAATATCTCCACGCAAGAGGGCTTTGCGGAATGGGTCACGCAAGCTCTCCGGCAGGGCGTGTGCGTACGTCTCGAACAGCACCGCCTCTTTGTCGCGCGTGATGCGGACGGAGAGCGGAACGTCGATGCACACGCGGATGAAGCGATCGGAAATGCGGTAGATCAGGATCGGACCGAGCGCGCCCAGCACCACGTGACCGAAGCCCTCGAAAGGCAGCTCCGTGTCTTCGAGCAGGATGCCTGCCATACGGGAGTAGGTGCCCGCTGAACCTGCGATGCCGAGCGCCGCGTGGGCCACGCTCGAGCGCCCGGCGGCGCCCACGATCTGGTTCGCGAAGATCGTGCGCATGGCGCCGCTCTTCGACTGAAACGTCAGATTTTGTCCGATGATTCGCGTTGCTTTGGCGGGCTCGATGTATTCGACGTTCGGTGCTGCGGACGCCTTCGTGCGCAAGATTTCGACCAAGCGCTCGTGGTGCAAGCTGTGACCGAAGGAGCCAGTCTCGTAGGGCAGCGCGATCGGCCGCGAGCCGTCGTCGGGGAACACCACGAAGCCGCGCCCAGTCGTGTACGGCACCGGCGGCGCCAGATCGACGCCGAGCTTGGTCAGGATGTCGACCGCACCAGGGTGAAGCCACTCGCCAGCGAGCCTGCTGCACGCCTTCGGGTTGGCCTCGATCAGCAGGACATCGGCGCCCTGCTCCGCGTACGCGAGCGCGGTAACGCACCCGACCGGACCTGCCCCGATGATGGCGACGTCGTATGACTTGGTGTCTTTGCGCATCGACAGTTGAATTCCTATTAGCTCGTTGTTGAAAAAATCAGAAAGTTCTCTTCGAACTCGGCCCTGTCCCACCATGCCCCAGGCGCATGGAGGGCTCGTGGGAGCGACTACTCGGTGGCGCTGGCCTCAGCGCGTTTCTTGAGGTTGAGAGCCGAGGCGGCGGCGTTTTTCTCGGCCTCGCGCGCCAGATGACGCTCCCACTTCTTGATGGTGAGGGTCTGGAACGCGTGAACGGCGGGGTTCACCTCGGCGATCGGCTGATCCCAGTAGCGGTCCCAGCCGTCTTGCTCGGCCTCACAGGCGATGGCGTCTTGAACCAAGAGCGGCCTGATGTGCAGCGGGTTGGCAGCCATCAAGAGCGGCTTCATCAGCCGGCGCGGCAGGCGCATCGGCAAGAACGGCACCTTGAACGCCTTGAAGTGGAACAGATAGAAGGTGCGCGTCGTCTTCGCATCGATGGGCAGCACGAACAGCCAGTGTTTGATGGCGCTGTCGGTGTTCGACCACTGGTACGGGTACTGGTACCCCAGATCCATCTTGTTCATGTCGACGCTGGAGCGATCGATGAACAGGCCAGTCACCTTGCCGCCGCCGACCTTGGTGTCGTACGAGACGAGCACTGCGTCGTCGGTGGCTTCGAGCTTGGTCAGTTTGGCGTCTTCGAACGGCTTGTACTTGCGGTGCAGGTACGCATGGCTGAAGTCGCTCACGTTGTCGATCACCATCGAGTGATGCGCCTTCACCGTGAAATCAACAGGCACACACGCCCACGGCTCCGGGCCCTCGAGATCCGGGATGTACGGCATCGGCACGTTCTCGGCGTTCTCGGCATCGCCCCAGAAGACCCAGATGAGCCCGTAACGCTCTTTCACCGGATAAGTGCGCAAGCGGCACACCGGCATCTTCATGCCGAACAGATCGTGCGGCACGTCGGCCAGCTTGCCTTCTTTATCGTACTCCCAGCCGTGATACTGGCAGACGATTCGCTCGCCCTTCACTTCGCCGATCGACAGTGGAACATGCCGGTGAGCGCAGCGATCTTCGACGCAGCGAACCACGCCGGAGTCGTCTCGATACAGCGCAGCGTGGGTGCCCCAGAAGGTCGTGCGCTTGATCTGCCCCTTGTCGAGCGACGTCGAGAGCTCGACTGCGTACCAGTAATTCGGGTCCATGCCGGCGGCGCGAGCCTTCTCGCGTTTGTGCTTGGCCTCTTGGAAGCTCGGCGGGCCGCTCACGCCGCTGCCCCTTGACGCGTCTTCTTCTTCGGCTTCTCCGGGGTTGCCTCGGGCGCCACCGACTCCCCCCGCGCTTGCGACGGACTCTGCGGAACAAGGCCACGGCGAGCGAAGTCGGCATATGCCTCGTGAATTGCCGAACGGACGTTGGTGGGCTTGTAACCGAGCTCGAGCTGGGCCTTCGAAGTGTCGGCCTTGCGGTTCATGCGGAGCAGGCGCACGGCTGCCGGCGTGAAGCGTTGTGGCGTCTTCGGGAAGAAGCTCGACATGAAGAACGAGCTGATGGAGGCGACACCAGCCATCACGCCGGGCGGCAAGCGCAGCTTGGGACGGGGCCGGCCTGCGACCTCTTCGAAAATATCCATCAGGCCGTCGACAGTGCAGAACTCGGTGCTGATGATGTAGCGCTGGCCTGAACGACCACGCTCCATCGCCAGCACGTGGCCGTCGATCAAATCGCGAGTCGAAACGAAGTCGAAGCCACCCGGCAAGTACGCGTTGAGCTTGCCGGTCGCAAAATCGATCAACGTGCGACCCATGCGGGAGGGCTTGTAGTCCCAGGGACCCAGCACGGCGCAAGAGGTGGCCACCACTGCGTCGACACCTTCGACGACTGCCTTGAGCACCTCGTGCTCGACGAGCGACTTGGTGCGGCCGTACGGCAGATGCTCGCTGAACGGGTAGAACGGCATGCTTTCGTCGCAGGGCAAGCTGGGGTCGTCCCAGTTGAGACCGACCGCAGAGAGCGAGCCGGTCACGACCGTGCGCTTCACGCCGGCGTCGCCAGCTGCGCGCAAGAGATGCGCAGTGCCGCGGACGTTGCAGTCGTAGAGGTCGCGTAGATCTTGATCACTGCCACCGAGCGTCGACACGCGCGCCGCGACGTGGAACACGTTCTCGCAGCCGCGGACGGCGGTGAGCGCGTCGTCGTATTTGCGCAGATCACCGAAGACGCGCTCGACCTTTTTTCCCAGCGCCTCTTCGATGGCGTCGATCGCGGTGTTGTCGCTGCCATCTCGCAGCAACACGCGAACGTCGCGCCCATCGGAGAGCAGCCGATGAACGAGGTTGGCGCCGACATGACCGGCAGCGCCTGTGACGAGCAACTTGCCCCCGAGCTCACGCCGCGGTTGCAGACCCACTTTCGGCTTCGCCACAGACTCGCTCATGTCATTTCCTCGAGAGACAGTGCCGCTCGAACCGACGTTGGCTTGGCCAGCAGACGGCGCGGGAGAAGTTGGTGGCGCCGACGTGCCGGGCTCGTTCACGGAAAGCGTGCTGGTCGGCCGTGAGGGTCGACCTACTACACCCGTGCGCGCGCGATCGAACAAGGCAGCGAGCATGCGGTTGCTGTCATCAGCTATTTCAGGGCGAGTGGCTGTCACGGCGTCTTCGAATACACGCATCACCAACGCGCGCGAAACCGTGGGTGCGCGATTCGGCATCAGGGCATCGTCGCCCTGCTCGACCTCGCGCAGGGTCGCGAGGGCGAGCGCCAGCGGAACGGAGCAGAACAAGCGGACCTCTGCGGCCAGAGCGGTGGGCCAGAGCAGCGTGTATTCTTCGGCGCGCTCGAGGTGATAACGCGCGCGGGCGGACAGCGCCCTCAAGAGCGTCAGCCCCTTGCTGCGCTCGGACGGCGCGAGCAGCTTCGCGGAGCAAATCTTTGCGAAGCCGTCAGAATTGTCGAGCTCGATGCCGTGCTGACCTGCTTCTTTGACCGGCAAGAAACAATCGCCTCGCAGCGAGTCTTCGGCCACGTCTTTCAGGATGTTCACCAGCTGCAGGCCCAAGCCGAAGCTGATGCTGCGCGCCTCGAGCTCTCGTTGTGCGCGGTCGCCGACGGGGAACGAGATGCGGAACAGATCAGTCAGCAGCTCGCCGACAGTGCCGGCCACGTAGTAACAATACTTTTCGAGGTCCTCGAGATCGCGTAGGCGCAGGCCCGACTCGCGGTCGGCGCGCTCCGAGTAGTCGCGCATGCCGCGTGACATCTCGTCGACGCGGGGCTCGATGGCGCGCCGCTGCACGTCGGGCAACGACGAGAAGGTGCGGAAGACCGCGCCAGCCCCGTAACACAGGTGCTTCTCGTGATCGCTGACGCCGAGACCGGCGGCGAACGCGGCTCGCTCGAACGCGGTGCCGACCGAGCCGTCACCGGAGAAGGCGTTGGCCAGCGCGAGATCGAAAGCATCGAACAGCGAGCCGCGCACGTCTGGCGCCATCCGCCGGTCGTCTTCGACCGTGTCGACGATGCGGCAGAGCAAATACGAGACGCAAATCGCTTCTCGAAGCTCGGGAATGAGCGCTTGAATCGACAGCGCGAAGGTGCGCGACACACCCGGGAGCGCGTCGGTGCAGAATGCCTTGTCGGTCTTCGACGCCACGCTGGCGCCGTCGGCGAGCGAGCCGGGGGGATAAGAGTCGAGGGTGGGCGAACCGGCCGACCACATGCCGCTCGGCGGAGCTGAAGAGATCGATGCTGCGCCTCTCGCTGCTCGCTCGCGCAGAGCAGCGAGCGAGGCGCGCGCAGGCTCGAGCGACACAGCGTTCTCATCCGCGATCTCGTCAGCGACGCGCTGAATCTCCTCGCCCACGGCACCAGCCTCGATGGCGACGTTGCGCGCGTGGAGGCGCATGTGACCGCGCTGAATACCCTCGGCGGCGAGCGCCCTCAGCGCAGCCAGGTTTTGCGCGAGGCCGGTCGCTGCGACGAGCGCGGCGAGCTCGCCCGCCGACGTTACCGCCGCGACAGCGCGGTTGGCTTTGACAGTGGGGTGCACCGCTGCGACGCCGCCGACAGTGCCGACCGCCATGGGCAAGGTCATGCGCCCGACGAGCGCGTCGCCTTCGACGCGCCAGGTGGAGAGGGCGGTGTAGCGGCCGTTGCGAGCCGCGAAGGCATGCGCCCCCGCTTCGATCGCGCGCCAGTCTTGGCCGAGCGCGATCAACGCTGCGTCGATGCCGTTCATTACGCCCTTGTTGTGGGTGGCGGCGCGGTACGGGTCGCGCTCGGCAAACACGCTCGCCTCTTCGATGCCTTTTGCGAGCAAGAGGCCGCTCTCGCAGCCTTTGCCCTCGAGCGATGCAAGCGGCACGCGACCGACGACAGTGACCAGGCGGCGATCACTGAGGTTCGACAGGATGCGCAAGCCGACGCGACCCTGGGCGAGCGACGCGACGTGCGGCGCCAGCGCTTCACACATGGTGTTGATCGCGTTCGCGCCCATGGCGTCGCGCACGTCGACGATCAAGTGCACGACCAAGATCGGACCGACTGGGTCCGCCGCGTCCATCGGGGGCAAATGACGGACTTCGATATCGATGGCGCCACCACCGACCGAGACGAGCTTGGGGTTGGTCGCGTTTGCGTTGGCGATCAAGCTCGCCTTGGCGGCGACGAGCGCCCGCTCGGCCAGCGCGGCGTCGACAACGTCGAGTACCTGAATCTGACCGACCATGTGCGGCGCCGTCAGCGTCGAGTGAACGCCACCACCCGCCCGCAAGAGCTTGGCGGCATAGCTGCAGCCAGCAACGACGCTGGGCTCTTCGACTGCCATCGGAATGAGCTGATCGCGACCGTCGAGCAGCATGTTCACGCACAACCCGAGAGGCAGACCCATCACGCCGATGGCATTTTCGACCATGTGATCAGCTTGCTCGTCGCAAAGGCCGTGCCCGGTCGACAGCGCGTTCAAGCTGCCCTCGGGCAAGCCAGCTGCCTCGGCAGCGCGTGCGCGCCGCGCAGCGATGTCGAGCCGATAGAAACCACCTAGTTCGCTCGTTTTGCTCATCGAGGCTGCTCCCCCCGGGAGACACCGCAAGCCACCTGGACAACGCTGTCGGCGGTGGCCCTGGCTCACGCCGCGCGGGCGAGACCGCTCTTACTCCGAACACGAACCGCGACCAAGCCCGGATTTCGCTGGTTCCGGCGCGAAAAACGCTTCGCACCGGGAGCCGCCGAGATGTGCTTGCCACGGCTCCAACTACGCAGCGAGGTCGGCCGCGGTTGCGCCGGACGTGGGCATCGCCGCTGCGCGCGGCTCGAAGCAGCACAATCGCGACGATCGGCTTGCTGCCGTGCGCGAGGCAGGCGAAGGCGGAGCATGATCTCACGGATCACACGAGTGCTGATCGCGAACCGCGGCGAGATTGCTTGTCGCGTCGAGAAGACTTGCAAACGCCTCGGTATCGAGACGGTCGCCGTCTACTCGGACGCGGACGAAAAGGCGCTGCATGTGAAGGCGGCGACCACCGCAATTCGCGTCGGCGGGTCGCCCGTCAAAGACAGCTATCTGAAGGTCGAAGCGATTCTTGCTGCTGTCGAAAACAGCAAAGCAGACGCTGTGCACCCGGGCTACGGCTTGCTCAGCGAAAAAGAGAGCTTCGCCACCGCAGTCCGCGCAAAGGGCGTGATCTTCATCGGCCCGCCTGCCGCCTGTTTGGACGCTTTTGGCGACAAGATCAAAGCCCGTGGGGTCGCTCGCGCGGCCGGTGTTTCACCGCCACCCGGCACCGACGGACCGATCGATCCGAGCGACGCAGCGGCGCTTACGCGTGAAGCCGATCGCATCGGCTACCCGCTGCTGGTAAAGGCGGCAGGCGGCGGCGGCGGCATCGGCATGCAGCTGGTCGAGAGCGCCGACAAGCTCGCGCGCGCCGCAGCCAGCTGTTCGGACCGCGGCAAGAGCGCCTTCTCTGACGCGCGTGTTTACATGGAACGTTACGTCACGTCGCCGAAGCACATCGAAGTGCAGGTCATGGCCGACGAGCATGGCAACGTCGCCACGCTGGGCGAGCGGGAGTGCAGCCTCCAACGACGCCACCAAAAGATCATCGAAGAGACGCCCTCTCCCGCTCCCTTCTTTTCCGGACCGGAAGGCGAGGCACGCAGAACGGCGCTCCATGACGCCGCGAAACGAATCGTCGCCAGCGTGGGCTACGTCGGCGCGGGCACTGTCGAGTTCGTGGCGAGCCCAGCAGGCGAGTTGTTCTTCTTGGAGGTCAACGCGCGCCTGCAGGTCGAGCATTGCGTCACCGAAATGGTCACCAACATCGATCTCGTCGAGCAGCAGCTGCGCGTCGCTGCCGGTGAAAAGCTCAGCGACGAGGTGCTCAGTGCAAAACCGAGAGGCCACAGCATCGAGGCCCGCCTCTACGCGGAGAACCCGCTCAAGATGTTCGCGCCGCAGCCGGGGACCTTGAAGAAGCTCGTGTGGCCGACAGACCAGCGTGATCTTCGCATCGAGACAGGCGTCGAAGAAGGCGCCGAAGTGACGCCTTTCTACGATCCGATGATCGCGAAGGTCGTGGCATGGGGCACGACGCGTGATGACGCCATCGCGCGGCTCCATCGCGCGCTGGCCGAGACAGTGGTCGAGCTCGTCGGCCCTCTGGGCCCCGCCGCGACCAACCTCGAATTTTTGAAGAGCCTGCTCGAGAGCGAGCCGGTCAAGCTCGGCGACTACGACACGTCGTTCGCCGAGAAGCACGCCAAGGCGCTGAAGGCAGCTGGCGCTACCTGAGTAGCAACTAGCTCTCTACCGTCTGCGTCGCTGCCTCGATCTGCTTCTTGGTGGCCGCGTCGAAGTATGCTTCGTCGCCGGCAGCTTCGACCACGATGACGTTTGCTTCGGTCACGAAGACAGTCACCCAATATTCATGATTGCGACCGTCTTTCTGCGTCTGGTAGCGCAGCCTCCGGCCTTCTAGTCCGGCCTTGCTGGAGACCTTTACCGGAGCGTCGCTCAACGCGGTGTAGCCCGACTTCTTCAATTTCAGATCGAGGGCGTTGGTCCAGAACTGGAGGTTGCCGCGAGGGTTGTTGTCCTCGGTGCGAACACCGATCACGACGCCGGCTGCGCTGGTGGCCCGGTAGCTGTACGTGTCGACTTCGTCCAGCTCGGCAAAGCCGTCTGGTGCGGTGACGCGGGCGCTGGGGCCACACGCGACAGAGAGCAGAAACAAGGGAGCGACGAGCAGAATTTTCAAGGAGTTCATCGGAATTTTCACTTCTTCGCGGCGGGCAATCGGAGGAGCTCTTGGACACCGAGGGTGCCAAACCAGGACACCGGCAAGTCGATCGAGCGCGGCGGCGGCGGCGGCGCGGGCGGCGGCGGCGGCGGGGCCTCCTTCACGACCACGGACACCGGCTTGGCCTTCGCAGTCAGTCGAACCGTGAGCAGGCTGAACGCCGTGTGCTCTTTGAGAAAGCGCAGTCGACCCGTCAGCACATCCATCTCTTTGGCGACCCGCTCGAGCTCACGCTCGACGGTCAACATGTCGGCCATCGTACCCGCGCGCGCCAAGAACTCTTCCAGGCGCTTGCGGGTGGCGCGCAAATTGTCGAGCCGAACTTCGGCGTCTTTGAACTCTGCGGTGACATCTTCGGCGCTGATGTTCGAGCTGGTCAACATGCCGAGCTTCTCGATCTTCTGAAGCCCTTCGCGGAAGCGTTGCGACGGCACCTTCACTTTGACGGTGTCGTTCGTGCGCCCTGCCAAGTGGCCGCCGACCGACTCTGCCGCGTCCACGATCGAATCGATCGTCCTCGCGACCTGGTCAGCGTCGACCGTGAGCGCGACGTCGCCGGTGTACACGATCAATGCTTGCGAGACGCGCTGCTCATCTTTCGTGGCCGTTGAAGTTTTGGCGCCGGCGGGTGCGGCCGTTCCTGGTGCGGCTTGCGCTTTTTGCGGCGCGCTGGGTGCGTCACCCGGCTGCTGCTGCTGCTGCGGAGCACCGGATTGCGGCGCAGCTTGCGGGGCGCGGGGCGCGGCTCCGGCGGGCGCGTCGGCAGCAACCTGCGGCGGAGCCTGAGGGCCCCGCATCGACGGCTCGGCGCCGCAACCTACGGCCGACGTGATGCCGACGAGCGCTAGCGCCGTAAGGCGCGACCTAAAACCAAGCAAACGATGACGGAGCACGTTGAACCTCTTCGCTCTGCGAGGCCTCGATGACCGTCGCATTGACTGGAGGCAAGAACGTGCTTGGCCCGCCGTTGCTTACAGGGTGGCGCTCAAACGCCCGCGATCGCCGTGAACGCCGCCTTCAGCTGCTCCATCTTGTCGCTGGCGCGCTTTTCGGCTTCGGCGAGCGGCTCGCCTTCACGCATCGGCTCGCACACGTCGAAATAAAATTTGATTTTGGGTTCTGTGCCGCTCGGCCGAGCAATGATGCGACTCTTTCCCTCTAGCTCGTAAATCAGCACGTCGCTCTCGGGCAAGCTCAGCTTCGACTCGGCCCCGCCAGTCGCTTTGCGAACGCCCTTCTTCACGTCGCTGGTGGCGAGCACCGCGAGCGGCCCGATGCGGTCGATCGGCTTGTCTCGCAGACGGCCCATGCAGGCTTGAATCTGCGCGAGGCCGTCTTGGCCCTTCATCGTGATCGACACCTGACCGCTGGAGAACAAACCGTAGCGGCGCGAGATCGTCTCCAGCTCGTCTTGCATCGTCTTGCCCGCCGAGCGCCGCCGTGCCCAGAGCTCGGCGAAGAGCAGCGCCGCGCTGATGCCGTCCTTGTCCCGCACCAACGGCCCGACTGTGTAGCCGAGCGCCTCTTCGTAGCCGAAGACGAAGCGCTTGTTCGCCTCCTTCTCGAGCGCCATGGCGCGGTTGGCGATCCACTTGAAGCCTGTCAGCGTCTCTTCGTAGGCGACGCCGAGCGCCTCTGCGATGACGCCGAGCTGCGGTGACGAGACACACGAAGCAAGCACCACGCGCTCGCCCGATTGATCGCCTTCGGTGAGCAGGTAGTGACCCAACAGCACGCCGACCTGATTGCCGGTCAGCTGCTGAAACCCCGCGTCGTCAGGGGCCTTGCGAACTGCGATCGCCAAGCGATCGACGTCGGGATCGTTGGCGATGATGATGTCGGCGCCGATGCGGTTGGCGAGCTCGTAGGAGAGATCGAGCGCGCCTTTCTCTTCCGGGTTCGGAAAAGCGACCGTCGGAAACTCCCCGTCCGGCTCCGCCTGCTCGGCGACGCTCTCGACCCGGGTGAAGCCGGCGCGGCGCAGCGTCTCGCGCACCAGCCGGTTGCCCACTCCATGAAGCGGCGTGTACACGATCGACGCCGTGCGCTCACCACCCTGTTGCACCGAGAGCGCCTGAACTTCTTGCAGGTAGCTCTCTTCGAGACTGGCATCCAGCTCGCGCACGAGGCCTTTCGCTTTGGCTTCGGCGAAACCCAACAGCGGGACCTCGCTCGCGACAGGCGACTTGTCGATGGCCGCGGCGATGCCTTTGTCTTGCGGCGGAATGATCTGCGCGCCGTTGCCCCAGTAGGCCTTGTAGCCGTTGTACTCGGGCGGATTGTGACTGGCTGTGATCATCACGCCCGCCGCGGCGCCGAGCTTCGTCACCGCGTAAGCAGCCACCGGTGTCGGGCACACCCCGGGCGAAAAATGAGCCGGGATGCCCTGGGCGGCGAGCACGCCAGCCGTCATCTCGGCAAACTCGCGGCTCATGCGACGGCCGTCGTAGCCGACCACGACGCCGCGTGTCTTCACGTCCGCGTCGTGGTCAGCCAAGAGGTAGCGCGCGAGGCCCAGCGTCGTGCGCAAGATCACAGCGATGTTCATGCGGCTCTCGCCTGCACCCAGCACACCGCGGAGGCCTGCGGTGCCGAACTCGAGCGGCCCCACGAAGCGCTCGGCCAGGTCTTTTTCGGCGGCCACATCACCGGAACGGGCGCGCTCTTTCAGCGCGGTCAGCTCATCGCGTGAGCGCGGGTCCGGGTCACCTTTGATCCAAGCTGCAGCGCGGTCGTACACATCCATGTTGCCGCGGATTATGTGACGCGCGCCTCGAGCCGAGAAGCCTTTCCTTTTGGCGCGTGTCAGCCTGCTCGGACCGGCGGCGGTTTCCATGCGAGGTAGATCGCCACGCCCGGAAGAACCAGCGCCGACAGCACGATGAGCGAGCCCGCGTAGCTGCCGGGGCGCTCGCCGCGATGGGCGCGATCAGCGCGCCGAGCGAGCTGCCCGAACAAGATGCCGAAGCCGCGGGCGCGATCGGCCGGTGGCAGGGCTCGATGCACCGTTTGCGTCCCCGGGAAAGCTGGGTGACTCGGCGAAGCCGAGCAAGATGCGCAGCGCAAACAGAGAAGCGAACGACCAGACGAGGGAATGGGATGCCGCCACGATTGTCCTGGCGATCACCGCGAACACCAGCACCCGACGCGCACCGAAACGATCGACGAGGCGGCCCGCGAGCGGCGAGCCGAACAGGTAGGCCAGCGAAAAGGCGCCGCCGAACAGCCCGTACTCGCGCCCGGAGAGCTTCAGCTCTTCAGTGATGATCGGGCCGAGCGACGAAAACGTCTGACGATCGAAGTAGCTGACGGCCATCGTCAGCGTCGCGGCGCCGGTGAGCGTCCAGCCGGCGGTCTTCGACAGACGCGGTGCGCTCGCGTTCTCTGTCGCCGTCAAAGGTCTATCGCCTGAACGTTCTCAGCCTCGTGCCCGAGGAAGCGGGACGCGACTTCGGCGAACGATTTCGGTAAATCGGTCACGTAGAGCTCGAGCCGACCTCGCTCACCGAGAGGAGCTGCCAGCGAGCGCTCTTTCAAGAACGACTCGACGTCGACCGCGGCGGCCTCGCCGCTGTCGACGATGGTGATCAGCTTGCCTGCCAGCGCCAAGCTCTCAGAGTCGATGACCGCACGAAGCAGCGGAAAGTGCGTGCAGCCGAGCACCAGTGCGCGCGCGCCGCGCGCCAGCACCGGCTCGAGATAGCGACGCACGACCAGGCGCGGCACCTCGCCCTCGACCCAGCCTTCTTCGGCGAGCGGCACGAGCAGCGGCGCTGGCATGGCGATCACCTCTGCGCGGGTGGAGAACGACGCGATGGCCCGCGGGTATGCCCCCGACGCAATGGTTCCGGTGGTGCCGAGCACCCCAATGGCCCCGCCCCCTGCAGCCTGAACTGCAGCGCGCGCCCCGGGAACGATTACGCCCATCACGGGTAGATCAAGCTCGATGCGCAGCGCATCGAGGGCGACGGCACTGACAGTGTTGCAGGCGACGACGAGGGCTTTGACGCCCCGTTTCACCAGCACGCGCGCGCAGCCAAGCGCATACTTCACCACTGTCTCGGCGGAGCGCGTGCCGTACGGGACCCGCGCGGTGTCGCCCAGATAGACGATCGACTCGGCGGGGCAACGCGCTCGCAAGGCCCGCACCACAGTGAGGCCACCGAGGCCTGAATCGAAGACGCCAAGCGGAGCGCTACTCATGTTTCCTCGGAGATCAGGGAGGCGCGAGCTTAGCACCCGGTCTGCTACGGAAGGGGGTATCCTCCCCGCCCATGGCGGAAAAAGGCTTCATGATGGGCTCGATGAAGTTTGCGAAAGAAGGCGACGATTCGCCAGCGGAGGTGAGCGAGGGGCCCCTGCTCCCGTTCCGCATTCTGGTCGTCACGTCCATCGTACCGTCCGACGAGGCCAATGCCGGAGCATCAGCGCCGGAGCACCCGATCCGCCTCGACCTCGCCGACCCGGCGGCGCTGTTCACGAAGATCCGTCCCCGCCTTTCGATCGAGATTCCGAGCGTGCTCGACCTGGGCAAAACCATCAAGATCGATCTCTCGCCCACGGGTCTGAAGAGCTTTCGCCCGGATGGCCTGCTCGCCGAGGTCCCGCTCCTGCGATCGCTGACCGACGGCAAAATGGTGCTCGATCGTTTGCGGGCAGGTGAGCTGACGGACGACCAAGCCTTCGGCCAGCTCGACCGGCTGTGGGGCGGCTCTGCGATGGCAGGCGAGGTCATCGGCCGGGCGCCGCGAGGCGGCGAGTCGCGCGAGCCTGCTCGTGCGGCAGCAAAACAGGCAGCCGCGTCGGCGCCTTCTGGTGGTGGTGGGCTCGACGCCCTCCTCGACATGGTCGACGTACCCGGCGGTGACTCCCACGCCGCCAGCAGCGCCGAAGAGAGCTCGCCGCGCAACGACGACCGCATCGCTTCCATCATCGCGCAAGTGGCGCTCGGCTCGAAAGCGCGAGGCGGACGCGGCAAGACGGGCATCCCGATGGTCGAAGAAGCCATCGGCCTGCAGCTCGGCGCCATTTTGCAACACCCCGAGGTACGCCGCCTCGAGCGGGCCTATCGTTCACTGAATTTCCTCGCCGAGCGTTCGCAGCGAATTCCTGGGGTGCTGATCGACGTGCTGGGCATCCCGGCAGAGGGCGCGGCGGCCGGTCTGCGACGCGCGCTCGGCAAGCCGCAAGAAGTACCGTTCACGATCGCCATCGCCGACGTGGAGATCGACGGCAGCACCAGAAGCTTCACCGAGCTGGAGGCCATCGCCGAGATCGCGGAAGAGGCGTGTTGCCCGACCTTCGTCAACGGCACCGAGAAGCTCTTGGGCGTGGGAGATCTCGCGCGCATCGACAAGCTCGACTCCAAGCTCAATCTGTTCTCGGCACCGCACCGGGCTCCGTGGCGTGCCACCGCCCAGAAGCTCGCACTGCGCTGGGTGACGATCGCGTTGAACGGCGTGCTCCTGCGCGGCCCCTACGACAAGCAGAGCTCGCGTGTGCGCGAAGCCACGGTCAACGAGATGCCAAACGACCATGAGTCATTCGTGTGGATGCCAGCTGCCTACGCAGTCGCGGCCGCCACCATCCAGAGCTTCAAGGACACCGGCTGGCCGGCCCGCATCACCGGTGCAAAGCACGGCCAGATCGAGAACTTGCTGGTCCGCGAAGTGGACGACGACGGCGTTCCGGTCGCGATCCCGACGCAGGCGTTCATCAGCACCGAGTCGCAACGCGAGCTGTCGAAGATCGGCATCTTGGCGCTCGCTTCGGCGCCCAACAGCGACGCTGCCTACATCCACACGGCGCCCACCGCATACGTGCCGCCAGACAAGAAGACATACGACAGCGCTTCAACCGAGCCTGAGAACAGGCCCCCGGCGATCTCGCTCGTCGACCAGCTGTTCGTCGGCAGGTTGGTTCAGTTCACGCGCGCGCTCTGCCAGAAGCTGCCGCGCGAATTAGATCTCGGCGAAGCCAAGCAGATCCTCGAAGCAGCCACCTGGGCTCTGTTCGAGAAAGCACCTCCTGCCGGGCCGTCGCTCGGCGTAACGGTGACGCGCGACGCCGACGGCCCCGTCGCAGCCTTCGAGATTGTCCCTCGACGTTTCCTCGGCGTCTCACTCGAAGAGTTCACGTTCCAGATGCCGATTGGTTGACGAGGGCCCATGCCGCGCATCGTCTGCGTCGGTGGAGGCCCCGCCGGCCTCTACTTCGCAATCCTCACCAAACAGCGAGATCCACTCGCGCAAGTGGTCGTGCACGAGCGCAATCGCGCCGACGACACGTTCGGCTTCGGCGTGGTCTTCTCCGACAAGACACTGGAGAACCTCGGCCAGCTGGACGAACCGAGTTACCGAGCGATAAACGAGCGGCTCTACCATTGGGACGATATCGACGTGTTCCACCGCGGCGAGGTGGTGCGCTCGGGTGGGCACGGCTTCAGCGGCATCGCTCGCACGTCGCTGCTCGCCATCCTCCAAGAGCGGGCGCGAGCGGTGGGCGTAGAGCTCCACTTCGAGTCGGACGTCGAGCCAGGCTCGCCGGGCCTGCGCGATGCTGATCTCGTGGTGGTGGCGGACGGCGTGAACAGCGCGTTTCGCAGTCACTACACGGAGGTGATGAAGCCTTCCGTCGAGCTGCGCCCACATCGCTTCGTATGGCTCGGCACGACCTTCCCGTTCGAGGCTTTCACCTTCTACTTCAACGAAACAAAAGCAGGTCTATTTCAAGTCCATGCGTATCGCTACGAAGAGGGGCGATCGACTTTCATCGTCGAATGCTCCGACAGTGTGTTTCGGAAGAGCGGCCTCGCCGAAGACGATGAAGCGGCCACGGCGCGTTACCTCGAGACTGTGTTCGAGCGGGAGCTCGACGGGCACGCGTTGCTCACGAATCGCTCGATCTGGCGACGCTTTCCTGTCGTACGGACCAAGCGCTGGCACCACGACAACGTCGTGCTGCTCGGTGACGCTGCCCACACAGCGCACTTCTCGATCGGCTCCGGCACCAAGCTGGCGCTCGAAGACGCGATCGCGCTCCGCGCAGCCCTCGATCGCGGCGGCCCGCTGAAAGACAGCCTGCACGCCTACGAAGCGGAGCGGCGGCCGGTGTCCGATTCGATTCAGCGCGCGGCGCAGGTGAGCCTCGAGTGGTTCGAGACGACCGAGCGACACTTGAAGAAGCCGCCGCTGGTGTTCGCCTTTTCGCTTTTGACGCGCAGCTTGCGCGTGACACACGACAATTTACGCCTGCGCGACCCCGCTTTCGTCGAGCGCGTCGACGTGGACTTCGAGCGCGAGGCAGAGCGGCAGAATGGTGCAGCACTACCAGCTCGACTGGACGCGAAGCGTGAGCCGCGACCGCCGATGTTTCTGCCGCTCGTGCTGCGTGGCCTGACGCTCGAGAACCGCGTCGGCGTATCGCCGATGTGCATGTACAGCGCGGTCGACGGTACGGCGGACGACTTCCAGCTGGTGCACCTCGGCAGCCGCGCCATCGGCGGCGCAGGTCTGGTCATGACCGAAATGACCAACGTGTCGGCAGAGGCTCGTATCACCCTCGGCTGCACCGGCATGTACGACGATCGGCATGTGGCGGCGTGGAGACGCGTCACCGACTTCGTGCATCGAGAGTCGTTCTCCAAGATCGGCATCCAGCTCGGACACGCCGGTCGCAAAGGCTCCACGTTGCCGCCCTGGCAGGGCCAGGATGTGCCGCTCGAGAGCGGCGGCTGGGAGACGATCGGGCCGAGCGCCTTGCCCTGGGATACGCGTCACGCACCTCCACGCGTGATGACGCGCGCCGACATGAACCGCGTCACCGCTGATTTCGTGCGCGCAGCAGAGCGCTCGGTGCTTGCGGGCTTCGATCTCGTCGAGCTCCACTGCGCGCACGGCTATCTGCTGTCGACGTTTCTCTCGCCGCTGACCAATCAGCGTGACGACGAATACGGCGGCTCGCCCGAGAGCCGCTGTCGCTACCCGCTGGAAGTGTTTCAGGCGATGCGCGCCGCGCTGCCGCAAGAGATGCCCATGAGCGTGCGAATCAACGC
>Ga0105048_10005708_pt1 | contig 20095 bp, 21 predicted proteins | sample MAT05_FD_78382 | JGI IMG/M metagenome (GOLD analysis project Ga0105048, IMG submission 78382) | Freshwater microbial communities from Lake Fryxell liftoff mats and glacier meltwater in Antarctica - MAT-05 | ecosystem: Environmental > Aquatic > Freshwater > Ice > Liftoff microbial mat | place...
CAGCAACGTAATAACCGGCACCAAGATCGTCCAGATCGGATCAATGTGCTTAAGCGGATTGAGGGTCATTCTGCCGAGCATATAAGCGGTGGAATCGCCGAAATAGCGCGCTGCAAACGCATGTGCAGCTTCGTGCAGCGTGATCGCAAAGATCAGCGGAATGGCGTAAACGGTGATCTTCTGGATGATGCCTAAGTCCATGCGGGGAATTCGTCGTGTGGATGGAGCTGGCGGCTAAGCGGCGAAAACAAACGCCGACGCATCGCCCTTGCCGAGTCGCACCAGCACCGGCTCATCCTGCGAAAGATCGATGACGGTGGTGGGCTCGATTCCGCACGCGCCGCCATCGAGTATGACATCGAGCTGATGTTCGAGTGCGTCACGGATGTCCTCGGCGTCATTTAGCGGCTCCGTGGCATCTGGCAAGATAAGCGTTGAGGAAAGAATCGGTTCGCCAAGTTCTGCCAGCAATGCACTTGCGACGACATGGTGCGGTACGCGCACACCAATGGTTGCACGCTTCGGGTGTGCCAGACGTCTGGGTAATTCACGCGTGGCCTTGAGAATGAATGTGAACGCTCCCGGCGTATTTGCTTTGAGCAATCGATACTGGGCGTTATCCACCTTTGCGAACGTGCCGATTTCCGAAAGATCGCGACAAACCAGCGTGAAGTGGTGCCGCTCATCGACGCCGCGCAAACGGCGCATTCTTTCCATCGCAGGCTTGTCACCGATGTGGCAACCGAGCGCGTAGCACGAGTCCGTGGGGTAAGCGATCAGCCCGCCATGACGAACGATCTCGACCGCGCGCTTGATCAGGCGCGGTTCCGGATGGGTCGGATGCAAGGTGAAGAACTGGCTCATGGTTGGCCGGCGTAGGGCGTTAGTGGAACAACTGCCAAACCGGCCGCAGATCCCGGTCGACATCGCAAAGCAGCGGTAAGGTGCCGGGCTCTACCGGCGTCTCAACCGGACCATGAAAATCCGCACCGCGAGACGCATACAAGTTAAACGCCTTGCAACGCGCGGCAAATCGCGTCGTTTCATCCGGAGAATGGCTGCTGGTAACCACTTCAATGCCTTGGCCGCCGAGCGCCTTGAATTCACGCAACAAGGTATCCATCTCGGTATTGGACAACTTGTAACGAGCCGGGTGTGCGATCACCGCCACGCCACCGGCTGCCAAAATCCACGCTACGGCGTCCTCCAAGCTCGCCCAGCGGTGCGGAGTGTAGCCCGGATTGCCTGGCGTCAGGAAACGCTTGAAGGCGGTAGCGATATCCGGAACGATGCCGCGAGCCACCAGCGCCCGTCCAAAGTGCGTCCGTGCAAGCATCTCCTTGTTTTGCGCCGAGGCGAAGGCGTCGTCAAAAATATCCGGCAGTCCAGCCTCGACGAGTTGTCTGGCAATTTCTCTTCCGCGTGAGATACGCCCGCCCCTCACGCTTGCAAGACCCGCCAACAGCGTCTGATTGGTCGGGTCGATGTTGAGGCCGACAATATGAATTGTCGTTAGCGGGCTATCGATATCACCGCTGGCCACCCATGACACCGAAACTTCAACCCCCGCGACAAATCGCAACCCCAACGAGTGGGCGCATGCTGCGGCAGCGGCAACGTTGGCGACCGTATCGTGGTCCGTCAGCGCCAGGGCATCGCACCCATTGCGGTGCGCAAGCGCGACCAACGCATTGGCCGTCAGAACGCCGTCGGAAGCGTTGGTGTGGTTATGCAAATCAAAATTTAGTGAATTCAATGTTGCCTTTTGGGGGAAAATCGTCGGCTTAAGGGGTCGCCGTGCGGAACTCCAAGCGCCGTGAGCCCGTCCAAGATAGATATTCTATGACTGAAACCAAACCAATCCGATTGATGCTAAAAGGCGCAGCCGGCAGCCACATCGGCGATACCGCGGACGAGCCATCCGCGGCAACTCTGTTTGCGCAGGTCTCGGGACGCCTGTACTCACTCGCGCCGCCGCAAGATACGATGAATTCTCTCGCCGCGCTGGGCGAATTCGTCGCAATGGCCGACGCACTCGACCTGGCTTACGGTCGCGACGCGGAGCTGCCCGTCGCCGATGTAGAAGCCGCCACCGAAGCAGCCCTGGGTGAAGTCGCCAGAATCGAATCCTGGTTTACCGCGAATGCGCAACCGCATTCGATCAATGATTTTGATCCTGTTACTCTTGGCGTCGCGCTTTGGGCGATGCGCCACGGCGTTCGTATCCAATATTGCGAGCCCGTCGTCAACGCGCTCGCGCGGCGCGCCAATGGTGCCGCCAGCCGGCAGGAAACCGCGGCGACTTACGCCTTTGCCCAGGGGCTGATCGCCCACGTCGCGGAAAGTCTGTCAGCCGATCTCGAACGATCAAATCCTGAACGCCCGTGGCGGATCCTGAACATCAATTTTGCGATCACCGCCATCCGCACTGGAGACGCCGCATTGGTTCGATTCGCGTTTGATCAGCTAAACAAAGCCTTGCCTGCCGAGCGAGAGGGGTTCTACGCCGAGGCATTCGCGCTGGCTAGCCAGGCTGGATTCCCGGCAGAACTGCGCGACCTGATCGCCCAAGAGTGCCGGCGAGTGGCGCACCTTCATTAATGGGCGCGCCAAATCCGCATGGTTCAATCGTGGGATAATAGAAAGTTAACTACCAGCTCTCAGCTATGCGCGCAGGCGTTTGCCGCCTTTGCCCAATATAGCGACAATCAATGAAATTTCTGTTCGATTTTTTCCCGGTCATCCTGTTCTTCGTGGCCTACAAGGCGTTTGACATCTACGTGGCTACGGCGGTCGCGATCGTCGCATCGATCGCACAGGTGGGTTACTTGAAGCTCGCCCGTAAGAAAGTCGAACCCATGATGTGGTTGGGCCTTGGCATCATCCTCATTGCGGGTGGCGCGACCATCGTTTTCAAGAACGAAATGTTCATCAAGTGGAAGCCGACTGTGTTGTTTGCAGCGATGGCTGCGGCGATCGCCATCGCGCAGTTTTGGTTCAAGAAAAATCCGGTATCGTTTATCTTTAACAACACAATTCAAGCGCCCGATGCGGTGTGGCGTAAGCTTTCTCTAACGTGGATCGCGTTTCTGCTGTTTGTGGCGGTACTCAATATTTGGTTTGCTTATTACACTTCGACCGACACTTGGGTGCTATTTAAGACGTTCGGCGACATGGGGCTGTTTTTCCTCTTTATCGTGCTGCAGATTTTCTGGTTGATGCCTTACCTCCCAAACGATGACCAAGAACCGCAAGCGGCAAACGCGCTGCCGCAGGACCCCAAGATCAGCCCCGAGGGAAAAGTCTGATGTATTACGCCCTTATTTGCGAAGAACTTCCGGGCGCCCTGCAGCGCAGGATGGAGAACCGACCAGCGCACGTCGAACGGCTGAAGACGCTGCAGGCCGAAGGACGGCTGCTACTGGCCGGGCCGCATCCGGCGATCGATAGTGCCGACCCCGGGGCGGCCGGTTTTTCCGGCTCCCTGATCGTTGCAGAATTCGCTTCACGCGAGGCCGCGATTGCATGGGCTGCGGAAGACCCCTACTGCCTGGCCAACGTTTTTTCTCGCGTGACCGTGAAGCCCTTCCAGAAAACCCTGCCGGCCTGAATCGATGAACCTATCAGTCAAAGATGAGATCGTGGCGAGACTAACGGCATTGCAGCCGAGCGATCTGCACGTCATCGACGATTCGGCGGCGCATGCGGGTCATCGAGGCGCCAGCGAACATTTTGCCAAGACCGGCAACGGCGACGGCTCGCATTTCGAAATCCGCATCGTGTCAGAACAATTTGTCGGAATGAATCTGGTGGCGCGGCACCGGATGATTTATCAACTGCTGAACGATTTGATGAAATCGCGTATTCACGCTCTGAAAATCGACGCGCGCGCAACTTGATTAACTTTTTTGTATCACTCACCAGAAGGAAGAAGCAATGCAACTGACCAGAAAAACCCTCGCTATCGCCGTGGCTGTCGCTGTCTCCATGCCCGTCTTGGCAACCAACGCGCTGGCCCAGTCCAAAGCTGAAAAGGCGCCCTCCAAAGCAGCGGTTGCAACAAAGGCCGAAGGCCGCACCAGCGTCAATGGCGTGATCATTCCACAAGCATTCTTCGACGCCATGAACCGCGAGCGCGAAGCCGCCGGCCAGGCGTCTTCACCGGAAATGACTGCTGCCATCCGCGACGAACTCGTCAACCGTGAGGTGTTGGCACAGGCCGCCACCAAGCGCGGACTGGACAAGGATCCGGCCGTTGCTGCGCAAATGCGCATTGCTGCACAGACCGTCATGATTCGTGCCTACTTTGAAGACCAGTCGAAGGCCAACCCGATCACTGACGCACAATTGAAGTCGATGTACGATGCATTCGTGTCGCAAATGGGTGACAAGGAGTACAAGGCGCGCCACGTGCTAGTCGACACCGAAGAAGAAGCAAAGGCGATCATCGCGCAACTCGGTCGCGGCGAGTCGTTCGAAAAATTGGCGAAGGATAAGTCCAAGGACACCGGATCAAAGGACAATGGCGGCGATCTCGACTGGGGTCCTGCCGGCCGTTACGTACCGGAATTCGGTAATGCGTTGCGTGTTCTGCAAAAAGGACAAACCACGCCGAACGCCATCAAAACGCAGTTTGGCTGGCACGTCATTCGCCTTGACGACTCACGCGACATGAAGCCGCCGAAATTTGAAGACCTCAAAGAAAATTTGCGGCAGCGCGCCCAGCAGGAAACCATCTCCCGTTTAGTTCAAGACTTGCGTTCAAAGGCAAAGGTTGAATAGAAGCAGGCCCAAAGTAGCGCAGCGACTTGATCGCCGCAGACAAAAAGGCAGCCTAGGCTGCCTTTTTTTTCGCACACCAGAGAAGCTCTGATTAAATTCAGTTCTAAGCCAGACTGGGCGCCGCAGTTGCCAAACGCGCAAAAATATTGACGCGGCAAATGTCTGATACGTGGGAAATATTTTTGGTTGAGCAACAACCTCATTTTGCAAAACCGAAGCGACGAAATGCACTTAATCAGAGCTTCCCTAGTTCCAACCCGACGGAATCGATGGAACAACCGCAGCTCTGATTGACGGCGGAGTACCAATCTAATTCAAATCCTTGCGCTTGCCTAGTATTGCGCCCGCAGACATCATCAAGTAACTTACGCCCATGACCCAGCCGCTTGCACCCATTCGCGTACAGTTCGCCAAAGCCGGCAACCACTATCGGCTTGAGGCGTCGGTCTCGCGCCTGTTGCCACGCGAAGTCCCGCAGGTGGTAGCGGCTTTCACCGAAGTGTGGTCCAAGCCGGAGGAAGTCGAAAGTCTGGCCGTCGGGGGCGTATCGGGCGAAGCCTTGATATTGACGCTGATTGCCGAACATGAACTCAGACTCCACGAGCGTCCGGCCGATATCGCACACGCCTTAACTTACGCGATTTGGCAAAAGCTGGATCGATACGTCAAGGTGACCGTGGAAACGATTTACCTTGGCGAATCCCCGGATGCTCACTTTGAGTACGGCGAAGACCAATACGCCAACGCTTACGGCGCCAGATTCGAAAACTAGCCCGCCCAGACCCGCGCATTGCGAAACATCCGCATCCACGCGCTGGCGGCTGGTCTTCCCTCGGCATCACGAGCTTGCCACGTGCTGGGCCGCCACGAAAAATTGGCCGCCAAGGCGGCGCGCTCCGGGTGCGGCATCATGATTGTGAATCTGCCATCCGGCGTGGTGAAGGCGGTCATACCTTGTTCGGAGCCGTTCGGATTGGCCGGAAAGCGGTCTGTCGCAGAACCCGCAGAGTCGACGAAGCGTGCGGCACACAACCAGCGCGCAGCATCCTTTTGGGCCTGGTCACGAAACACTGCGCGGCCTTCGCCGTGTGCGGTTGGTATCGGAATCGACGAGCCGGCCATCCCCGCGAAGAAAATCGACGGCGATTCCCGTATCTCGAGCATCACCGTTCGAGCCTCGTATTGCTCGCTACGGTTGCGTTTGAACTTTGGCCAGTTCTCGGCACCCGGAACAATCTCTGACAGATTGGACATCATCTGGCAGCCGTTACACACGCCCAACGCAAACACGTCAGGGCGTTCAAAGAACGCCGCAAACTCATCCCGAGCACGGCGGTTGAACAGAATCGACTTCGCCCAACCCTCGCCAGCACCAAGCACGTCGCCATAAGAAAAACCGCCACACGCTGCGAGCCCACGGAACGCCGATAGCGAAACACGCCCGTCAATAATGTCGCTCATGTGAACGTCAACCGCTGCAAAGCCCGCCTTGGTGAAGGCATGCGCCATTTCTACTTGACCGTTGACGCCTTGCTCGCGCAATATCGCGATCCTCGGCTTCGCGTTGTTTGCGATATATGGTGCGCTGATGTCGACATTTTCGTCAAAGCTCAATCGCCCGAACAGCCCGGTATCCGCTGGCTCCCCAACGCGGCGATATTCCTCCGCGCTTGTTTGCGGATTGTCGCGCAGAGCTTGAATCAGATAACTGGTCTTGCTCCATGCGCGCTGCAAATCGCAGCGCGCCGCGACCAATATCGGCCGGGCCGCCCTCACCAGACGCAATTCATCAGTCTGATTTGGATGCCCGATGACGTGCGTGATTGCGCCAAGACCGGCAGCACGAATTGCGTTCATCACGGCCTCGCGCTCTGCGCGTCGGATCTGCATCACCGCACCCAGCTCTTCGTTAAATAAAGCGCCCAGCACGCTCGCATTGAGCCCGAGTTTTTCAGACGATTTGGTCGAGTCGTAGTCGTCGACGTCGGTCTCGCGTTCACCGAAAGTGAGTTCGTCCAAGTACAAAGTCACACCGCGGTGAGAGGCAAACGCCATTTCCGCAACGCATCCGACCAGCCCCCCATCCGAGCGGTCGTGATAGGCGAGAAGATGGTCGGCTCGTGCGAGGGCGCGTACGACACTGAAGAAACGCTTTAGTACATCTGCGTCATCGACGTCCGGCGCAACACCCCCGGTCGCCGAGTACACCTGCGCGAGCGCCGAGCCGCCCATGCGGTTGCGGCCCCGACCGAGATCGATCAACAAAAGCTCGGTATCAGGCTCATCTGCAAATAGCGGCGTCAGAGTGCGACTCGCGTCGCCCACCACTGCGAACGCCGTAACAACAAGTGAGACCGGGGAGACGACCTGCTTTTTTGTATCACCGTCCTGCCACGCAGTCTGCATCGACAACGAATCCTTGCCGACAGGAATGCTAATGCCGAGTTGGGGGCACAGATCCAAGCCGACCGCTTCCACCGTGGCAAACAGGTTCGCGTCTTCACCAGGATGACCGGCCGCAGCCATCCAGTTTGCCGAGAGTTTGATATCACCAATTTCGCCAACATCCGCAGCGACCAAATTGGTGATTGCCTCGCCGACCGCCATTCTTCCCGATGCCGGCGCATTCAGCGCAGCAATCGGCGCGCGTTCACCCATGGCCATCGCCTCACCCCGCAGCGTGTTGAAACCCATCAGGGTGACCGCACAGTCGGCGACCGGAACCTGCCAGGGACCAACAAACTGGTCCCGCGCCGTCAGCCCGCCGACAGAACGATCACCGATGGTGATCAAGAACGACTTGTCGGCAACACTTGGCAACTGAATGACGCGATACAAGGCGTCTTCCAATGCAATGTCATCGAGCAAAAAAGGCTCTTCGACACGCTTGACTGTCTCGGCCTTGCGCAGCATTTTTGGCGGCTTGCCAAGCAACACATCCAGATCCATTGCCACTGGCGCGTTGCCAAACAAGCTATCGTTGACCAACAATAAGTTGTCTTGTGTCGCCGTACCCACCACCGCGAACGGACAGCGTTCTCGCGCGCAGAACGTGGCGAAGAGCTCGAGCGAATCCGGCGCAATCGCAAGCACGTAGCGTTCTTGTGATTCATTTGACCAAATCTCGCGCGGACTCATGCCCGGCTCCAATGTGGGCACGTCACGCAGTTCGAATATTGCTCCTACGCCCCCCGTATGTGCCAATTCCGGCAGCGCATTCGAGATGCCGCCTGCACCCACATCATGTATCGACAAAATCGGGTTGTCGTGCCCGCGCTGCCAGCAGGCGTCAATCACCTCTTGGCATCTCCTCTGCATCTCCGCGTTGGCGCGTTGGACTGAATCAAAATCGAGTGTTTCCGTGTTGGTGCCAGCCGACACCGACGATGCCGCGCCGCCACCGAGGCCGATCCGCATTCCCGGTCCACCCAGTTGGATGAACAGCGCTCCGGCGGCAAGTGGTTTCTTGTGCGTGTGCGCGGCCGCAATATTGCCGTAGCCGCCGGCAATCATGATCGGCTTGTGATAGCCCCGCACCACGCCGTCAACCGCCAGCTCAAAGGTACGGAAGTAACCGCACAAATTAATGCGCCCAAACTCATTGTTGAATGCGGCACCGCCGATCGGCCCCTCGATCATGATGTCAAGTGGCGAGGCCACACGCGCGGGCTTGCCATAAGGCATTTCCCACGCATGGGTATAGCCGGGAATATTCAAGTTCGAGACCGAAAAACCGGTCAACCCGGCTTTTGGCTTGGCGCCGATTCCGGTCGCCCCTTCATCGCGGATTTCGCCACCCGCACCGGTTGCCGCACCAGGCCACGGCGCAATCGCGGTGGGGTGGTTGTGCGTCTCAACCTTCATCAGCACATGCGTTTCTTGGGAGCAAAACTGGTACTGCCGATCCGCCGCCGGATAAAAGCGATCTATCTGTGCGCCGGACATGACCGCCGAGTTGTCGGAGTAGGCAACAACCGTGCCTCTGGGCGACACACGATGGGTGTTGCGGATCATGCCAAACAAGGTCATGTCCTTGGCAACGCCGTCAATCGTCCAACTGGCGTTGAAGATCTTGTGCCGGCAGTGCTCGGAATTGGCTTGCGCGAACATCATCAGTTCAACGTCGGTTGGATTCCGGGCTATCTTGATGTAGTAGTCATAGAGATAGTCGATTTCATCTGCGGACAGCGCCAAACCAAATTGCGCGTTGGCAGCGTCGAGTCCGGACTTGCCGCCCTCCAGTATGTCCACACTCTCTAGCGGCGCGGGTGCCTGCGTATCAAACAGGGTGCGGCTGTCGAACCCTGGCGCCCGCACTTCCTCGGTCATCGGGTCATGCAGGCACGCGTGCACGAGGTTCTGTTGCGCAGCGGAAAGGCTGGGGAATCCGCCAATCGCATAGGCGGTTCCCCGCTCGATTCTCGCAACGCCTTCCAAGCCGCAGTTTTGCGCGATGTTGGTCGCCTTAGACGACCATGGTGAAACAGTTCCTCTGCGGGGGATCACGATGACCGCCGCCTCAAAGGACGTGTTTTGCGCTTCTCCGTAAGTCAGCAGACGTTCGAGGATCGGTCTTTGTTGGTCGTCCAGCGGACGGACAGTCGAGACAAAATGGACGAACTCTGCAGTGACGCCACTGACGTTGAGGCCAGCGCTACGCATGACATCAAGCAGTTTCTGAACGCGGAACGGCGAGAGCGCCGATGCCCCCCTTAGCACGATCGGCGCCGCTGCGTTGAGGTGGGCGGCGGCAGGCTTCGAATTCATGGATACACGATGAGAAGATGGCAGACGGGAACAAAGCGCCTGACCTAGGGATGGTCTGATTAAGTTGCTTTGGTTCAGGTTGTGGCGAGATTGGGGTAGCTGCTAGGCATGCGACGAAGCTGCGTTGCGGGGCTACCGCACAAGGAGCATAACGACGCAGATGCTCCAATATCGCCGCAAGATGAATTGAATGAACTTGATCGGACCCTCCCTCGATCACTCCACGCAGATTATACAGAGCGCAGAGTGAATGTTGGTCCGCAATCGATGCCGAGCCGATCGGGCGTCACAACCACTTGAGTTGAACACGAACCCGCCGGAACGCCTCCCGGTCGATGCCATCTGCCCACACCGAGACCACTCGTGGAAACCAACGCCGCCAGCCGGGGTCAGCCAGCAGCCGGTACGGAATACTCGTGAAATAGGTGGAAACATAGGCGCGCGACCCCACCACCCCCTCAGCCTCGACCTCACCGCCTCGCTTGGCGGGATACCGATAGCGCAGCCTGATTCCGAGTTGCCGCGCGACGCGCTGCTGGGCACCATGCTGAGAAGGGGAAGACTCGCCGCCACTCACAACTGGCCGCACGCTGTCCGGACGATCGGGCGTATCTAACTCAAACAAATAAAACGCCGACACGGCACCAGCCGACAGATGTCGGACTAGATACACATCTGCAATTGTCGCCACGAAAAGGAGGGTGAGCAACACGGCGCGCACCCAATCCGGCATTTCAATGACGACTACCGCACCTGCGGCAAACAACGGTGCGAGCAACGTGAGCGCCAGATTGACATTCGATGGCTTGATCTCAATCCATCTTTTATCCATCACTTGATCGGGATTCATTGCGCAACGCGATCCATGGGAGGCCTTGGTTCAAGGCTGTAAAATTGGCGTGAATACAACAAGGATCATTTTGCCATGAGCGAAAGCTGGACCAACAGTTTGTTGAAGATGGGGGCCCGATTCGACGCAGGTCGCGTGACCGGCTACGCTTCCGACACGTCTGACTACTGGTCGATCGGATCGCGCAGTATCTGTGACCTGTCACACTACGGTTTGATGCGCGTCTCGGGTGAGGATGCGGGCCGCTTCTTGCAGGCCCAGCTGACCAACGATGTGTTGGCGCTCGAAGTCGGTGCCGCGCAGCTTAACGGCTGGTGTTCGCCCAAGGGCCGTTTGCTCGCGGTTTTCACACTGTGGCGCACCAGTGATGCCTACTACCTGATGCTGCCACGGCCGCTGCAAGCGGGAATTCAGAAGCGGCTCGGCATGTTCGTTTTACGCTCCAAAGTCGCCATTGAGGACGCCAGCGCGCTCACTGTTCGCTGGGGATTGATTGGCGGCACATCGACGCAACTGACGGATATTCTTCCTGACTCCCCCTCACCAGCGGCGGGCACAGCGCTCACTACCGCCACAGGTACGGTGGTGCGGCTGTCCTTGGCGCGCACCATCGTCCTCGTCAACCCTCAGGCGGCCGAACAGATGTGGCGCGACTTGCTGTCGCAGCGCTCTAGATTGACCGCCAACGCGTGGGATCTGGCGACGATCCGGGACGGCGTCATCGAAGTGCTGGCTGAAACACAAGACGCGTATGTGCCGCAAATGGCAAACTTCGAGCTTGCCGGTGGCGTGAGTTTTAAGAAGGGCTGCTACCCCGGACAGGAGATCGTGGCTAGAACACAGTACCGCGGCATTCTGAAGCGTCGCATGGTCCGTGTTCGGATCGTGTCTGAAACGACGCTTTCGCCGGGCACGCCGATCTATTCACCGTTGTTTCCCGAGCAGGCGGCCGGCACGCTAGCGCTCTCGGCACGCGCAGATGCCAACAGCGTCGAGGCACTGGTTGTCGCCCAACTTGAGGCCATCAGGAACAACAGCTTGTTTGTCGACCAGCGTTTCTCGTCGGACGGTCGACTGGACGTGCTGGCACTTCCTTACCAGCTGCCCGATCAGCTCTAGAGACTGCGCCGCATCTCAAGATGTGGGATGCCCGCTTCGACAAATTCCGCGCCTACTGAAAGAAACCCCTGTTTATAGTAAAACGGCGTCGCGTGAGTCTGCGAGTTCAAGCGCACGGCGGTGTAGCCGCGACGCTTGGCTTCGGCACACAAAAATTCGAGCATCTCCTGGCCGATGCCCCTGCTTCGCCAGGTCTTCAGAACGGCCATCCGGCCGATGCGGGCAAGCAACGGCTCCAACAGCATGCGGGCGGTGCCAATCACCTCGCGTTCAGCACTGGTTACGATGACGTGCAGCACATGTGCCGAATCGGCGTCCAACGCGTCGATCTCCAACTCGGGTGGCACACCCTGCTCGAGTACGAATACGTTAAAACGAACGGTCGACAGGGCCCCGTGTTCGGAGCTCCAATCGGCGAAGCGAACTTGGTGCGTGGCGCTTGTCATTTGTAATTGCGTTGGTTGCCGGTGGTGCGGGCGGCGCGTATGGCGCTGGTGGGCGTGATCTAGCGTGGCCAGCATCGGGGAATTAAGAGGCTCCCAAAGCGCGGCGCGTGCCATCATAACCGCAAATTCCGTGCGCACAAAATCGGGGAATGTTTCGGTTCACCGCGCGGCCCGCCCCGCCACACCCAACAGAGGTTTCCAATCTCAGAACAACGGCTTCTTCTTCGCAGCGTTGTAGCGCTTGATGCCATCGGTAATTGCTTTTCTTGCGTCTACCACACCGACCCAGCGGTCCACTTTCACCCACTTCTTGGGCTCAAGATCCTTGTAGTGTTCGAAGAAGTGCGCAATCTGCTTCAACTGTACCTCTGGAAGATCGCGAACACTCTTCACGCTGCGATAAATCGGGGTCAGCTTGTCGATCGGCACGGCAAGAAGCTTTTCGTCGCCGCCGGCTTCGTCGGTCATCTTCAACATTCCCAGCGGACGACATCTTACGACCACGCCTGGTATCAACGGGTGTGGCGTGATCACTAACACATCGACCGGATCCCCATCATCCGAGAGCGTGCGTGGAATGTAGCCATAGTTGCACGGGTAGTGCATGGCCGTGGACATGAAGCGATCGATGAATAACGCACCGGTCGTCTTGTCCAACTCGTACTTGATGGGGTCGCCATTCATCGGAATTTCGATGACAACATTGATGTCGTTGGGCACATCGCGGCCCGAGTCCACTCGATCTAGGTTCATGAACGTTCTTCCTTTTGTGCGTAGTGTGCTGAATTCGGGCAGGGGGCAGTATTTTCCAATCGCAACACGCGTCTGAACCTGTTTGGCATCACGCGGCAAGCTTGGATCGGCGGTTCATAAATTGAAATAAGCGCTCGCACGCTTGTACTTGTCTTGCAGCGTCATTGTCGCTCAATGCGTTGGCGAGCGCCGCGCGGCCCTTCGGCGCAACGTTCGCTCGTAGGCGCTTGTGATATTCAGGGATTCCTTAAAGTTGCTCCCAGAGCGTTGTCATCTGGTCTCGCGGCTGGCTGTTCTTCACCCTGCCTTTGTCGTTGATGCTGTCGACGGCGAAGTTACAGTGCCGCTCAAAGTTCCGATACGGGTGCAAGATGTCACGATCGAACCTGTTGATGGCGGTCGCAGGCTTGTGTGGGCGGTAGCGATAGCCCATGAGCTTCTTGGCGACGGCGCCATTGTTGCAATCGGCCAGTGCGTTATCGGTGGTTAGCCGGGCCCTGGCCTGCATAGTTCATGGGCACGCGCTGGAGAGTGGGCCGCATTTTGGTCAACGCGGCGCGCAATGTTTCGTTCGACCGATCAGTTTGACCAATTGTTGTCGGGAATCGCCGCTTAGCCTCTGCAGGTGTGACGTCACGACACCGCAATGCCCGTTGCTGAGCTCAAATTATTGAGATCGCTTGAGTACGACGGTCACGAATGCATGCAACGTGGCTTGGTCATAAACAATTGTAGAGGTGATGTCTGTCCGGCCAGCCAGAAACTTCCAGTATTGCTCGCGCATCTCGATGCTTTGCATGGTTAACGTCAATCATCTTTTTTTGGAACATCGACCTAGGGTCACCACGTCAGACGCATGTGCCGTTGGAAACACTGCGGCCGCGTTCGACGCGTGTGCCGTGGGAATACGCGCTCGATTCGGACAGACAGACTATCCGTTGGTGCGCTTTTGGAGTACGATAGACGTTAATCTTTTCAGGAATTCTCCATGTCACACGCCGCCGCACCCGCCCGCCCCGCTCCCGCTGCCGCTTTGGCTGCCGCACCAGCAGTTGAATCACCAGCACCGCTGATTCAGACCGCCGAGCGATTATTTATCCAGCTAGTCGCCGGTGCCGTAGTGATTGGTGAGAATTCAGCAAAATTGCCGGTTGACGCCAAGAGCCTCGCCAACATGAGCTTTGAGTTGTCGAAGGCGTTCCATGAGGTCGAAGTCGGCCGACGCGCAAAGGTTGTTTTGACCGAAGCCACGTTTGACGCCAGCATGTGCGACTTCGATGCTTGGGATACAGCGGCCACCGCGCCCGCCGCAGCGAAGTAAGTTGGCGCGTCCTTCCGACGAAAATTTTCGTCGGACACGCTGGTAAAAATCGTGTCGCTGACCGGCTGGTTCAGTTTGGATCGCTGCTGGCGGATGTCCATTTGTTGACTGCCATCGAAACCGCCTCGAACGCGCCGCGTTACGCTTACAACGCCCGGTGCGTAGCCTGCGGGCGCTTTTGCTTCTACGACCAGTTGGTCTACCATCAGTTGGGGGCAATTAACTCGCGCGTCTGCTCCACCGCAACCTGCCAGAGTTCATCCATCAACTCGTCAGGCGTCTGCTACACACCCGCAAAGTTAGCGTCGCCAAGAGAGGCACGCGTCTGGGCGGGATTTAACGGCGTCAGCGATCCGCCATCCATTCGCCCAGAAACAGGTCGATCGGTGCACTGCCACCGTGGCCGTGGCCGTAGCCGTAGCCGATGCGCTTAGAGGCTTGCGTGACGAGGCTGCCGAGCACATCACGCAGCACCGCAATCAGGGTGTCCAATCGCAATGACACGGTGCCCGGATAAGCCATGAAGGGCGTCGTGCGGCCGAAAGGAATCAGCGCAGACACCGCTACACCAAGCGGCTCGGCGGCGTCATCGGCGGCGTTCTCCGCGAGGATGGCATCGCCGCCCAGCCTGAGGTCGGCGTGCGGCGCGGTAATGCCGATCGGCATTACCGCGCGCTCACCTTGCGTCAGGTCCGCCTCAATCATCATCCAGTCGGTGTCGCGTCCGCACACCCGGTTGCCCCAGTTGGTGTACAAAAAATGGCAAACGTTGCCATTTTGTCGCAGCCGAGCCTACGTTCAGCGTGGCCCAGTTCAGTTTAGAACACTAGCATTGACGGGCATTTCCAAGCCAAAACAGCTGAAGATGCCCGACAATACTGGAGTCTTGTCGTATTCAATCAGCCGCTGTAATGGCATGCGCATTGCTCTGCTATGCTCGCTGCAACCAACTTGATACCAGCAGGTGTCTGCGGATACCGAAAGATTGCAACATGCGACTACCGATCGACCACCCGCAGCGCTATGCGCTGAACAACGAAATCCATGCGCGCGCGCCGCAAGATGTCGAAGCGCCATCGCAAATTTCCTTCCTCGCGCTGACCTATTCCGAAGCGGGAAAAGACCAGGCGCGCGACGATCTTGCGCGCCTCTGCGAAATGGCGGGGGCGCCACCACCGCCACCCGACGCGCTGCATTTTCGTTCCAGTTTCGGCCAGATCGAACTGAACTGGGAGCGCCATACCGAATTTGCCACCTTCACATTCACACGGCACGCGCCCTACGCACATCCGTTCAAGGCCATCGCGCTCGAAGCGGTGCCGGAGCAATGGTTACACGGGGTACACGGCGAACTTTTCGTTGGCATCCATTTGGCGGTACGCGACCACCGCCTGTACGTGCCGGATCTGCTCAAGATCGTGCCGGAGTTCTCAGGCAATTATTTGGTGGGATCGAGCGTCGGCAGTAATAGCGCGATCGTGTTGAGCGATTTTCGGATTCACGAAGATGGCTGCAGCCGCATTCTGCTGATGGACACCAAGATGGGCAAGCGGCACGCCGGACGTACCGTACGGCGGCTGCTCGAAATTGAGACTTACCGCATGGCCTGCCTGCTCGCCTTGCCGGTAGCACGAGAAGTCGGCCAGACAGTGGCCAGAGCCGAGACTGAGCTTGCCGCACACACCACCTCGCTCACCAGCTCGCTGACCGAACGGCGCGGCGACGACGAAGCCGCGTTGCTCAAGCAACTGACTGCCCTCGCCGCCACTGTCGAGAATCAACTCGCCACGACCACCTTTCGATTCGGTGCCGCGCGCGCCTACTACGCGCTCGTCAAACGTCGCATCGCCGAACTGCGTGAAGAACGACTCGCCGGCGTACAAACGATCGAAGAATTCATGGAGCGTCGCCTCGCGCCCGCCATGGACACCTGCGAGTCTGCCGCGAAGCGATTGTTCGACCTCTCCGAACGCATCGCCCGTGCCAGCGCACTGCTGCGCACGCGTGTCGATATCGAGCGTGAGCAGCAGAACCTGGCGCTACTCGCCTCGATGAATCGTCGGGCACAACTGCAATTGCGACTACAGCAAACGGTCGAGGGGCTGTCGGTCGCGGCAATCACCTACTACGTGATCGGGCTGGTCGGATATCTTGCCAAAGGGCTCAAAGCCGCCGGCTGGCCGGTCGACGCGGATATCGCCATGGCGGTATCGATTCCGCTGGTAGCGGGCAGCGTCTGGTTCGGCTTGCGGCGCTGGCGCGCGAAGTTGGAAGCCGGCAGGGCGGGCACCGGATTTGCGGATGATTAAAGAATCACAGGCACGCTGTGGTTGGAACGCCAGCACCTCTCGCCTCTGCGCTGGCGCGGCTGCATAACGCGTCGCGCGGCAGCGTCACCGCTTGCGCCCGAACTCGGTGCGGCCAAGCCATATCGTCGCAGCGGGCATGATCACTCACAACCGGGCGTGGTCGAAGAACTGACCGACACGCCGCCGCCGCACAAACGTAGGCCTTCGAACAATTGATCGGTGTGGGCACTGTTTCGATGCGCCCGCCGGCGTTGCCTCGCGGAATCTGGGGGTTGCCGAAACCACAGCGCGTATCTATGTTGTCCGGGATGGCCGGCGCGGATCAGTAGCCATTCCCGCCTGCGCCCCGGCCTGCGTGCCTGCCGGCGTCACGCCAATCGCAGCCCAGCAACGGTTGGGCTGAGCATTCTAGGGAACCTCTGATTAAGTTCAGTTCTAAGCCAGACTAGGCGCCGCAATTGCCAAACTCGCAAGAAATTCGACGCCGCATGTGCCTGATATGTACGGAGAATTTCTTGCGTGAGCAACAACCTCATTTGGCAAAATCGAAGCGACGAAAGGGACTTAATCAGAGGTTCCCTAGAAACGAATCGGCACGCCGTTCGTGCCAACAAAGGTGATTGCAGCGCTCGCAATATCGGCACCAGAGCTGACCGACCTCTCCAGCGACTTGATCGACGGGTGCGTGCGTCACAAGACAAGCTGACAATTCTCGGCAAGGCGATCGCCACGAACAGGCCGAGCACGACCAGATCCACGAGCATTTTGAAGCGCGTCAAAGCGCGTTCTCAGATGGTGGCTGGCTCAATGCTGGAAATGGGGTGGCCCGTGGAAGCGAAGGCTTGACGCCGCCACTCGATCGCAACGGAATTGCCGCAAAACCCCGTTCACATCCGTTCGCGCGCCGCAGCCGCACGCTGTGGCCAACGTTTGTTTTTGCAACGTCTGCCGTCCACTACCCAATCTCTGCAATCCATCACCCAGCACTCGATGTGCGACGGAATTTAGGCCAAATTGCGTTCATTACAAACTTCCCCACAGGAGTCGACCATGCATCGCCGCGATCAACCATCCCACAGCGCCAGATTCCGACTTGTCGGAATAGCCGCCGCCCTCTTTGCCGCCACCGCAACGCTTTGCCTCGCAGTGAGCGCGCCCGCCAACGCCGCTGAGAACGGCTTCTCCACACCGAAGCGATTTGCGGCCGGCATTGATGTCAACACGAAACCCAACCCAGCGGAAACCGGACTGCCGCTCTATCCCGGCGCGACCATCGAGCGCGAGCGGCGAAATGACGATAAAGACGGCGTCAACCTGAACCTGTGGTTTGGTTCTTATGGCGTGCGGATGGTGGTGGTCAAACTAAAAAGCGAGGACGATCCGGTTAAGGTCGAGTCGTTCTATCGCGATGCGTTGGAGCCCTATGGCGAGGTGCTCGATTGCAGCGAACCACGCGACAAAGCGCAAGCGGCTGCGGAACGCAAGGCCGCTAAGCGCAGCAAGACCCTCACCTGCAGCGACACGCAGTTCAACAAGTCCTCACACCGCGATGGCAAGTTTTTCAAGGCCGGTACGCGCGACAAGCAGTACGGATTCTCGTTGCAAGCCGATGGCAGCGGCTCGACCATGCAGCTGTTCCACTTCGAAAAGCGCGGCGGCAGCGAGTGACCGACAAAAACACAACACAGGCAGTTCGCAATTTTCGAGGTTCGTGCTAGCGTAGCGGTAACGGCAACGTCACCTGCCGCAACGCTTTGCAGGAAGCTCCATGATCTTCGATTCCCTCAAATCTGGACCGGGAGGCCGCCCGTCGCGCGACCTCCCGGTCCGGCGTCTGGTACAGGCGTGCCACGAACTGCTGTCAGAAGAAGGCGAAGCTTCTGGCACCAGTCGCGCCAGGGACACCTTGGCCCGCTATGCCGAGCTGGACGGGCCGCAGCGCGTCAGTTTCTTTCAAGCCCTCAAGACCGACTTCGCACCCAACCCAGAGCGGGTGCTCCAAGCCGCACACGCCTACGCGTATGAGCCCTCCTCAATTAATCTGGCAGTGCTATCGCAGGTAGCCGAGCCGCCGCGTCAGGAGTTGCTGCGGCGTTTCAATCGCGCCGCGGGCGGAACCCATCAAATCGTTGGTATGCGCGTGGCACTGCTCGATGCGCTGCGGCGTGACGGCGAACTCGCGCAAGTTGACGACGACTTCCGACATCTATTGTCATCGTGGTTCAATCCGGGCTTTCTCGAGCTCAGGCGGGTGGACTGGAACGCTCCGGCCACGCTGCTTGAGCAAGTGATCCAGCACGAAGCCGTGCACGAGGTGCGCGACTGGAATGACCTGCGTCGGCGCTTGCAACAAGACCGGCGCTGCTTTGCGTTCTTCCATCCCGCGATCGCCAGCGAACCGTTGATCTTTGTCGAAGTCGCGCTGCTACCGGCAATGGCCTCCGAGATCGGCCCGCTCATCAATACCAACGCCGCACCGGGTGAGGCCGCCAGCTTCCAGAATGCGGTGTTCTATTCCATCAGCAACTGTCAGCCCGGCCTGAAAGGCGTTTCACTTGGCAACTTCCTCATCAAGCAGGTCGTTGACAAGCTCTCGGGCGAGTTTCCGCGCATCAAGGAATTCTGTACGTTGTCGCCGATTCCGGGCTTCCGCGATTGGCTAAAGGCCAGTGTTGCGCGCGGCTTTGCGACGGCCGACAAGCGCGCCTCGTCCAAACTGCGTAAGGCGCTTGCGGCGGTGACGCCTCAGCTTGGCGCGATATTGGCCGCCACACCGGCCGAGTTGCGCGGACCAAACAGCGCGATCGCGTCGCTGAAGCAGCCCCTCAGCACGCTGTGCGCCGCCTACCTGCTCGGCGTCGGCGAGCGCGGCGGTACCTCGGCTGACGCAGTGGCCCGCTTCCACCTGAATAACGGCGCGAGACTCGACCGCCTGAACTGGCAGTCGGATGAATCGGACAAGGGCCTCAAGCAATCACTGGGCATGATGGTCAACTACGTCTATGAACCGAAACGGATCGAGCGCAACCACGAGCAATTTGTGAAAGGCAAAAGCATCGCCTCGGGCGCGGTGGAGGGGCTGATTTGAGGCAAAACACCCACCTTTTGAGATGCCAGACTCGGCCATACGACTTGAATCGCGCCGAAATCTATTTCAGCCAAAATCTATTTCAAGGGAACTTTTCAAGGTGGAGTACAATACGCTGTGACTATTTGTAGTGTGGGCAGTCGCCCAATCACATTGATATTAGGAAAAGATAATGGCAACAGGTACAGTTAAGTGGTTCAACGATGCAAAAGGTTTTGGTTTCGTCACTCCTGATGAAGCTGGCGACGATTTGTTCGTGCATTTCTCCGCAATTCAGTCGAGTGGTTTCAAAACACTAGCCGAAAACCAGAAAGTCTCGTTTGACGTGACCACTGGCCCAAAGGGTAAGCAAGCGACCAACATCCAGCCTATCTAGGTTGTTTGGAGTACTGAATTTAAAAACCCCGGCAAGCCGGGGTTTTTTTCATTGAGGCCCCGGCTGGCCGGGGTTTTCTCATTGAGGCCCCGGCTTGCTGGGGCTTTTTCATTGGGGCCCCGGCTGCCTGGCGCTCGTCATTGCCGTTCCGCCAGCCCCATTACTGATCAATCGATTGCTTGTAGCGCTGCTTTTCCTCTTCGGCCTTGATCACGTCCTTGATCTCACGAATTACGCCGCCAACATCGGCGCGTTTCTGATTCCGCGCAAAGCGGCCGGTGAGC
>Ga0105048_10005709_pt1 | contig 20095 bp, 14 predicted proteins | sample MAT05_FD_78382 | JGI IMG/M metagenome (GOLD analysis project Ga0105048, IMG submission 78382) | Freshwater microbial communities from Lake Fryxell liftoff mats and glacier meltwater in Antarctica - MAT-05 | ecosystem: Environmental > Aquatic > Freshwater > Ice > Liftoff microbial mat | place...
GGGTCTGCTGGATCGCGTCGCGCTTTACTTCGACGATTGAGTACCCGCGCGCGGTGGTCGACGCGGGGCGGCGGATCGAGCTCCCGGGCCTACGGGTGGGGGGGGTCTTGTTGCCGCAAATAGATTGAACTAAGCCCTTTTCGGCCGCGATCGCCCAGCTCCGAGTCGAAGACTGCGAGACGACGATCGTGCTCAAAGAGCGCTCGGCTACCGCGCCGACATCGGACCGGCCCTGGAGAATCCTGCCGAGATCTGGTTCCAGCCGTTCGTGAGCGCCGACGTCAAGGTCGAGGAGGTCCCGCTCTCGGTCTCCAAGCTACGGCTCGGTGCGATGACCACGAAGGACCGGCCTCGCTGGCCACCATGCGCTGGTCCGCGTACGCCGTGCTGGACCAGGACAACAAGCTGTTGAAGGCCTATGTCGCGAGCGATCCCTGGCTCGCAGCGGTCGCGGGATTGCCGAGCCACGACAGCAGCGCGGTGCCCCGAGAGCTGTTTGCGCCTGTCGGCGCGCGCGTTCGAGGCGGAGATGCTCCGCCCTTACGGCGCGTGCTCGACGCGCTGCGGACGCTGGGTACAGGCCTTTTGCCGCTGTTCTCGGGCTCGGACAGCGGCGGCGACGATCGCGCGCGCGTGTTCGACGGCGTGGTCGACTGATGAAGGAGAGCGCCCCGCTCTGCCTGGTCATCGACGACGTCCGCACGACGTTCGAGCTCGGGCCGCTCGATCGCGACGCGACGATCGCGCTGGCACGCTCGGTCGATCCGCGGGTCGACGCCGAGATCGTGTGGACCGAGAGCGAGGGCCACCCTCTGTTCGCGCTCGAGGTCGCGCGCGCTGGCGAACCAGCGAGCGATCACCTCCGACGGGCTCGACGGGCTCATCGCAGAGCGTCTGGAGCACCTCGCCGCGCCCGCCTCGGATCTCGTGTTCTGGGCCGCCGCGCTCGGCCGCAGCTTCAGCCTCGCGCTCCTCGAGCGGGTGATCGAGCGACCGCGGAGCGAGCTGCTGGCGGGCGCGCTCGAGCTCGAGCGACGCGGGCTGATCCGGCCCAAGCCGGATGGTCATGACTTCGCCCACGACCTGGTGCGCCGCGGCGCATATCGTCATCTCTCCGAGCCTCGTCGCCGCCTCGTCCACCTGCGGATCGCGCGTGCGCTGAAGGAAATGATCGGCGAGGACGGCGCGCTCGCCGGTGCACGGTCGCCAGCGCTGGTGGCCCAACGCCGCCAAGCGGTCGCGAGAGCGGAGGCAGATCGGGAGCGCGTGCCGGCCTCTGCGCTCGCGCGCTTGTTGCCGGCGATCGAAAGGGGGATGGCCGCCTCCGATCCGCAGGCGGTTCGGGCCGGGGTCTACCGCCTGGGTCTCTTCGACTGGAGGATCGCGGGCGAGACGGCGGTTCAGCGCGCGCTCACCTTGCTCGAGCCGCACCTCGTTTCGATCCACCCCGCCGCGCGCCAACGCCCTTTTCGCCATCGCCAACTGCGGGAACGGTGCCGATTCGCTGGTCGCCAAGGTCGCCGGCTTGCTCGGTGATGCGGACGCTGGGTCCGGGCTCTGGTGCGTATCGCCAAAGATCCTGCCCGCGCCGCCGAGCTCGTGGGAAACGGTGTCGATCTGCGGGCAAGCGGCGCCGTATCGGGTCGCGTCGCGTTCGTCCTTCCAGGGCGTCACCGCGGCGGGTGGCGCCAGCGCAGGTCTCCGATCGGCGGCGCGGCGAAAGGAATTCCGAGGAACGCGCGGACGCCGTCGGCCGTTTTGCCGCGCAGCGGACCTTCGGCGGTTTCCACGCGCAAAGGCGCCGTCGGCTCATCGAGGCGACGAAGCGAGCGGCGCTCGTGCGGAACAGCAACCGGCTTGGAGAGTGTGGCGTCCACGACGCACAGCAGGCCGTTGAAAAAACGCGGAATCAGGTCAGCTCGAGCACGAATGTCGACCCCTCGGGGCTCGTGCTCCGCAGCACCGCGCGCCCCCCGTGCAGCCGCGCGATGCGATCCACCAGCGCCAGCCCGAGCCCCGTCCCCTGCCCCACCGCGCCCTGACCGCGCATGTTCTCGCCGAACAGCCGCGGCGCGTCCTCCGCGGATACGCCCACGCCGTTGTCCTCGACGGAGATAGTTTGTCCCTCGCAGCGGAGCGCGATGCGGACGGGGGTGCGCTTGTTGTGGCGGCAAGCGTTCCGCACCAGGTTCAGGAGCGCCAGTCGGAGCAGGTCCGGATCCGCAACTATCTCCGCGCCGGCGACACAAGTGAACGAAACCCCTCGCCCCGCCGCGCGCGAAGCTTCCTCGGAGAGCTCTGCGACGTGATCATCGAGCCGTACGGTCTCTTTGCGCAGCTTCCAGCGCCCCTGCTCGATGCGCTGGAACGCCAGGATATTGTCGACCAACCCACCCAGCCGATCGACCTCTGCCACTATCCGCTTCGGATAGTCGCGCGCGCGTGGCTCGTCCCCCAGCCGGCGTTCGAGCGTCTCGGCCATCACCCGCACCGCGGCGAGCGGCGTCTGGAGCTCGTGCGACACCGTCGCGGCGAAGCGCGCCTTGATCTCCGCCACCTCGCGCTCGCGCCGCAGCCCGCCCGCGCGTGACCAGGTCAGGAGGAGCGACGACGACAGCGCGAAGAAGAGCGCACCCGCCAAAAGGAATAGTTTTCGATAGTACCAGCCGTCCGCGCGCGCCGAGACCTCGCGCCAGCGCGGCGCCTCCACCGCGATCTGCGCGTCGACGAGCCGCACGACCGAGCCCTCGAGGCCGCGATCGATCAGCCGATCCGACAGCGCGCGCAGCTCGCCCGCGACCGGGATCTCCGCGCCGATCACCCGATCGCCATCCGGTCGAAGCCACCAGTCCCCGACCTGTCGCAACGCGGTCACCGAGGCCGTCGCCGCGATCACCGCGTCGGGCACCGGCTGATCCACCGCCGTACACGCTCGATCGAGCGCGGCGAGCGACAGCGAGAACTTGTCCGCGATCGCCGTGGCGCGCGCGCAGACCAGCCCGCGATCCTCGGCGGTCAGGCCCGAACGTGCGACGGCCAGCACCTCGGCCAGCCCGCGCACGCGCCCGTAGGTCGGATCGCCGAGGCCAGTCGCGAGCTCCGCGCGCACCATCGCATCGGAAGCGCGATCACCCAGCGCCTCCAGCGCAACCAGCGTGGTGGCCAGCTCCGCGCGCGGATCGAGAACCTCGCGCGCGCGCATCACGAGCAACGCGCGATACGCCCGCGTGATCGCCGCCGGCTCGCGAGCCGAGCGCACCAGCGCGATCGCCGCGACGCGATCCGCGAGCTCATCGCCGGGCGCACCCAGAGCCGCGATCCACTCCGCCACCGAAGGTCCCGGCGGCACCGCCGCGCCGAGCGCGCGCGGAATGACGACGCGCCCGCCCTCCACCATCAACACGCCGGGCGCCGAGACCGCGGGATCCTCGATCATCCGCGCGATCCGCAGCCTCGCCACCTCGAGCCGCGCGGTGATCGCAGCGTCGAAGGCCCGCGCGGTCTCGCCTTCGGTGGCCGCTCGTTCGGCGCGCACCGCGGAGAGCAGCTCGTCGCGCTCCTGCTGGAACACCGCCGCCAGCGCGAGCGATCCGACGCTCACCGACAACGCAACCAAAGCGCCGAGCGCCCACGTGAACCGGCGGATCAACGGTCCTCGACCACCGGGACTTCGTCGTACGCCATCGCGGCGAGCGGATACGACTCGAAGCGATCCTTGCGCGCATCGAGCTGCCCGGCGCGGCCGATCAAGCCCGTGAGCTCGCGAACCTCGGGCCGATCACGCCACGCCGCCGGGAGCCCGGAGACGATGCCCGACAGCTGCGCGTACGAGACGCCGCGCGCCCAGTACGAGCCGCGCAGCTTCTCACCGAAGCCCGCGACCGCGAGCGAGAGCTGGATGGCCGGGCTCGCCGCCGACAGCGACGCGCGCATCACAGCAGCAGGAATCGGCCGCTCGAGCTCGGTCGCCGCAGTGGCGCCGACCGCTTTGTGCCGCACGCGCACCACCCCGAGACGCGCGCCAGCCGGGATATCCCGAGCCAGCTTCACCTCGTAGATCGCCGTCACCGCGTGCCCGGCCCCGACCTCGCCCGCGTCCTTCTTGTCGTTCCGGAAGTCCGCCGCCTGCATGACGCGGTTCTCGTAGCCGACCAGGCGATAGCGCAGCACGTAGCGCGGATCGAGCTCGACCTGGATCTTGGCGTCCTCCGCCACCACCTGCAGCGTGCCGGTGAGCTGCTCGACGAAGATGCGGTGCGCCTCGGCCTCGCGATCGACGTAGGCATAGTTTCCGCTGCCGATCTGCGCCAGGCGCTCCATCAGCGCGTCGTTGTAGTTCCCCATCCCGAAACCCACCGTCGTCAGCGTGACGCCGCGACGCCCGCCCTCGCGGATCGACTCGATGATGCCGTCGGCCTCGGTCAGCCCCGAGTTCGCCACGCCGTCCGAGCAAAGGATGATGCGACCGCGACCGCCGGCCATCGTGTACGCGAGGCTCAGCCCGGCCTGCACGTTGGTGCTGCCCTCCGGGGCGAGATCATCGATCGCCGCCATGATCCGCGCGCGCTCGTTGGCGCGCGTCGGCGGCAGCATCACGCGCGCCGTCGATCCGTAGACCACGACCGCGACCGTATCGCGCTCGTCGAGCTGGCCGACCAGCATCGCCAGCGCGCGCTTCACCATCCCGAGGCGGTTGTCCTGGGCCATCGACCCCGACACGTCGATCACGAAAACAAGGCCCGCCGGCTCACGCTGCGCGCGGCTCACCTCGCGCGCCTTCAGCCCGAGGTGCAGGAAGTGATAGCCGGGTCGCGACGGCGAAGGCACCGCCTCACCCACCAGCGTGAACGTCGCCTCGGTCGGCGCCTCGTACTTGTAATCGAACGCGTTGATCATCTCTTCGACGCGTACGGCGGCGTACGGCGGCAGATCGCCGCGGCCGAGGAACGCGCGGGCCATCGCGTAGGATGCGGTGTCGACGTCCACCGAGAACGTCGACAGCGGCGCGGCGCGCGTATCGAACGTGGGATTGGTGCCCCAGTTCTTGAAGTACATGTCCGGGACGGCCTTCTCGGTCGCCACCACCGGCACATCGGAAAAGGCGTCGCCGGGCGTGGGGGGCACGGCGGGCACCGAGAGCTGGAAGTTGAGGTCCCGCGACGGCGCCCCGCCCTCGTCGTCCTCCGAATAGTCTGCGCTCGTCGACTCGGGGGCGCTCCGCCCCACCGGCGTCGAGCGGCTGGCGCAGTGCACCAGCCCGAGCGAGAGCGCCGCGACACCGAAGAGACGAGCAACGTGTGATGTCTTCATGACCTGACCCTAGCCGCCTGGCGTCGAATGATAGTCAGCGCCGGGCCCGCGGATCGTCATGGGACTGTCATGGAGAGGGCAAAGGCTTGCGCGGCCGAGGGATGCGGTGCGTCACCAGCCGCGTCACCAGCGTGCGCCGTGACATCCCCAGCAGCTTCGCCGCCTGGCTCTGGTTGCCCGCGCAGCGCTCGAGCGCCTCGGTGATGCGCTGCCGCTCCGACTCCCACGACGACATATCGTCCTTGGTCCGCGCGCGCAGCGGGGAGGAGGACTCGAGCGTGGTCTCGCCCCAGTCGCCTTCCTCGTCCTCGTCCGCGTCCCGCGCGAGCGCCTGCAGGACCGGCTGGGTCTTCAGGCCGATCGCACGCGCCGGCAGATCCTCGTCCGATCCAAAGGTCGGCGTCGGCACGGCGCCCACGGTCCGCGAGCTCACGACCGTCCCGCTCATCTTCTCGATCGGCAGGTGATCGGCCGTGATCTCCTCATCGGCCGCGAGCAGGACCGCGCGCTCCATGACGTTGCGCAGCTCGCGGATGTTGCCGGGCCAGGAGTAGCTCTTCAGCATCGCCATCGCCTCGGGCGAGATCCGCGGCTCGCGGCGGGCGCCGACCTGCTTGGCGGCGATTCCGGCGAAGATCTTGGCCATCGCCTCGACCTCGCTCACGCGCTCGCGCAGCGGAGGCACCACCAGCGCGATGCCGTTGAGGCGATAGTACAGGTCTTCCTTGAAGCGCCCGCGAGCCACCTCTTCTTCGAGGTTCTTGGTGGTCGCGGAGACGAAGCGGACGTCGACGTCGTAAACCGCCGCCGAGCCCACCCGGGTGAACGTGCGATCCTCGATCACGCGCAGCAGGCGCGCCTGGATCGCGAGCGGCATCTCGCCGACCTCGTCGAGGAACAACGTCCCGCCCTCGGCCGTCTCGAGCAGCCCGATCTTCGCGCGCGTCGCGCCGGGATATGCGTTCTTCTCGTGCCCGAAGATCTCGGCCTCGAACATCGCCTCGGTCAGCGCGGCGCAGTTGAGCTTCACGAACGGCCGCTCGTTGCGCGGCGACGCGCGGTGCACCGCCTCGGCCAGCACCTCCTTGCCGACGCCGGTCTCGCCGAGCAGCAGCACCGTCAAGACGCCTTGCGACACGCGCTCGATGAGCCGGTGCAAGCGCAGCATCACGCGGTCCTGCACCACGATGCGCCCGCGCAGCGAAGGCCCCTCGTTGATCGGCACCTGCGTCGCGCGGTGCGCGCGCTCCATCAGCGTCTCGGGCGTGCGGCCGTCGATCGGATAGCAGGCGATGCCGATCTTCACCGGGACGTTCTCGCCCTCGCACACCTTCTGGATGTGCAGCGCGCCTTCGGAAGCGGCGGCGGGCGAGGCGTCGGCGAGGAAGACCTCGTACTCACCCGGTCCGTACGCGGCGACGACGTCCATCGGACGCACCGCCTCGACCAGGATCTCCGGCGCGCGCTCGTCCGACTCCGGCTTCTCGAGGTGGATGCGCAGGAGCCCGAATCGCCCGCCCGTCGCGTCGGCCTGCGTGCAGGCCTCCTCGAGACGAACCTCGAAGTAGCTATGGGTCATGAGGCGCCGCGGACGAACGCTGTGGTTGCGCGCGCGCGGGGCTCGCGTGCCGGCGGCGGCCTGGACGATGACCACGGTGCTGCCCAGCTCGACGGCGACGCCGGGCACGATCTCGATGCGCTGCCCGGGCGAGAGCGCGGTCGATCGCACCACCGTGCCGTTCGCGCTGCCGAGATCCTCCACCAGGATCTTGTCGCCGAGGTGGAGCTTGGCGTGGCGGCGCGAGATCGAAGGATCGTCGATCTTGATGTCGGCGTGATCGCCGCGGCCGAGCACGACCTCTCCGCTCTCGGGCAGGACGTGGGACGAGGATCCGCCCTCCCCCACCACCAGCAAGGTCAATCGATCGGGTGATGCCGCGGGCCACTTGCCGACGTGCAGGCTGGACGTGTCGTCCTCGGAACGATGAGTCACGAGTACCTCGACACGGGAGTCTGGGATGGTACTCCTGTGTCGAGGTACTAGGGTACCTTGATTCTCACGGTCTCGTCGGGCGCGATGTTGACCCGCTTTTTCCAGCGGATCTCGCCGCTGTCCGGGCTCACCAGCTCGATCTCGTGGGGCCCGGGCGGGAGCGATTTGCGGAGCGGCGTGACGCCGAGATCGGTGCCGTCGATGCGGACGTTGGCGTACGGGTCGGCGCCGATCACCACGATTCCGGGCGGGCCAGCGAGCGGCGCGGGCTCCTCGACCTTCGGGCGGCGCGACGGATCCGGGGACGAGGACCGCCGCGGGCGCACGCGCTCCGGGCTCCCGGGCGTGGACTCGAGCGCGATCTCGTCGGCGTCGCCCTCCGGCAACGTCAGGTGCGGCATCGGCGCCGACGGCGACGGCGATGGCGCGGCCGACACGAACGGCGCCGCCTCGGGCAGCGCCTCGGGCGGCACGGCGTCCGATGATCCGATGCTGGCGAACAGCAGCACGCTGAACAGCGAGACGAAGAACACTGCTGCCATCGCCAGTCGCTGCGAGCGCCGCGACTCCGCGGTGGGGATCTGGGTGACGCTGTTGTCGATCGGCGCGGGCGCGGTCCACGACTTGCGCGCGATGATCGGGCTCGACGGCGCCGGCCCGCCCGATGAGCGCGAAGACGGCGCTATCGAAGCGCGCGAGGGCGCCTTGGTCGGCGGCGATGAGATCCGCTGCGGCACCGGCGACAGCGAGGGGCGCGGCTCGGGCGGCGGGCCGGGGATGTTGTCCTCGGGCTTCGGGATGATGCGCCCGGTGATCTCGTCGTCGGGGATCGCGCCGTTCTTCTCGGCGTGATCGAGCACCTCGTTGAGCCACGACTGGTGCGCGACGGTCTCTTCCGCCAGCTCGCGGCGCGCGAAGTCGCCGATGGTCTCGAGATCGGTCGCGCGCGCCACCTGATCGAGCGCCTCGGCCATGCTCTTGGCGTCCGGGTAGCGATCGTCGGGATCGCGCGCCAGGCCCTTCATCACGATCGCGTCGAGGATGTCGCTCAGCCCGGGAACGAGCTGCGACGGCGTCGGGATCGGATCGCCTTCCACTGCGAGCGCCGTGGCCAGCGCAGTCTCTCGCGTGAACAGCTTCTGCCCGGTGAGGAGCTCGTGCAGGACGACCGATGCGGAGAACACGTCGGCGCGGCGATCGACGGCGCCGCCGCGGAGATGCTCGGGCGCCATGTACGAAGGCTTGCCCTTGAGCACACCGACGGCGGTCTCGGGCGCCTCGCGATCCTTCGTGATGGCGATGCCGAAGTCGAGGATCTTCATCCGCCCGTCGAACGTGAGGATGATGTTCTGCGGCGACACGTCGCGGTGCACGACGCCGAGCGCCTGCCCGGTCACGTCGGTCACGCCGTGCGCGTAGTGCAGGCCGCGCAGGACCTCGGAGAGCATCCGCGCCGCGACCGGCGGCGGAAAGGGCGCGCGGCCGGCCTTGAGCAGCTGGCTGAGCGGGACGCCCGGCACGTACTCCATCGCCAGATAGAGCGTCTTGCCCTCCTCGCCGAAGTCGTAGACCTGGGCGATCGAGGGGTGATCGAGGCGCGCGACGAGCTTGGCCTCGTCGAGGAACATCATGCGAAAGTCGGCGCGGCTGGTGAGATCGCCGCGGATCGTCTTCACCGCGCACAGCTTCTCGAAGCCGAGCGCGCCGTGGCGGCGGCCCAGAAGGACCTCGCCCATCCCGCCCGTGCTGAGCCGCGCGAGGATCTCGGTTCCGCCGAATGCCACCCCGTCTATTTCCTTCTCACACCCGGGCCGACCCGGCATCGGTGATCTATCGGCGGGAGAACTGGACCCTGGGGCGAGGCGCGAGGCCGCTCTTCTCGAGCTGTTTTCGGGCCTCCTGCTCGAGGAGGGGATGGATACGCTTCTGGCCCACGAACATCGCCGCGAGCTGCGGCGACTCCGTCATCAACGCCTTGAGCGCCCGGCGCATGCCGGCCAGATCGTTCTTGTGGGCGGCCGCGAAGGCCCGCGCGCGCAGGAGCTGGATCCGCAGGTCGGCCAGCTCCTTGTCGTCGGCGTCGTACTTGTCGAGGAGCTCGTTGGCCTCGATCGGGTTGCCGGAACGCGCCCAGCCCTCGGCCACCACGGCGGCCAGATTTGCCCGGGATTTCGCGTCCGGAGCCTTGGTCAGGTCGATCGCGTCGGCCAGCGTCCGCGCGTCCTTCACCTCACCGAGGTTCAGGTGGAGCATCGCGCGCATGGCGCGGACCTGAGCGCCGACGAGCTTCTGCGCCTTCTCGAGGTCCACCTTCTCCAGCGTCGCGAGCGCCGCCCGCGGGTCGGACTGCATCTCGAGCTGGGCCTTGGCCATGATGGCGTTGGCGTCGCCCTTGTCGACGTCCACCTGGAGCTTGGCCATCCGCTCGGCGCGGTCCTCGGGGCTGAGGTCGTCGCCGCTCGCCAGAAGATCGCCGTAGGCTTGCGATTTCTTCAGGTTTCGCAGCACCAAGAAGGCCGCGATGCCCACCGCGACCGTGAGCACGAACGCGATGTAGAGCGGGATCCGGCTGTCGAGGCCGCTCCAGAACCCGAGGGCCAGGAGCCAGACCACCAAGACGGCGATCCCGACCGCCTTCGCGGCCGTCTTGAGCTGCCCGGTGACCTTGGCGAGCGCTTCGCCCGGATTGGGCTTCACGCGCTCCTTCAGCTCCTCGCGCTCGTCGCGGATCTTCTGCTTTTTCGAGGCCAACCGCGGCGGGTTACACCAGCTGCGGGCCGGCGAGCGAGCGAATTCGCTCAGGGTCCGCCGCGAAGTAAGCGGACTGAGTTGGGTGCCGAGGCGCTCGTCTGGCAAGGCGCGCCGTCCGACGGGATACTCTTTGTCTCTCGAGGCGGCGCAACGTAGCCAGGCGAGATGCATCGGCGGCCAAATCGGTCCGGTTACTTCGCGGCGGGCCCTCAGCTCGGCTCTTCGTCCGTGGGCTCGATCGGCTCATCCTCCAGCGGAGGCACGGCGGCCATCCCGCGGTTCTTCGCCAGGCGCTTCACCAGGTCGTCCTCGCCGCCCTCGAGGGCGCGGATCATCCGCTTGAAGGCCCCCTCGGCCTCGGCTCGGGAGCGGACCAGGAGACGGCCGCCGGGGCCCGAGGAGAGCACCTTGTCCGGGGAGGTCAGGGTCCAGTTGGTGCGCTCGGGGGCGCGCCGGCGGGTCTCGAGCACGATCGCGCGGAAGATCAGCCCCTCGCTCAGCACCAGGGTCAGGTCGCCGGTGCGCTCGTCGAGGTACGACTTCTCGATGGTCTCGTCGGTGAAGCCGGGGTGCTCGCCGACCACGGCGCCGTCCTCGGCGGACTCGAACGCCTCGTAGGCCGAGGCCACGATCCCGCTGTCGTTCTCGAGCCGCCAGGGGCACTCCACCAGGAGCGCGTGGGTGCCCTCGAACGTCCGCTTCACGAAAGATAGCCGCGGATTGGCCAGCCGCACCGGGCGCCGCGACTGGGCCCCGATCTCCAGCGAGAGCACGTACTGCCCCGCCGGACCGACGACCGCGCTCCACACCGGGAGCCCGACCAGAGACGCGACGATATCCGCGGAGACGCCCACCGCTCTCCTGTAGCGCGCCGGGCGCCCGACCACTATCCTCCCGGCCCTCGTGGCCATCTTCAATTCGCTGTTCGGGGGCCGTTCCTCGCGCCAGAAAGACGCGCTCCTCGATCTGCTGCTGATGATCGCGCACGCCGACGGTCAGGTCAGCACCGTCGACCTCGACCGCATCGCACGCGCCATCGAGACCCACAGCGAGCTTGGAAACGTCGACTGGGACGACGTCCTCGCCCGCGAGGAGCTGGTCCGCCTCGACGGCCCATTGTTCTCCGACACCCGCGATCGCGTGGCGCGCGACCTGGTGGATCCCGCGCTCCGCCGCTTCGGGCTCTCGCTGGCCGCCCGCTGCGCCTCGATCCCGCTCGCCAACGAGGAGCGGATGCTGCTCGCCGCGCTGGCCGACGCGTTCTCGATCCCCGACGCCGATCGCGACGCCATCTTCGCCCCCTGGAGCCAGGCCGATCCGAACCGCCTCGGCTACGTGCGCTCGACGTTCAACGATCCCAGCAGCCGCGAGCGCAGCACCTGGGCCGAGGCCCTGGGCCGCGCCGAGAGCGACGACGAGCTGGCGATCCTGATGTTCAAGGCGAGCGCGACCCGCTCGGCGATGACCCGCCTCTCCGAGACCACCCAGCTGGTGAGCATCGGCGACGTCATCACCGCCGGCGATAAGTCGCTGCGCGTCGACGCTTATCTCAAGGTCGAAGATCGCGCCTGGCTCGGCCGCTTCCTCGCGCGCGGCGAGGCGATGTACCCCGAGGAGCACCGCCTCTGGCCGGAGCTCCTCGAGCGCATGGAGTCGTCGGTGTCGCTGTTCATCGGCTACGCCGAGCGCCTCCCGCCTCCCGACGCCGCCGCGCTGCGGCGCCTCAACCCGGATCGGCTCCTGATCGAGAAGATGTGATGCCGAAGTCGATCGATCGAACGTTCCTCGACGCGATCATCAACACCGTCGCTGATCCGATCTTCGTCAAGGACCGCGACCACCGCTGGATCGTGATGAACGACGCGATGTGCGAGTTCATGCGGGCGCCGCGCGAGAAGCTGATCGGCCTGTCGGACTACGACTACTTCCCCAAAGCGCAGGCCGACGAGTTCTGGGCCAAGGACGACCACGTCTTCGAGACCGGCGGGATCAACGTCAACGAGGAGGCGTTCACCGACGCCGACGGCATCGATCACGTCATCGAGACGAAGAAGTCCATCTTCACCGATCCGTACGGCAACAAGGTGCTGGTCGGCGTCATCCGCGACATCACCGATCTGCGGAAGAAGAACGAGGCCCTCGCGCGCGCGAAGGCCGACGCCGAGACCGCCACGATGGCCAAGGCGGAGTTCCTCGCCAACATGAGCCACGAGATCCGCACGCCTCTCCACGGTGTGATCGGGATGGCCGAGCTCCTGCTGCAGTACGAGGCGACCGAGGGCCCGCAGCGCGAGTGCGCCGAGGTGATCATGAGCTCCTCGACCGCGCTGCTCGGGTTGCTCAACGACATCCTCGATCTCTCGAAGGTCGACGCCGGCCAGCTCACGCTGGAGTCGCGCGAGTTCGACGTCATCGAGGCGACCGAGGACGCGGTCGACGTGTTCGCCGCGACCGCCCAGGAGCGCGGCCTCGAGCTGGTCACGTTCGCGCAGCCGGGCCGGGCCATCACCCACGTCGGCGACTCGGCGCGCCTCAAGCAGGTGGTCACCAACCTGGTCGGGAACGCGGTCAAGTTCACGTCGTCCGGCTACGTCGTGGTGCGCATCGAGACGCGCGGCTCGCTGCTCACGATCGCGGTCGAAGACAGCGGCATCGGGATTGATCGCGAGAGCCGGGCGGCGCTTTTCCGGCCGTTCGTGCAGGCCGACACCTCGACCCCCCGACGCTTCGGCGGCACGGGCCTCGGTCTCTCCATCTCGGCGCGCGTCGCGGAGATCATGGGCGGGCGCCTCGGCGTGGTGAGCGAGCCCGGCCAGGGCAGCACTTTCACGCTCGAAATACCGCTCTGCGCGCCGACGCGCCCGCACACCGAGCCCAAGGCGTGGCCGTCGCGGCGCGCGCTGGTGATCGAGTCGGGGGCGCGCACGCGGGAGGCGCTGACGAACGAGCTCGAGGCGCGCGGGTTCGAGGTTGTGCGCGTATCGACGACGGCCGAGGGCCTCGCGACGTGGGAGTCGGCCGACGTCGCGCTGGTCGACGCGGCGCTCCTGACCGGCCTGCCGCGCGATCGGCCGATCATCGCGCTGGTCCCGCGCGGCGCGGCGCCGGTGCTCGGGCCCGAGGTCGTGCGACTCGCGAAGCCGGTGCGGCGCGCGGCGCTGGAGCGCGCGCTGTCGATGTCGCTCGGCGAGACCAGCCGCGAGACGCCCTCGACCCCTTCGCCAGAGAGCCGCAGCGCGCGGCCCGCGATGATCCTGGTGGTCGAAGACAACCCCACCAACCAGCTGGTCATCGAGCGCATGCTCGACAGCCTCGGTCACCGCGCGGTGATCGCCAGCGACGGCGCGGAGGGGCTGGCGATGCTCGCCACGCACAAGGTCGATCTGGTGCTGATGGACTGCCGCATGCCGATCATGGACGGCTACACCGCCACCCGCCAGGCGCGCGCCCGCGAGCGCGCCGAGGGCCGCGACCGCATCCCGATCATCGCGCTCACCGCGAGCGCGAGCGCCGACGACGAGCGCGCCTGCCGCGACGCGGGGATGGACGGCTATCTCTCGAAGCCGATCTTGCTCGGCGATCTCCAGGCCGCGCTCGAAGCGGCCATTCTCTAGAGGTTCTCGGCCTTCTTCTCGGCGGGGGTCCGCACGCGCTCGAGGAGCTGGGTCATCAGCGCCTCGGGGATGACGTTCTCGAGGTACGCGAGCGCCGTGCCGCGGATCTCGACGTCGTCGGTCGCGAGCGCGCGCAGGGCGGCGCGAGAGGCCTCGGGATCGAGCGTGAGTCCGAGCAGCGCGATCACGTGGACCACGCCGCCGTCGAGCGCGCGGCGCACCGCCGGCGGCACGTCGACCTCGATCTCCGGGATCTCGACCATGATCGGCGGGCGCGTCGGGGTCGCGGCGATCTCCGCCTCGACCAGCTCGAACACCGCGCTTTCCTCGAGGTGCACCAGGTTGGGGCGCACCGATCGCAGGCGCCACAGGAGCCGCGCGCAGGCGTGGCTCACCTCGAAGCGATCGGACAGAACACCGGCCCACAGACCGCTGGCGGCCCGCTCGTCACCGCGCGCGAACAGCGCTCGCGCAGCGCGGATGCGGCCATCGAGGCTCAGCGCGCCGTCGAGCAGCAGATCACCGAGCAGGCCGGCCGGCGGAGGCGACACCCGCTCCAGCGCCACCAGCGCCTTCGGCCCGATCTCGGGGTGATCGAGGGCGCGCGCCACGAACCCCACCAGCTCCGGCTCGATCAGCGGGCGAGCCAGGATCGCGTCGATCTTGGCCAGGTCGCGATCGAGAAAGGCGCGCACGTCCTCGAGCACCTTGGTGGCGTCGATGTGGCGCTGGCGCGGCTCGGAGTGCGCGAGCACGGGCTCCTTGCGGCGCGCGACCTCGGCGAGGAGCGCGCTGCGATCGATGCCCTGCGCGGTCTCGAACATCGTGGTGCGCGTGGTCCGATCGCGCACGTCGTCGTCGGCCAGGCGCACGACGCCGGACTTGAGGCTCACGGCGAGGGTCTCGACGTAGCCGGTGTGCAGCTTGCGCGAGAGGAACAGGACCGCGATCGAGCCGACCACCGCCACCACCAGCCAGACCCGCACGTCGAGCTCGGGGATGATCAGCACGACCACCGCGATCAGGCCGGCTCCGAGCGCGTCACCCACGCGCACCAGCGCGATGTCGAGCAAGCTCTTGGTGGCGCGCTTCGCCTGCGGCGACAGCGGCGTGTAGAGGATCTCGTACGCCGATCGGAACAGCGAGCTCGCCAGCACCGAGTCGAGCCCGCGCAGCAGCGCGATCGGGCCCAGCACCGGCACCGCGATGCTCAACAGCCCAGCCGCCGCGAGGGCCGCGGGGCGCGTGGCGAGCGTCCCCGCGAGGCCGAAGCGACCGAGCGCGACGCCCGACAGACCGGTCTGCACGAAGAAGCCGACCAGCGCGGTCGCTGCATGAAAAACCGAGAAAAAGGCCACCAGATCGCCCTCCGAGCTGGTGCGCGCGGTGAGGACGAACTTGAGCACGTAATCGGCGATCGTCTCGGAGAAGGTGACCAGCAGCGTGAGGATCGCCAGCAGCCGGATGTACGGCGTGCGGCGCAGCCAGGCCGCGCCGGACTCGCGCTGGCGATCGTCGGTGTCCTCGGTCTCGGCGCGCGGCTGGTGTCCGCGGGTCATGATGAGGATCGCCGCCGCGATCACCAGGTTCGTCACCGCGAGCCCGGGGAGGATGGTGGAGGCCGAGCCCCGGCCGAAGAGCAGCGTCACCGCGCCGCCGATCACGCCCCCGAACGTCGCCCCGGAGACGATCCAGCGGGTGGTGCGCTTGGCGGTGTGCGGATCGAAGCGCTCGTTCGACACCGAATAGAAGCCGCTGACCACCGCCGATCCCAGGAGCGCGGTATGGAAGAAGTTGAGCACCGCCGCGACCTGCGGGACCGTCGGGTAGAGCACCGCTTCGAGCGCGTAGAGGCCGCCGTGTACGGCGAACGCGACCGGCACGACCCGCGCGGGGCCAAAGCGCGCGAGCAGCCGGGCCAGCACCAGCGCGAAGAGGAGCGAGAGGATCGCAGCAGCGGTCGTGGCGCGCGGGAGCTCCCCGACGCCGAACGCCGAGAGGAACATGGCGTCGCGGACGGTCTTGCCCGCGACGAGCTGGGCGATCATGCCGACAGCCGCGAGGACCGCCAGCGCTGCGGCGCTCACGCTCGGGCCTCTGCGAGCTGGGCATGGTTGGCTTGCCACCACGCATCGGCGTCTTCGGCCTCGCTCAGCGCCATCGCGATCTGCTCGAGCAGCCGCGCGGTGCGACCCGCCGACTGCGGCCCGAGCGTGTCGACGAGGCGCTGCAAATCGACGCCCTCGAGGTACTCCATCGCGTAGAAGAAGATGCCCTGCGGCGTGCGGCCGTAGTCGAAGATGGGCGGGAGCAGCTTGATCGCGGTGTCTCGCTTCGCCAGCACGTGCTGGGCACGATACACAATGCCCATCCCGCCCTCGCCCAGCTTCTCGCCGAGCGCATACGGGCCGAGGCGAAGGACCTCGGCCACTCGGCTGCGCAGCCCGAAGATCACGTGCGAGGCAAACGTCGAGACCCAGACGGTGACCGCCGCCCAAACTGCGTCGAATGCCACGATCATGCGGGTCGAGAGGTGGGCGAACCCAGGGTCGCGCTCGAAGATGATCACGCTGAGCGCCGGCATGATCGACATCGCGGAAATACCCAGGCTCAAGGTCCGGCGCGGGCTGCTCGGGACCACGACGGCGCGCACGGTCAGCAGGGCCAGCATCCCCGTCATCATGACCAGATCGCCGCGCCCTTGCTCGAGGGGCGCGCGGATCGCGATCGTCCCGCCACACAGCGCCAGCGTGCCGAGCGGCGCGGCGAAGTCGACGATGTCCAGCACGAGCTCGGAGCGCGGCCGCACGCGCACCACCAACCACGCGACGCTGGTCCAGGCGATCGCGGCGGCGTGCAGCGCCCATCCCCAGACGACGATCGGACTCGAGGGATTGAAGTCGGGGATGATCAGCGCGGCGATGACGCCACCGACCACGAGGAAGAGCGTGAGCAGCCCAGTCATCGCTCCAATGAACAGCGCGAGACGCTCCTGGCGGAACGCGCGCTGATCATCCGTCGCGATCGGCACCGGCCTGTGACTAGCGCGGATCGGGCCGCGCCCCAAGCTCAGAAGCAGATGCCGAAGTCGTTGAACGGGGCGCCGAAGTCGTTGCAGGTCTGGGCGCCGTTGCAGAGCGGGGCCGTCGCGTTGGTGTTCGAGCAGAACTGGAGGCAGCTCGCCTGCGTGAAATCGTCCTGGGCGGCTCCCCCGAACGGGATGCAGGTGGTGCCTGCAGCACAGTCGTTGGCCCGGGTCCCCTGCGCGAGCACGTCGCTGCAATCGTCGCCCGCCAGAGCCGCGCCGGCGATCGCACGGCAGCTGCCCTGCGGGGCGCCGCCGAAGCTGGTCAGCTCGCAGGTCTGGTTGGCCAGGCACGCGCCCGACTGGAACAGGCCGCAAGGACGGTGGCAGAAGGCGATTGCCGGCGTGCCGGCCGTGGTGCAGACCTCACCGGCGACGGTGCAGGCCGGGGCTCCGGTGCAGGTCGTCCCGGCGGTCTGGTGGCAGACGCCGTTGACGCAGAGATCGGTGTTCGCCGCGCAGTACGAGCCGCGTCCATCGGCGCAGGTCGACGAGCGCGTGACCCGCTCGCCGCAGGCGGCGAGGACATTGTCTCCGGCGTTGAACGCGACCTCGTTGATGCAGGTGCCCCAGCCGCCCGAGCAGCTGACGTTGATCGGGTCGGTCGGCGACGGCGTCACGGTGCAGAGCGGCCAGCACGCGCCGCCGATGTTGAACAGGTTCGGGATGGTCGTGTCGCAAACGTCGAGGATCTGGACGAGCTCCTCGTAGGCACCGACCGCGTTGAGGCAGCGGCCGCCGGCGGGCAAGAGACCGATGTCGAGGCAGTTCGGGCCGAGGCCGATACAGGCCGCGTTGCCACTGCCGCCCGGCACGTTCTGCGCGATGTTGCAGGTCTTGAGGCAGCGGCCGAGGGTCGGGTCGGTGGCGCTGACCGACTGGCAGATCATGCCCGGCTCCTGGAGGCAGGTGTTGGCGATCGACGGGTTGCACGGATCGGCCTCGAAATCGCCGCTCGGCGTGAAGCCACCGTCCGGGCGCGGACCGCCGCCGTCGGCGACGACGACCGCCGCATCGCGGTTCGGGGTGCCGGCATCGCCGACCACCACAGCCGCATCACCGGCGGGCGGGGTGCCCGCGTCGGCGTTCACGACGACCGTGGCGTCGGCGTTCACGACGGCTGCGGCGTCGGGGTTGGCGACCGCAGCGTCATCGGTCGGGTTGACCGCCGCGTCGTCCGCGGTCGCGGCCGCGTCGTCCGCGGTCGCGGCCGCGTCGTCGGCCGTGGCGGCCGCGTCGTCCGCAGTGGCGGCCGCGTCATCGGCCGCAGCCGCGTCGGGGAAGCCGAGCGCGATGCAGGTCGTGCCATTCCACATGTAATTGGCTTCGCAGCCGCCGAGACACATGCACGCCGGCGCGGAGCCCTTGAGGCGGCCGGGCTCGCAGGCGGCCGGGTTCATGTCGCACGTGACCGGGTTGCCCGTCGCGTCGGGGAACGTCGAGTTGGCGGCGTCGGGGTTGGTCACCACCGCCAGCGCGTCGGGCTGCACGTTGGCAGCGTCCTTGTTCTCGCCCGGGGGCACGGGCACGCGGTCGTCACCGCACGCCGCGAGGACGCAGGCGAGGAGCGCGCTGGAAAAGAGTGAGCGGGTGATGAACAAGGTCGATGACATAATTTGGCCTACGGCGTTGGTACGTCGCGGGACGTTCAACCTTCCCTGTCCGAGTTTCGCAAGTAGAAACCTAGGGAGCGATGAGCCTGCGCTTGCGATCACTCGAGAGCGGAGCGCCCTCGAGCTCGACGCGATCCCACAGCCTGCACGTCACCTGCTTGTGCTGCTGATCGAGCCCCTCGCAGTAGTTCGTCATCGCGCAGCGCCGGATCTCCTCACCCCGTCCGGACCTTGTTTTCTCGACCCAATCGGGGTCCGCGAGCGACTGCCGCGCCGCCGCCACGATGTCGCAATCGCCCGCCGCGAGCGCGCCCTCCGCCAGCACGAACGTGTTGATCCCGCCCGCCGCGACCACCGGCGTCGCGTGGCCAGCATCTCGCACGGCGCGACGGATCTGGTGCGCGAGCGGAAGGTTCCGGCCGAACGGGCCGCGCGCGTCGTCCGACCAGACCGTCGGCATGCACTCGTGACCGCTCGGCCCCGTATAGGGATAGGCGGCGTGGCCGATCTTCGGGACCTTCGCGTCCTCGAACTTCCCGCCCTTCGACAGCGACAAAAAATCGAGCCCCGCGCGCGCGAGCTCCACCCCGATGCGCGCGGCGTCGCTGACATCGCTCCCGCCGTCGATCGCCTCGTCCGAGAGGAACCGGCAGCCGAGCGCGCGTGACGACGGCAGCGCGGCGCGCGCGGCGGCGACCACCTCGAGCGGCAAGCGCACCCGCCCCTCGAACGAGCCGCCGTAGCCGTCGCTGCGATCGTTCAGCCGCGAGAGGAACGAGGCCATCGTATAGGCGTGCGCGAAGTGCAGCTCGACGCCGTCGAACCCGGCGCGATCGGCGCGCGCCGCGGCCTGGGCGAACAGATCGGGCAGCACCTTCGGGAGCTCGCGCACGTGGGGCAGCTCGAGATCTGTGACGCGCTCGCGGTGGCCGCGCTCGAGCGCCTCGAGCTCGCGCCGATCGAGCACCACCGGCCAGGCCGCCGGCGTCGCGAGCAGCGCCCCACGCAGATCGCCCACCAGCGGCGCGCCGGTGAACGCCTCGAGCCTCGCCTGGTGCTCCGGTCGGAGCTGCAAAAACCGTGAAAAATACCGCTCCGGTTCGGGCCGCCGCTTGATCGCGAGGAAGTCGATGATCTGGATGAAGAGCTTGGTCTCACCGCCGCTGCTCGCGCGCACCACGTCGGCGATGCGCGAGAGCCCGGCGATGGAGCGATCGTGCCCGATGCGCAGGAGCGGCCCGCTGGGCACGTCGCGGATCCCGGTCGCTTCGACCACGATCGCGCCGGGTCGGCCCTTCGCGAACCGTCCGTACCAGTCGATGACGTCCGGGGTGACCTCGCCCTCGGCGGTGGCGCGCCAGGGCACCATCGCCGGGATCCACGTTCGCGACGACAGCGTGATCGGCCCGACCGCGATCGGCGAGAACAGGCGCGACGCCGCCGCTTCTTCGCGGGTCGGCCAGCGGGTCTCCGGGAGCGGGTGCCGCATCCCCCTGGAGCTAGCACACACTATGGCGAGTGACTAAGATGCAGCCGTGTCGCGACTCGACCGCTCCTTGCTCGATCACTTCGCCCAGCAGCACCGGGCGCGCTTCGAGCACGACCTCAAGACCCTGGTCGAGATCCCCAGCGTCTCGGCCGACCCCGACCGCATGCACGACGTGCTGCGGGTCGCCGAAGCCGCGTGCCAGATCTTGCGCGCGCACGGCGCGACCGCCGAGCTGCTCGA
>Ga0105048_10005710_pt1 | contig 20094 bp, 14 predicted proteins | sample MAT05_FD_78382 | JGI IMG/M metagenome (GOLD analysis project Ga0105048, IMG submission 78382) | Freshwater microbial communities from Lake Fryxell liftoff mats and glacier meltwater in Antarctica - MAT-05 | ecosystem: Environmental > Aquatic > Freshwater > Ice > Liftoff microbial mat | place...
CGTGCACCTCCTCGACGAGCTCTCGGCGCGGGCGCCGGACGGGGTGCTTCACCTCGGTGACCTCGTCACGTACGGCTCATCAGCCGGGCACTGGCGTCGGCTCGATGCGCTGCTGGCACCGCTGCGAGCGCAGCACATCCCGATGCTTCCGGTCGTCGGCAACCACGATCGTATGCTCCTGCCACGGCTCGGGCTCGGGCAGCTCGCGCAGCGGTTTCCAGTGCTCGCGACGCGCACCTGGTACGACTTCCGATTCTGCGACGTGGCCTTCGTAGCGCTCGACTCGAACAGCGTAACCGGACCCGTCGCAAGCGAGCAGCTTCGCTGGCTCGGCGAGGTCATCGCAGGAGCCCAGGCCGACCCCGACATCAAGGCCATCGTCGCCTACTGGCACCATCCACCGATGTCAAACAGCCGCATCGTGCGACCCTCGCGTTACGCACGCGAGCGCTTCCTGCCGGCGCTCGCGCGTTCGCCCAAGATGCTGGCGGTCTTCACCGGCCACGCACATGCCTACGAGCACTTCGTCGTCGCCGGCGTGCACTGCTTCGTTTCGGGCGGTGGCGGCGGCCCACGTCACACGCTCGAGACCCGGCCGGACCGATGGCGCGCGCGCGATCTGTTCGCGGGTGGGCCGCGGCGCTTCATGCACTTCCTCGAGCTCGAGCTCGGGGCGGACGCGCTCACGGTGCGAGTTGTACGGATGGCGGATGATGAGACCTTTCGCTTCGATGCGGCCGACGAAGTGACCCTGCGCTACCCGCCCTGGCAGTCGCGCTGACCCGTGTTCAGCCCGGCCATCGCAGGGGGCTTGACAGGCCGTCTTTCGCCGTCGACGGTGGCGGCGCGGAGGTTGCACATGAAGACGACGACGATGGCGGCATTGGCGATGGCGCTGGTAGGGTGCGGAGACAGCGACAAGGCCGGGGACACGGCGGTCGACGTGGACGCTGCGGTCGAGGTCGAGCAGCCGGAGATCGATGTCGGCGCGGACGCGGTCGAGGAGGTACATGAGGTCGATGCCTCGCAGGAGACCCTCGCGGACGGCGGCGATGTGGGTGACGTGGGTGACGGCAGCAACGTGAGCGAGGTCGACGTCTATGTGCCTCCGATCGAAGGTCCGTGCGACCCGATCGATCCCTCGCATTGCATGTTCCCGTTCCCTTCCAATCTGTACCTCGTGCCCGACGCGACGCGGGTGACCGGCTTCACCTTGGACCTGGGCGATGCGCTGCCGCGCAATACGACGGGCAAGCCTATCGAGAGTGCGCCGTATCGCCGGCTGGATGGCTACGGGGTCGGCACGCCGGTTTTCGTGAGCTTCCCCGATGCCGATCTCAGCGAGCTCGCGAGCGAGCACGACACGGCGCCGTCACTCGCCGTGGACGCGGCGATCCTGTGGTTTGAGGTCGGCGCTGAGGGGGCGCTCACGCGGATGCCGTACTTCGTCGACGATGACGTCCCCGAGACCGACCCGGTGAACAAGGTCCTGATCGTTCGCGGCGGGGCGATCATGAAGGAGGCGACGCGTTATGTCGTCGCGTTCCGCGGGCTGAAGGACAAGGCAGGGCGTGTGTTCACGCCGTCACCGGCATTCGCGGCGCTCAAGGCGGGTACCACTGCGGGCGACAGTGCGCTCGCGCCGCGGCAGGCGGGCTTCGACAAGGTGTTCGGCGAATTGACGGCGGTCGGCGTCGACAAGGCGTCGCTCCAGCTCGCGTGGGACTTCACGACCGCGAGCTGCGAGGCGCTTCACGGGCCGGTCCAGCACATGATTGCGGATGCATTTACGAAGACCGGTGAGGACGGACCGGCGTTGGTCGACATCGTGGTCGAGGAGCTGCAAGAGGACAACTGGGCGCTGGAGATTCGTGGCAATATCGAGGTGCCGCACTACCTCAAGACGGTCCCGATGTATCGCTCGGAAGCGACCGTGTGGAACTTCAACTACGGGCCGGATGGACTACCGGCACAGAATGGCACCGCCAAAGCACCGTTCTGGATCCGGGTCCCGAAGTCGGCGATCCCGGCCGCGGGCGAGGCGGCGACCCCGCATGCGATCGTCATGTACGGCCATGGTCAGAACGGGTCGGGCACGCAGGTGCGGAGCGGGTTCCTGGGGCAGGTTGCACAAGACTATCACTATGTGTTCTTCGCGACCGACATGTGGGGCATGGCTGAGGACGACGTCGGTGGCATCGTCGACATGCTGTTCGACCTTTCCGGCTTTCCGCGCCTGGCGGACCGCCTGCAGCAGGGGCTCTTGAACCATGTGCTGTTGGCACGCTCGATGCGCGAGCGGTTGCCGACGCTTCCAGAGATCAGCGCGCGCGGCATCGTGCTCGATCCGATGCGACTCTACTATACCGGAATCTCGCAGGGTGGAATCTTCGGCGCGAGCGTCGTGGCACTCTCGCCAGATATCCAGCGCGGGCATCTGGGAGTGCCAGGCAATAATTATAGCTTCATGCTGACGCGCTCGCGCAATTTCGCGCCATTCTTCTACGGCGTGGCGTTAGCCTATCCCGAACGCTGGAAGCAGCTGGCGCTGGTCGCGACCATCGATCTCATCTGGGAGGGCGCCGACTCGGTCTCGTACATGCGTCACCTGCACGACTCGCCGTTCCCGGGGCAGGGCCCGAACAGCGTGTTGCTGGCGCCTGCCAAAGGCGACGTGCAGGTCGCGGTAGCGAGTAACGAGTGGGTCGCGCGCAGTGGAATCGGGATCCCGGTGATGCTTCCCTATGACACGGAGCGCGCATCGCCTTCGGGGACCGAGACCGCGACCTACCCGCGCACCGGGTCGGGCATCGTGTTGTACGACTTCGGCAACCCTTGGCCGGCGCCGAGCCAGAACGCACCGCCCACGTCGGAGGCGGAAGACCCACACGAGTCGCCGCGGCGTGCGGCGAATCACAATCGGCAGCTCGCGCACTTCCTGGAGACGGGCGAGATCATCGATGTCTGCTCCGACGATGGTGTTCCTGGCTGTACGCCCGAGTGATAAGACGGGCGCATGCAGATCCTTCCAAACGCCCTGCTCGCAGTGCTTGTCGCCCTCGGCAGCCTGAGCACGGGCTGTGCCTCGTCGCCATCCGTTCCGGCCCCGCCCTCGCCTTTGCCTTTTGTGCCAGACACCCTCGACGGGTCGCGCCCAGCGGGCCTGCGCCTGCCGCCCGACGTGCATCCGCTCGGCTATGCGGTCGACCTCACGGTCATCCCCGGTGAGCCGCGCATCGCCGGCAGCGTCGACATCCGCCTGCGGCTCGACCGCCCTCGCACGACCCTCTGGCTGAACGCGGAGGCGTTGCACGTCACGACGGTGATGCTCGCTGGCCAACCCGCGACCTGGGCCGCGAGCGCGCCCGATGCGCCCGACGCCGAGCAGGGCTTCGCGAGCGTGCAGCTCGCCACGGGCGTGCCTTTGCCAGCGGGCGAGACCAACCTGCACATCACGTTCGACGCCGCGGTGGGGCATGGCGGTGACTCGGTCTTCGAGGTCGCCGAAGACGGCCGCCACTATGTGCTCACCACATTCGAGCCGATCTCGGCGCGAAAGGCGCTGCCCTGCTTCGACGAGCCGGGCTTCAAGGTGCCATTCGACCTGACGCTGACGGTGCCGCGTGACGCCGTGGCGCTCGCAAATGCCCCGGAAGTGGAGTCGACACCGCTCGATGCGACCCGAAAGCGGGTGCGCTTTGCCCGCTCGGAGCCGCTGCCGACCTACTTGTTTGCGTTCGCCGTCGGGCCTTTCGATGTCGTCTCCGCGCCATCGGTGGCAGCCAATGACTGGCGTTCGACGCCGTTGCCGATCCGCGGGGTCGCACTGCACGGCGAAGGCGCCCGCCTGAAAAGCCAGCTCGCGCAGGTCGGCCCGCTGGTGGGGGCGCTCGAAGCCTGGTTCGCGAGCCCCTATCCCTACGCGAAACTCGATGTGGTGGCCGTGCCAGGCTTCCCGGGAGCGATGGAGAACGCGGCGCTCATCACGTTCGATGAGTTCTTGATGATGGTCGACCCCACGCAGACCCCGCTCGACGAGCAACGCGGTGCGACGACGACGCTCGCACACGAGCTGTCGCATCAGTGGTTCGGCAACCTCGTGACGATGGGGTGGTGGGATGACCTGTGGTTGAACGAGGCGTTCGCAACCTGGATCGCCAACCGCATGGTCGATGTCGTCCGACCCGAGCTCGGCGGCGAAGCCCAGCGACTCAATCAATGGCGAAGTGCCATGAGCGCAGACTCGAAGGCGAGCGCGCGTCGCATCCGCCAGCCGATCCTGAGCCAGCACGATATGTTCAGCGCGTTCGATGCGATCACCTACTCGAAGGGCGCCAGCATCATCGCGATGTTCGAGCGCTGGGCCGGACCCGACGCCTGGCAGGCTGGCGTGCGCGCCTACCTGCGCGCGCATGCCTTCGGCAACGCGACGACCGACGACCTCCTGAGCGAGGTGTCGCGCGTCGTCGGCCGCGACATCGCGCCGCCGTTCCGGAGCTTCCTCGACACCTCCGGTGCGCCGGTCGTCACCCTCACGGTCGGCGCTCCGGTGGCTGGCAAGGTCCACATCGCCTTTGACGTCGAGCGGTGGCGACCGGCCGGCTCGACCGCGTCGCGCGACGGACCTTGGCAGGTGCCCGTTTGCCTCGCCGCGGCTGGCATCGCCGACACCTGCGTGCTCGTCACGGCGCCTCACCATGAAGTCGACATCGCTCTGACCGGCCCGACTGTCGGCGCGCTGGTGCCGAATATCGGCGGTTACGGGTACTACCGGGTCGTCGTGCGGCCGGAGTCGCACCTACGCGCCGCCCTCGTCAAACCTCGCTCGGCGGCGGAAGCGGCGGCCCTGGTCGCGAGCTACAGCGCCGGCTTCGCGAGTGGGGCGCTCTCGGCCAAAGAAGTGCTCACGGCGTTGGCGCCGCTCGGGGCAAACAGCGAGCCCGAGCTCGTGCGCGCGGCGCTCGCGCTGTTCACTCGGATTGGAGCGAACTTCATCGATGACCCTGACACGTCACGCGCGACGTTCGAGAAGCGCGCGCGTGCGGTCTTCGCGAAGTCCGCGTCGCGCCTTGGCTGGGCACCGAAGTCCAGGAGCGAATCGACTGAGGTGCGGGTGCTGCGTGGCGAGGTGATGACGTTCCTGGCGCAGACGGCGCGCGACCCGCGGGTCCGGCGCGAGGCTGCACGCCTTGGGCGTGAGGTGATCGGCAGCGGCGTGATAAAGCGCGAGGCGGTCACTCCGGAGCTTCTCGGGACAGTGCTGGCAGTCGCGATCGAGGACGGCCCGCCGGCTCTCTTCGAGACGACGCTCGCGGCGCTGCACACGACCCGCGATCCGTCGTTGCGAGCGGAACTTCTAGCGGCCCTGGCAGCAACCCACGACGCGGCCTTGGGCGCGCAGGTACGCGCGCTGGTGCTCGACCCGCGCCTGACCGAGACCGAGTTGCTCAGGCCGCTAGCCGCGCAGCTCGCGAATCGCACGACCCGGCGCGCGGCATTCGCGTGGCTCGAGACGAACTTCGATGCACTCGTCCGGCGCATGCCACCGTTCGAGGTCGGCTACCTGCCGTTCCTCGTGTCGGGCTTCTGCGATGCGACCGAGCGCGCGGATGGCGAGCGCCTCTTCGCGCCGCGGGTCGCGAGCCTACCCGGTGGGCCCCAGAGCCTGGCCGAAGCGCTCGAGACGATTGACCTTTGTCGTGCCCTGGTCGCCACCCAGGGTGCGGGCGTGCGGCGCTGGCTCGGCGTCGCGGTGCACGAGTGAGCCACACCTTCGCCGTTGCCGCCCTTGCCGACACCTGACACGACCGAGGTCTGCCCGTGCTCTCACTGATGTTCGTGTTCGCCGTGCAGTCGGCCGTCGCGTGGGAGGGACCGTCCGCGCCCCCAACGCCCGCACTTGGGACGCTAGAGCCCGACGCGGCCGGTGATGGCTGGGCAGCCCCGGTGCAGGTGACTGGCGCGATCGATGGCGTGACGACGACGCACGCGCTGATCATGTATCTGCCCAAGGGCTACAACGCGACGAAGGCCACCGTGAAGCGCCCGCTGATCCTGGCGCTTCACGGCTGGAACCACTCGGCCCAGATGTTTCGCGACAAGGGCTATCTCGGAAAGTGGGCCGACCAGTACGGCATCGTGCTGGCCGTGCCCGACATGGGCAAGACCGTCTACGAAACAGCCTTCTATAAGGAGACCAAGGCCGCCAAGGCGTGGTCGACCGTGCCCGGCACGCGCTGGGTGGCCGAGGTCATCCTGCCATACGTGCGCACGCACTATGCGGTCGCGACCGACCGCGCGCACACCGCCGCGATCGGCTACTCGACGGGCGGACGGGGCGCGGTGCTCATCGCCGAAGCTTACCCCGAGCTCGCATTCGCGGGCAGTACGTCAGGCACCTATGACCTCATGAAGCTCCTCCCGAAGGAGGGCGAGTACCGCATCCATGGGGTCGTGTACGGCGAGCGCGAGGCGTTCCCAAAGCGCTGGGAGCACGACAACATCATCGCGCCCGAGCGCCTCGCTGGCCTTCGCGGCGTACGCCTCTACATTTCACATGGAACCCAGGATCGCTCGGTGAACCCAAATCAGGTCGATGCACTGCGTGATGCGCTCAGGGCGAGCGACGTGGTCGCGACCTATGACCTCGTGAAAGGCGCAAAGCACGAGTGGGCGTTCTGGACCACGCAGTGGGGTCCGATGTTCGCGGCCGCCGCTGACGTGTTTACAGCGGCGACCCCAAGATAGGCGGGTCGCCAGGGGTCAGGAGGACCCGCTGGGGCTAGAAGGCGCCAGTTGAGCCGCCCCCCTGCTCATGGGGTTGACCTCGGGTCGCTCCGGGCAGACGCCGAGGAGGGGAAATTCACCGCGCGGTTGCCGTGCGCGGTACAGCCGCGAAGTGGTACCGTCATTCCGTGGATCGCGTCGTGCACCATGGCGAACGGTCGAGATCGACGAGCGGCGGCCGTGACGCGCAGAGGGTCTGATCAGTAACGGGGGCAAGACCATGCAGAGCAAGAACAACAGCGTGCAGCAAAAAACCTTGGGCAAGACCGAGCGTTCTAGCGAGAAGTCCCCAGGAGCAACCGGCGTCCAGATGCGTAAGGCCGCGTCAGGCAACGAAGGCTTCGAGGCGCAGAGCGCTGCCCTCGCGCCTCCCTCCGACTGGGCACCCCCAGTTCAGGCCAAGGGGCCAGCGGGCGGTGACGTTCACGCGGCCGCCGCCCACGGCATCGAGAGCGGTGGTGGCGCGCTGCCACACCTCGGCTCGGTCCAGCAGGCGTTCGGCAAGCATGACGTGTCGAACGTGCAGGCGCATACGGGCGCGGCCGCAGCGCAAGCAAACCAGGCGATGGGCGCCGAGGCCTACGCGACCGGCAATCACGTCGCCTTTGGCGGTGCGCCCGACCTGCACACCGTGGCGCACGAGGCTGCTCACGTCGTGCAGCAGCGCGCGGGTGTGTCGCTCTCGGGCGGCGTCGGGCAGGTCGGCGACGGCTACGAACAGCACGCGGATCAGGTCGCTGACGCGGTCGTGCAGGGCAAGTCGGCGGAGCCGATCCTCGACAAGATGTCGGGCGGCGGTGGCGGCGGCACGCAGCAGAAGGCCCTCCAGCAGAAGAGCGTGACCGGCGGCCCCGACTTGCTGGCGGTCCAGGAGAAGCTGAACAAGCTCGGCTTCGACTGTGGCAAAGCCGATGGCATCACCGGTCCAAAGACGCGCGCCGCAATCAAGGCCTTCCAGGAGAGCAAGGGGCTCGCCGCGGACGGGATGTGCGGGGACCAGACGTTGGCGGCGCTCGATGCGGCCGCTGGTGGCGGCGGCGGCGGCGGCCAGACGACTCCCGAGGGTGGCGGTGGCAAGGCCGCGGGTGACGAGCCCGCTCCGAAGGGCGGTGGCACGCCCCCCGCGCCGGGTACGAAAGAGACCAAGGCCGGCGAGAAGGGCGAGCAAGGCACGCCTGGCGCCAAGGGCGGCGGCCAGACCGAAGGCCTCGAGAAGAAGAAGGAGGAGTCGAAGAAGCACACCCCGCCTTCACCCGAAGAGGTCTCCAAGAAGGAAGGCGAGTTCGCGTCGGAAGGCAGCGCGGCGCTCGGCGCCGTCAAGGGCATGGGCGGACCGCGGCTCGGCAGCGGCGGCGACACTGTCGGCGGCAGCGTGGCCGGCTATCCGTCGTGGTTCGGCGAGCTGCAGGACTACCTCGTCAACAGCGGCAACTGGAGCGACACCCACGAGTCGGCGCAGAACGTCCTGTATCGCTATGCGATGTGGAAGACCGAGTGCGACCTCGGCTACGTGCCGGCCTCGGTCGAGTTCTTCTTCCGCTACATCGGCAAGAGCGACGGCAACAATGCGGCGGCGAAGAAGGCCGGCAAGAAGGGCGCAGAGGATCTCGGCGGCTACGGCAACGCCAAGCAATGGTGCGCCCAGGCGACCAGTGGTGCGGCCGAGAAGTCGCTGAAAGAGCGGGGGCTCAAGTTCAAGGGCGGCATCGGCGCCTGGATCCAGAGCGCGGGCGGCAAGGCCAAGGGCGGCTCCTCGTGGTGTGGCGCCTGCAACGCGGTGTCGCTCACGTCCGGCGACTCGCTCAGCTACATCGGCAAGAACCATGGCGCGGGCAGCGGCGGCCACCGCGTGACGGTGCTCGAGGACATGGGCGGCGGCATGTTCACGCATGTCTCGGGCAACGCGGGCGGCGGCGGCAGCGGCTCGGTTCGTATCGGCACGTCAAAGCGCTCGGACGTGCCGAAGGGGTGGCAGCCCGAGTCGCAGAGCAAGCCGACCGACGATACGGTGTGGGTCTACTCGATCCAGAAGACGGGCGATATCTTCACCGAGCTCGCGAAGCTGGACGGGGTGGCGCCGACCGACCCGAAGTTCGACACCCTCTTGCAGGAGCTCCGCCTCCAGCGCATCTGATGGGGTCATGATCATCCACCTCGTCGACGGCACCTACGAGCTCTTCCGGGCGTACTTCGGTGCACCCGGCGCCAAGACGTCGGACGGGCGCGAGGTCGGGGCAACGCGGGCGCTACTGTCGATGTGGTCCGGGTTCGCGGCGCGGCAGAAGGCGACGCACATGGCGTTCGCGTTCGACCACGTGATCGAGTCGTTCCGGAACGCCCTGTTCGCCGGCTACAAGACCGGCGAGGGGCTGCCCGAAACGCTGACCTCACAGTTCCCGTTGGCCGAACGCGCGGCCGCGGCGCTGGGCTACGTCAGCTGGCCGATGGTCGAGTTCGAGGCCGACGACGCGCTCGCGGCCGGTGCCGCGCGCTGGGCCAACGACGCCGCGGTCGAGCAGATCCGGATCTGCTCCCCCGACAAGGACCTCGCGCAGTGCGTGCGCGGCACACGGATCGTGTGCTTCGAGCGCTTCAAGAACATCGTGCTCGACGAGGCCGGCGTGGTCGCGAAGTTCGGCGTCGCGCCGGCTGCGATCCCCGACTACCTGGCCCTCGTTGGCGACAGCGCCGACGGCATCCCCGGGATCCCGCGCTGGGGTGCACGCTCGGCCGCTCAGGTGCTCGCACGCTGGGGCAGCATCGCGGCGATCCCCGACGATCCAAAGCAGTGGGACCTGACGTTGCGCGGCGCCGACGCGCTCGCCGCAAACCTGCGCGAACGGCGCGAGGCGGCCATGCTCTATCGTACGCTCGCGACGCTGCGCACCGATGTGCCGCTGGTCGAGACGCTCGCGGACCTCGAGTGGCGGGGTGCACGCCGGGAACTGCTCGAAGCGCTGTGCGCCGAAATCGAAGACAAGGTCCCGAAGCTGTCGCGCTGGGCTGAGGCCTGAGCCAGAAAGATCAGGCGCCCGGGACCGGGTCGATGCGCTTGCCGTGCTTGCCCAGGTAGACAGTCGCTAGCACGATGGCGACGATGTTGAAGCCGATGAGGCCGAACAGCTTGAAAGTCGCCCACGTGTCGGTGCTGAAGTTGTACGCAACCCAGATGTTGAGGCCGGCCATGAACACGAAGAACACGGCCAGGCCGTCGTTCACGCGCAGCCATATCTTGCGCTCGGCCTCGAACGCCTTGCCGAGCAGGCGCTGGGCGATCGGCCGGTCGCCGACAAAGCGCGAGACGACGAACACGATGGCGAGCAGGAGCTGCAACACGGTCGGCTTCCACTTCACGAAGACGTCGTCGTGCAGCGCGATTGTCAGCCCACCGAAGAACACCATGAGCCCACACGAGATGAGGGTCATCGGCTCGATGCGGCCCTTCGTCACGCGCTGATAAATCGCGGCGACGATGGTCGCGGCGACGGCGACGCCGGTCGCGACGTAGACGTCGGACAGCTTGAGCGCGATGAAGAACGCGAGGATCGGCAGGAAGTCGAAGAGCAATCCCATGCCCGGCTTGTCGCGCAGTCATCGGCGCGGCGCAAGCAGTGGGTCCTCGGGCCGCGGTCCATGCCGATGTGCGGGAGATCCAACGCGCGTCTTACGACCCATGAGCAGTGGCGTAAGCCCGACGTCTCGGTTATGGCTCGCGAGCGGCTGCGAGGAGCAGCCGCGACCACCCACGGAGTATCTCATGCGCGCTCTCGCTTCGTTCAGCCTCGTCGTCACCTCCCTTGTTGCGCTCACTGCCTGCGGTTCGAGCAAGCCCGCTGAGCGCAAGGATTCGGTCGTACCGGCTGACATGGAGAACATGCCCGAGGACGACAGCTGGACCCAAGCTTCGTTCGATATCCCCGAGTGTGACGGCTACTTCGCGAAGATGGCCACCTGCCGCGGCGCCTTCCCGGTCAACGCCCGGGGCGCGATGGACGCCGGCATGCTCCAGGTCGTCGTCGCCTGGCGTGAGGCCAAGGCCCAGGACCCGGTCGCCCTTGTCGCAACCTGCCAGTCGGCGACCGAGGACTCTGCGCAGGGGCTTGGCGAGGTGTGCCCAGGCGTCTTTCCGGCGCCCAAGCCCGAGTGAACGGGCCGCACTCGATGCGCTTCCTACACGCAATGATCCGTGTGCACGACCTCGAGCGTGCCCTGCACTTCTTCGTCACTCTGCTCGGGCTGCGTGAGGTGCGGCGCCGCGACAACGACGCCGGCCGCTATACGCTCGTGTTCCTCGCGAGCGGGGCCGCGGGCGATACCGCCGAGGTCGAGCTGACCTACAACTGGGACGAGCCCGCGCCGTACAGCGGTGGTCGCAACTTCGGCCATCTTGCGTTCGAGGTCGACGACATCTACGCGACCTGCGAGCGGCTCGCAGCCGGTGGCGTGACGATCGCGCGACCGCCGCGCGATGGGCGCATGGCGTTCGTGCGTTCGCCCGATCTGATCTCGGTCGAGCTCCTGCAACGTGGCACGGCATTGCCGGTGAAAGAGCCCTGGGCCTCGATGCCGAGCGTCGGCAGCTGGTGACTCAGCGCGCTGCCCGTCGTGGGGGTGACACACCCTCGGGTGGCTCGTCCGGATCGAGCGTTTCCTGCGTCGGTCGCAGCGCCTCGGGCACGTGCTCGAGGTTCACCCGGATGCGCGTCCAGGTCGTGTAGCGCCCACGCATCGAGTCGACCAACGTGTCGGCCGGCAAGAGGTGCGCCAGCACTTCGGGGTGGCGCTCCTTCCAGCGTGCGAGTCCGGCCAGTGCTGCATCCTTCGACGTCGAGCGACCGATCTCGACAAGGGGCTTCTTCGACACCCGCCGCCCGGTGCCCGCGGTCGGGGTCGCCCCGGGCACCTTGGGCGCCGCCTTTTTGCGCACGGGCGATGCGGTGCTGAGACGCGGTTGCAGCGGCGGTCCGGGCGCATAGCCCTGACCGTCCTTCGCCTGCTTGTCGGCCAGCTCGAGGAGAGGCTTGAGGTCCATCGCGTGGTCGTCGATCGCCGCATGACGGTCGCCGATCGCCAGGAAGCGCGCCGGCATCGTGCGCAGCGTGAAGTCCTCGGGCCGGCACACTCCGAGCTCGTCCCAGGTGACCGGGGCCGACACGCGCGCATCGGGCTTCGGGCGCACCGAGTAGGCGCCCGCGGTGGTACGGTCGCGCGCGTTCTGGTTGTAGTCGATGAAGACGCCGTGCCGTTCCTCCTTCCACCACTTCGTGGTCGCGAGCGTCGGCGCGCGCCGCTCGATCTCGCGCGCGATCGCGAGCGCGCCGCGCCAGACATCGGGAAAGCCCCAGCGTCGCTGGAGACGAACGTTGATGTGCACCCCGCGCGAGCCCGAGGTCTTGGGCCAGCCGGTGAGACCGAAGTCGGCGAGCGTCTCGCGCACGACCTGCGCTACCGCCTGGATCTGCGGCCACTCGACACCCGGCACAGGATCGAGATCGATGCGCAGCTCGTCGGGATGGTCGGGGTCCTCGGCGATGACCGGATGCGGGTGCAGCTCGAGGCAACCAAGGTTCGCCATCCACGCGAGGTGCGCCGCGGTGCGCGGTACGATCTCGTCGGCGGTACGACCCGACGGGAACGTGAGCGTCATCGTCTCGATCCAGTCGGGCCGGCCCTCGGGCACACGCTTTTGATAGAAGCCCTGCGCGAGGATGCCATCGGCATACCGCACCATCACGTTTGGACGGCCACCCGAACCATTGAGCGCGCCACTCGCGATGGCGAGGTAGTACTGCACGACGTCGAGCTTCGTGATGCCCGCGTCGGGGAAGTAGACCTTCTCTGGGTTCGAGATTGCGACCTCGTGTCCGGCGACTGTGAGCACGACCGTCTCGCCGTGCTTTGGAGTCGACTTCTTTCTCGCGGGTTTGTCGGCGGGCGCGGCCACGACGCGACCGTCGATCGCTCGCGCGAGGTCGTCAACTTCCACGCCGCGCGTGTCTTCTGCCAGGACGCCACCCTTGACACCCGCGCGGCCAAAACCCAAGCTCGCGACCGTGCTTACGGACGAACGACTACCGGTGGGAGACGCGCTTCGGCAGGCCCTGGCGGCGGAACGCATGGCGACGCTCGCGGCGATTGTCGTGCGACTCGGCAACGCGAAGCATGCACGCCCACAGGTTGCCACGCTCACGCTCGACGGCGGCCTCGTGGGCGACCGCTGGGCCGAGTTCCGGCCCGTGCTCGGGCGGCAGCTCACAGTGATGGACGTGCGGGTCGTGCGACTCCTCCTGGCGGAGCGGGCACGCATCGCCGGCGCACAAGGCGAGCTCATCGCGCATGAAGAACTCGACCTACCGGGCGACAACCTGGTCGTCGATGTCGCAACCGCGGTCAGCGCCATGCCCGCTGGCACGCGCGTGCGCATCGGCCCGTCGCTCATCGAGATTACCGACCTGCCCCACCTCGGCTGCAAGAAGTTCGAGGCCCGCTTCGGGACCGAGGCGATGCAGTGGGTCAATGACGAGGCCCACTATGATCTTCGCCTGCGCGGCTTGAATGCGAGGGTGGTCGCAGCGGGTGAGATCCGGGTCGGCGACCCCGTCGAGGTGATTGCCGACCACGGGTGATTGCCTCGAGGGCTGCCGCTCAATTGTCGTTTCGCTCGCGCCCCCATGAGCCCTCGCAGCCCCTTCAGCCCGCGACCGGTATGCGGGACTGACTTCGGGCTGCGGGCCGCGAGCTGCCGTTGCTTGGACTCAGCTCAGTGACATCTTCGAGGCCTTGGCGGCGAGCCACTGCCCGAAGTCATGAAGGCCCGGGAACAGCGTGCGCGAGAACGCGACAGTGGGGCACCTCGTAGGCACCATCCAGCGTCGGCATACGTGGTCGTCGAGCGGGAAGGCAATGCGCGTGTCCTCGAACGTCGGCCATGCGGCGCGCTTCACACTCGCGTTCTCATGGCTACGAAGCTCCTGATGGCGAAGGCCGGCTAAGCCAATGCCCGCGGGAGGTTGTTCAATGGCCACGGCGGGGCGTTCATCGGCGTGTGATTGGCGGCCGCGCTAACGTTTACAAGTACTTGAGTGTCTATCGAGTAGTCCTGACCCTGCTTCCTAATACTTCCAGGTACTTGAGTGTCTATCGGGTAGTCCTGACCCCAGATCATCGCGCGCGCCCTCCGACCACGGCGACCGCGGCCCAGATCTTCGCCTCGGCCTCGCGCGCCTCGGCGTCTGTCAACGTGCGCTCGCGGTGCCGGAATGTGACGCTCCACGCGAGCGACTTGTCACTCTCGGGGATGCCCGGGCCGGTCCACACACTCTGGAACGCGACATCGGCAATCAGCTCAGGCGCCGCCTGTGCGATGGCCGCGCCGACCACACCGGCCGGCAGCGAGCGCGCGACGATCACCGCGAAGTCGCGGAACACCGCCGGGAAGCGGGGCAGGGCGCGATAACGAATAGGGGCAATGGGCGACGCGCGCAAAGCCTCGAGGTCGAGCTCGACCAGGAAGCCCGTGTGCTTGACACCGAGTCGATGCAGGACCAGCGGGTGCACCTCGGCGATGAAGCCGACCTCGCGCCCGGCGAGCACGAGCCGCGCCTGCCGCACCGGATGCGCATACGCGTGAGCGACCCCGCCCTGCACGAGCTCGGGCATGGCGCGTTCGACCGCGCCGCAGAGCGTCTGGAGGAGCGCCTTGCCGTTCGCGAACGTCGCCGTGCGACCGCTGTCGCGCGTGGTCGCGACCAACACGCCGAGCGTCGTCGGCTGCTCGGGCAGCTGACCCGACACCGGCAGGAACACCCGCCCCAGCTCGAACACCGACACCGTCGCGAAGCCACGCGCGTTCGTGTCGAGCGCCTTCAGGAGATGCGGCGCAATCGCCGCGCGCATGCACGGGGCCTCGGTCGAGATCGGATTACGCAGCCGCACGCGCTCGGGCGGCGTGACGCCCATGCGCCCAAGGAACGCGTCGTCATCGAACGAATACGTCTGCAGCTCATCGAGGCCGCAAGCACCCGCCAGCACCTCGCGCACGGCGCGCTCGAACTTCTTCTTCGCGTTGCGATCGGGCTGCGCCACCGGCACCATCGGCGCCGCCGGTGGGATGTTGTCGTAGCCGAACACCCGCCCGACCTCTTCGACCAGGTCCTCGGCGATGGCGATATCCTTCGTCGCGCGCCAGCTCGGCACCGTCACGTTCAAGACGTCGCCGGCCGCGTCGACCCCGAAGTCGAGCCCGCGCAGGATCTGCACGATGCGCTCCTTGCCGACCGCGAACCCGAGGCGCTGGTCGACGAGGGCCACGTCGATGGCGATCACCGTCGGCGCCGGATAGGCGCGCGCCACGTCCATGAACGCCGATGTCACGGTGGCACCGCGGCACAGCTCGAGCACGAGCCGGATGAACACGCGCGCGCCGTCATCGACCATGCGCGGGTCGAGCGACTTCTCGTAGCGCGCCGAGCTCTCGGTGCGCAGGCCGAGCCGCTGCGCGGTCATGCGCACGCGCGCCGAGTCGAAGTTGGCGGACTCGAGCACGACCTCGGTCGTGTCGTCTTTGATCTCCGAATCGAGCCCACCCATCACGCCGGCCAGCGCGACAGCGCGATCGGCATCGGAAATCACGAGGTCGCCCAGGCCGAGCTGCCGCTCTTGCCCGTCGAGGGTCGTGAAGCGTTCACCTTCGGCCGCGCGCCGGATGACGATGCGGTCGCCTGCGATTTGACGGCGGTCGAACGCGTGTAGCGGATTGCCAACATCGAGCATCGCGAAGTTGGTCGCGTCGACGATGTTGTTGATAGGCCGCGTGCCGACCCGCTGGAGCAACAAGCGCAGCCACCGCGGTGAACGCTGAATCGTCACGCCCGACAGGGTCGTCGCCGAGTAGCGCGGGCACGCGTCCGCGTCCTGCACCTCGATCGTAAGCGGCCGATCGGCCGTGAACGGCACCTCGACATCGAGCCGCTTCAGCGGCCGCCCGAGGAGGGCCGCGACCTCGCGCGCGATGCCACGATGCCCCCAGCAGTCGGGGCGATGCGTCAGCGACTTGTTGTCGATTACATAAATCGTATCGGTCAGGCCCGGCAGCGCCTCCGCCAGTGACGTACCCGCGAACGGGTCGCCGTCGAGCGTCATGATGCCGCCGTGGTCTTCCGACAGACCGAGTTCTTTCTCGGAGCAGATCATGCCGTGCGACACGATGCCGGCGACCTCGGCCACCGCGATCTCCATCGCGCCGAGCTTCTGCCCAGGCAAGGCCACCGCGACCCGCTGGCCGACCGCCACGTTGGGTGCGCCGCAGATGATATCGCGGGTCCCATACGGGCCGCAGTCGACCTTGGTGAGGCGCACCTTCTTGCCTTCGAGGCCGTGCACTTCGAGCACGTGCCCGACGACGACCCGGTCGAGGTCGAAGCCGACCTTCTCGACGCCATCGAGCTCGGCGACCGCCATTGTGAAGTTGCGCCCGAGCGCGTCGAGATCGACCCCGTTGAGATCGACATGGCGTGACAGCCAGTTGCATGAAACGCGCATGGCTCAGGTCCTCCCCGTCGCAGCGGTGGGCGCGGCCGAGGCTTTGCGGAATTGCTCGATGAAGCGCAGATCGGCGCCTAGAAGATGGCGGATGTCCTCGATCTGGTACTTCATCATCACGAGGCGCGAGAGCCCGAGGCCGAAGGCCCAGCCCTGCCACTCGTTCGGATCGAGCCCGCCATGGCGCAGCACATTCGGATGCACGAGACCACACGGCAGGAGCTCGACCCAACCCGAGTGCTTGCACACCGAGCAGCCCGAACCGCCGCACACCTGGCACTGGATATCGAGCTCGAAGCCCGGCTCGACGAACGGGAAGTAGCCGGGTCGCAGGCGGATGGTGACGTCGCGCTCGAAGATCTCCGAGAGCAGCGTCTTCATCGAATAGATGAGGTTTGCGACCGAGACCTGCTTGTCGATCATCAGGCCTTCGACCTGATGGAACGTGTGCTCGTGCGAGGCATCGACCTCCTCGTAGCGGAACACGCGGCCGGGGAAGATGGCGCGGAACGGCGGCTTCACCGCGCGCATCGTCCGGACCTGGCCGGTGGAGGTATGCGTGCGCAGGAGCTGCTTGTCCTGCCCCGGCTGGGTCTCGACCCAGAACGTGTCCTGCATGTCGCGCGCGGGGTGGCTCGCGGGGATGTTGAGCGCATCGAAGTTGTTGAACTCGCTCTCGACCTCCGGGTAGTCGAGCAGCATGAAGCCCATCGCGCGGAACACATCCTCGATGTGCGCGGTGACCCGCGTCAGCGGATGCAAGGCACCTGGCGCGACCCCGAACGGCGCATCGATCGGCAGGCTCGCGTCGAAGTCGGGGTCCACGCACAGGGCCGCGATGCGCTCGCCTTCGAGCGTCGTCTTACGCTCGCCGAGCGCCGCCTCGACGGCGTTACGCACCTCGTTGACGCGCGCGCCGACGCGCGGCTTGTCGGCTGCGGGCACGTCCTTCATGCCCTTCAACAGCTCGGTGATGGCGCCCTTCTTGCCGAGGTAGCGCACCTCGAGCTCGCGCAACGCACCCTCGTCGGCCGCTTGCGCGGACGCCGCACGCGCTTCACCCAGTAGTCGCTCCAGCTCGTCGAACATCGCATCCTCGCCGTCAGCCGCATCATTCCTTGCGGGAGCGGGACCTTAGCGAGGTCGCCCGGCTTTGTCATCGGGCTTTGCGCTGCCCCGTCAGCGAGCCAGCGCCGAGCGGCGGCGAAAGGCGACGAGCGCGAGCAGCGCCAGACCCACGAGGCTCGCCGAGCCACCACCCGTGCAGCCATCGTCGCTGCTGCTCTTGACGACGCCGGCATCACCGGTCGACTCGACTGAAGCCTCGGGGTTGCTGACGTCGGCCGTCTGCTCCGGGTTGGCCTCGGGACCAGCCTCGGGGCTGGCCTCGGGGGTCGACTCGGGCACGGGCTCGAGCGGCGACTCGGGCGAGGTCTCGACGGTCGACTCGGGTCCGGTCTCGACGGGCGGCTCGGGCAGGGTCTCGGCCTCGTCCGCGACATCTTCAGTGGATTCGACGACTTCTGGCCCGACCTCGGGGTCACTCTCGGGGCCTACCTCGGGGCCTACCTCGGGGTCGCCGTCGGGGTCGACCACCGGCAGAGCACACGGGCCGCTCGCGTCGAAGCAGCGCTTGCCGCCGGTCGCATGCTCGCCGCAGGCCTGGCCATCGGTGCAGTCGTTGTCGTTGTCGCACGCGATGAGGCACAGCGAATCAGCGCCGATCGCCAGGCACTCGCCGTCGCGTCCGCAGTCGCTCGTCTCGTCGCAATCGAGACAGTGGGTGGCGCTGCATCTGCCGCCAGCATCACAGGCTTCACCGCTGTCGCAGAGCGGCGCGCCAAGGCAGGCCCCCGCAGCGCAGACGTCGCTGCGCGTGCACGGGTCGCCGTCGTCGCAGCTGCTGCCATCGTCCGCCGCCACCAATACGCAGGCCGTGCCATTGAAGCTGTAACGCTGACAGATCGGATCGGCCGGGCACTCGCTCGTCGTGCCGACGCAGCCACCGGCCCCGTCACAACGGTCGCCGACGGTCGCGGCGTTGCCATCATCGCAGGTCTCGGTGTTTGCCTTCGACACCGGCGCGCAGGTCGCCATGCCGTTCGGCGTTCCGGCCGTCTGGCATTGATTGGGTGTCGTGCAAACGACCGGCGTGCCGCCGCAGTCGCCGCCGCCGCACACGTCACTGTGGGTTGCGGCCGAGCCATCGTCACATGCGCCGGCGCGCGGCGTGGCCACGCAGTTGCCAGCGGTGCATGCGTCGGTCGTGCAGTCGTTGTCGTCCCCGCAATCGCCGGCGCTGGCGCACGCGACGACGGAAATCAACGCCTCGTTCGATTCGACCTCGAAGCCGCTGCCCGAGACCGCGCCGTCGAACGTCGCGCTGCCGACATTCGCGAGCGTGAACTTGCTAGCGGTCTCGGCAACGATGACCCGGAACGTGACGAGCGCCAGTCCGTCAACCGGCAGCGCGCCGACGCGCACCGTGACGACGCCATTGACGATCTCGCCGGCATCGCCATCGGCCGCCGCGGTGAGGTTGGTGACCTGGTCTACCTCGAGTGAGAACTCGTAGCTCGGGTCGACCGCGCTGACGATGGCGCTGACGGTGTCGGGCAGCGTGTCGCTCAGTACGAAGCTCGCGACGCCCTGCGGCGAGCCGGGGTCGACCCCGATGAGGAGGCTGTATTCCAGCACCGAGCCAGGCAGCGCCTGGGCGCCCGCAACGAGCGCGACGTCCTTCAGGATTTCGACAATCGGATCGGCGGCGGCGACCGCGTTGGCGGTCAGCGAGAAGTCGTCGATCGCCAGGCCCTGGTCGGCTCCGATCCCGTTGGTGTCCCGCCAGCGGATCATGAAGCTCGCGCCGATGGCGATCGACAACCCTGAGATCGTCGCCGACTTCTGCGCCCGGAAGGCAACGGCGTTGCCGTCTTTCGCGGCGTTGCCGGCACCGCAGGTGTTGGCCCCCTGGCACGGCACATCGAGATGGCTGAAGTCGAGCGCCGTCAGCGCCACCCAGGTCCCGTTCGAGAGGTTCGAGGCGTTGAGGCTGTACTCGAACACGAGCCTGTCGCTCGCCGAGTCACCCGCGCGCCACCACTCGCCTGCATAGGCGAGTGCCAACGACGTAATCGGCGCGCCGCCGTTGTTCGTGAAGCGCGCCCCAATCGTTGCTTCGAGGCTGCCGCTGGCGATCGATCCAAACGCGCGCTCGGTCGCGTTGTTGGCGCCAAACGAGTAGCTCTCCGCGGTCGAGCCGCCGCCGGTCGACGCCGAGTACTTCTGGTCCGCGTTGGCCCCGGTCTCGAGGAGCAGCCAGCCGGTCGGCACCTCGCTGTGAGTACCGCCTGTGCGCAGGAGCCCGTCGAAGTTCTGCGTCACCGGCGTGCCAAGGGTCGTTATCGACACCTGCGCCGCCGCCCCACTGGCCCCGAGCCCGACCACCGCCAACGCCAGCCCGAGCCCCGCGAAGACCTTCGCACAAGACGTCGTCAGCGACCGCACCCTCTCGAAACCAAGCTCTCGCATCGCAACACCCCTTGCACGCATCAGCGGGCGCGGATGCTACACGACGGGAGCGCAGGCTCAACCAGAATCGCCGTAAGGCTCTAAATGCGCGAACGCGCGCTTGTGCGACACGCCTGAGGGTCACTGGCTATTGTCGCCCCAGGTCAAGCGATAGGGCTGGTTGCAGGTCGGGCTACCGCTGTACCTACGGACCTCCATATCGATGAAGCCACTGTCGTCGCCGGTACAGTCCGCTCC
>Ga0105048_10005711_pt1 | contig 20093 bp, 16 predicted proteins | sample MAT05_FD_78382 | JGI IMG/M metagenome (GOLD analysis project Ga0105048, IMG submission 78382) | Freshwater microbial communities from Lake Fryxell liftoff mats and glacier meltwater in Antarctica - MAT-05 | ecosystem: Environmental > Aquatic > Freshwater > Ice > Liftoff microbial mat | place...
CGCACGGTGGGCACGCCGCGGTTGCGCAGCGTGGCCTCGACGGTGCGCCGCTCGTCGATGCGCGGGCGGCGCACGGCGCGCGCCAGGTCCAGCCCGAGGCCGCGCAAGTGGCGCGCCAGCCGGTCGGCGATGGCCGGCGACAGCGGCGGCACTAGGCGGCGGGCTTCGAGCTCCAGCGGCGCCGGATCGAGCATCAACGGCTGCCCGCCCGGCTGCCCGCGCTGGCGCCGGATCACCAGCGCCGGCACGTTGAAGATGACGAAGGCCAGCAGCGGCAGCGCAGCCAGCGCCCAGAACCAGGACGGGCGCAGCTCGACTCGGCTGACCACCGCCTGCGCATAGGCCTCGATGGGCGGAGTGCGGTCGGTGATCGCAGGCGCCGGGCCCGACGCCTCGGGCGTCGCCACATACGGCGCCGGGACTGGCGCGACGATGGGCACCGGCGCGTTTTGCGGCTTCGGCGCCGGGGTGCGCGTGTTCATCACCACCAAGATCCCCAAACCCACTGCCAGCAGCCCGACCACGATTGGCGTCCTCCGCCGGCCCGGCTTCGGCCCTGCGACCTCGAGCAGCGGCGGATCGAAGGCGATTGTCTTCTCCGTGTCGGCCGGGGCCTGAGCCTGCACCAACGCGTACCAGTCATCGAACACACGGTCGAATTCGGCGCGGCGCTCGCTGGCCTTGCACAGCACCGGGCGCAAGACCGCGCGCAGGTGATCGGCCGGCAGCGGCGCGGCGCGGCGCCGGCCGAGTTCGAGCAGCAGCTGCGTGGCGTCGATCAGCTCGGAGGTGCCGAGCGTGAACCCGGCCTGTCGCAGCCGTTCGACCAGGCCCACCAGGTGGGGGCCTTCCCAGTCTGGCGCACTCGGCGCCGTAGGCACCGCCTGGGTGACAGGCTCGGGGTTCACCAGCAGCGCGCCCGGCTCACGCCGTGGCCGGCTTCAGGCCCTGTACGAAGCGGCGCAGCAGCACCTGATCGTCGCGGTGCTTGACCACCGCCGAGACGGTCTGCGCCAGGTCGTCCAGCCGCGACAGCAACTCTGCATCGGCGGGTAACCGGCGCTGGCGCAGCGTGTCGGTCCAGTCGATCAGCTCTTGCGTGCCAGGCACGTACTGCAGTTCATCGCTGTGACGCTTGCGAAACTGCACAAAGATCTGCAGCAACTGGTCGAAGGCCGGCGGCAGCGAAGGCGCTGTGGCGCTGCTGCTCGAACTGCCCGCACCGGGGGCGGCAAAGAAGCGCCGGGCGACAATGGCGGCCAGCTCGGCCGGCGTCGGGTCGTCGATGTGAAAGAAGGTGCAGCGGCGCAGGAAGGGCGGCGGCAGCTCGCGCTCCTGGTTGCTGGTGACGATGACGATCGGCTTGTAGGCCGCGGCCACGTTGAGCCGGCGCTTGAGATCGGGTAGCTCGAACTGCATGCGCTCGATGCCGTTGAGCAGATCGTTCGGAAAATCCCGGCTGGCTTTATCGATCTCGTCGATCAGCACCACGCTAGGCCGCGGCGGGGTGTCGGCAGCGCTTTCGACTGGGCCGAACAATGCGTCGAACAGCGACGCCGCCGCCGACGGCTCGGAGCGCAGGATGGCCTGGCCCAGCGGGCCCAGCCGGGCGAAGGCCTCGCGCGACGGCAGCGCGTCTGGGCCGCTGCGCGACTTGGCCATCTCCGCCGCCGCCAGGTAGCCGACGAGGTCGAAGCGGTAGAACAGGTCGACCGCCTCGGACAAGGACTGCGCCTCGAAGCGAAGCACCGGACCGAGGTTGAACTCCCAGGCGATGCGCTCGGCCAGCTGGCTCTTGCCGGTGCCCGGGCCGCCGGTCAGCAGCAGCGGCTTGCCCAGCATCAGCGAAGTGTTGACGGCATGCACCAGATCGCCGCGCGCGATGTAGTTCGCCGGGTGCATCGGGTAGGCCACCGCGTCGCTGACGCCGACGTCGTCCGGGCGCCTTCTCCAGGGCCCGACCTGCCCGCCCCAAGGACGCAACTCGTCGGCGCGCGCGGCCAGTTCGGCGGCATCACCGCGGCCAACGAAACTAAACTGCGCGCTGCCACTGCGCGTGGGGTCGGCGGGCGCCGCATCGGTGGACAGATTGGGCAGCGGCGTCGGCGTCTGGATCGGCATCAATGCGGACTCTCCTGCGGTTCGCCGGTGATCTGCTCCACGGCTTCAGCCACTTCGTCAGCGCAGCGCGCGCGTGATTCGCTGGGCCAGGTGAAACGTTCGTCGCGCAGCCGCACCAGCCAGCGGTGCACCAGCCCGGCGTCTTGCAAGCGCACGTCGCGCACGCGGTAGATGTCCCAGCGCGGGCGGTCCACCGGTGCGATGAAGATGCGCACCGTATCGTACTTGTTGTGGGCCTTGATATGGTCGATGAAGAGCGCCAGTTCACCGTCGGCCACCAGCTCGCCGCGGTCGGTGTTGGCCCTGATGTATTCGTTGGTGAGCACGGCCACCACGTCGGTTACCGGGTTGCGGCCGGCGGCGCGCTCAAGCAGATCGCGCAGGCGTTCGCGTGCGAGATCGCCCGACTCACCGGGCTCGCTCTGCACGCTCTCGTGGAAGCTGTCAGTGAGCTGCTGAGTGTCGGTGTCCAGGCGCTCCCAGAACTCTTCCTTCCAGTCCAGCCGCTCCTTGTCGGTCAGCGCCCAGGAGACATAGACGCGCCGCTGGCCATGCACGCGCACGCGGTCGATCTTCACGCGCGGCGCCCTGCCCCACCCGGCGGCTTGCCGACCACGCGGCCCAGCCGCTGCACTAGTTGCCCGATCTGGTCGGACAGCGGGCCGGGCTGATCCCACTTCAGGCGCACCAGTCGGCCGAACTCGTCGAAGGGGCCGAGGAACTGCACGTCGCCGATGCGCTGCACAGCGGGCTCGCTGCTGATGATGCGGCCGGCGGCGCGGTCCTTAGCGAAGCTGAAGTAGCTGGGATCGAGCTCATCCACCTTGATGAAGTGCAGCCGCGCGCTGCGGTCACGCTCGAAGCGCGCCAGCACGTGCAGCAGCTCCTTGCGGCAGTAGGCCGAAGACCAGTAGCTATTGCTTAGCAGCACGACGAAGTCACTGCAGCGGTTCAGCGCATCGACGATGACGGCGTCGAACAGATCGGACGGCTCGATGCCCTGCTCGTCCATGAACAGCTCGGCGCCCCAGGCTTCGCAGGCCGGCACCAGCGCGGTGTACAGCTCACGCGTGGCCCCGGTGGTGGGCGGAGCATGCTTGTAGGACAGGAATACGCCAAGCGCGGGCAAGGGCAGTTCAGCGTTCATGCAGCATTCTGGCCCCTCGCCGCGACCGGGCAACCACGCCCGTGGCGCATGCGCGCCAGTTCCCACGTTCTAGGGGCTGGTCTGCGGGGCATGGACGCGCTTCGCCAATGCGGGGGGTACCGGATCGAAGTACCGGCACCGCTGGAAGGCAATGGTGGATTACGGCTCGACGGACCGCTCGATCGAGACCTGAAAACAGACGACAGAGGAATACACGAAGCCGTGTTTTGCCGCGAGGCTGAAGCTGCTCTTCAGCAGCTGCGCGGCGCGCAGGTTCTTTGTGCGCCGACAGATCAGCGCCGCGTTGGTTCTCCGCATCGAGCACATGCCTTTACCTGCCGGATCAAGTCCGAGCTCCTCGACCCAGCCTTCGGTGCCCGGACATCTCTGAGCTTGAACGGGGCTTTCTGGCCGACGATCTTGCCCTTGTTCCATGGCTCTCGGTGAGCAACGTTGGTTACAGTTTCCATGATGGACTCCCATCAAGTTAAGGGCCAATAAGGATGCGCCTCGGCGGCAGTAAAGCAACTGCCACAGGTGAGTCGGCAAGAGCTACCGTTGAAGGTCAGCTTCCTGGCGTGGTCATGTACTCACACTCCCGGCCACCTGCTGTCGTTCACAGTTGTCGGGTGGACGACAGGATCAGAGTGCCAGCTGACGTTCAGACGGGACGGGCGAATGTTGGCGGTCGCCGAAACCGGTGGATCAGGCCGCGTTAGGGCAGAGGGCTGCACTACCTTGAGACCCGACCTTTGGGCAGCGCCGACGTGGGTTTACTCGACTTGCAACACTCTGGCATCGTTACGGCGGACTTCAACGTCTGATCGAGCGAGGGGGGAGGCCATGAATCTTCAGTGCCGAGAGCCTCTTCGCCACGCTGGAATGCGAATTGATCGATCGGCGCGAGTGGGGGACCGAGACTGAGGCCCGGCCGGCGCTGTTCACATCTTTCGAAGGTTGGTACAACCCACTGCGTTGGCGCAGCCCGCTGCGTCACACCTCATGAGCGAAGTCCGAACACACGCACCCTGATAGTCTAAGCGTGCCGCAAAGAACGGTGAACACGAGATACCCACTGTCGGCGCCTGCGTCGCAGGCGAAACGTCGCAGCGGGGTATCTCCGGCCAACAACTTCTCATAGTTGTCGTGCCAGTGAGCCCTCGCCAAGTTCTCGAGGCAGATGGAACGGGTCGCTGCCGGGTGTTTCGGAGCTTCCATGCAAGCTTCGTGAACGCATGCAGTCGCATCACCTGAAACGTCTTCATTGCGCGTTCTCCTGAAGATCTGCAGCGCTCGCTGCGCCAAGGGTTTCGACGCGCGGTGTCTCTTCGGGCTGCTCGGTGGTCGCAGTGATTCGAACGAAGTACTGCCGACCACCATCGACACGCGGGCCGCTGACGAGTACGCGACTGGTCTCCTTGACCCAAGCGAGCCCATTGCGCGGATTGACACCAGCTCGCGCAGCGGCCTTCGTAAGAGGCTCGACTTGCCCCGCGAAACGTTCAAGCTCCTCGGTGGACACCAACTGTCCATTCCGGCGCTTCACCTTCTTCGACTCGGTCTCGATCAGGCCGACACGCACGAGGTGGTATGCCACCTCCTGCTTGAGACCGAGAAGACGAGCGGCCTGCGGTACGGTCAGAGCGGTACCAAGGTCGGGCTCCTGAAGTGCCGACCAGCGCACGGCCTCCGCTCTCTCGATCAGGAGTTCGCCCGGCCTGTCGTAGCCGCCGGTCGTACGGAAGGTCTTGATGTCCCCGGCGACGGCCGATTGAAAGAACTGGCACGTCAAGTGAAGAGGGACCAACAGCCGTACCGCCTCGGCCAACCGCGTCAACCCCGACTCCGACGGTGCCGATGAAGCGGCTCGCCAGACCTCGCGCGAAAGCGCTGCGCACTGGCTTCGCAGAACAAGCCGATTCGAAGATGCCAGGCGCCCGCCCGATACGAGGGCACCAACGCGTTTCGCGGATAGGCCGAGCAGGTCTGCGGCGTGCGACATGCTGATACCGTCGTCGATTGACGCCCGAACCCTTGCGGCGTCTTGAGGGAGCAGAGCCCCTCTGGTCCGTCCGAATGGCGTTACGCCCATGACGCCGCGGTCCGGTAGCGCGTCCAGTATGGCCTTCCGAAATCGACGACCTGAGATCCCCAGGCTACGGGCCGTCTTCGTAATCGACACCGCGGCTTGCCGAATCTGAGGGTTTCGCCCGATCAGCGGTCGCCCGGAGTGCTGGCTACGGTCCACGTACCCAGCGAGCGCGTCGAGGACGAACGATCGATGCGCGGCTGACCTTAGTCGCGAGATCGCCTTCACCAGACCAGGAAGCGCCGAGTTGATTGCTTGAGGTGCGCTGCCATCCTGCTCGACACGGACCGTATCCAGAACACGTTCGAAGGTGCCTGGCCAAGCGGCAAGCATCTCGGCGCCGGCGGTGATGACGCCGCGCACATCGGCCGGCACTTCGCTCTGAGCGCGCTTCCAGGCCTTCGCCCCGAGCCCGAAGCAGCTGAGGCCACCCAACCAACGCACAAGCGCGCGGTCTGCAGCATGCTCCTCTGGCAGGTGGAGCACTGCAGCCGATACTGGCTCCCGCTCGAAGTTGCGCAGTGCGAATCCACAGCCACACGAATGCGCGGTCACGCGGCGCCAGCGGATTCGACATCCGCAGTGGGGGCAGGCGTCGACCAACCAGTGCAGGTGCTCTCGGCACCAGTACTCGCCAACGCGCTCCCACTCGGCCCGCCACACACAGCCGCGCTCTCCAAGGCAGTCCGGGCAGAGCCGCGGCTGTCCGTGCGCGGGAACGCCGGAGGCGTCGAACACCAGCCCACTGCTGCGCAGGCCGTTCTCCGCGGCGATTCTCAGGACGTAGCCATGCGAGCCCTCACGTGGCGCGCGCGCTGGCCTCACTGGAAGCGTCGAGACGACCCGGGTCAAGTCGGCCACCTTCATGTCGTCTCCAGTAGTTCGAGTTGCCGCGGATCGACTCCCACGTGATCGCGGTGGCTCGAAGCCAACGCGAGGCGGTGGCGGTCGACGGTGATCGTGTCGGGCACTCGGAATGCGGCGAAGCCGGTGCGCGTCAGATCCTTGTAGAGGTCAACTCGACCATCCATGACCGACCGCATCAGTTCCGCCGTGACCTTCTGTCGAGCACCACCGAACACGCTGTCGCCAAACAGGTCCAGCAGCGACCTGTCGGCCATTTCGATGGGTCTTGCCCTGTCCTCCAGGCGCGTCAGCAACGCCTGCACTTCGCCCGCTCTCACGTGGCGCTGATCGCCCACCACGATCGGATTCAGCCATCCCGCTCGGCGCAGGCTGAAGTAGCCAGCCCAACTCAAGCCACGCGATTGAACCAGGCTGTCGACCGAAACGAGTGACTGAAGACGGCGCTTCAATTCCCGGACCGCTGCGCGTGCGAAGAACCGGTACTGCCGCTGGCCGTACCGCTCGATATGGGTCGGTCGCAGCCACCCCCGTTGGACCAAGGTGTAGATGCATGCAGAACTGATGCCCAGTTCCTCACATGTCTGGCGGCTGCTGATCGATTCGTCCAGTACCCCAGCCAGCATGACGGTCCAGGGTTTCTGTTCAGCCAGCGCCTCGGGCCCCGAGCAGTCGAGCCACTCCACAACTGAAGTCAGTGGAAGCAGCGAAATGACCGACGGGTGAGCCTCCTCTCGCCGAATCGCGCGCATCAGGAAGCGCCGTGCGTTGCGCCGCGACCTCGTCGACGGCAGGCAGATGAGGAAGGATGTCACCCCATCCTGTGAAGCCTCGATTTCGAGCCGGTGCGAGGAGGTCCATGCGGCCCGTCGGTTGACAGCCTCCAGCGGGTCTGCAGCGGGTTGGCCACCGCGGGCGTCTCCCATCGCAACGTCAATGAGCCGCTGACCGAGTACGGCCCAGGCCAATGCTTTAGCGGCATCCTCGCCAAGGCCTCGACCAGCTCTGTCCAGGTCGTCGAACTCCTTCCACAGCTTGGTATGAAGCAATACGGCGCTCGCGGTCGGCGAAGTTGCGCCGGTCAAGAGTTTGTCGCCATCGGCAAGCCCATAGACGTGCCGCGGAGAGTTCTTGTACGTCGCCGTGAAGGCTGGCTCGATGAGATCGTCCTTCATGAGGCAGCCGTGCTCGACGCAGACTTGGTAATCCAGGATGCGCCACCTCGTTCGCACGTACGCACTACTGACCATGCACATCGGGCAATAGCGGATGAAACCCGCGCGGCCGACGCGACTCCCGGCCGGCAGCGGCCTACCGCCATACATTGCGCTTCCATCACGGTCCGTGAGACCTAGCGCCCTGTCGACCCCGGGGTAGAAATTCGGCGAGTCAATCAGCGACTGCCTCACGGTCCTCAGATGATCCAGCCACGGTCTTCGGACACCATTGTCCCGGGCGGTGTCGACGAGGAATGTCTCAATCCACTCGTCCACTTGCAGCCTCGATCGCACGGGCAGTGGCCCGTGCGAATCGAGCTCGCGGTGGACAACTCCAATCGGTTCGCGACCCACGATCACTCCTCCCGAGGCGCGAAAGGTTCGCCGCGCCCTGCCAGTGGCTTGCCATCGAATTTCGGACTGAACGGGTTGCGCGTCGCCGGTGCCTCCGGATAGATGACCTCCAGGAAGGCCTGACCCATCACGTCCCACGTGAGCGCGGGCTTTGTCGGCCGGCATGCGATCTGGACGGCCCTGATGAGCAATCGCCGGATGGCGCGCAGCCGACCGCCGGTCGCGAAGCCAAAAGTCTTCGTCTGCGCCGCTGCGGCAATGTCAAAGCTATCGAGCCCGCCCAGCATCCGCCCGAAGACTTTCAACGCCGCTCTCAATTCCTCGGCGTCACCTTCGGCCGAAAGCGGCCGCAACGTGATCACCTCTGCGAAGCGGTCGCCGAGTTGCTCGTTGGTCTTGAGCAGCAGGGCCGCTCGCGGTGTCCCGGCCAGCAGAAGGGACGCCCCCCCAAGCTTGCCCATCTGCTTGACCCAATCAGCGAGGGCGTAGTGGGTCCTCTGCTTGCCGCGCTCGATCAGATGATTGATCTCGTCAATGATGACGAGACGCACCTTGCACTTCTTCATCAGAGCCACGAGCGCGTCTTGTCGGTCACCGTCGTCGCCCTTGTTCCAGAACGGCGACCCCAGAGCCTGCAACAGTGCCGCGCACAGGCGACCGATGGTGCACCGGGCCGGTACCTCGACGTAGAGTACTGGCACCTCCGTGAATGTCGCGTGATGCGTCCTGGGGTTCTTGCGCAAAATTTGCTCGAGGATCGTGCTCTTTCCAACCCCCGTTTCACCTAAAACTACCAAGTGTTCCGGCTCTGCTTCTCCCCAGTCGGACGCGATGAGTTCGGCAGCTCGCGCGAGTACGCGTTTGACCTGCTTGAAATGCATGAAGGTGTGGCGAATGCGATGGGCGATGGCCGTGCTGCACGCCTTGGTAGCCGTGTTTGCGCTGCTGCTACTCATCGGTCATCTCCACTTCGAGGTCGAGCCCCAGATCGCCGATCTCCTCAACGGACACCTCGCCCCCCTTGTCCGCGTACTCCTCGTCGATGGTGTCAACGGCAACATGGGCCTCTTCGCGTGATTCCTTGCTTGTCCGATTGCCGAGTCGAGAACCGCGCTTGCGCGACTTGAGCTTCTTGTCGGCCAATGCGTCGTCGACCATCTCTCTGATGACGACCCCTGCAGCCGAGCGCACCGGTTGGTGGTCCGTATCGCCGGCGGCCTTCGCCCTTCTTGCTGCCTTGGCCTGCTCGAGGGTCAGACCGAAGTACTCCTCCTCGGAATTGGGAACCTTCATGTACTCGGTCTGAATCTCGTCCCACACCCAGACGTAGCCCACGTCGTTTTTCGACCATTTAACTGCAACCTTCTGCCCCTGCGGCAACATGCGCCGGAGCGTCAGCAGCCGATTCGATCGGTATACGAAGGTGTTGAGGTCGATGCCGTAGTGCTGTACCGCCGAGCTGGCGATCTCTCCGAGCTCGATGTCGAGATCCTGCTTGTTCAGCTTCAGCTGCGGCGGATTCGCAGCTGCGCCCTCGAGCCAGACATCTATAGGCGCGCGTCCATCCAGCCCAGCATGAGGGCGCTTGTGATAGATGTCGCACACCCAAACATGGATGATCCGATCGAGTTCTTCGAGCGTCAGCGCAACCTCGTCTTCGCTCTTGAAGCCAATCCGCTGATGCACCTTGGCCAGAGTCGTTCCAGGCAGCTTGTGAATCAGGCCGTAGTTCAGAGTCCGGAGGAACCGTTCGACGCAAGCTTTGTCGTTGGGCTCTCGAGAGGCGGCGAATTCCGCCAGGATGTTGAGTGCATGAAGCGCATCCGCCACGGCGTCAGCGTGAAATTCGCGGCCGTTGTCCATCACGATCCGTTCGGGCCAGCCATAACAAGGCCACTCGAGCTGCAGGTCGGCGTACTTGGTAGACAGGTATGTCTTCGGCAGCAGAGCGTGCCGAATCGCCTCGAACACGGCAGTGACGCCGTGCCCCGCCGCGCTCAGGTGATAGCCAAGAAGGCATCTCGATTTCCGCTCCAGCACCACGGTGATGGTTGGACGTGCGGTGGCCTGCTGTCGATCACCCTCCGTCACGAGCGCATCGATGGGTGAGTGGTCGATCTCGACGATCTCCAGGATTCGGTTCACGAGCCGTGATCCCTTCATCAGCGAGTACCGGCGGTCGGCCTCCCTCTTGCCGAACTTGGCTACGGCCAGTTCGTAGGCCCACAGGCTCGCGATGCGCCGCTGAACGGTCCGAAGGCTGGGGACACGAAGTTGCTCTGACGCGGGGCGCTTGGAGTTGCGAAGCTCGACTTCCGCCACGACGGCGTCGCGAACCTCCTCCGCGCTGAAGGTCTTCTGGCCGAGCACGATCCGGTCGATACATTCGTAGACGATGCGTTCGACCTCCGGTTCCAGACGACCGAGGCCCTTGCCACCCTGTTTGTCGAATCGCGCGAAAATGGCTCGTACGTCGTTGTGCGCCTCCAGGTACTTTCTGCGCCACCGAAAGATCGTGGATTCGTGTGGCGGCCGAGACTCACCGCGCAGCAGCGCGATCTCCGACAGGTGCCGCCGGAGGTCCACGCGCTTGCACCCGAACGCACCCCGCGCCTCGAGTTTGACGAGGTAGTCGATGCGTCGTCGTGTCTCGGTGCGCGCCGCGGTGGACATGCCGTCCATGCGTGCGGGCTTGCGCTTTCGGCTCGAATTCCCTGGCGCGGTTGGTTTGCTGTCGAAGGATGTGAGAAGGTTGCCATCGACATATGCATTGAGCAGGTTAAAGGTCTTGTGCGTCGTCCTTTCGCCTGTTGCCAGGTTTTCCATGAGCGTGTCTCCGCCCGCAGTGCTACTGATGATCTTGTGCTGGACCTCGTGGAGCAGCACGATTTGGTCTTTTCGAAGTGGCGCCATGAAGTGATCTCCTTTCAGTGCGCAGCGGCGATGATTTGGATGTAGTCGTCCGGATCACGCCTCATCACCCGGTCGAGAAGTTCGTCGCAGGTCTTCTGGGCCTCGCGCCAGCGGCGCAGCGTTTGCGCATCAGGCTTGGTCTTCTCCAGCGGGTCCCAGAGTTCCGTGTCCATCGTCCGCCGGCGCAAGCCAGCGCTCGGACGGTCGCGCAAAAGTTCCTTCAATTCAGTCTGGAGCCCGGGCTTGCGAACATCAGACTCGGCAATGAGCACGAGCGGTGCGCCGGCAGCCCTGGCGTTGCGCAGCGTCTCCTGCAATGCGGCGCGGGTGGACGCAAGGCGGATCAGCCAGTCACCCTTGACTTCGACGAGCGTCGCTCGGCCGCCCAGGCGGAAGCACCCGTCTGGGGTGTAGTCCTGGATGCCTTCCCGGTCGGTCCGCGGGAACGACACGACGTGCTCGTGGGTCGTGAAGGCCTTGACTCGCGTCGAGACCTCCGCAACACGCCAGGTGTCTTCCTCAACCAGGCTCTCGAAGTGCGCCGAATGCGACTTGAGGCTGGGGAAGTTTCCGCGTGCGCGCAGTCCGCGCGGCGTAACAACTCGGCGCGCTTTCCGTTTGGAGAGAAGGCGCCGGATGAGTGAATCGAACTCGTCCTCAGGCAGGCCTGGGGAGAAGTCCCCCTGTTGCTTATTGTTGGGCGCCAGCAAAGGCGACCCGCCCTCTTTCGAGGGGAAGTTTTTGGGCATGAGTTGACTCCTGCGTTACCAAAAGTGGACACACAAATTTCCATCCGAGGAGGACGGAAGGTGCCTATTGCTGGTGAGCCAATTGACCGCAGGAGCCTCGCGCTGACATACTCAGCGCACTATGTCTTAGGTCTATGCCTAAGGCTTCCTGCGGCGGGCTGCTGAACAAGCACCCGCCGTTTTTCTTGCTACGTCATGGCGACCTCCTTGGGCTCTTCATTCGAGCCACCAACGAGGTCCTCAAGGTCATGAACGTCCTGACCGCTGAGCGCCTTGCGCTTCAGCAGCTCAATCAGCCCCGCCCGAGCTCGCGGTCCGAGGCGGTTGTGGGCAACGACGGCAGTGGACACGATCTCCATGGCGCCGCTCAGCGGTCCACGCGCAATCTCCTTTAGCAGCCGATCGTGTTCGCCTTGCCAGCGCAGAGACTCGCGCTCGTCAGGGGCCAGGCCGAGCGACTTCGCGAGCCTGACCATTGCTTCATCAGGAAGCGGCCCACGACGCCCCTTTTCGGCCGCACACAGCACCGCTTGATCGACGTTCACGGAGAGGGCGAGCGCCTTCTGAGACATCCCTGTGCGCAGTCGAAACGCACGCAGGGAACCTGGGAGCAGGAGAAGTTTCTGGAGGTTCACCGCCCCAAAGTTAGCTGCTTATTCAGCAATTGGGAAGCAGAAAAGGTCGGTGGCGAACTACACAGGTTGAGGAAGAATGCATCCTCCTAGATGTCGGTCTCAGGTCGAGGTGAAGATCCTCCCTCACGCACCTAGACGTAGGCAGGGAACCCTTCGATTTCTTATCACCGCGTGCAATCCATGGCGAACCTCGAGACTTCAACCGGGTTGATGGCACCTAGAACCATCAGCCTTGCCGAGCTGGCCGTTTTGAGCAAGCTGTCTCAGCGCCGCCTCAGGCAGCTGATCGGCTCAGGCGCGATTTCGCGGGCATCCCAGCCGAACACCAAGAAGTCATATTCACATCATCACTTGCGCGAAGCCGTTCGCGCGGACAGGTTGCTCAACCTAAAACTGTCCGCGCAAGAAGTTGGCGCTATCGCGAAGGAGATTCGGCCTGATGGACATCCGCCGCCAGCTTTGCGCCTAGACCCCATTCCCCAACCCGGCTCAACGGACACCACATGGCGTGCCGGCCGAGTTGCCTTAGCCATTCCCGCCGACTGCAGTGCATCAGAGGCCCGGCTGATTGAGGCGCTCCGGAAAGCTGTTCACAAGTGTGCTATTCGGGAGAAACACATTCGAAACGCCATCCGGCCAAGATAGCCCACCGGTACCGCGGGGACAGTCGCTGGTGTGGGCGCCGGCCTGAATTTGTCTTCTTTCAGCCGGTCTGAACGTGCGTGTTCTTGCTGATCCGTTTTCTTCCAATCACCGTCTCTGACGGTCTTCTTCAGCTCCGCTTTCCGCCTTCTTCAGACTCCCTGCCCGCGGGTGTTCGGTCGGGGTGGTCGTAGCGCTCGGCCGTCTCGTCCGGGAGCGAGGATGGCCAAGGCGGGACAGCGCAAGTGCATGTCGTGCGGGGAGTTTTTCTTTCCCGACCCTCGCAGACGGCACTGACGTGCTGCGCACCATGCAACGCCGCGTGCGCCAATGGCGTGCGCTGCACGGGGCCGAGCGGGAGGTCTACTTCGCCCAGGAACACCCGCCTGGCCGCCTGGGGTTGTCGGACTTCACCTTCTGCGACGAACTCGGCGTGCAGATCGATGGCGCCGCGTTCCCCCACCGCCTGTACCAGTTTGCGCTGGCGCACTCGGGCTGGCGCCACGCCGAGGTCGTCATCGGCGGGGAGAGCTTCATCGCCCTGTCCACGGGGCTTGCAATCGGCGCTGTGGCGCCTGGGCGGGGTGCCTGAGGAGCACCGTACCGCCAGCCTGTCGGCGGCCTTCAACAACCTGGCCGAACAGGAGACGCTGACCCGGCGCAACGACGATCTGTGCCGCCATTACGGCATGCGTGGCAGCCACTGCAACCCCGGGCAGTCCAACGAGAATGGCTCCATCGAGTCGCGCCACGACTCGCTGAAGACTGCGCTGGACCAGGCGCTCCGCCTGCGCGGCAGCCGTGCCTTCGACGACCAAGTCGGCTACGACAAGTTCGTGGACCTCATCGTGCAACGCTTCAATGCCCAGGTGGCCAAGGCGCTGGCCGTCGAACGGCCCATGCTGAAGTCGCTGCCGGCGCGGGTGAGCAAGTACGCCATCTTCACCGTCGAGGGCGCGCAGTACAGCGCGCCCAGCCAGCTCATTGCGCACCGCTGATGGTGCGCCAGTACGCCCAGCATATCGAGTGCTGGCTGGGCGGGCAGTGCGTGCTCAAACGGCCTCGGGCCACGCCCGGCGACGTCCATCGACATGCACGTGACATCGACTACCGCCACCTGGTGGCAGCACTCAAGCGCAGGCACGGCGCCTTCGCGCGCTGGGTGATGCGCGACGCAGCGTTCCCGCGCGCCGTCTACCGCCAGACCTGGGAGCGGCTGGCCGCAGCGCGGCCTGAACGCGAGGCCTGCAAGACGATGGTGGGTCTGCTGGCGTTGGCCGCCGACGGGCACGAGGCGCAGCTGGCCGGCGAGCTCGAGCAGTTGCTCGGATTGGACCGGTTGCCCAACCTGCTGGCGCTGGCGCGCTACCTGCCTATCGACAAGTTCGGCGCCGACTGCCTGTTCCAGATCATCAGTCACCGCTACGAGCGCGGAGCGACGCTGCTGACGACGAACAGGGTCTACAAGCAATGGGCCGGCATCTTCAACGGTGACGCCACCCTGACCTCGGCACTGCTGGGCCGACTTCTTGACCACGTCGAGACCGTTCTGATCGAGGGCAAGAGCTACCGCGGGCAGGATCACGCCGAGGCCTGAAGCCTGCCGGCGCCCGCTGCCCCAGCGCCGCCATTACGCCAATGCCGCCGCAAACCCGTCAGCATTTTGAAACCGGCCGAAACTCGGCACGTTCGCACCGGCGCCCACAGCCGGCGCATTCAGCGGTTGGTTTGCCGATCTGCTCGCGCGTCATGCCCCGTCGCGAAATACGATCGAAACCGTCTGCGACTTTGACCGAAGTTCTTGGCGAACCTGCTCTGTTTTCCAACGTGGGACGTTCCACGAGCTCCACCTCGGGGAATGCCGGCCGTAGTTCGCCTTGGCAATCGTCTTCACCATCGATACCACATCAGGGTCGTAGGTGATCACTTTGACCGCGAGGTCGCCGTAGGGAAACTCCTTCATCGACACCCATCGTCCCGCGATCGCGACGATCTCTTCCGGCAGCCGTGCCCGGGTTGGCTCCGCCGCCAGCGGTGCGGACGGCACATCCCGGGCTGCTCCGTCATCGAGCTGGGCCTCGTCTGGCCGTCTCGGCCAGAGCCATGCCTTGCTAGGCAGGCCGTCCAGAACAGCCTTGCGCAACGCTCCGGGCTCGAAGCCTTCCGGCGAAAACGCCCGCAGGTCGATTTCCAGTGCCGGCAGCCCAGTTGTATGAACTGGGCGACCTTCAGCAGATCACAGAACGACGAGTACGCCACCTCGATGGCGACAGCGAGCCCCTCGGCAGTGTGACCTAGCAGGTCCGGCCGGATCTCCCCCAGCGACTTTTCGGCATCGATGCTCAGAAGCCCGAGGTGCGCCGAGCAATCCGACGCCGCCTCAAGCCCGAGCTTTTCGGCAACCCACCGATCGACAAGCACGTACAGGCCGCCGGCGTCCTGTTCCGGTATGGGTGGACGGCATGTGTCATATTCTTTCTGGGCGGTTTTCCGCCCAAGGCGAACTGCCCACGTAGGCGCCGATAGCGCATAGGGGGACGATTGCATGCAAATTGAACGCTGCAGCGTGCCGCCCCTTCTCCAACCCCGTGGAATTCTCACGGCCAAGTTTTCAACCTAAGCGTCGAGAGCAGGACAAACCCCGCCTTGAAGTAAGTCGCAAGCTGCTCAAATCCTACGGTACAAGACTGGGAGAGCGACTATGTGCGCGATGGCGATGCCTCAGTGGTCGCGTCGGGAGGAGAGCCGTGGGCTGGACCCGCTGGGCATGCAGAGCACCTGCATCTCGCTGTACCAACAACTCGTCCCCGGCATAAGCAACGTGACGTTGCGGATGCGGTACTACGGCCTATATGCGTGGCTCTCAGATCGGTACTCCAAGACCGAAAGACGCGCTTCTGTAGATGACTGGCGGCAGTACATCAGGAGGTCCGAAGCGCTTTACGCGCTCGTGGTCCGGGCAACCTCTGCTGAGGGCGGAGTCGCCGGCACGAGATGGGCAGGGCGCAAGCTCGACCAAGCCGTCGGTGCCTGGGTGCCCTTCGCTGCAGCCGCTGATGGGCAAACAGGTGATGTCCTATCAGTACCGCAATACCTCAAACAGCGACTGGGCGCGTACGGGGCTGCGTACGGAACTCAACTCTTCGAGACTGGAGTCCTTTGCGAGGCCGAGAACCACGATGTCCCTGTGAGAGCTGACGGCATCGGCACTCGTTTGGCGGCAGGATTCGCGGGGAGCATCGGGAGCGCCGCTGACCTGTTCCAGGCAGTAGTGCGCCGAGGCACGGTGAAGAAGAGCGAGCTTCAAAAGCTGGCCGTCATCGGTCCGGCCGCGATCGGCAAGACCGGACGAGAGCGGAGTGAGTACGAGAAGCTGCTGTTCGCAAACTCGGGGCGAAAGACGCCGCATGACGAAAAGCGCCGGCTAACCCTGCGCCTCATTCTGAGAGTGGCGGAGCGGCTTGGCCGGACGCCATCGGTCGAAGATCTCCGCTGGGCGCTCTACTCGCCGCTTGGCGCGGCAAACGAACTTTTGCTGGCCGATCAGGACGAGGCAGGGCATCGCTACACCTGGACGGTATACCTGGCCAACGATCTTGGCCACACGTGCTACGAGGCGCTGCTGAAGTACTCATTGGACGTTCTTGCAGGCTATCCTGGAGGCGTTGCGCTTGATTCATGGCTGTCGGAGGTCATGGGGCGCGTGATGGGTGGCTTAGGCGAGGGGATCGAGACGTGGGATAGTTTGGTTGGCGAGGTCTCTCCGCCCGAAAACCCGTGGACGGACGATGATGACAGCGAGTTCACGCTCATCGGCCGGCTTCTAGTCGCCTCGTCCCAGGCGTCAGCCTCAGAGGCTGAAGGAGCGGTTGCCGCTCTTCGCCTCCTTGCCGTCCTGTACAAGCGCTTCCTTCCGCAAATCGACGAGCTTGAGCGTGAGTTGTCACCAGTCTCCAGGAGCCCGTTCGTCCAATCACTCGCCACAGAGATCAGGCTCCTCAGCCAGCGCGCTACGGAACCGCTGGTGAAGACATTGCAATCCCTGTTTCGGACCCGAGTGATCGATCGCCACCTTTGGGTTGCCATGCAGAAGCTGCGCATCCAGCGCGATTACACATTTCTGTTCGAGATTGACAACGGCTGCGTAAGGCTTAGGGACAAGGACGGACCCGTCCTGACCAATCCAAGGCTTGGTACGTCGATCAACTTCCTGCGGGACATTCACCTCATTGGCGCGAATGGTCTGACCCGGCACGGCAAACGAGTGCTGGGGCTTCCATGAAGTTGTTCGAGTGCTTCAGCGCCGCGGGCTTCCACACATGCATCGCCACGACGTTCGACCTCAGCTTCGAGGCTTACGAGTCGATCGTGCTGTCGAGACTGAGAGAGGCCAGGTGCAACAACAACGTTGTCCTTGCTGATGCTCGGATGGTCTCGCAGGCACTTGAAGGCGGGTTCTCTCTCCCCAAGCAAGCCGGCCGGCAGTACTCGGTCGTCGAGATCCAGGTTCGCGGCGGCGGCGTCTTCCATCCAAAGATCGTCCTCCAGATTGGTGCCACCTCGGGCCGCCTCATCGTTGGCTCGGCAAACCTCACTGCTGCGGGTCTGGCAGGAAACCTCGAGATCGTCGGCATGGTCGAAGCGGGAGACGCGGATCCGGCCGGTGTGCCGCTTTTACGGCAGGCTCTCAGGTATGTAGGGTACTCGATGGATGCGTCTGCACATACCGCCCGACAGCAGATCGAATGGGCGGTCCAGAAGTCGCCGTGGCTCCGCGATGGCCAGGACTCGGAGGATCCAATTGCCGCCGACGACGGCCTTGCGGCTCTTCTCCATCACACTTCCGGGGGCAAAGGGATCGCTGAGCGGTTCCGGACGCTGGTAGGAGGTGAGAAGGTGCGCCGCCTGGTGGTGATGAGCCCTTACTGGGATTCCAATCTCGCTGCACTCAAGTGGTTCGAGGCACAACTCAAGCCAGCCAGAACGACTCTGCTGATTCAACCCCACACCGAGCTCTTTCCTGCGAAGGCACTGGGCAGTCTAAAAAGAGTCAAGGTTCACGACCTTGGCAAACTGAAACCTGCGCACACCCGCTTTGCCCACGCCAAGCTGGTCATCGCACAAACCGGCAAAGCCGACCATGTTCTCTACGGGAGCGCGAACTGCACGCAGGCTGCACTCGGCAGCGAGACCTTCGCGGGCAGCAATGAGGAGGTCAGTCTCTACCGGCGACTTCGGCGTGGGGAGGCCGTCGAGGTCCTGCAGTTGGAGGGGGTACTAACCGACGATGCCGAGATTGAGCCGTCGGATCTGCCCGAGTTCACTGGTAGCGAGAAGATTCCGCTTAAGGCTCTGCAAGATCGCCTTCCGGGCCGTTTTGAGGTGCGCGCGGGAACTCTGGTGTGGTGGCCAACCCCGGCGTTCGACTCAGACACCGCGGTCGTCGACCTGATGGACGCGTCCATGAAGAGCCTGGAAACAGGTCTAAGCACAGTACGCTCGCGAGAATCTCGGGAGGTCGCCCTCTTGGAGAAAGAGGCACCCGCGTTTGCCAGAGTCCGCTCGGGCGCCAAAGTATCTGGACTCGCATTGGTGACGGTGACTGAGTCCATCCACGCGAGTCAACGAAAGGTCCCGTCTGCAAGGATCAAGAACGCGCTAGAGCACTTCGACGATGAAGACATGAGCGAAGGCCTCTGGCTTCTCGAGGTCATTAGTGAGGTCCACCACGCCGAGTCAGACCAAAAGAAGGCCGATGCCCCTGAGCCCCCTGCGGCAAGCAAGGCCAAGAAGACAAAGGTGCAGGATGACAGGACCCTCTCGTATGAAGATTTCATCCAGGCAAGGCAGAGTCATCTCAACTCGGGCGAAAGTGAGAGCACGCTCGCGTCGAGCCACACCGACGCCGTTCGCAGCGCCCTGAACTTTCTTCTCGGTCGCGAGAAGAAGAAGATTGCAGTCGAAGAAGGGGATGACTCGAGCACCAGCGAACTGTTCGACATGAAGGACGAGACGTCGGACGGCGAAGAGCAGGTTGAGTCGGGGGAAGATCGAGAGCAGTTGTCCCTCTCCGAACAGCGGAAAGAGGAAGCAGCGCTCAAGCGCAAGCAGCAACGACGGCAGAAGTACTACCGCGACACCGCGGCCAAGATCGCCAAAGCAGTCGAACGATTCCTCGTGGAGACGAGAAGTAAGGCCGGTGGCGAGGAGATCACCAGCGTCGACCTGCTTCGGCTGCGAGCCCTTCTAATGGTGGTTTTCGCCGGCGGTACTGCGAGAACCAGCGTGGCCGCGCCGGAGCCGGATAAACCAATGTCACGCATCCAGGTACTGCCCATCGCGGGGGACGGCGGTTGGCCCAGGCTCGCAATGCAGCTGCTGTATGAGTTCTTCAGGCGGACCCCACCGCTTGCAAGCATTGCGAGGCTGCGCAAAGTGCCAAGTGGCGCGTTGCCGATGGACTTGGCAGAGTGCTGGGCGACCTGCTACTGGGCTGCTTGTGCGGTCCAGTCAGCGACCGACAATCGGGGCAATCCGTTCGTTGCCAACCATTCTCAACAGCTCGCAACTCAGGTCTACGCAACCGTCGCCCTCGATCCCGCCACTGCAACGTCGGATGTGATCATCACGGTCATGCATGCTCTTTCGGAACGCTATGCGACACGTCTCGGCGTTGATGCAGACAAGGTCAACATTGAACATCAGCGCCTGGCCGAGCGAGTACTTAGGGTGGTGGCTCATGCGGGGTGATGCGCGGGGCAGCGGGGCGCGACAAGCCCTTGGCACCCCACGAGACGAGTCAATGGTGTGGAGACGTTCGAAACCGAGGTGGACTCGAAGCGCGATGTCGACCAAGCCCTGGCGCGAGGTTTCGATCACGCCTTCAGCAGGCCGTCTAATGCGGAGAGTGAGCTTGGGCATGCCCTTGCCGGTCAGCTCGACACCGCCGGCGGCGGCGGCGAGGGTACACACCGGCTTGCCCGACCACGCCAAGTTCCATGTCAAGGTGGCAACACTCGCCCTGAGGATCTGCGCCAGGCTGACGCCCTCTGCAACCCCCCGTGTGGCCGGTCTGTAAGCGTCTGGCCGTCCCATCTTGAATAGTCGAGCTGATCAGCTATTGATTCGGCCCAATGAAATATGAACTGTTTGATGATTCCGTGGTCAGAAGACCATGGAAAAAGAGAACGCCAGAAATCAAACGCTTGAGCAGCTGCATGAACGACGAAAGCAAGTTGTAAGGCTGTACAAGAAGGGCATCAAGATCATGCAGATCGTAGCGATGACGGGGCTGAGTTACCCACCCGTTCGTTCAGCCATTGATTTGTTTGAAGCGGGTGGCTGGTCCGCCATCAAGCCCGC
>Ga0105048_10005714_pt1 | contig 20085 bp, 17 predicted proteins | sample MAT05_FD_78382 | JGI IMG/M metagenome (GOLD analysis project Ga0105048, IMG submission 78382) | Freshwater microbial communities from Lake Fryxell liftoff mats and glacier meltwater in Antarctica - MAT-05 | ecosystem: Environmental > Aquatic > Freshwater > Ice > Liftoff microbial mat | place...
CGATTGCGCGGTGTTGGCGTCTTTGCTGAGTTCGTCTTCGATGTATTGCTGGCGCTGTTTGGCCAACGCTTCGATATCGCCACTTAACGCGTCGCGTTTGCCTTTGGTGTCCATCAGCAGTTTGCGTTGCTCGTCGGTTGATAGCTCGCGCAGAGGCGCGGGCAGTTGGGCTTTGTCGATCTTGGCGAGGTCAACCCGGCCGCTGGCAACGTCCGCTACGAGTTCGCTATCGCCGAGGAAGTTCTTCGCGCCGGCGCTCGAGGTGTTAAATGCCGCGCGCTGGGCCAGCGAGCCTAAGGAGCCGCCTTCGTTGAGCTTATCGGTGGCTGCGGTTTTGCTGCGTGCGCGTGCTTGGGCTTTATCGTCGCCGTAAAACAAGCGGGTGTCGTCCAGTTCTTTCGACAAGCGCGCCATGTCGGCATCGAAGGGTGTCGCCACGGCGACCGCGTCGCCCTGTTGCCCCACCTTAAAATGCGCGCCTTGGCTGAGCTGGGCGATTTGCAGCCATTCGGCATGCGTGGATGGATCGTCGCCAGCTTGAACGGTGTTGACGATGATGCCGCGCGCGGCGGCGGCTTTTACGGTGTCTGGATATTTGACGTCGTCCGGATAATCCATGTGCGCCTGGGCGTCGCCGACGAGGAAAATCACCTGATACGCGGCGGGATCTTGGCTCCAACGGATGTTGTGCACGGCGGCGAACAGCGCCTCGTTGACCGCCTCGGGGCCGTCGCCACCGCCGTCGGCACTGAAATCCATCAAGCTGGCGTACATGGAATCGAGATCGTCACTGAGCTCCACTACATGGGTGACGTAAGCGTCGCCGCGATCGCGATAGGCCACTAGGCCAATACGGATATCGGGCTGCGGCTGCGCGGAGGCCATGGTTCTGGCGATCGACCAGATGTTCTGTTTGGCGGCTTCGATCAGGCCGCTCATGCTGCCGGTGGTATCGAGCACAAACACCACTTCGACCACTGGTCGCGGCGCGATGCTCACCGTTGGTGTTTGGACGGGTTTCTGGGTGGCCTCCACGCCACGCATTGGATAGGCATACACGATCGCGGCGGTGGCCAGCAGCAGCGAGGAAACGAGCAGTTTGGTCTTCATGGTGATCTCCAGATTAGGATCAAAGGGACAAACGACGCAGCGCCGCTTCGGCGTTGCGCAATGAGGCTTCGAAATCGTTATTGGCAGCGTTTACAGCAACGCTGGACGTGCGCACTGGCACAAAGGCAATCAGCGCCTGCACCAGGAAGAAGCTCCACAGCGCGAGGAACAAGCTGTGCGTGTGCTGCGCGGTGGCGATGCCGGCCGCCAGCGCGAATACGCTGAGCAGCGCATCGGCGCCGGCCGGGATCAGGCTGGCGTAACTTTGTAGCGCCCGCAGCAGCCAAATGAAGCCGGTCTGCAGCAGCAGCCAGACCAGCAGCGGCGGATTGAATGCGAGCAGCGCAAGGGCCAATCCCAGCCACGCCAATGCGGCCAGCACGCGACCACTTCGTTTAGGACCGTGGGCCAGCATTGCCCACACGTAGATCAGTGCCGCGCCCAGCACACACAGCCGCAAGGAGGTGGAAGTGCCGATCAGCTTGCTCAGTAGGCTGTGACAGACGGCGCTTACCACGCTGATTAGTATGGCGAGCAGCACTGCACGCCAAAAAGACAAGGATTTCATCAGGACCTCCGTGTTTGTTGCTCGCGCAGCAGCGCCAGATCGATATCGGCCTCGCTGACGGCAGCGGCGTTGCAGCCTCTGTCATCGGCTGCTGGGCCGCCGCCGATATCAAACAGCGCGGCTTTTTGACGCAGCGTGGCGAGCCGCTCGCGCTGTTGTTCCAGCACCGGCATTGCCTGTTCGATTTGCTGATGGAGCAGAGCTAAGCGCTGCTCGAACAGATGCTGCAGGCGCTCCGCCTCCAGGCGGCGGCGCAGACAGGTGCGCACCAAGGTCTCATTGCCGGCGTTAAAGGACAGATCAATCTGCTCGCGGATGGTGATGAGGCTGCGCTCGACTTCCGCGCTGCGGCGGCGCAGCTGTTCGCGGTCTAGCTCTAGCGCTTTGAGCTGCTGGGCGCGCTCAGCCAGCGCGTTTTCCATCTCGCGAATGGCCTGGCGCAGTAGCGCATCTGGCTCCTCCAGGCGGTCCAATACGGCGTGCACATCCGCCGTGAACAATCGAGTAATACGGTTGACTATCGCCATCGTGATGCTCCTGCCGGGAAGGTGGGAGCATCTTCGGCACACAGCGATGTGCGTTACAGGACCAATCGTGCAAACTTTGCGGGCGCGGGTTTACATGGAGTTTACGTGCGCGGATGAGTCGGCCCTGCTAGCGTGTAGTCGCGATCGCCGGAGTTTTTGTCCGCGAAGGATGCAAAGGAGAGCCATGACTCGCAAACCACGCCTATTGATCGTCGAAGACGAACTCGCCATCCGCACCGGTTTGGTCGACGTGTTCATCTATCACGGTTTTGAGGTCGAAGCGGCGGCCGATGGCGAGCTGGGTTTGACGCGCGCGCTGAGCGGTCGATTTGATCTGGTGTTACTCGATGTGATGTTGCCGGCGCGCAATGGTTTTGAGGTGCTGGCGGCGATTCGCGAGCAGGATCGCGAGCAAGCGGTGATTATGTTGACCGCCAAGTCGACGGACGACGACATCGTGCAGGGTTTGTCGCTAGGCGCCGACGATTACGTCAGCAAGCCGTTTTCGGTCGCCCAATTGGTGCTGCGCGTACAAGCGGTGTTGCGACGTGCGGCGGGCCCGACCAACGAGGGCCCAATCACACTGCGCGCCGATTGCCAGATTGATGTGCGCAATCTCTGCGCGCACACGCCAAACGGCGACATCGCGCTGACCCGTCGCGAAATGGAAGTGCTGCAGTACCTAGCCGCGCATGCCGATCGACCGGTACCACGCGAGGAACTGCTGCACAAGGTGTGGGGTTACGCGCGGCATTTGGACATCGAAACGCGCACAGTGGATATCCATATTGCCAAACTGCGCCGCAAGATCGAACCCGACTCGCGCCAGCCGCGCCATCTGCTCACCGTGCGCAGCGGCGGTTATCGATTGTTGCTGGAGCCTTGAAGGTGCGCAGTCGTTTAACGCTGTATAGCGCAGCGCGCCTGCGCTGGCTGTTGGGTGGCTTGCTATTGGCGCTGGCCGTGCCCAGCGCGGTGCTGGTTTGGCAAACGCAAATGCAATTACGCTGGGAATCTTTGCATCAGTACCGCACGCTGGCCGAGGAAATGGCCACGCGTATTGACATTGAGCTGCAGCGTTTGATCGCGATCGAAGAAGCGCGTGCCGAAGGTGACTATCAATTTCTGGTGGTCGCGGGTGATCCCAATAGGTCGACGCTGGTGCAGCGCTCGCCACTCGCGCAGCTTGATCTGCCGGGCCTGCCGGGTTTGCTCGGCCATTTTTCGGTGGATGCTGAGGGTCGTTTTTCAACGCCGCTACTGCCCGAGTCGATCGCTGATCCAGCGAGTTTGGGTCTGCTGGATGCCGAATTGGCGCAACGCGCGTCCTTGCGCCAGGCTTTGTTGGATGTCCTAACGAGCAATCAATTGCTTAGCGCAGATCGCCAACGGCTGGGCGCTAAAAAGCTCGATGCAGCCACCGCTAGGCAGACGTCTTCCAGCGATTCGCGCGCAGCGCTTGAGGAAAACGAGGTTTATGCGCAGAAAGGCGACCCAGCCATCGATTATTCGGGACAGGCAGTTTTTGATCAGCTCAATACCGTGCCCGCCGATCAGCTGCGCCAGCAGGCCAATCAGCTTGGACGTGTGGATGAGCTGCGCCTTGATCGAGACTATGTGGAATCGGACAAAAAGGATCAAGCCAAACAGCGCAGCGGCGCGCTATCGAATGCCGTCGCGCGCGGCAAGCGCAAGGAACAAAGCGCGCTGCTGGAAAAAGGCGTGGCCGTTGACGATGCGGCCAAGGCCAGCGTCAGCCGCGTGCGCATCTTCGAGAGTGAGGTTGATCCTTTCGAGTTCGGGCTGCTGGCTAGCGGCCACGGCATCTTGTTTCGCAAGGTCTGGCGTGCTGGCCAACGCACCACGCAGGGTCTGCTGATTGATCAAAATGCCTTCGTCGATGGTGTAATCGCCAGCGCGTTTCGTGGCACGGCGCTCTGGCAGATGAGCGATCTAGTGGTCGCCTGGCAGCAAGAGGTGTTGCGGCTGGTGCCCGGCGAAGCATCCGGGCGCGGTTTTAGCAGCGCGCGCGAGGTGGACGGCGAGTTGCTCTATCAGACACGTTTGTCGGCACCGCTTGATCGCCTACAGCTGATTTGGAGCATCAAACGCCTACCGGCCGGCGCCGGCGCGCGCATCGTGTATTGGTCCAGCGCGATGTTGTTTGTCGTATTACTGGGTGGCCTGTACCTATTGTATCGACTCGGTTTGCGACAGATTGTGTTGTCACGACAGCAGCAGGATTTTGTATCGGCGGTCAGCCACGAACTGAAAACGCCGCTGACCTCAATCCGCATGTACGCAGAAATACTCCGTGAAGGTTGGGCCAGCGAGGAAAAAAAACGCAGCTATTACCAATTCATTTTTGACGAAAGCGAGCGGCTGTCACGGTTGATCGCCAACGTGCTGCAACTGGCCCGCATGGAGCGCAGTGATTTCGCGCTGGACCTCAAACCCGTGCCGGTGAGCGCGCTCATGGACATGCTGCGTTCGAAGATCAGCACGCAAATCGAACGAGCCGGGTTTGTGGTCGAATATCAGCTGGATGCGTGCGCAGAGACGCAAATTCGAGTCGACAGCGATGCTTTCTGTCAGATCATGATCAATCTAGTCGACAACGCGATCAAATTCTCCCTGCCTGCGCCGGAGCATCGTTTGCAGATTGGCGTGCGTGCAGATGACGATCGAATCATCGTCAGCGTGCGCGATTTTGGACCCGGCGTACCTAAATCGCAGATGAAAAAGATCTTTCAGCTGTTCTACCGCTCCGGCAGCGAACTCACCCGCGAATCACTAGGCACCGGCATTGGATTGGCGCTGGTGCGCCAGTTGGCGCACGCCATGCATGGCGAAGTCGACGTGTTAAACCGCCAGCCCGGCGCCGAATTTCAGCTGCGCCTGCCGCGCGAATAAGAGCGCCGCGACTGACCAGTGAACTCGCTGTAATTTATTGATTCCAAACAACACGATGCGGCAAACGTGCTCCACTCTAAGGGCAGCTTTTCATCCCAGCCATTGCAGCACTTGTTCGCCGTGGCTCTGAGCAATGCGTTTGAACTGCGCGGAAATGTCGGGGTGTTGCTGAACTTGCGCCCAGAATTGCGTGGCCATGCGCGCCGCGTTTTGCCAATCCTCACGCTGTTCGGGGGTGGGCATTGGGATGGGTGGTGGTTCGTCAAGCTCAAACACTTCGCCGCTGCGTGGGCTGTAGCGCATCGGCAGCATGTCGTAGGCGGGCGCCAGCTGCAGGGGGCGGCCAAGTCCGAGCAGCAGCGCCGCATTGCGCAGATGCATATCTGTGTTGCCGATCAGCGCGCCAAACCAGCCCAATCGACTGAGTTTTTGTGCGGATGCGGCGTCCAACCAGCCGTCAGCGACAAGCTGCGGTGCCCAGCGCCACCAGTCGATTCGTCCGTGCGCGTAGTACGCCGCATCCAGCGCAGCCAGTGAAATCACGCCGCATCGACCGCCGCGCGCGGTGCGGTCAAAGCGCGTGGACTGCAGGAAACAACGGCCATCGGCATGCACGATCTCACTGTGTGCAGCGGGCAACTGGTGCTCACGCAACACCACGCCGGCCAGTTGTTCACACTGCAGAAGATCGGCCCAACGCTGCCCGGCGGGCGTATTTGCGCGATCGCTGAACTTCACGATAACCGGCAAACAACCATCAGCGCTGCGCAAGCGGATCGCAAACTTGGGCTGCTCACCGCCCGCCGAAGACCCAACCGCGTCGCCGCTCAGAGCGCTATTGGCCAGTTGGGGATAGCGTGCCACGCGTTCGTCTAGACCCAGCAGCTCCTGGCGCAGTTGCGCTTGTTGCGCACGCTGCAGATTGGCCTCGCCCAGTAGCAAATCGCCCACACTGTCCCAGCCTTCCAGCAAGATGGCCAAGGCCACTTGGTCCGCTCGCCAAACTTTAGTATGAATGGATATTTGAATGGATAGTAGCAAGCTAAGAAACAGATATATCCATGAAAATAAACAAATATATTCTGCAATATTGGTCTTTGGCAGTCAGGTCGTGAATGAATACCTGGGTAGGTAAACGCCGCCAGACAGCCCCATCCGTGGGGTGCGAGCCAAACTGATGTGGTCGCGCTTGATGTAGGTCCAGAGCAAGGATGCAGGAAAAGCGTCAGCGCACAGCGCCGGCCCAGAGCCGCGATTTGGTGGGTTCGATCTGTGATCGAACGCTTCTCCTCAACCATGCAGGAAAAGCGTCAGCGCACCGCGCCGGCCCACCACAATCAGCTTTCTCTCCCGCACCCGTTTGATTCCGGCTGTGCGAAATGACAGCCACCATGGATCACCACATCAGATTGAATCGCACCCCATTCCGTATAACCCCACCCGCATACAAATCAATTCTGGCATTGTCTGGGCACCTTTTTTGCCCCAGATCCGCTGTCTTGCCCCTCTACCAAGCCGATCTCTCTGCTGGTTCCTTGATGCTGCCTGAGAGCCGCGTACTGGCGCGTTTGCTGGCGCACGGGGTCAGCGGGGCGGCGTTTGATCACGCGGTGCGTATCGACAACGTGTTGCAGAAGAAGGCGCCGGCGACGGCGATTCGGCAGGCGCGTCTGATCCGCTTGCGTCTGCATTCGATCGCGGCCGAGGCTTGGCCGTTGATTGCCGATGGCGATAAAGAGCTGAGCTCGCAGCTGTTATTTGCAGCGGCGTTGAAGCACAGCGCGCTGCTGACCGATTTCGTGCGCAATGTGGTGGCTGGGGATGTGCGGCGGCTGGAGAGCAAGCTGTCGCTGCGCGGCTGGGCGCCGTTTCTGGCGGACTGCGCAACGCGCGAACCGGCGGTGGCGACCTGGGTTGCGGCGACGCGTGTCAAACTGCTGCAGGTGATCCTTCGTATGCTCGTCGAGGCGCGTTATCTGGACGGCAGCAGTTCCCTGAATTTGCTGCCGCCGCACATCAGCCCGGTCGTGCGCCGGCTGCTCATCCAGACGGGCGAACTCAATCTGTTGCGCACCATGGAATTGCAAGCATGAGCGATGACTTTCACGAACGCTTGAACCGCATCCTGCCGCGGCTGATGTCGGATGATTTGCTCAGCAACAAGGGTTTGGGTAATGAGATCGGCTACTGGATCTTCGACTACCCGCCAGAGCTCGAAGACCACATGCGCGGTTTTCTGGATGAGGTCATCCTGCCCGCTTTGCGCAAGCGCCAGCCGCCGATTCGTTTTGCCGTGGTGAACCTCTTTGATCTGGTGATCGGTCTGCTGGAAGACCGCAAGCTCTACGATCGCGTGCTCGATAGCCAGGCGAAGAAGGGCAATGACGATGCGCTCGCCAGGCTGCGGCCGGTGCTGCACGAGGACAAACTCGCGCAGCGCATCGCCACGCAGGTCGATCTGGCCAATCTCGATCTGCTGATGATCACTGGCGTAGGCGCCGCTTATCCGATGGTGCGCTCGCATACGCTGTTGACCGCGTTGCAGGCCACGATGAAAAACACGCCGCCCGGATGGTCGATCCCCATTGCCATCTCTGGTTCTACTTCGCTGGCGGCGGGGCCGACCATCACCGTTAGAGCGGCAAGCGCCGCGGACAAAGCCCAAAGGAACGGTCGACTAAAGCGCGTCAAAGGATAGGAAATCCGAAGTCACTTTGAGCGCAGTGTACGCCGTGTGAAAATGCCGTCAAGGCTCCCGGCGCCCAGCAGACAGGCCGGTCGACCCGGGCACGACAAACAGCGAGGCTCATTCGCTCTGGGGCGAGTCTATTCAGCCTTGTAGAGGTCGTGACAGGCCTTGCAGGTGCCACCCGTTTTGCCGAACTGTGCCTTGATGGCGGCTTTGTCTCCACCCTTGGCGGTGCTGGCCAAAAGGGCGGATTCGCGCTCAAAGTCCTTCATTTTGGAGGTGAAATCGGCAAAACCGACCCAGATTTCCGCTTTCGCATCGGTCTTCGCGCCGCTATCCGAGCCCTTTGGAAAACCCTCTAACAATTGCGGGGCGATGTGCGCCACACGTTCGGCTCGGCGCGCAAACTCAGCGGCGTCGAAGGGAATGCGTTCGCGAACCATCGCATTCATCGGCATCCAGTTCCATAACAACACGGTATAAGCAGACTGGCGGTAGCGGATGGCATCTTCTGGTTTGGTTTGCGCAGACAGCGTCGACGCCGTGAGCAACAGCAGGGGCAAGATGGCTAGACGCATGGTGAGCTCCAACGTATACGGGGCATTAATTCTAACCTGCAACTCACAGGGTTTCGCGCAGCTGGCGATTCTCCGGCACACAGTCGATGCGCATTGCACACGTCGCTGAGCGTAGGCTAGCTCATCCGATGACCCGGTCTGCCGAATCCAGCCATGCTCCGAGCGCTTGCCAGCCTGTTCTTTTACGCGCGATTCTTCAGGCGCTTTAGCCGTGTCGGTTTGCAACGCCGCCAACGCGCTTGGCAATCGTACCCGGAGCGCCTCGATGGCCAGACGTGGTTGGTCACTGGCGCTAGCGGCGGGATTGGCGCGGCGATCGCGAAGCTGGCGCATGCGCGCGGCGCGCGGGTGCTGGTGGCAGCGCGCAGCCCAGACAAGCTGGCGGAGTTGGTGCGCGCCTGTGGAGATGCGGGCCGAATGGTGCCGTTGAGGGTGGACTTTGCCAGCGTCGCCGACACCCAGCGCTTGGTTGAGGATTTGACGGCGCGCGGTGAGCGCATCGACGTGCTGGTCAACAACGTCGGTCTGTTGCTGGATCGTTTCGAGCTCAGCGCAGAAGGCCTGGAGACCTCGTTTGTCACCAACCTGCTGAGTCATTACGTGCTCACCGAAGGCCTGCGCGCCGCCGGGCGCTTCGTCGATGGTGCGGCGGTGATCAATATGAGTTCCGGCGGCATGTATGGCTCGCCGCTGCGTCTGACCGAGATGGCCGCGAAAACGGCCGCAGAGTATGACGGCATGGCCGCCTATGCCATGCACAAACGTGCCCAGGTTGAGCTGACAAGAGCCTGGAACCGGCGCTGGCAAGGGCAGCCGCGCGTCTACGTGATGCACCCGGGCTGGGTCGACACGGCCGGCGTGCAGACCGCGCTGCCGGTCTTTCGGGCCAGCCTGCGGCGCCACCTGCGTACGGCGGAGGAGGGCGCCGACACCGCGCTGTGGCTAGCCAGCACGCGTCCGCAAGCCAGCGCAGACGGCGGCATTTGGCTGGATCGCGTGCTCGATGCGGAGCATGAATTTGCAATGACGCGCAAAACGTCGGCAAACGCCGAACAATTGTGCGAATTCCTCGCCGCGCAAGTCGCGTCGCTTACTTATCAAAAAGGAACTCCAAGCTCATGATCCGCTTACTTGTTATGTTGACTGTTTTGCTGCTCGCCGGCTGCGCTGGCGTGCGCGAGCGCCCAATCGAAGCGGCGCCAAACTTTGATCTGCAGCGATTTATGGGCACCTGGTACGTGATTGCCCACGTGCCGTACTTCTTTGAGAAGGGCAAAGTGGCCACCCGCGACGAGTACCGGCTGCGCCCCGACGGCCGTATCGACAACGATTTTGTATTTAAGAAGCGTTTCGGTGAGGAAGACCGGCGTTGGAGCGGCGTATCAACTGTGGTACCGAATAGCGGTGGGGCGCGCTGGAAAGTGCAGTTCGTGTGGCCGTTCTCCACTGAACTGGTCGTGGTGCACGTCGACGACGACTACCAGGGTGCGGCACTGGCCACGCCGGACCGCAAACTCGCATGGGTATTTTCCCGCGAAGCGACCATGGACGCTGCGCGCTTTAATGCGCTGCTGGCCAAACTGACCGAGCGCGGTGTGGACGCGTCCGCGTTGCAAGCGGTGCCACAGGTGGCGCCGGGCGATTGACGAATCAGCCGAATCTGAAGGAAAGCTGGCAGTTACCAGAAAATTTAATTGACCAAGCGACCGCAAGGTGTAGCCTGCACCTGGGCTAGCGGATAGACCGCCGGCTTCTTAGGGCTCGTTCGTCAATGACTTGGACTTTTTGCTCGCCGGCTTGGGCGCGCTGCTTCGTTGCGACTCGCTTGTGTGGCACGCCACACCGCGCTCATCGCGCCTCGTATCGCATCCCAATCCGACGGCCAAAAGTCCAAGTTATTTCCTCAAGAGCCCTTAGGGCTCGTTCGTCAGTAACTTGGACTTTTTGCTCGCCGGCTTGGGCGCGCTGCGTCGTTGCGACTCGCTTGTGTGGCACGCCACACCGCGCTCATCGCGCCTCGCATCGCATCCCAATCAGACGGCCAAAAGTCCAAGTTATTTCCTCAAGAGCCCTTACCGTGAGGGAGCCTCGTGGACTTCGATTACCTCGTGTTTATTGGGCGCTTTGAGCCCTTTCATAACGGCCACGCCGCGGTCGCGCGCCATGCGCTCGCCAAAGCCACAAAGCTCATCGTATTGATTGGTTCAGCGGATATGCCGCGAACCATTAAGAACCCGTGGAGCGTGGCCGAACGCACGGTGATGATTCAGTCCGTTTTCGCAGACCACAACGCGCGTTTGATCATTAAACCGCTGCGTGACCATTTGTATAACGAAACACAATGGATCACCAACGTGCAACGCCTAGTCGCTGAGGCCGTTGCCGAGGATCCTGATCGTACTAGCGGCACGCCGCGTATTGGTTTAATCGGCAAAGACAAAGACGGGTCAAGCTATTATTTACGCGAATTTCCGCAGTGGGCCTTGGTTGATGTCAAACACACCGAATCCTTATCGGCCAGCGAACTGCGTCGCTATTTGTTCGAAGCCAATCAGGTCAATTCGCACGGCGGGTTGATGTTGATTCGCGCTAACCTGCCGTCGCCAGTATATGAAATGTTGGATGCCTTTCGGCGTAGCTCACCGGCTTTTCAACAGTTGGTTGCAGAACACCAGTTTATTGAAAACTATCGGGCCGCGTGGGACCAAGCGCCGTATCCGCCCACCTTTGTCACCACCGATGCGGTCGTTGTGCATTCGGGTCATGTGCTATTAGTTCGGCGGCGCGCAGAACCCGGAAAAGGATTATGGGCCTTACCCGGCGGCTTTGTGCATACGGATGAAACGCTGCTAGGTGGCTGTCTGCGCGAACTGCGTGAAGAAACACGGCTCCGCGTTCCCGTCCCGGTGTTAAAAGGCTCGTTAAAAAATAGTCAGGTCTTTGACCACCCCGATCGCAGTTTGCGCGGGCGTACCATCACCCACGCCTTTCATTTTGATTTCCCCGCTGGCGAACTGCCCACCGTCCGTGGTGGCGATGACGCTGAAAAAGCCCGTTGGATTAGCATCAGCGAGGCGCTGGATATGGGCAATCAGTTATTTGAAGATCATCTGCACATCCTGGAATTCTTTTTGGGCCACGGATGAGCGTATTTTCCGGTGGATAGACCGCCGGCCATCAAGACGAGAAGGAGCTTCCGTCATGCAATGCCTGAACAACCTACTGCTTAACACTGACAGTTACAAAGCTAGCCACTGGCTACAGTATCCACCTAACACCGACGCCACGTTCTTCTATATCGAATCGCGCGGGGGTTTGTACGACCGTACGGTTTTCTTTGGTTTGCAGGCCATCCTTAAGGAATACCTGGCTAAACCCATTAGTCACGAGAACGTCGATGAAGCGCGCGATTTTTTCGCCGCTCACGGCGAGCCGTTTAACGAATCCGGCTGGCGCTACATCGTCGACCAACACGGTGGGCGTTTGCCGGCCCGTATCCGCGCGGTGCCGGAAGGAACGGTTGTGCCCACCCACCAAGCCTTGGTTACCATCGAATCAACTGATCCGCACGCCTATTGGGTGCCATCCTATTTGGAAACGCTGTTACTGCGACTCTGGTATCCGGTCACCGTAGCCACCATTAGCTGGCATGCCAAACAAACCATACGCCAGTTTCTGGAGCGCACCAGCGACGATCCAATCGGACAATTACCCTTTAAGTTGCACGATTTTGGCGCACGTGGCGTATCAAGCGCCGAATCTGCCGCGCTCGGCGGCGCCGCGCATCTGGTCAATTTTATGGGTACTGACACCATTTCCGGCGTCTTGGCAGCACGTGCCTATTATCAAGAGCCGATGGCTGGGTATTCCATCCCGGCCGCTGAACACAGCACAATTACCAGTTGGGGCCGTGAGCGCGAAGTGCTGGCTTACCGAAATATGTTGCAGCGCTTCGCCAAACCGGGTGGCATCGTTGCGGTGGTGTCGGACAGTTATGATATTTTCTACGCAATTCGCGAACATTGGGGCAAAACACTGCGCGATGAGGTGATTTCTTCCGGTGCAACCTTGGTCGTTCGACCCGATTCCGGTGATCCGGTTGCAGTTGTGCATCAGTGCGTGGAATTACTTGACGAGGCCTTTGGCCACACCGTAAATTCCAAAGGTTATCGTGTGCTCAATCATGTGCGGGTTATTCAAGGCGATGGCATTAATCCTTCCAGCATCCGCGCGATACTCGAGCGTGTTACCAGTGCCGGTTATGCTACCGATAATCTGGCCTTCGGAATGGGCGGGGCGTTATTACAGCAGCTCAACCGCGATACGCAGAAATTTGCGTTAAAATGTTCGGCGGCGCGAGTAGATGGCGTTTGGATCGACGTATACAAAGACCCGATTACCGACAAAGGGAAACAAAGCAAACGCGGTCGCATGACTCTGTTGCGCCATCGAGACCAACGCACCTTTAAAACCGCAGCCATCCCGCCGGAGGCTCAATCACTGGCAGACCTAGTGTTACCGTTGGGTTTTGAGGACGCGTTGCAGACCGTTTGGGAAGACGGCCAGTTAATTACCGATCATAGTTTCGCGTCGGTGCGCGCCAGGGCTAATGAGGCGCGCTTGTAGATTTGCCTATGCTGCAGCCTCTGACTTGTTTAGAGGCTGCCCTAACGCGGCATAAATCTGCAAATATTCAGCGGCTGATTTGCGCCAGGACCAATCGCGCGACATACCAGCGACTTGCATTTTTCGCCACAATTTGGGCTGTAGATATAATTCACAGCCCTTTCTAACTGCGTACAACACGCCTTGCGGATCGGTATTTTCGAAGTGAATGCCAGTGGGTTGGCAACTGTCCAATCCATCTACGCTATCTGCCAATCCACCTATACGGCGTACCAGCGGGATGGTTCCATAGCGTTGGCTGTACATCTGATTCAACCCACAAGGCTCATACCGCGAGGGCATAATTAGCATGTCGGCTCCCGCCTCAATCAAATGTGCGAGTTCTTCCGTATAATATTTGCTAACCGCAATTTGACTAGGTTTGTGCGCCGCCCACGCAGCAAATTCATCCTCCAAATAGCGGTCACCTGAGGCGAGAATCACGATTTGCAAACGCATTAGGCTTAGCTCCGCAACGGCCGCCAGCAGCGCATCAGCACCTTTTTGGTAAGCCAAACGAGAAATCATCGCCAATATAGGCGCGTCGCTCTTTTTGAGCCCCATCCGGCGCTGCAATGCACGCTTGTTCGCGAGTTTTCCCGCCTTTAATTTTCGCGCATCAAATGAATAATCAAGCAAGCTATCTTTTGCTGGATTCCAGATCAGATCATCAATTCCATTTAAAATGCCGGTGAGATTTGGGCTGCGGGCACGCAATAAGTCATCCAAGCCTTCACCCAATTCAGCTGTTTGAATTTCACGCGCGTAACTAGGCGATACCGCCGTCAGTACATCCGAATACAGTAAACCGGCTTTAAGAAAAGAGAAATTACCACAGACCTCAAGTGCGTCGGGATGCCAGAGCGATTCCGCTAGCCCAAGCAAATCGAAGGTCCAACGGTCAAAAATGCCTTGGTAGGCTAGATTGTGGATCGTAAATACACAGCGGGGACGATTCGCCACTTTTGGCAAATACAGCGGCACCAGACCGGTGTGCCAATCATTTAGGTGCACAATATCCGCGGCTAGCGCATCGCCAGCCGCGCCGATCGCAATCTGCGCCACGGCTTCACAGAAGGTGGCAAAACGCCAAGCGTTGTCGCCGAAATTGAACCCCGCAGCATCAATATACGGACCACCATCGCGGTCAAACAGACCTGGAATATCCACCAGAATGATAGGCACACCCGTTTCGGGATGATTACCGGCCAGCAAACGTACCGGCTGTTCGCGAATACGTAATTCCCCGACCACTTCACTCGGCTGCAACTGCTCAATGACTCCCCGATAAGCCGGCATCACCAGGCGTATCTCAACGCCTTGTTTGTGCAGAGCACCCGGCAACGCCGCGGCGACGTCAGCGAGCCCACCCGTTTTGACCAACGGGTAGATTTCAGCAGCTGCGAATAGCACTCTCACAAGAACCAAACCAGGGCGTAATTCATCGATTCTTCACTATGATGCGAAGAGCAGCTGGTTTGCTTCGTGCTGCATTTCTCTCCATCAACCCATGGCGTCATTGATTCGCCATTGCGAGATCCCATTTCCCGTCGGAAACTGCGCGCCTGAACTCAAAAGACTCGTCTTTGCGAGGGAGTCTTAAGCAACCGCGGCGAACCAGGGACGTTCGCTCCAGCCGCCAACGTTCCTGGGATGCCACGGCCGTCGCCGTTGCCGCGTCGAAGACCGCGCAACGACGAATCCACGACTTACTATATCGGTTCATTGCGAGGCATGCGCCACCGTTAAATGCAGGCAGGCGATAGGCTTCAGCGCATGCGTGGCAATCCAGTGAATTTCGGAGCACCAAAGGCGAAGGCGCTGGATTGCCGGGTTGCTTAAGGCTCCCTCGAAATGCCAAATCGGTCACTCCCATCTGCACCCAAACTAGCTCTTCACGTAGCGCGACTGGCCGAGCATATCGCGTGTCACCAAAACCACGCCATTGGCAATTACGTGAAAGCGCTGCTCGTCTAGTTCGCGATCGAAGCCAATTTGCATGCCATCGGGAATGCGACAGCTCTTGTCCAGCACCGCGCGGCGAATCTTGCAGCCTCGTCCCACTGAAACATTCGGCAGCAGTACAGAATCAGTCACTTCCGAGTCCATCTCAATTCTCACATTGGAAAATAAGACCGAACGGCGAACAGTGGCGCCGATCACCAGACAACCACCTGACACCATGGAGTCAAATGCGGCCCCCGCGCGGCCTTCTTGTGCCGCAAACTTCGCTGGCGGTAATTGCTCTTGATAAGTCCAAATCGGCCAATCCGCGTCATACAGATTTAATTCTGGCAGAGGGTCCAGCAGTTCCTGGTTAGCTTTCCAGAATGCTTCAACGGTCCCCACGTCACGCCAATAGGATTGCCGGCTGGGATCCGCGCGATCCCTAAAAGCATATGCTAATGCTCGATACTGCTCAATCGCTCTCGGGATGATGTCCTTGCCGAAATCGTGACTCGAGGTTTTGTCTGCCGCGTCCGCCACTAACTGATCAATCAGAAACTGTGTGTTGAAAATATAAATACCCATCGACGCCAGTGCGACATCATCGCGACCAGGCATAGGTTCCGGCGTGGCAGGTTTTTCGACGAATTTGCGAATACGCATTTCTTCGTCTACCTGCATTACTCCAAAAGCACTGGCCTCGGAGATTGGCACCTCAATACAGCCAACGGTAAAGTCGGCATTACTGTGGACATGCTCGGCCAGCATGGTGCCGTAATCCATCTTATAAATGTGGTCGCCGGCTAACACTAAGATATAAGCCGGTGCGTGGGACAATAGAATATCGATATTCTGATAAACGGCATCAGCCGTACCAGAGTACCAAGACGAGTCATCCACGCGCTGCTGGGCAGGAAATAACTCAACAAACTCATTAAATTCACCACGCAGGAAGCCCCATCCCATCTGAATATGGCGAATGAGCGAATGGGATTTATACTGCGTTAAAACAGCAATACGGCGAATGCCAGAGTTAATGCAATTAGATAATGGGAAATCAATAATCCGAAACTTGCCGCCGAACGGCACGGCAGGTTTAGCGCGCCAATCGGTGAGTGCATTCAGACGCGTACCGCGCCCACCCGCCAAAACCAGCGCCAAGGTATCCTTGGTCAAACGACTAACAAATCGCAAATCTTGATCGCGCATCGCATTCTCCACATCTTACTTGTGTAGGAGTTTTTTAGACCTCGATCTGCATCTAGCAGATCGAGGTCTGGCGAGAAATAGTTAGTCCTCAAATCCGTTCGCAAAGTAGCGTTCGCAAACCAGCGGCAGGGCAAAACTGGGCGTCTCGTTGCCGCGCAAGAAAGAGCCGGACAGCGCGCCGAAGCCAATTCCTTTGGCGGCAAAACCGTTCCAAATTGCACACTGGTTGGCGCCGGCGTTGTTTGCAACATCAGCCTGCAAAATTGCATCGCGTGCAGCTACCATTGTGGGCGAACACGGTTGCAGTTTCATGCCATCCACCACCAAGCGGATCGTCAGGTTGTTGCCACCGGTGCCAGTGTAGAGATTGGAATCGAAACCATAACGATCCACCAAATTCCAATAGACATTCCAAAGTGCGCCAGCCCAAATCTCGCCTACGCCGTGGGGTGCATTGGTAGCGGCTAAATTGGCATAGGTTTGCGGGCTGACCGCCGGAATGGTTGAATAGGGGAAATTACGAATACCCGGTCCGCTGGCATCAGTCTGAAACGAAGAGTAGGTACCAATAAATCGTTGGGTGAGACGAGTGTCGTTGGGTTTTGCATGCAATACCAACGTCCAGAAGTCACTCCAGCCTTCGCCGCCTTGTTCGGATTCACTGCCGGCGGCGCCAGTTTGTAGGCAACTGGCGTTTGACGGCCCGCCGGTAAGACGGTTGGAGATGCCATGGCCGTATTCATGGCCGATGATGCCCGCATCCATATCCGAATCACGATGTACCAGGGTGCTCCGCATCAACACATTAACGCCCGGCGCCGGTAACTGTGCCTTGATTAGATTACCGTCGGCCTGACTCAACATTAAAGCGCGAATAGTTACTGCCGCACCATTAGCACCGGGGCCCATACTCGCTGCTGGCCCGGCCACATTATTGACCACAATGACACCAATAGCGCCGGCTTCTTGGGCTCGCAGCGCTTTTAGGCTAAACTCGCAACTGCCTCGGTCGATGACGGCGATTTTCCCGGTCAAGCTGCCTGCGGTTGACGCCGTGCAGCCATCGCCGCCGGGCGCTACACCATCGTCAACCAACTGCAGGTCACCCGGCAATCCACTCAAAGAGAATATCGGCCCGAAACCTGCAGCCACGCCGGGATAACTAGCCGCGATGACGACAGGGGTATTAACCACCACCTGCACAGGCGCCAACCAGCGGAACATTTGCATGCGGGGTGCGCTGCCGTCCGGGGGCGTGCCAAAATTGGCGTTATTGTTGGATCCGGTATTTAAACCGTCGAGTGCATCTGCGCGAACCGAATCATTTCCCGAGCCACCGCGACCATAGTTATTGGTCTGGAAGTTGCCCGCCTGCTCGGTAAATCCATACTGGTAGGAGACATCGTGCATGATGTTATTCCAGTAAAATAGATTTACGATTGCTGCGTTTAGGTTGGTGCCAACCTCAGGCTCTGCCCCAGCATCAAAAGCGAAATCAAACACTAAGGGAGACGCTCCGGTGCCCGTTGGACTTAGGCCGCCGGTGTTGTTGGCGTCTAAATCATCTTGGGCCAGCACATTATTGCCGCGCGTATCGCTAAACTCGTTGCCGGCGACGCCGTTGGTGTCGTGCCAACCAAATGGCGAGGCCAGTACATTGGCCGGATCCGTGACTATACTGTGGATGGTCTGATCGGGGTGTTCCGCCGGGAATGGGAAAACCCGATATTGGACAGTGCTGCCTCCGGACGTGGTTTTGGCATCGTGACCGGCATGGGCAACCCAATTGGCCTTGCCGATCACCTCGCCCGTTAGTGCATCCACCCGCATGGACCACCAGTTTTCGCCCGTCTCTTCGCGAATAACCAGATCCCAAGCCAGCCTGACCGAAGTGCGATCCAAACTGGGTTCGTACATTAATCGGACAGGGATATCGTCCGCGGACAATGCTCCACCGGCATATTTTGCGGTGCGTGCCGGGCCACTTTCTGATTGCAATAGAAGTAAGGGTGAGCGCATCGCCAAACCAACGGAGGTGGCTGCTTGTATTATGGCATCTGCAGCTCCGATAGTCGGTTCAATGGCATTGGCCTTGGCTGCCAAATCACCCACGAATGCATTGTGCAAGTTGATAATACTGCCATCGCGAGCGACGTTGATGGCTAAATCGCCATTCCATACCTCAATGCCATTATGCTGTTGGCGCCAATACATATGGCGGATGCCATTGTGCGCGGTAACGTAATCATCTTTAAGCAGCATGTTGGCTATGTCTGCTTGCTTTAGACCCAGCGCATCGCGCTGAGCTTGCAGGTAGCCGAGCGCCAATTCATCAGTAATACCTTTCTGTGGTCCGGTCAGGAATGGCACAACAATAGTATCGCGCTGCGCGGCGTGAGCGATGGGTAGGTTTGCGAGTAGCGCCAAGGAAATGGCCGACGCCAGTGCGAGCATCTTAGTGGAAGGCATTACGAACTCCTGACAGAAGGTGTGTGCGCGCCAGAACGGCAGCGAGTTGCGCGCTAGATCAAAGCGTTTGAGTGGCTGAAATTTAGCACAGCCCGGCGCCAGATTTCTCGATTTTCAAGGCTGCGGCATGGCCTAATTAGATATCGCCATGCGGACAGGTTTCGCGATGAACAGGCCACTCTGCTTGCTTCTTGATGATGATGCGATTGCCGCTCGCTTCATCTGTGACTTGCTTGCTGAGCGCGGTTACCAAGTTACACATGCTGCCAGCATCGCCGCGGCCAACAGGCTGATTGTTGAACAGATTTATCGCTTTATTCTTGTCGATCGGCGTTTGCCTGACGGTGACGGCGTGGCTTGGTTGCGAGGTTTCCTGGCCGCGCGATCATCGCCCAGCACACACTGCATTGTGCTCACTGGCGATGCGTTATGCCGCGCGGATCTGCCAGTCGAGGTGGACTATTTGCGTAAGCCGATTGATGCCACGCAACTACTGACTTGGCTCGCGACAAAAGCCATCGGTGCAATCGCAGATGCGAGTGCGTCGGTACCACCCGAACTCTTGGAGAACGACAATGCCTTGCGGCGTATTGGCGGTCGCCTTGAGTCTTTGTTGTCCTTACGCGCCATGCTGCGCTCAGAGTTAGTGGCTGGGCAGGATTGGCACGCAGCTTTGGCTGATAGCGGGAGCAGGGCGCAATCTTTGGCGCATTTGCATCGCCTGAGAGCCGCTTGTGCGTTGACTGGCTGCATCCAGCTTGAGCAACAAGCGGCAAACTTAGAGTCTGTGTTGCGTAGTGGACAACAAATCGACGCTATTTTGTTAGCCGATTTCCTCCGCTGCGTGTCAGATACTCTGGCGGCGCTTGCCAAGTGACCCAAGGGTCGGGTCTTTGGTCAGGTAGCCCGCACCGCGATGTTGGCCTCGCCGAAGCTCACCATCTGACCGGCGCGGATTTTGGCGGTTTTACGCAGTTCTAATTGCCCATCGACAAACACCTGAGCACTGGCGACCAAATGTTTGCCGGCGGCGCCGCTGTTGCATAGCCCAGTGAGTTTGAGTAGCTGATTAAGTTCGACGAAATCTGTTTCGAGGACAAAGATCTGGTGAGTCATGGTGAATGGTGCGCAAACCTGGAACACCGATCATTACATGTTAATCGGCGTGTAGAGGCACTGGGAGCGAACTTGCTCGTGATCCGGGCTTCGGTGTTCTCATCGGCACCGACCGCGAGCAAGCGGGCTCCCAGTGCGCCCGTGAGGGCGTACACATAGCAGGGTGAAAGTCCGTGTCGGGGTAAGACTAAGGCCCCGTAGCTGGAGATAACTGCGTCGCAGCGATGCGGGGTGGGCAGCAATGGTCTCGCGAACTGGCGGTCTGTAGGCAACGAACTCGATTCGGCGGGGAAC
>Ga0105048_10005715_pt1 | contig 20083 bp, 18 predicted proteins | sample MAT05_FD_78382 | JGI IMG/M metagenome (GOLD analysis project Ga0105048, IMG submission 78382) | Freshwater microbial communities from Lake Fryxell liftoff mats and glacier meltwater in Antarctica - MAT-05 | ecosystem: Environmental > Aquatic > Freshwater > Ice > Liftoff microbial mat | place...
ACCCGTGCTTCCTCGGCGACCCGTGCTTCCTCGGCGACCCGTGCTTCCTCGGCGACCCGTGCTTCCTCGGCGACCCGTGCTTCCTCGGCGACCCGTGCTTCCTCCTCTGCCTGAATCCGCGCGTCCTCGCGCTGCTTCCACTCGAGCGCGGACACGGACTCGAACGCTCCGACCTGGGTCAGCAGCTCGAGCAGCACGCGGCGATCCTTCGCCAGCCCCTGCGCCGATCGAAACGAACCAAAGCTCTCGACGAGCGCTCGCTCATCGGGTGACATCGCCCAGTCCTGGCTCGCCGCGAGATCTACGCAGCGGAACACCGGCGCATCCGCCGAGTCCGAGAAGATCGCCTCGAACGCCGCGCGCACCAACTGCACGCCCGACAGCAACGAATCGCCCGCGACCTCGCCTTCCTCGAACTTCACCGACTCACCCAGCTCGGTCAGCCGCCGCACGTTCGCCAGCGCCTGCTGCACGCGCGCCTCTTCCGGCGACGACCCCAGCTCTTCCAGCGTCTCGCCGTCCGACTTGCCTGCTTCCCCGCGCGCCCAGAGCGCATCGAGCTGCCCGAGGTTCAGCCGCCTCGACTGCAGCAACCCCTGCAGCATCGTCTGGTGCCCGAAGCCCATCTGCGCTCCGACCAGGTCACCGTCTCGCAGCATCAGCCGCGACTCGCGCCCCAGCGTCTGAACCGTCATCCAACCGCTCGCCTTGCGCTGATGCGCGTCGAGCAATGCCTGTGCAATCGAAGGGCCGGCCATGAGCGCGGCGAGTCTACCCACGGATCTGCCTCAACGCCTCGTAACCGGCGATTCCGACCGCCGTCGAGAGGTTGAGCGACCGCCTCTCTTCGAGCATCGGAATCGTCACTGGCTCGCCGCCCGACGCCATCACCTCGGGGGCCAGGCCCTTCGTCTCAGACCCGAACACCAGATGATCGCCCGCTTCGAACTTCACGTCCCACAGCGAGGTCGTCGCCCGCGCAGAGAAGAGGAAGCGCCGCGCCCCGGGAGTCGCCGCCAGGTAGGCCTCGTACGTCGGGTGCAATTTGAGGAAGACCTTGTCCCAGTAGTCGAGGCCCGCTCGCTTGAGCTCCTTGTCGGCGATCGAAAAGCCCAGCGGCTCGACGAGCTCGAGCTTGCAGCCCGTGACCGCACAGAGCCGCGCCACGTTTCCCGTGTTCGGGGGAATCTGTGGGGAAACCAGCACCAGATGAAAAGGCTTCGCAGACGGCTTCAGCACCCCCGCAGGGTACGTGTTGTGGCGTAGGCTGTCGCGGGTGCCCATCAAGGTCGTCAATCAGACCCGGGAAAAGCTGCTCGCCTCCCAGGGCCTCGTCGCCGACACCTTCGTCAGCCGCTTCGTCGGCTTGATGGGAAAGAAAGATCTGCCCTTCGGCTCAGCGCTCCACATCAGCCCCTGCAACTCGATTCACACCTTCTTCATGAAGATTCCGATCGATGCGGTCTTTCTCGACAAGCAGCTCAAGGTGGTGAAGGTTTGCAGCGCGATGGTGCCGTGGCGAATCTCTTCCATCTACTTCGGCGCGCACTCGGTGCTCGAGCTGCCTTCTGGCACCAGCTCGGCCAGCGGCACGGTCGAAGGTGACCAGCTCGTCTTCGAACCCATCGAACTTCCTTTGACCAGCGGGGGACCCCTTGCTTAACTCCGCCACCGCCGAAGCACCCAGCGCAAGCGACGCCGCCCCCCTCATGAGACTCGACGTATTTGGCCTCTCCCACGTTGGGATGAAGCGAAACCATAACGAAGACAACTACCTCCTCCTCCCGGAAGAGCGGTTGTTCGTCGTCGCAGACGGAATGGGTGGCCATTCTTCCGGCGAGATCGCGTCCAAGATCGCAGTCGAAGAGCTCGCCGAGTTCTTCAAGATCACCGCGCGCGACCAGGACGCCACCTGGCCATACAAGATGGACAAGACGCGCAACTATGACGAGAACCGGCTCGCCACCGGCATCAAGCTCGCCAACCTGCGCATCTTCGAGAAGGCGTCGGCCGAGCAGAAGTACAAGGGCATGGGCACCACCGTCGTCTCGGTGCACTTCGCCGAAAAGATCGCCGTCGTCGCCCACGTCGGTGACAGCCGCGTCTACTTCTTCCGCAACGGCGTGCTGAAGCAGGTCACCGAAGACCACTCGCTGCTCAACGACTACCTCAAGGCGAAGAAGCTCACGCCCGAAGAAGTGGAAGCCTTTCCCCACAAGAACGTGATCGTTCGCGCGCTGGGCATGAAGGACAACGTGCAGGTCGACGTCAGCCGCCTCGAGCCGCAGGACGGCGACATCTTCCTCCTCTGCAGCGACGGCCTGTCGGGCATGGTCACCGACCCCGCGATGCAGGACATCCTGAACAAGACGAAAGACCTGAACCTGGCATGCAGCCAGCTGATCGACAGCGCGAACGCGAATGGTGGCAACGACAACGTCACCTGCGTGCTCGCGCGGTGGGGAACGCACTGATGCTGACTGCGCTGTTACTGATGAGCTGCACGGTTTCGCTGACCAACGACTCACCCGCCTACCCGCACGTCCGGCTGATCGCAGAAAGCGAGCTTCCTTCGCGCGCCGTCGAGATGGCCGATCGCGGGGGTGGCAGCCGGAGCCTCGAGAAGCCCAGCCTCGTGCTGCCGATCGTCTTGCTGTCGGCGGCCTTGGGTACGCTGATCCTCGGGATCGTGGTCCTCTGGTACGCGAGCATCATCGTCGGCGTGCTGATCCTCTCGGGGACCATCGTGCTCGGCATCATCGGCACCATCTCTCTTGTCAGTCGGCTCAAAGGGCCAAGTGGGCCCGCGGCCGCACCGGTAGAAGAGCAGTACACGCCGCCGCCGGGTCCCCCGCCTCCTCCGCCTCCCGCGGATCAGCCGCCTGGCCCGCCGCCGCCGCCGCCGCCGCCGCTGTCGAGCTGGGCGCCGTCGACGATGACGACCGTGGCGATCTTCTAGAGCTTTCGGTGGTTCAGCACGGGCAGGTTCTTCCGGATCCGCGCCACCAGCGCGTCGTCGATCTGCCCCAGCGCGATTCCTTCTCCCTCTGACGCGCGCGCCGTCACCAGGCCCCACGGGTCGACCAGCATCGCGTGGCCCCAGGTCATCCGGTCTTTCGGGTGCTTGCCCTGCTGCGCCGGCGCAAGCACATAGGCCTGGTTCTCGATTGCCCGCGCGCGCAGCAGCACTTCCCAGTGATCCTTGCCCGTCGCGAGCGTGAAGGCCGCCGGCACGGTGAGCGTCGTCGCGCCGTCCTTCGCCATCTGCCGGTAGAGCTCGGGGAAGCGCAAGTCGTAGCAGACGCTCAGGCCGACTTTGCCGAACCCCGTCTGGGCCACCACGACTTCGGTGCCCGGAGCGACCGCCGCCGATTCCCTGTAGGTCTGCCCATCACCCACCTCGACGTCAAACAGGTGCATCTTCCGGTAGGTCCCCAACCGTTCGCCGTCGGGCCCGAAGAGGACGCTGGTGTTGTAGTTGCGGCCGCCGGGCGCGCCGGACTCGAGGACGCTGCCGCCCAGCAGGGTGATTTTCAGCTCGCGGGCGAGCGTGGCGAGGGTGCTCAGGGTCGGCCCGTCCAGCGGCTCGGTGGCCGAAGCCCGATCGGCCTCGGGCCCCATCCACGCGAAGTTTTCAGGCAGCCCGATGAAGCGGGCGCCAAAGCCGTGTGCCTGTCGAATCAGGCGGGTGGCCGTGGCGACGTTGTCCGGTTTCGCGGCGGTGGACGTCATCTGCAGCGCGGCGGCGAGGATCATGGGGCTGGTTTACACCTCTGGTGCGTCTGTAGTAGGTCGCTGTCCGACATTTTTCGGCGGTTTCGAAGAGTGGGCCGCTGGCCCATTTTTTTTTGGTTTTGCATGGCCCTGGACAAACAAAACATCGAACAGAAGGTGCGCGAGCTCGCCTCGCCGTTGCTTGACGCCGAGGGCCTGGAGCTCGTCGACGTCGAGTACGTGCGTGAGCGCGAGGGCTTCATTCTTCGGATGTTCATCGACAAGCCGGGCGGGGGCGTAGGCCTCGAAGACTGTACGCGTGCGTCGCAGGCCGTCGACACGGTGTTCGATGTCGAAGACTTCATTCCCAACGAGTACAGCCTCGAGGTCTCGAGCCCGGGCCTCAACCGCCCGCTGACGCGGCCCGAGCACTTCGCAAAGGCGGTGGGAAAGAAGGTGAAGCTGAAGACGTTCGGCCCGCTGTTCGAGCCGCCCCGGAAGAACTTCCTGGGGGTGTTGAAGGCCGCGGACGCCGACAAGGTCATCGTCGAGATTGAAGGAGCGGGCAGCTTCACCGTGCCGCTGAAGGACATCGCGAAAGCGAACCTGGAGTTCGAGTTTTGAAGACTGAAGTTCCTGCAGTTCACATACAGGCCGTGGTCGAAGGCCGAGGAGAAACACCATGACTCCCGTTGCTGCCACTCTGAAGTTGGATGACGTCCTCACCCAGGTCGCGAAAGACAAGGGCATCGATAAAGCCATCCTCGTGATGACCCTCGAGGACGCGATGCAGACTGCTGCGAAGAAACACTTCGGGCAGGATCGCGCGCTCGAAGCGAAATTCGAGGCCGACAAGGGCGTGGTCGAGATCTTCCAGGCCATCAACGTCGTCGAGCAGGTGTCGGACCCGATCAACGCCATCAACCAGCTGACGACCGCGGCCGCGCGCGCGAAGGGCATGGAAGTGCAGGCGGGCGACGAGCTCGTTTTTCAGATCTTCTACCGTGACGAAGACGCCGCGGAAGCCAAGGCGCAAGACGAACAGTACGGCGACGTGCTCGGCCTCAAGACCTTTCGCCGCGGGTTCGGCCGCATCGCTGCGCAGACGGCGAAGCAGGTGTTGCTGCAGCGCACGCGCGACGTCGAGCGCGAGAACGTCTTCAACGAATACAAAGACCGCAAGAATGAGATCGTCACGGGCATCGCGCGCCGCATGGAACGCGGAAACCTGATCGTCGACCTCGGCCGCGCGGAAGCGGTGTTGCCGGTGCGCGAGCAGGTTCCGCGCGAGACCTACCGCCCGGGCGACCGCGTGCAGGCGTTCGTGATCGACGTGCTGCGCGAGTCGAAGGGGCCGCAGATCATCCTCTCGCGCGCGTCGGTGAACCTGCTGACGAAGCTGTTCGAGATGGAAGTGCCGGAAATCGCCGAAGGCATCGTGGTGATCGAAGCCGCCGCCCGTGAGCCGGGCCGCCGCGCCAAGATTGCCGTCAGCTCGCGCGATGGTGACGTCGACCCTGTCGGCGCTTGCGTCGGCATGAAGGGCAGCCGCGTGCAGGCCGTCGTGCAGGAACTGCGCGGCGAGAAGATCGACATCGTCCCGTGGGACGAGGATCCGGCGCGCTTCGTTTGCAGCGCCCTGGCCCCCGCCGAGGTCGCGCGCGTCATCATCGACGAGGCGAACCACGCGATGGAGATCATCGTGCCCGACGACCAGCTGTCGTTGGCGATCGGCCGCCACGGCCAGAACGTGCGCCTCGCCGCCCAGCTCACCGGGTGGAAGCTCGACATCAACAGCGAGACCCGCGTGCGCGAGATGCGTGACTTCGCGACCAAGTCGCTGAGCGCGCTGCCCGGCATGAACGAGATGTTGATCGAGACGCTGTACGCCCACGGCTTCCGCCAGGCGAAGGACATCGCCGACGCCAGCCCCGATGTGCTCTCGCAGATTCCGGGCCTCGATCCGGCGCGCATCGCTGCGATGCAGGACAAGGCGAACTCGCAGAAGGACCTCGACGCCACCGAGCTTGCGCGCATGGAAGCCGAGCGCGAGCAGAAGCGCCTGATCGAAGAAGGCCGCCACCCTGATGAGCTGTCGCAGGACGAACGGTTCGCCCGCGTGCGCGGCGTCGGCGAAAAGACGATCGACATGCTGAAGAAGGGCGGTTACCTGACGGTCGAGGACATCGCCCGCGAGACGGACCTGAAGCGGCTGGGCGACGTCGACGGCATCGGCATCAAGAAGGCACGGCAGATCAAGGCCGCCGCCGAGAACTACCTGCTGGAAGAGCAGCGCAAGCGCGCCGAGCTCGACACCCGTAAGGCGGGCGAAGCAGCGGTGGCGGCAGCGAGCGCGCCCCCGGTCGCTCCGCCCGCGACGGCGCCGTAACCCAGACGTCACTTTCAAGTGATTTGGCAGTGAACCCGAAGGAAGAGGCCCGGGCAGTCAGAAGCTGCCTGGGGTGTGGAAAGAAGCAGCCCAAAAGGCTGCTGCACAGATTGGTGCTCGACGCTTCGCACCAACCCGTGGTCGACAAGCCACAGACCGCCCCTGGCAGGGGGGCTTATCTCTGTGGAGCTGGCTGCCTGAGCGCAGCCACGAAACGAAAGGCCTTCCAGCGGGCATTTCGGGGTCTCATGAAATCGCTGGAAACGACGAGCCTGGAGGCCGACCTGCAGCGCTGACTGTTTCACGCAAGACGATGAAGTCAGCACTGTTCGGTGCGACGGCGAGAGCCTTCGCATCAGGCCGCTTTCCACCACACAAATTCTGAAGTACGGGGTCCTGCCTATGTCAAAGAAGCGCGTTCACGAGATTGCCAAAGAGCTCAAAGGCCATGGCATCGAGCTCGACAACAAAGAGGTTGTCACCGAGCTGTTGTCCTTTGGTTACGACGTGAAGAGCCACTCGTCATCGTTGGAAGACGACCAGGCGAACGAAGCCGTGCGAAAGATTGTCGACAAGCGCAAGCCGAAGTCAGCGCCGGCGCCGGTCGCTCCGAAGGGCTTCATGGTTCGCCGGAAGGTGGGCCCGGACCCGACGTTGCTTGCCGCGGTTGCTGCGCCCGTGGCGACCCCCGAGGTTCTTCAGACGACGCAGGCTGCCGCGACGGATGCGGCCCCGGTGGCTGCGCCGCCGTCTGCGCCGCGCGCCGCTGTGGTGTCCGACCTGCCGCCCGCGCCGATCGTCGAAGCGCCTGCCGCTGCAGTCGCGGCTCCGGCCACCGCCGATGCGATTCCCGCCGCGCATGCCTCGGCCCCTGCGATCGCCGGGCCCCGTGCGTCGGCCCCGCGGTTGGGCGTGACGGCCTCGGCTGCTCCCGCTGCGGCGCCGCACACCAGCGCTGCGCCGATGGCGAACATGGCGGTGCCTCCGATGGTGCGGCACAGCGTGACGATGACGCCGCGCGCGTCGGCTCCCCGCATGGGTGGCGCGCCCGCGACCGTGGTGACGACCCGCCCGCCGGTGGTGCAGAACCAGCGCCCGACCGCGACGCAGGCCGTCGTGATCAGCCGCCCGCTGATTCAGGTCAAGCGCGTGACGCCGTCGTCGACGGCGCACAAGAGCTTCCCGATGGCGCCGGGTCGCAAGGCCATTGGCGAGGTGAAGGAGTTCAAGGTCGTCTCTGACCACCTCGGCCGCGGCCGCGAGTTGGTGGACGTCAGCAAGAACAAAGAGAAGGAACGCCAGAAGGGCCGTGGTCGGACGCCCGACAACAAGGAAGGCCAGCCGAGCCCGTCGGACATCCGCGAGCTCGTCTTCGGCCGCATCGCGATTCCTCTGCGCGGCAAGAAGAAGAAGCCGACCAAGAAGGGTCAGAAGACCATCATCACCACGAGGGCCGAGGACAAGAAGGTCATCAAGATCCAGGACGGGATCACCGTGAGCGAGCTGTCGCAGCGCATGGGGATCAAGAACAACGACATCATCAAGAAGCTGATGCAGAGCGGAAAGATGGCGACCGCCAACATGACCATCGACCCGGACACTGCGGCGATTCTCGCCACGGACTACGGCTGGAAGGTCGAGAAGGTCGGCTTCGAGGTCGAGGACTACCTGCCGGAAACCGCAGACAAGGCGGAAGACCTGGCCGCCCGCCCGCCGGTGGTGACGGTGATGGGCCACGTCGACCACGGCAAGACGTCGCTGCTCGACGCGATTCGCAGCGCGAAGGTGGCCGAAGGCGAAGCGGGTGGCATCACCCAGCACGTCGGCGCGTACACGGTGAAGAGCGCGAAGGGTGAAATCACCTTCCTCGACACCCCGGGCCACGAGGCCTTCTCGGCGATGCGCGCGCGCGGCGCGAACGTCACGGACATCGTCGTGCTGGTGGTCGCCGCGGATGACGGCGTGATGCCGCAGACGAAAGAAGCGATTCTTCACGCGAAGGCGGCAGATGTTCCGATCGTCGTCGCGATCAACAAGATGGACACCCCGGGAGCGAACGCCGACCGCGTGAAGAAGGATCTCGCGGACATCAACCTGCTCTCGGAAGACTGGGGCGGCGACGTCATCATGGTGCCTGTCTCGGCGAAGACGCGCATGGGGCTCGACCTGCTGCTCGAGAACATCTCGCTGCAGGCCGAAGTGCTCGAGCTGAAGGCGAACCCGAAGAAGCCGGCGGTGGGCGCGATCATCGAAGCGCGGCTCGAGAAGGGCCGGGGTCCAGTGGCGACGGTGCTGGTGCAGGAAGGCACGCTGAAGAAGGGCGACGCCCTGGTGACGGGCACCTTCTACGGCCGCGTGCGCATGCTGGTGAACGACCGTGGCGAGCAGATCGAAGAGGTCAAGCCCGGCTATTCGGCCGAGGTCATCGGCCTCTCGGGAGTGCCGACGGCAGGCGACACCATCAACGCGACGCCTGACGAGAATGCGGCGAAGGAAATCGCCGGCCACCGCGCGCTGAAGACGCGGCAGGCGCAGTCGGGCAACACCAGCAAGGACTCGCTGGAAGCGCTGCTGGGCCGCCTGAAGCAGGGCGAAGCCAAGGAGCTCAAGATCGTTCTCAAGGCCGACGTGTCGGGCTCGCTCGAAGCCGTTGCGCAGGCGATCGAGAAGCTCACCACGCCGAAGGTCAAGGCGACCATCGTCCAGAAGGGTGTCGGGATGATGACCGAGACCGACATGAACACCGCGTCGGCGCTGAAGGCCGTCGTGCTGGGCTTCAACAGCCGGCCCGAGTCGGGTGCCGAGCAGGCCGCGAAGGTCGGCGAGGTGAAGTACCAGACCTTCGGGATCATCTACGAGCTGCTGGATGGCGTGAAGGTGATGATGGAAGACCTGCTCGAGCCGATTCGCACCGAACGGAAGCTGGGTCGCGCGGAAGTTCGCAACCTCTTCAACGTGCCGAAGCTCGGGACGATCGCCGGTTCGATGGTGTCGGAAGGCACGATCAAGCGCGCGTCGCACATGCGGCTGTGGCGCGAGAACAAGCAGATCTTCATCGGGAAGATTGCGTCGCTGCGCCGGTTCAAGGACGACGTGAAGGAAGTCAGCGTCGGCTTCGAGTGCGGTATCGGCATCGACGGGTTCAGCGAGCTGAAGCCGGGCGACATCATCGAGTCGTACGAAATCGATGAGACCCGTCAGAGCCTTAGCTGAACGGTCGTCGCCTTCGTGGGCACTGAATGTTCGTCTCGATTGCGCGCGTCACCCTCGACATCCCCGGCGCTTCGTCACTGAAGGCGAAGCGCCAGGTGGTCCGGCGCGTGGCAGACAAGGTCCGGGCGAAGTTCAACCTGGCCATCGCTGAAATCGACGACAGCGACGTGTGGACCCGCGAAGTCATCGGCCTTTCCATCGTCGGCAACGAGCAGGGCTTCGTTCGCGACCAGATGGAAAAGGTGCTGCACACCATCGAAGAGATGTACGTCGCGACGGTGGCGCAGAAGGAAATCGAGGTGGTCGCCTTCAGCGATCTCTTCTCGGGCGAGAACCCGGCCGACCTCGCGATTCCGCGGGGCGAGAGGTCCCTGGCGGAAGCCGAAGGCATGGGTGCCTGGGAAGATCGAAACGGTGAAGCGGCGGCGGCCGCGGCGAATGGAAAGCCGAAGAAGGCGCTGAGCCTGGATCAACGGCGGGCTGCGGCGCGGGCGCTGCGGAAGCCGCGCGAGTGGGAAAAGTAGGTTTGCGGAGACTCATCAATGCCAGAGCGGGTTCGACCAGAGCGGGTGGGGCAGGAAATCCAGGCCGCGGTGGCGGACTTGCTGTTGCGTGGAATGATTCGGGATCCACGCGTCGGCTTCATCACCATCACCGGCGTGAAGGTGACGGCTGACCTGCGAACGGCGAGGGTGTTCTGGTCGATGATCGGCACCGACGCCCAGAAGAAGGACTGCGCGGATGGCCTCGAGAAGGCGCGGGGCTTCGTGCGGCGGGAAGTGACGAGCCGGGTGAAGCTGCGCGTGTCGCCCGAGATTCTCTTCACCTTCGACGCGTCGGTGGGCGAGGGCGACAAGATCGACCGGCTGTTGCGAGAAGTGAAGGCGAAGGAGGGTTGGTAACTGACCTCGGGAATCCTGGTCGTCGACAAGCCGATCGGGCCTACGTCCTTCGACGTGGTGAGGCAGGTGCGCCTGGCGCTGAAGGTCGCGAAGGCGGGCCACACCGGCACGCTGGATCCACTCGCCACCGGTGTGCTGCCGGTGTGCCTGGGCGATGCGACGAAGGTGGCGCAGTTCATCACCGAGAAAGACAAGTCGTACGACGCGGTGGTGAAGCTGGGGGTCGAGACGGACACGCTCGACGCGCAGGGCAAGGTGACGGACACGCGGCCCGTGCCGGCGCTGGACGCGGCGTTGATCGAAGGCGTGCTGGCGAAGTTCCGCGGGCCGCAGCTGCAGACGCCTCCAATGTATTCGGCGGTGAAGGTGGGCGGAAAGCGGCTCTACGAGCTGGCGCGGGCGGGCGAAGAAATCGAACGCGCGGCGCGGCCGGTGACGGTGCATGCGCTGACGCTGGTCGACTTCAGCGCCGACGAGCTCAAGCTTCAGGTCTCGTGCAGCAAGGGCTACTTCGTCCGTTCCCTCGCGCTCGATGTCGGGCGGGCGCTGGGCTGTGGCGCCCACTTGAAGGCGCTGCGCCGCACGCGCAGTGGCGTTTTCACCCTCGCGCAGGCAGTTCCTCTGAAGACGTTGATGGAACAGGGCCTCGCGGCGGCGCAGCTGTTGAGCATCGAGACAGCGTTGTCCGAGCTGCCGGAGTTGACGCTGAACGCGGCGGAAGCCTTGAAGGTGCAGCACGGCGGGCTCGTCGAGACGGCGCACCCCGATGGCGGCCCCGTTCGCCTCGTCGGGCCCGATGCGACGTTGCTGGCGATCGCCGACGTGTTGCATGGCAGACTCAAGTACCGCCGGGTGCTGAACCCGGCGACTTGATGAACGTCACCGTGATGATTCCGCGGCCTTTGCAGGCCGCTTGCGAAGGCCGGGCGCGCATCGAGCTCGGGGTTCCTCCCACCTCGTCGGTCGGTGATGTGGTGCAGACGCTGATGGCGCTGTACCCGGGCCTCCGTGCGTTTGTCTCGAACGAGAAGCGACCGCTGCGGCAACATTTTTCCGTCGCACAGCACGGGCGCATGCTCTTCCTCTTCACGTCAACGGCGAGCGCATCAAAGGTCAGTTGACTGACTGGCCGTTTCGTTCGCAACAGATGTAGGGTCCGGCCCGAAATGGCCGAACCTTCGAGCCGGGAAGACAAGCCAGAGCAATCGCCCGGGGCAGACGCCTCGGCGCCGATGGACGTCCTGGCCGAACGGCTGTCGGTCAGCTCGCTGTGGGCCAACCGCATCGCCTACTCGGCGGTGCTGGCCGCGGTGGCGTTGAGCGCGGCGTTGATGGCGTCGCCGGGCCTGTCGAGCCAGAAAATCCCCGAGCTGAAGACGGACGACGTCGGCAAGGTGTTCCGCGCGACGGGCATGTCGGGCTTCAAGGCGAGCCGCGACTACCAGATTGCCGACGAGGCAAAGACCAGCGTGCAGCGCGAGGAAGCGCGGGCGCGGGTGCGGCCGGTGTTCGACTACGACCCGTCGGTGCAGCCGACCATCGCGCGCGGGGTCGAAGAGGCATTCTCGACGATGCAGGGCCTGGTCGAGCAGTGGGACCTGGACCATGCGCAGAAGAAGCCGGACGACGCGGTGGTGGTGCCGGCGCCAGCTCCCGCCCCGGTGAAGAAGAAGGACTTGAACCACAAGGAAGACGCCGAGCTGCTGCAGCTGCTGCGCGACAACCGCAAGCAGTTCGAGGCGCACGCCCTTCTTTCTGAAGAGGAAGACTTCGAAGCACTGGTGACGAACCGGTTCTCGCGCGAGGCGGCGCGGGCGACGATTGGCCTGATGGACGTGGCGTACCGCGGCAAGCTGGTGACCAGCCGCGACGAGCTCTCGCGCATCGATGCGTCGGGCGTGACGGTTCGAATCGTCGGCGGCAGCAGCGAGCACGTGATGGGCACGGCGGCTCCGGCGGTGCTCGACGTGAAGGAAGCGATGACGGAGCTCGATCGCTTCGCGTCGGTGCCGGGCAACTTGCTGCCGGACGCGGCGCCGATGCTGCGCCGGGCGGTGTTGCGGCTGGCGAAGCGGCAGCTGCGCGCGAACCTGACGGTGAACACGGCCGAGACAGAGAACCGGCGGCGGGCGGCGTTCGACGCGGCGAAGCCGGCGACCATCACGTTCAAGAAGGGTCAGAAGGTCATCGGCGATGGCGAGCTGATCACCGAGACGCACCTGGTCGTGATTCACAGCATGCGCGCCCAGAGCGACGAGCTCGACCTGGTGCAGCTGCAGCTGGGCGGCTCGGGCGTGGTGGTGATCGTGATTCTGGCGGCGTGGTTCTTCTTCATGACCGCGTTCCGCCGCTTCCGCCCGACGCGCAAAGACGCGCTGTTCATGGGCCTGCTGCTGATTGGCATGCTGGGCCTGCTGCACCTGTGGGTCACCATCTCGGACGCGGTGCACGATCGGTACACGGGGCTGCCGATCGAGGCGCTGTACTTCTGCTTCCCGGTGGCCGCGGGCGCGATGCTGGTGCGCTTCGTGCTGACGCAGGAGCTGTCGATCTTCTTTGCGATCGTCTTCTCGTGCCTGACGGGCGTGATGTTGGGCAACTCGCTGGCGTTCACGATCTTCGCGCTGGTGACGTCACTGGTCGCCGCTGACCGCATCTCGCGCGCGAAGGACCGCAGCGGAATCTTCCGGGCCGGCTTGTGGACGGGTGGCGCCGCGGCCCTGGCGGTGCTCTTTCTCGGGCAGGCGGAAGGCAAAGGCATCGGCGACACGTTGATCGCCGCCTGCTTCGCTTTTGCCGGAGCGTCGTTTGCGGTGCCGATGCTCGTGATGGCGCTGACGCCGCTGACGGAGGCGGGCTTCGGCTACGCCAGCGACATCAAGCTGCTTGAGCTGGCGAACCTGAACCACCCGGCCCTGAAGGAGCTCGTGCTGCAGGCGCCGGGCACGTACCACCACAGCATCATCATGGGCAGCCTGGTCGAGGCGGCGGCAGAGTCGATCGGCGCCAACGCGCTGCTCGCGCGCAGCTGCGCGTACTACCACGACATCGGAAAGGGTCGGAACCCGGCCTACTTCGGCGAGAACCAGAAGGGCGAGAACCGGCATGATCAGCTCGCTCCGGCGATGAGCGCGGTGATCATCAAGCGGCACGTCACCGATGGCCTCGAGATGGCGCGCCAGTACAAGCTGCCGCAGCGGGTGGCCGACGCGATTCCGCAGCACCACGGCACGCGGCTCGTCGGCTACTTCTTCCACAAGGCGCAGAAGGAGCTCGAAGGGAAGGAAGGTGCGGCGCCGATCGACGAATCGATTTATCGGTATCCGGGCCCGAAGCCGCAGTTTCGCGAGGCGGCGTTGGTGATGATTGCCGACGCGGTCGAAGCGGCCAGCCGGTCGATGCCCGAGCCGACGACGCCGAAGCTGCAGACGCTGGTGCAGAAGCTGATCAACATGATCTTCAGCGAAGGCCAGCTGGACGAATGCGACCTGACGTTGAAGGACTTGAACCTGATGTCGCAGTCTTTCGTGCGGACGCTCGAGGGCATCTACCACGCGCGTCCCGCGTACCCGCCCGGTGCGATCGGTGGCGGCAAGCCTCCGACGTCGGAGATCGTTCGCACCCCGCTGGCGATCGCGAAGCCCGAGCAGGCCAAGCGCGCTGGCAGCTGACCGTGGCAGTGCTGGTCGATACGTCTCGCGGCGGGAAGGGGGCCGAGGCCTTCGAGCCGCTGCTTCGCAAGAAGGGCAAGGCGTTCATCAAGCGGCTGAAGCTCGAAGACTGCGAGCTGTCGGTGACGCTGGTCGGCGACGCGGAGATCCGGAAGCTGAATCGCACCTGGCGGAAGAAGGACAAGGCGACGGACGTGCTGTCGTTTCCCGCGGGCGACTGGCCGGGGCCAGGGCCGAGGCCGCTGGGCGACGTGGTCATCTCGCTGGCGACGACGCGGCGGGCCGCGAAGGACTATGGGCACACGGTCGAGCAGGAGCTGACGCGGTACCTCGCCCACGGGCTGTTGCACCTGTTGGGGCACGACCACCTGAAGAAGGGTGAGGCGGCGAGGATGCAGCGCGCCGAGGCGGCGCTGCTGGGTGGCCCGGGAATGCTGGGTTCGCCTTGCCTGCCGCCCTGAGGTTCTGCAATGAGCGCGCACCATGAGCGCACTCGCGATCGACGGCACCCCTGCGAAACACCCGAAGGGGCTGAAGTGGTTGTTCCTCACCGAGATGTGGGAACGCTTCAGCTTCTATCTGATGATCGGGATTCTTTACCTGTACCTGGTCGACTCGCAGAAGGGCGGCATGGGGTGGGACGGCAAGAAGGCGGCCGGACTCGTCGGCAGCTACCTGGCGCTCGTCTACTTCACGCCCTTCATCGGCGGCATCATTGCCGACCGCCTGCTGGGCATGCGGAAGACGGTGATCATCGGCGGCATCTTCATGGCGATGGGCCACGTGCTGCTCGCGTTCCCCAGCGAGACGATGCTGTACCTCGCGCTGCTGTGCCTGGTGCTCGGCAACGGCTGCTTCAAGCCCAACATCTCGACCCTGGTCGGAAACCTGTACCCGAAAGACAGCCCGCTGCGCGACGCCGGCTACAACATCTTCTACATGGGCATCAACGTTGGTGCCTTCGCGTGCAACTTCGTCGCGGCGATCGTGCGCAACAAGTGGGGCTGGCACGCGGCGTTCGCGTCGGCCGGCATCGGGATGGTGATCGGCCTGATCATCTTCATCATCGGGCAGAAGGACTTCGCCCACGCGGACGTGAACCCGAAAGAGAATAAAGACCGTGAGAGCCTGGCGCCGCTGTGGCTGCGCTGCATCGGGCCGGCAGTGGCTTTGGGCATCGCGGGTTGGGTGCTGGGCGGCCTCGGCGACGGCGGCATGGGCACCGGCAAGGGCATCTTCGGCCTCGGCCCGCAGACCACCGCGTTCCTCTTCGCCTGTATCCCGGTCGTCTACTTCTTCATCTGGATCCGCGGGACGCTGAAGGACGAAGGCGAGCGGTCGCGCACGTCTGCGCTGCTGGTCATCTACCTGGTGGTGGTCACCTTCTGGGCGATCTTCCACCAGAACGCGACGGCGCTCAGCGAGTGGGCGTCGAGCAACACGGATCGCACGCCGAACGCGTTGGTGCAGCCGCTGGTGAACCTCGCTCCCGACTTCGCCGAGACGGCGCCGCCCGCGTACTACAAGAACGCGTCAGCCCAGACCGCCCGCCCGGAAGAACGGATGTTCGAGGTGGTGCCGGACGACACGTACAAACAGCTCGAGAAGGAAAAGAAGCTGAACGTCGAGCCCGGCAAGCCGACCCAGGTGACGCAGAAGCTCCACGACGAGATCTACGCCAACGCCGGAACCGAGCGCGTGCCCGACCACCTGCTGTTGGTGAACGCCGAGCTCTTCCAATCAATCAACGCCGGCTTCGTCATCCTCTTCACTCCGCTGGTGGTCGGCTTCTTCGCCTTCCTGCGGCGGAAGAAGAAGGAGCCGTCGACCTCGGCGAAGATTGGTTTCGGCCTCTTCGTCACGGGCTGCTCGGCGCTGGTGATGCTGGCGGCGGTGCTCGCGACCAATGACGCCAACCCGAAGGCGAGCGCGTGGTGGCTGTTCGGCGTCTACGGCGTGGTGACGATCGGCGAGCTGCTGCTGTCGCCGATGGGTCTGTCGCTGGCGAACAAGATGGCGCCGAAGAGCATCCGCGCTTTCATGATGGGCGGCTGGTTCCTCTCGACGTCGATCGGGAACAAGCTCTCGGGCCTGTTCGGCGAGGTCTACCACTCGTGGGATCACCGGGTTTTCTTCATCGTGAACGCGCTGGCGGTGTTCGCTTCGGCGGCGGCGATCTTCGTGTTGTTGCCGTGGCTGCGCCGGCAGATGGGTGAGGGCACGGAGCCTGCGAGGCAGCCGGCGCTTTGACGATCGATCTCACCGATGTCTGCATCGCGCTCTCGGGCGAAGGGGGGCGGCTGCGGTGGTTTCTGGACACCCAGACGGGGTCGACGCTGCTGCTGAACGTCGAGTACGACCCGAACCAGAACGGGGGGCTCACGGCGGCGCAGATCGAAGCCGACGGCGCACGCTTCAAGCCGATTCCCACCGCAGACCCGCACCTCATTCTGGCCGACATGGAGTCGTTCGCTGCGCAGACGCCCGACGCGCAGCTGCGAGAGTCCTTCGAGCTGGCGCTGGGCGCTCCGCATCCAGAACGGCGGTTCCGGGCGGTGCTCGGCTGGCTCCCCGAAGAGAACGCCCGCTGGCACGCGTACCGTCAAGGACAGCTGGAAGCGCGGGCGCGCGCGTGGCTGAAGAAGCTCGGCCTCGAGCCCTGACCGTCGGTATTGTGCGCGAATATGCGCGTGCTCATCGCCGATGAATTCTCGAAGCGTCACCTCGATTCCCTGCGCGGGCTCGGCCTCACCGTCGACTACAAGCCCGACGCCAGGGCCGATGACCTGCCGGCGCTGACGGCGAACGTCGGAATCCTCGTGGTCCGCAGCACCGAGGTGAAGAAGGCGGTGTTCGAGGCGAGCCACGCGCTGTCGCTGGTGATTCGAGCGGGCGCCGGCGTCAACACCATCGACGTCGCGGCGGCGAGCGCGCGCGGGGTGTTCGTCGCCAACTGCCCGGGGCAGAACGCGATCGCGGTGGCCGAGCTGGCGATGGGGCTGATGGTGGCGACCGACCGCCGGCTGCCGGACAACGTGCAGCAGCTGCGGGAAGGGAAGTGGAACAAGAAGCAGTTCTCGCAGGCGCGCGGGCTCTATGGGCGGACGCTGGGCCTGGTGGGCCTGGGGTCGATTGGCGTGGCGACGGGCGACCGGGCGAAGGCCTTCGGGATGCGGGTGGTCGGGTACTCGCGAAATTTCACTGCGGCGCGCGCCAAGGAACTCGGGTTCGAACGTTCTGAGTCGCTGCTCGAGCTGGCGCGGCAGTCGGACGTGCTGAGCGTTCACGTGCCGGGCGGAAGCGAGACGAAGGGGTTGATCAGCCGCGCGGTGCTGGTGGCGCTGCCCGACGGAGCGCTCTTCGTGAACACGTCCCGCGCCGATGTCGTCGACCAGGCGGCGTTGCTGGAAGAGGCGACGGCGGGGCGGATTCGGGTCGCGACCGACGTGTACGCGGACGAGCCGAAGAGCGGCACGGGGGAATGGTCGAGCCCGCTGGGGCAGCTGCCGAATGTCTACGGCACGCACCACATCGGCGCGTCGACGGATCAGGCGCAAGAGGCGATCGCCGACGAGGCGATGCGCATCGTCGAGAGCTTCTTGAACCGCGGTGAAGTGCCGAACTGCGTGAACGTCGCGAAGAAGACGCAGGCGCGGTACCAGCTGATCGTTCGCCACCAGGACAAGGTCGGCGTGCTCGCCAACGTCCTCGGGGAGCTGCGCGAGGCGGGCATCAACGCGCAGGAGCTCGAGAACACCATCTTCGAAGGCGGGCTCGCCGCGTGCTGCAAGATTCAGATCGCGTCCAGGCCAGATGACGCGGTGATTGCGAAGATCGCCGGGCGCACCAGCGAGGTCATCTTCGTGAACCTGGTCGAGCTGAAGGCCTGAAGTTTCCGAGCTCAGGCGGGGTCGGCTTTCCGGAAGTGGTCGACGACCACGTACTGCTTCGCGATCAGGCCCAGGGCGACTCCGGCGACAGCGGCGCAGCCTGCGTAGAAGAAGAACAGCGACGCGCCGGTCAACGGCACCAGGGTCGAGAGCCGCGCGACCGCGAGGTTTCCGACCGCCGCGGTGAGCAGCCAGAAGCTCATCAGGGTGCCCTTCATCTCGATGGGCGCCTGGCTGTACGCGAACTCGAGGCCGGTGGTGCTGACGAGCACTTCGGCGAGGGTGAGCAGCACGTAGGGGCCCAGCTGCCAGAGGATGGAGAGCTTCTCACCGCCGTCGATCGGCACCTGAACGGCGCCCGCGGCGATCCACGACGCGACGGCGACGAACATGCCGATCGTCATTCGCCGCAGCGGCGTGAGCTCGAAGCCCATGCGCTTGAACGCCGGGTACACGACGCCAGCCATCAGCGGGATGAGGATCATCACCAGCGCGGGGTTGATGAACTGCATCTGCGACGGCTCGAAGATCATGAAGCCGAGATCGCCATCCATCTTCCTGGCCTGCAGCACCCAGGTCGACGCCTTCTGATCGAACAGCGCCCAGAACAGCGGAATCGGCGCGAACACCAACAACACCCGTAAGACTGCCTTCACGCCATCCACGCGCGCCTGGGTGTGAACGGCGATCGCCTGGTTCCAGCCTTTGCGCATCGCCGAGTAGAGAACGGTGGCGAACGAGTGCGGGTTCGGGCCCGACGGCGGCACCTTCACGTACAGGTCGCGGCCGAGCCAGAAGATGATCGTCGCGATCAGCATCAGCACGCCAGGGATGCCGAAGGCGACTGCGGGGCCGTGCGACTTGAGCAGCTTCGGGATGAAGAGCGAGGCGAACAGCGAGCCGAAGTTGATGCTCCAGTAGAAGGCGCCGAAGACGCGGGTGACGAGGTGCTTGTTGCGCTCGTTGAACTGATCGCCCACCAGCGATGACACGCAGGGCTTGATGCCGCCGCTGCCAAAGGCGATCAGCGCGAGGCCGCCGTAGAAGCCCCACTTGTTGCTCTCGAAGAACGCGAGGCACGCGTGGCCCGCGACGTAGACGAGTGAGAGGTAGAGGATGGTCTTGTACTTTCCGAGCCAGCGATCGGCGAGCCAGCCACCCAGCAGCGGAAACAGAAAGACGCCGACCACGAAATCGTGGAAGTGCGTCTTCGCAATCTGTTCACGAACAGCAGGATCCGGCACTTCATGACGCAGCAGGTAGTCGGTGAGGAAGACCACCAGGATGTTGCGCATCCCGTAGAAGCTGAAGCGCTCGCACGCTTCGTTTCCGATGATGAACGGGATTTGCCGGGGCAGCTTCGCCGGGACGTCGTCGATCACTCGTCGCTCACCGACTGGCACGAGAAGCCGACGATGTGATCGATCGTGTACTGGCCCTGCTGGAAGCACGCGGTGGCGCCGCCCGAGTAGGGCGTCAGCTGCTGGAACATGCCCAGCTGGTAGGTGGCCGCCGCGCCGGGCGCCTGCGCAAAGGCCCACTCGAGGTTGTATGGGGCGTCGTAGGTGCCGCCCGGCTGGAGGGTGACGTTCGCGGGCAGTGCGCCGAGCGCCGGCGCCGAGTTGCCCGTCGGACCCGCGACGTAGACCCCGGCGGAGTAGTTGCCCGCGCCGCAGGCGGAGCTTCCGCCGGCGGTGGTGATGCGGGCGCGGCCGTTGACGCGGCAGACGACGGTTCGGCCCGAGACCGAGGTGTCGGCCGGGACGATGACGCGGCGAGTGAAGACGATCTGATTGCAGGGTTCGTTGAAGCCGTTCGCGATCGTCATCTCGCACGAGCCAGTGGCGAGGCTGCCGAAGAAGGTGCTCGGGCCGGCGGGGCCGCGCGAACCGACGGGGCCCTGGGGACCCGTCGCGCCGGTGGACCCCGTCGCTCCGGTGGACCCCGGGTTGCCCGTCGCGCCGGTGTTTCCTGTGGCTCCGTTGCACACGTAGCGATCCGTCTGGCCGGCGAGCTGGAGCCGCACGCCGCCCGTGGGGCAATTAGCGTTGCCGACGGCGACCGAAGATCCGATCACCGAGTTGCCGGCGGTGCCTGCCGCGCCCGTCGCACCCGCAGGCCCCACTGCGCCCGTGGCTCCGGTCGGGCCAGCGGCGCCGGTCGCTCCCGTGTTGCCGGTCGGCCCGGCGGGACCTTGCGGGCCGACTGCGCCGGTCGAGCCGGTGTTTCCAGTCGGGCCAGCAGGGCCCTGCGGTCCGGTGAGCCCGATGGGGCCGGTCGCTCCGGTTGCTCCCGTGTTGCCCG
>Ga0105048_10005718_pt1 | contig 20079 bp, 24 predicted proteins | sample MAT05_FD_78382 | JGI IMG/M metagenome (GOLD analysis project Ga0105048, IMG submission 78382) | Freshwater microbial communities from Lake Fryxell liftoff mats and glacier meltwater in Antarctica - MAT-05 | ecosystem: Environmental > Aquatic > Freshwater > Ice > Liftoff microbial mat | place...
CTCCATTGCATGGCGAAGGGGAGAAAAATGGTTCACAATGGTTCTTTAAGTCCCCTCTCTACGAAGTGGGGAGGGGATTTAGGGGTGGGGATAGAATGAAAACACTGTCCGAAACTCAGGTTAAATAAGGAAAATTAATTATGAGTGTCAACGTTCCAGAGAAAATTGATCTCGCTAAATATATCGAAGTAAGATTATTTGAAGATCGTCCCCATATTCGCGGGCGGCGTGTTCCGGTAGCCACTATCGCTTACAACGCCGCAACGCAAGGATGGAATGTGGCGCAGCTTGCTTATCAATTTACCCTGTCAGAATCAGAAGTCTTGTCGGCGCTGCTTTATTATCAGGAACACAAAGCCGATATTGACGCGCAAGAAGAAGCTGAATTAGAAAAAATGGCCGAGATGAAGCGCTTATATGGCAAAAATTAGCTTCTATTTTGACGAAATGATGTCGCGGGAAGCCACCGAGCAGGTCATTAAACGCGGTCAAGATGTCATAATGGCGGTTGATGTCGGGATGGTTCAAAAAGATGACGATACTGAACATTTGCCCTATGCTAAAAATCACAGTCGCGTTTTGGTCACTTTTGATCGTCCTTTTGCAGGGCGCACACTGGCAAAAACCGATCATGCTGGCTTAATTTGCCTCACATGCAAGCAGGATGATGTGGGTTATATTGTGCGTGTACTTACAGAATTTGCCGAACTTTACACGCCTGACGATGCCACAGGACAAGTCTTCTGGTTATGATAGACTCATAAAAGAGGGTTTAATGGGATGACGACCAAAACCGTTGATATTCAAACAACTCAAATGAGTATCCAAGAATTAGCTTCGCTCATCCAGGCTGGGGATGAAGTCATTCTGACGACAGGTGATGAACCACTAGCGCGAATCGTACCGATGGAAAAAGTTGAAAAACAACCCGGTAAGCGCACACCAGGCTTATTTCCAGGGATCTGGATGAGTGATGATTTTAACGATGAACTGCCGGATTCCTTTTGGCTAGGTGAAGATGAAATATGAGATGTCTTTTCGATGCCAACAGCTTTTTGTGGTGGAATCTGAAGTCCAATCGGCTTTCGCAAAATGCGTATACTGTTATTGAAGATAAAACGAACACGATTTTGCTTAGTCTGGTAACGATTTGGGAAATCCAGATTAAAGTGCAGCTTGGCAAACTTACACTTCAAAAATCGCTCGCAGAGATTATTGAAAAAATGCGAGAAGAGCAAATCGAGTTTCTGCCAATCAGCATTGACCATATTTTAAAATTGGACGATCTACCCTACCATCACCGCGACCCGTTTGACCGCCTGCTCATTGCCCAATCCTTCATCGAGAATATCCCTATTATCAGCAGCGACTCCCTGTTCAGCCGTTATGGTGTTCATGTCATTTGGTAGGCCGTCAGGGAGGCGCTCACGCCGGACGAAATCGCGTTGGTGGAGGGACGGGGATAAAATGCAAACTGAAAACGTTGTTGAGTGCATTGTAGGGGAGGGGCTCAGACCCTCACCTATGAAGACCGCATCGGAGGCGAGCCGCCAAACGCTCAAGGCCGTCATCGACACGACAGACCGCGAGATCGACGCGCGGGTGTATACCCCATTGAAACGCCGGATCACCGGTGTATCCACACTCTGGCTTCGGATCACTTCGCCGATGGCCGCTTCCAGTAACGCTTGCAAGAAGTGTGCCGCTTTCTCCGTAAAGCGTTCTTCTAACCCTTATCGGCTGATCGCCACGCCCACGTGGCTGCCGATTGGCTCAACTCTTCCATACTACTCTGTCCGTTCGCCAACCAGCCGAATATCAGACTTTGTGCGAAGCTCGATCCACTCAACCGTCGCTGTCGCTGAATAAAGCCACTTTCTTTTCCCAATCGGTCTGCTACTTCTGTCAAAATGTGTTGCATCGCCACCGCTACTTGTGTTACCGTTTCCATGAGGAAGTTTTCCTAAGTTGTAGATTTGGGCGTTTACATCGCTTAGATTAACTTCCTTTTCCTTAACTTGACAGCTATGAGCCGTAGCACGCTACACCCCTATTTCGCTTAAGGACTAAAACTTAGCCGAAACGTCCAGAGATGTAATCGGCGGTTTCTTGCTGCTGCGGCGAATTAAACATATCCTGCGTATCGCCAAATTCGATCAATTCACCCCAACGATTTTCCTTGCCAACGGTGTCCTCTTCCTTACGGATATTGAAAAATCCGGTGAAGTCTGAGGCGCGGCTGGCTTGCTGCATATTGTGGGTGACGATCACAATCGTGAAGCTCAATTGCAGTTCTTTCATCAATTCTTCGATGCGCTGGGTGGCGATAGGGTCTAGTGCGGAGCAGGGTTCGTCCATCAGGATGACTTCCGGCTCAACGGCGACGGTGCGGGCGATGCACAAACGCTGCTGCTGCCCACCGGAAAGCGCCATGCCCGATTTTTTGAGATCGCCTTTGACTTCATCCCATAAAGCGGACTGCTTAAGGCTGAGTTCCACGATTTCATCCAGCGTCTTTTTATCCTTCACGCCAAGCAGACGTGGGCCATAAGCCACATTGTCGTAGATGCTCTTTGGGAACGGATTCGGCTTCTGAAACACCATCCCAATCCGGCGGCGAACTTCGACGGCATCCACGTTCCCAGCATACAAGTTTTGTCCACGATAGATAATTTCACCGTCCACACGGGCATTGGCGAAATCGTTCATGCGGTTAAAGCACTTGAGCATGGTGGTTTTGCCACAACCGGACGGGCCAATAAAAGCTGTGATCTTGTTCTTGGGAATTTTCATGCTGACATCGCGGACGGCGCGTTTTGAACCGTAATAGATGCTGACGTTATTGGCTTCCAGCGCTAACGGCGTTTCGCTGGTGATAGTATTCTTCGTCATAAACTAAACTCTCCTGGTCAGACGGTTACGGAGGATGATGGCAAAGGAATTCAGGGTAAGCGCCATCGCCATTAAGACGATAATGCCTGCTGACGCGGTAAAGCGGAAGTTGGGGTCTGATTCTTTAATCCAGTTATAAATCTGGATGGGCAGCACGGTAAACTGCGAGAAGGGACCGGAAGGATCCTGTGATAGGAAGACCGCCGCCCCAACCACGACCAAGGGTGCGGTTTCGCCAATGGCGCGTGAGAGCGAGAGGATAATCCCGGTAATGATGCCCGGCAGCGCAGAAGGAAGCACTTGCTTAGAAACCGTCTGCCATTGTGTCGCCCCTAAGCCGTAACTGGCTTCACGATAGGCATAAGGCACTGCGCGAATGGCTTCTTGCGCGGTGGCAATAATATATGGCAGGATCAGCAGCGCCATCGTCAAAGAGGCAGTAAGGATGGTATTACCTGATGAGGGTTGCCCCCCCGCGCCTTCTAAAAAGTCACCGCTAGTAAAACTTCGAAACGCGTTAGCAAAGATGGCTAAACCGAGCAAACCGTAAATAATCGATGGTACACCCGCGAGATTACGAATGTTGATTTCGATGAGACGATTGAATAAGTTGTCTTCCGCATATTCTTCCAGATAAGTCGCCGCGCCGACACCAATCGGAACCGCGATCAGCATGGTAATGCCGACCACCCATAACGTTCCGATGACACCACTGCGAATACCAGCAAGTTCTGGCTGGCGTGACATCGATTCAGTGAAGAAACTGGACGTAATCCATGACCGGAATTCCAGATCAGCTCCGGCGAGTTCAGTCGGCGGATCAGCTTCCGCTGCGGCGGCGATTGTGGCCTGAATCCTGCTGCGATTGAGAAGCGAGTCGAACAAGCCCCATCCTTTAAGGACGCGGCGGTTGGCGATGCGCGTAAGGATTTCTAAACGGAGTTCGGTTTCGCCCCCGTTTTCCGCCAATAATGTGACGACATCTTCGCGGCTGAGTTCGCCGTAAGTTTTCGCGCCGACTTCTTCAGTGTAGGTGCCATCGTAAAGTTCGTTCAGGGGGTCAGTCCCTAGACGGGCAGGATCTACAGTGCCGATTAACCCATTAAGCACAATGCTTCGCAGCACACCATCGCTGAGTGAGGTTTCTCGGTTATTGGCGAGTTCAGTATAGGGTGCAGCCAACACGGCGGCGAGTTCAGCCGAATTAAGATCATTCAGGGTGCGGCCCTCGCCAGCCAGAACTTCGGGTTCAACATCATATTTGACCGCGACAAGGCCAAAAGCCTGATCGATAATACTCAAGAGAAGGATAATCAAGACAACAAGCGACAGCAGTGTAGATGCCATGAAAAAGGTTTGCCATGCTCTGCCGCGTGTGTGGCGTGCAGCCATATTTTTGTCAAAGGCTGCATCATCTGGCATGTAGTGTTTGTTAACAGCCATCTTTAGTACGCCTCCCGGAAGCGGGCGATAATTGCACGCGCAATAAGGTTCAAAACTAAGGTAAGCAAGAAAAGCGTCAGACCAATGGCAAAGAGGCTGTTGTAATCCACCCCACCTCTTGGAAGTTCGCCACCGCTAATACGGACGATATGCCCGGTCATCGTTTCGGCGGCTTCAAACGGATTTAAGGTAAGTTTAGTCACCGCGCCAGAAGCAATCGCCATAATCATGGTTTCCCCTACCGCGCGGGAGATGCCGAGGATGAATGCGGCGACAATGCCAGAGATCGCAGCCGGGAGGACAACTTTGAGGGTCGTTTCGATACGTGTCGCGCCCAGACCAAATGAGGCTTCGCGCAGCGCACGCGGCACAGCACTTAAAGCATCTTCACTGACAGAACTAATAAGCGGCACAATCATAAAGCCCATAACGAGACCTGCTGGGAACATCGCTTGAGAAAGCGGCATGATGTCGGTGCCGACAATATTACGAATTAAAGGTGCTGCAAAGGTGAGCGCGAAAAAGCCAAAAACGACGGTGGGCACCGAGGCTAGGATTTCCAGAATAGGTTTTACTGTGGCACGGATTCTTTGGGGGGCATATTCACTCAGATAAATGGCGGCACTTAAGCCGACTGGAATAGCAACGAGCATAGCGATGAAGCTAGTCATCAGTGTTGCACCAACGAGCGGCCAAATACCGAAAGCACCGCGATACGGTTGCCAGCTTGTGGTTGTTAAAAATTCACCCAGCGTGGCGACGAGCGCTCCACTTTCATCTCTAACTGTAAAGAAACGCAGCGACTCTTGTCCCAAGACAATGACGATGCCAATTGTCGTAAAAATGGAGATGGCACCGCAGAATAAAAAGATATAACGAATGATTTCCTCGCCAATACGAGGCCGTTTTAACAAAGCGGTTGCGTCATCGGTCTTTTTCCGACTTAGCGCACTGGAGAGCAGTTGCGACTTTGGTTCGACGCTCAGTTGTGACTCCATAGCTTCCCCTTAGATTGCGTCGTGAATGATGCATTGGATTATACCGTGTAAACGATTGCCTTCTCAAATTGTAAAACACACAGGGAGGAGCATCTGCCCCTCCCTGTGCCTATTGCTTTAGTTCATAAAACTGTTAACGCTGGGATTAGCCAGCGAAGTTAACAGCCGCCAGCCAGAACAGGCGAGCAGCGCGCAGGCCGTATTCGGACGGGAAGTAAGCAACTTCGCCGCTGGCATACACGTCGTTCACGTTGGTCAGGAAGTAGTTGATGAAGGCGGCAACTTGGGGTTTTTCGTTGAGGATGGCAGCGGTGCTGTAGATAAACAGCGGACGAGCCATTTCATAGGTGCCAGCGTCAACTGCTGCGGCAGAAGGCGTAATGCCATCAACGGACAGCACTTTCAGGGTATCGGCGTTGTCGGCATAGTACGCATAGCCGAAGAAACCGAGCGAGTAGTCGCTTTCCTGAATCCCCTGAACCAAAACGTTGTCGCTTTCATTGGAAGCGGTATTGGCTGCTGCCAACAAGGCATCGGGGCCAGCGTCGCCGTAGACTTCTTCGACGAAGTAGTCAAAGGTGCCGGAAGCGGTGCCGGGGATGAAGCGTTGGATCGGTTCAGCCGGGAAGTCAGCGGTTGCGAAGGACAGGTCAGACCAGTTTTCGGCAAGGAACATCTCACCCAGTTGTTCAATGGTGACATCAGACAGCCAGGTGTTGTTGGGGCTGACGACGACGGCTAGGGCATCGGTGCCGACGCGGAAAGGCAGCGGTTCACGGACAGGGGTCAGTGCCAAGCAGTTGGCAGTTTCGCTGTCGTCGCCGGTGCGGATCGGGCGGCTGGCGTTGGCGATGTCGCTGGAGGCTTCTTCGCAGAAGGCGGCGAAACCACCACCGGTGCCGGATTCGATCACGGTGCTTTGGCCTGAATAGCCTTCATCGGCAAAGCGGGCATTGATCGCGAGGGAGACGGGTTCAACTGTCGAGCTGCCGTTGCTGATGATGTCACCGGTGACGGTGGCGGGAACAACTTCGGGCAGTTCAAGCGGGGGCAGCAGAACGCTGTCGATGACATGGATGACACCGTTAGAAGCGGCGATGTCGGCGGTCACGACGTTGGCTTGGTCAACTTTGACGCTGCCATCTTCGCCGACGACGATGTTCAATTCGCTGCCCATCAGGTCAGCGCCGACAGCGCTCATTTCCATCGACGGGGCCATCATGCTGGTCAGGTCGGTGGACATCACTGCGCCGGAGACCACATGATAGGTCAGGACGCGGGTGAGCAGTTCGGGGTTCGCCAAGAGATAGTCGATGACAAACGGAGGAAGGGCTGCGAAAGCCTCATCGGTTGGGGCGAAAACGGTGAAGGGGCCTTCGCCATTCAATACGTCGGTCAGGCCAGCAGCATCCACAGCAGCCAGCAGGGTGTTAAAGGTGCCAGCACCTTGTGCAACTTCGATGATGGTGCCGTCCTGAGCAGAAGCCACACCCATCGCCGCGAAGGCGATGACCAACACCGCCACCAGAGCCAGAATACGAGATTTCAACATTCTTTGTCTCTCCTTGTAAAGTCGAACTTTGATTTGAAATATCTTTGGATACTTCAATGCGAATGTTAGCCCTGCTTTGTTAACAAAAAGGGGGCGCTTCATTAAATAACATTGGTATACGCTTTAACCTTGTTTAATGTGTTAACCCTTTATTAAAGTGAGATGAATACCATCTTGAATGGTGAGATAAAAGAACACCCGTGCTATTTTGTGGAAAAGTGGTAAGATGAGAGTAGCGGTTGTGTCTTCGGGTAGGTAGACTGTAGCAAGATACTGTTTAGCGAAAACACGGACTAAGGATAAACCCCCTTTGACACAGGAAACGACAAAAATGACCTGTATCGGCGTACTGGCACACCCCCTGCGCCCCCAGACCTTCCCTATCGCCCAATGGATTGTTGATGCGCTGCGGGCGCGGCAGATTAAAGCGTGGATACATACGGAATGGCACGGTGATGATGTCTTTGATGATGTGCGCTGTGCCGATATGGTGGTCGCCATAGGTGGTGATGGCGCGATGCTGCGGGCAGCGCGAGTGTGTGCGCCGGCGGGTATTCCTGTATTGGGCATTAATATGGGACAGCTTGGCTTTCTGACGGAGATCAGCGATCCTGATGCGTGGGAAAGCCATCTTGATCTCGTGCTGCGCGGCGATTATTGGATCGAGCGGCGTATGATGATTAAGGCCACCGTGATGCGCGGCGAAGAAACGATTATTTCGGGTGATGCGCTCAACGACATTGTAATTAGTGGCAGCGTCATCGGACGGATGATTCAACTGGATACCTTCATTGACGATGATTGGGCGACGACTTATAACGCTGATGCGCTGGTGATTGCTACGGCGACGGGCAGCACCGCCTATGCGCTGGCTTGTGGTGGGCCGATTTTGCCGCCGGAACTGAACAATATTTTGATCGTCCCGGCAGCGCCGCATTTAAGTATGGATCGTCCGATTGTGTTGTCTGAAGGAGCGCGGGTAGAAGTGAAACCCTCAGCCGGTAATCGGAATGAAGTCGTGCTTTCAGCAGATGGCGGGATGCTGGCGACCTTGCAGCCCGATGATAGGGTACTCATCCAAGCCAGCGAACACGCCAGTCGATTTGTGCGACTGCGGGGACGCAATTACTTTTATCGTTCCTTGTTAGATCGGCTGGAGCCGCGTGTCCCGCGCAACAGCAGCGAAAGCAAAAACTAGGAATAAGCCGCTTCTAACGGCAAACATGCAAAAAGAGATTAAAATGAAGGCGTATTATTATCGCTAACTTTTGTGAGGAAAATTAGCTGAATGAGCCAGCAAACAACGTCTTATGAGGACGAAATTACCTACTGCGAGGTACATCCTGACCGCGAAACAGCGCTGCGCTGTAATAAATGCAATCGTTTGATGTGCGCCCAATGCGCTGTCCCTACGCCAGTGGGCTATCGCTGCCATGAGTGTGTACGCCGAGTTGAGGACAAATTTTACAGCGGCACGACAGCCGATTATATCGTTGTCGGATTGATATGCGCGGGGTTAAGTGCCATCGCCAGTGGTATCATAAGCGCGATTGGCTTTATCTTACTAGCGATCTTTATTGGCTTTCCTGCGGGTGGGTTGATTTCCGAAGTCGCCCTGCGAGCAATCCAGCGACGACGTGGGCGTTATAGCGGCAATGTCGGCGTGGCGAGTGTTTTGGTGGGGGCGCTTGTGGGTGTTGTTGTTCAAGTTTATAGTGCTTATCAAAATTTGTTTGGGGATGTCTTGCGTCTTGCTGCAAATGCGGGGATAAGTGCGGAACAACTTCGAGTAGAGATGGGAATTCCTTCTTTTAGCCGCTTTTTGATCGATGACCTGACGACCAGTTGGGGTGTACTCATTTTTGTTGGATTGGCGGCTTATGCTGTTTATAGCCGGATGAAATCGTGATGTTAGAAGAAATTCGTATCCGTAATTTTGCTATTATTGACAACCTGGAATTGGACTTTTCCAGCGGCTTTAACGTCATTACAGGCGAGACAGGCGCGGGTAAATCCATCATTATCGATGCGGTAGAACTGCTGCTCGGCGGCAAAACCGACCCGTCGATGGTGCGTTCTGGCGCGGAAAAAGCCTTAATTGAAGGCGTATTTGCGCTGAACAAGGTTGCCCGTCAGAACGTTGATGCAGTTCTTCAACGTGAAGAATTAGAAGAAAGCGAAAATGCTGGATTCATCACCCTGTCACGCGAACTTCGCAGCAACGGACGCTCGACGGCGCGAATCAACGGCTTTACCGTCAGCCAGGATATTCTGCGGGAAGTCGGCGAATCGCTGGTGGACATTCACGGACAGAGCGAACATTTGTCGCTGTTGAAATCAACCCATCATATTGATCTGCTGGATCGCTACGCCGATTTGCTGGAAATCCGTGAGGCGCTGACGACAGTTGTCGATCATCTGGCGAGTGTGCGGCGTGAGATGCGTAATTTGATGGACGATGAAGCGGCGTTGCAGCGTCGTGCCGAACAATTGCGTCGTGATGTTGAAGAGATTGAGGCGGCGGAACTGCGCCCTGGCGAGGATGATGAGCTGAAAGCCGAGCGCAACCGCCTTTCTAACAGCGAACAATTGGCGACCCTGACCGCTGAGGCTGCCCGTTTGCTGAATGGCGATGAACGGCGCGATCAAGAAGGCGCTGTCGATCAATTGCAGCGTGCCGCCGTCATTCTAAGCAAACTCGCCGCCATCGACACTGAACTCAACGAATATGCCGAACTTGCCGACAGCATCAGCGCCCAAGCCCAAGAACTCGCGCTGGAAATGGTGCGTTATGGCGATGAAGTGGAATTCGACCCGGAGCGCATCAACGACATCGAAGAACGGCTGGAACTCGTCAGCAAACTGCGGCGGCGTTACGGCGTGACGATTGAATTGGTGCTAGAACATGCCGAAAAAGCTCGTGCTGAACTGGATAACATCGAAAACAGTGAGGAACGGCTGGAAGAACTGCGCGAAAAAGAGATGCTGATGCTCAAGCAGATTGGCGAATTAGGCCAAAATATCAGCAAAGTGCGGCGCAATATCGGCAGCCAACTGGCGCGGCGTGTTGTGGAAGAACTCAAAGATTTACGGATGGAACGCACCCAATTTGAAGTTGCGCTGCACTGGATTGATGATCCCAACGGCGCGTATGTTGGAGATCGGCGGGTGGCGTTTAATGCGACGGGGATTGATGAAGTCGAATTTATGATGAGCGCTAATCCCGGGGAACCGCTGCGTCCGCTGGCGAAAGTCGCTTCTGGCGGTGAGGCAGCGCGGATTATGCTGTCGCTCAAGCGCGTACTGTCTCAGGCCGATCATACACCGACCTTGATTTTCGATGAAGTCGATCAAGGGATTGGCGGACGTGTGGGCAGCGTAGTCGGCGAAAAATTGTGGTCGCTGACGAGCAGCCATCAGGTCTTGGTCGTCACGCATTTACCGCAGTTGGCGGGCTTCGCGGATCGGCATTTCCATGTGAAAAAGCTACAAACCAAAGACCGCACGACGACGCAAGTGCTGGCCTTAGACAATGAGGTCGAGCGCATCACTGAACTTTCAGAAATGCTCGGCGCGACGGGCGAATCCGGCAAGCAAAGCGCCCGTGAAATCTTAGATGATGCCCGTGCCAAAAAGAGTGTCCGTGCTGTGCCTACCCCACCTGAAACACCCGGACAGAAGAAGTTGTTATAAGGAAGGTTGGTCATGGTTAATCTTGAAATGCAGGCGCAGAGGGTTGCATTAGATGTATTGTCTGGGCTTGACCCCGATAAAACTTATGAAGTGATCGACGGGGATTTGATCGAAATGACCGCTGCCGGACTGTTGCATCAATTTATTGCCCGTAATGTTTTCCGCAAATTAGACCCGTTTGTGGCATCAAACGTATTGGGGGAAGTGTTTCAGGATGGCCTAACCTTTTATTTGGATGTTGAGCAACTCATTATAAAAGGCTCACAAGTCCCGGATGTCTCCTTTATCCGTAAAGGCCGCATTCCTGTGGATTGGGATATTGAACGGCCTTTTCCCGGTGCGCCCGATTTAGCAGTTGAGGTCGTTTCGCCGGGGGATGATGCCGAACTGCTGAATGTTCGTGTCGAGCGCTATCTGCAATTTGGCACCGAGCAAGTCTGGGTCTTCCATCCGCGTCAGAAACAAATTCATGTTTTCAGCCGCAATGATCCCGACACAATGAAAATTTATCGCGTGGGGCAAACGCTTATCGCAGAATCCCTTTTCCCCGGCCTTGTGCTGAAGATAGCTGATTTATTTGTTGTGCCAAGTTTTATCGAAAAGTAGCGCGTCATATAAAAAGAACCTAGGTATTGTATGTCTGTGACAATTACAATTGGCGAAAAGTTTTTAAATGAGGAAACTTCCCCACCGATTTGGGATGTGAGACGTGTTACCTCCCCTTATGCCCCCAAATTTCCCAATGATGCAATACTTGACCCCGAAGCCAATTGGCGCTTTGTCAACTATCCAGCATGGGAAGGGATGGCTGAAGAAGTCGGTTTAGTCGACCTACTCATCCATCCAGAAACGGGTCTTCTGAGAACCTCTGAAGTAGTTTTACCTGTCACTGAAGCAATGTATCGCCAGATCATTGAGGCATGTTTATTACGCAGTGCTTTTGCCGAAGGACAAGCAGGTTGGGCATTAGATGAGCAGGATTTTGATCCATTGCTAGGCTCCCTTTCTTTTGCACCCGCAACGCAATATGATGAATACTATGCTCGTTTAATCTGGTTGCGTTTTTGGATACGCTGGGCGCTTGATAATTGTGAAGCGCCTTCGGTTGTGGTTTCATGGTAGACGTAAATATTTCAAGGGCTTAACTCCGTGATGAAGCAGAATATACAAGAATCAGTCACAATACCCTACGATAAAATCGACATTTTGTGCCGAACACACTCAGTTCAAAAATTGTCGCTTTTCGGCTCAATCTTGCGCGATGATTTCCGGCCTGACAGTGATATTGATGTCTTGATTGAGTTTGAGCCGAATGCGGAAGTCACTTTGTTCGACATGGGTGGCGTTCAGTTTGAACTCTCGGAATTGTTTGCGCGGGAAATCGATTTAAAAACGCCCGATTTTCTGAGTCGTTATTTTCGGGAGCGTATATTATCCGAAGCACGGGTCATTTATGAACGCCGATGATTTAATACGGTTGCGTCACATGTTGGAAGCATCACAAACAGCTATAGTGTTTGTAAAAGGTGAAAATCGTGAGGCTTTAGATAATGATCTGAAATTGAGCTTTGCTCTGGTTCATGCCATACAGATTATCGGAGAAGCCGCTTCTAAAATCTCTAAAGAGAGTCGTGATAAGCATCCACAAATTCCTTGGGCAAACATTATCGGTATGCACCATATTTTAGTACATGATTATTTTGATATTGATCGCAACCTCGTTTGGGCTACGGTTACAAAATCAATCCCTGATCTTATTGTCGAATTAGAAAAAATTGTTCCTTCATCAGAAAACTAAGGCAGAACTAAATGTTTAATCATTTCAACTTCGACACACCCATTGAACGGCGCGGGACGGATTGTGCTAAGTGGGATTTATTCGCGCCGGATGTGCTGCCGATGTGGGTTGCCGATATGGACTTCGCGTCGCCCGAACCCATTATGCAAGCCATTCAAGAACGGGTGGCGCACGGTGTATTTGGTTATCCCAAAGAATCCGACATCCTACGCCAGACCTTAGTTGATCGTATGGCGCGGCTCTATCAATGGGAGATCAAGCTGGAAGACATTGTATTTATCCCCGGTGTGGTCGCGGCGCTGAATGTGGCGGTACGGGCGTATGGCGCGGCAGGTGATAATGTGTTGATGCAAACGCCAGTCTATCCGCCTTTTCTGATGATTCCCCCCGATCACGGGCAGACGGCTAATCCTGTGGATTTAGTGCTTACTCAGAACGACAGCCAGCTTCATTATGAAATCGATTTTGATACCTTTGAGGCGGCGATTAACGAACACACCAAAGTTTTTGCTTTGTGCAGCCCACATAATCCTGTTGGGCGGGTGTGGACGCGGAATGAACTCACCCGCATGGCGGAGATTTGCCTCAAGCATGATGTCATCATCGTCTCAGACGAGATTCACTGCGATCTGCTCATTGATGAGGGCGCACGTCATGTTCCTATCGCGTCACTTTCGCCGGAGGTCGCCGCGAAGACGGTCACGCTGATGGCACCGAGCAAAACATTTAATATCCCCGGTTTGGGCTGCTCGTTTGCGATTATTCAGGATGCGGATCTGCGCCAGCGCTTCAACAAGGCACGCGGATTCATGATACCTTTCGTGAATGTTCTGGGGTTAACCGCCGCACTTGCCGCCTATCAGCACGGCGACGCATGGCTGGAAGAACTGCGGATCTATTTGAAGGCAAACCGTGATTACCTCTCCGATTTTGTGCGTGACTATCTGCCTAATCTGCCGATTACATCACCGCAGGGGACGTATTTGGCATGGATGGATGGACGTTCACTACCGCAGTTAGAAGAAAAAGTTTTTGGCGGCTGGATTGAACCTTTTTTCCTCAAAAATGCAAAGGTCGCATTGAATGCAGGCGGCGTTTTCGGGACGGCGGGTGACGGATTCGTCCGGCTGAACTTTGGCTGTCCCCGTCCGATGCTGACGGAAGCGCTGGAACGGATGCGGGCGGCTGTGATGGATATGAGCGCACCCGCCTGATTGACCATTTTTCCGTAGGGGTGAATCACCGGATTTGCCCTTACATTACAAAGAATAACAGACATATTTTTGGTTTAAAAATGATCGTTAATTCAATAGAAGATTTTCATCATCAACTGACCGAGTATTTAGCGCACGTTTCCGGTGCATCTGTCGTAATCGAGAGCGCGACACCATTGGCTGGCGGTGCATCACGCGATAGCTGGGCGCTGACTGTCACGCTTAACGGCGAAAGACAGAAACTCGTCCTCCGCAAAGATTTTCCGACGCAGATGAGCGACTCAGCGTTGACTCGCGCTCAGGAATTTCATTTGATGGATGCTGCCTATAAAAGCGGTGTCAAAGTTGCTCGGATGCGCTGGTTGTGTGAAGACCCTGCTGTTTTGGGACTGCCGTTTTTTCTGATGGATTATGTCGAGGGTGTCTCCATCGGGCGCAAAGTCATCCAAGAGCCGGGGTTGGCTGATGCGCGGGAGGTGCTGCCGGAGCAGATGGCGGAACAATTGGCGATTATTCATCGGATGAACCCTGTTTATCATTTAGATTTTCTCCCACGCGCACGACACGGCTTTTCGCCTCATCAGGAAGCTGTGACCAGTACGTATGAAGTTCTGGATAGCTTAGGCATTAAATCGCCTGCATTTGAATTTACCCTGCGTTGGGCGGAACGACATATCCCGCTGGAATCACCCCTCACCTTTGTGCATGGGGATTTCCGAATCGGTAATTTGCTGGTCGATCAAAACGGATTAGCCGCCGTGATTGATTGGGAATTCAGTCACATCGGCGATCCGCAGGAAGAAATCGGCTATTTGTGTATGCGCGATTGGCGCTTTGGTAACGATCAGCAGCATGTGGGCGGACTTTGCCAGCGTGAGCGTTTTATTCTGGCTTACGAGGGCTATAGTGGACGCAAGGTAGATCGCAGCGTTGTGGATTGGTGGGAAATTATGGGAAATATTCGCTGGGGCGTGATCTGTATGGCGCAAGCCGAGCGCCATCTTTCCGGGCGCGATCCGAGTGTCGAGCTTGCCAGCTTAGGCCGCCGCTCCGCCGAAATGCAGCTAGAAGCCTTGCGTTTAATCGAGAAAGTAGGCATTTAAAATCGTGAACACACCTTTACTACCGCTTTTCCCTATACCCGAAATTTCTGATGGATTTGGGGGGAATAAAGATATTGTCTTGCATACAGGCGATACAAAGGATTTTTTGCAAACGCTGCCTTCGGGAAGCGCGAATCTTATTGTGACATCGCCTCCCTATAATGTAGGCAAAGAGTACGAGACGCGCACCAGCTTACAACGCTATCTAAAACAGCAAGAAATGGTTATCCATGAACTGGTGAGAGTCTTAAATAATCAAGGGAGTTTGTGCTGGCAAGTAGGGAACTTTGTACAAGATGGTGAAATTTATCCCTTAGATATTTACTATTATGACATCTTCAAAGATCATGGCTTAAAACTACGCAACCGGATTATTTGGCACTTTGGGCATGGGCTTCATGCGTCTAAACGTTTATCAGGTCGCTATGAAACACTGCTCTGGTTTACAAAAAGTGATGACTACAAATTTAACCTAGACTCTATACGAGTACCCTCGAAATATCCCGGTAAACGTCACTATAAAGGCGAGAACAAAGGTAAACCTTCCGGCAATCCACTTGGTAAAAATCCCTCTGATATGTGGGAATTTGTTGCTCAAGAATGGGATGCTGAGTTATGGGATATTCCGAACGTCAAATCTAACCATCCAGAAAAAACCGATCATCCTTGCCAGTATCCAATTGAGTTGGTTGAACGCTGTGTACTTGCTTTTACTGATGAGGACGATTGGGTTTTAGATCCTTATTGTGGTGTGGGATCAGCGCTAATTGCAGCATTGCGTCATAATCGGAAAGCGATGGGTTGTGACCGAGAAAGTGATTATATTCAGATTGCTAAAGATAGAATCGAGGCTTTTTATCAAGGCAGTCTTAAAATCAGGCCAATAGGAAAAACGGTTCATGTTCCTACAGGACGTGAGAAAGTTGCCCAGATTCCTGAAGAATGGAGTGATGAGTAGTGGAAATTGTTGGTATTTATTCATTTAATCAGGGCAAAGAATATATCGAGCAGAATTATGCTGCACTTCTTCCAGAAGTTGAGCAAGCAGTCAAAGCGGTGGATTCTTCTCTTCACAAAACAAAAGTGAGCGCGGAAAAAACGATGCTCCAGAAAGTACTCTACAACCCAAGAACGCTCAATACAGCTTTCAAAAAAGCATTTGCCGAACAGGGTTGGGAGACACACAATCGAATATTATGCGATTACAAAACTGAATTTTATGTTCCGAACTACCAGCCTAAGCGTGAGAGTCGTGGCGCTTACCGTGAAATGGATTTCATTAAAAATAAGTTGGGGGTTGAGGTTCAATTCGGCAAATATGCCTTCATGGTCTATAACGTCTGTGCAAAAATGACGATTTTTCATAAGCGTGAATTTATCAATGCTGGAATAGAAATTGTCCCGGTGAAAGAATTTGCGGTTGAGATGTCTACGGGTGTTTCTTATTTTGAACAATTTGTTTGGGATTTAGAGCAGCGTGGCGTATCGAATATTGATATTCCAGTGCTTATTTTGGGGATTACATAAAACCATGTATGACCGACCTACATTAGAGGAATTACTTGATGCGGCGCGACTGCATCTGGAAAGTGCCGTGATTCCTGCTGTGCGCGAAGATCGCAAGCTCTATTTTCAGACGCTGGTAGCCATTAACGTCCTCAAAATTGCGGAGCGCGAATTACAATGGGGCGGCGAGCATATTCGGGCGGAGTGGACACGCTTAAATAGCATTGAAAGTAGGGACGTTCATCTCCCTTCAAGCGATGGGGAAATCCGGCTAGCCTTAACAGAGCGTAATGCCGCGTTATGCACTCAAATCCGCACCGGAGGCTATGATGACTCTTCAGACGTGTTGCTCTCGCATCTTAAATCCACGACGATTGAACAACTTCAGGTTACTAATCCCAATTATCTAAAAAAACTCATGTTGGAAGATCAAAATCCGGCTTTGGATGCATGGCATAATCGGTAATCGTTTTTATCTATGAATTCACCGGGGTACACATTTTGTATACCCCGTGAATATTTTTAGTCCGTGTAGATTTTAGCAGTATTGTGATCCGGGGATATAGGCTACAAGTTCGGACGGATTAGCGATTAAGAAAGCGCCATCCAAAGTTGAATAGTTTGATGTAAAATAACTGATTGTGCCTGGATCCGATATCGCCGTAATATTAGAGCCAGACGCAAGCGATGGCACACCCCCTGCATAGTTATAATAGACATTCAGGCTGGTCGTCCCCGGCGGCAGGTTTTGATAGGTAATTGTCCCATTCCAGAAGTAAGTGCATCCGCCCCAATTGGCTGTAAATACCGGGCCAGTCGGCGCGGTGGGTGATTCTGTCGATTGCGGGACATACGACGTGATAATATCGGGATTGGGAAGACGCACAATTTCCGTCGCATCCGGTGTGACTTCCGGGAGTGTGCCGCCGTTTCCGCCTACTTCTTCTGTCGGAACAGGAACTTCAACGACTTCTTCCTCATCTTTCCCTTCAAGCGTATTCAGCAGATCGGTAGACAGATCACCGAGAGATTTTTCCTCATCGGTTGTATCTTCTGGCTGCTCCCATTCAAAAATGGTATTGTCTTCATCGGTTAATCCAACGATATTCTTGCCGCCGGGGACAACGAAACCTCGGATTTTTCCTCCCAAGGCAGTAAATTCATCACCGTTGATTTCGGGCAGAATACCGGCATCCAATAGCAGCATAAATTCCCGAATATCTTCTAGGGTCGCGCCGGAATTAGGGTCAATGGCGTAGACATGCCCTTCATCCGTCGTGATGGAAAATTCAGTTTCGGAAATTTGCTGAAGCGTCACTTGTGAACCGACGACGATGTTTGCACCGTTGACGGTGAGGTTAATCGTTATGCTTTCTGGGCTGCGGATTGTGAGCATATCTGGCGCTTCGTTACAGACAGGCTGGCCTATGCCGCCGCTGAAATAAAACGACTGCATGGGCGAAAGCACAGGTTCGAGCGCGGAGGGTAAATCTGTGAGTCTCTCGGGGGAATCAATCACGAGGAAAGCCACCCACGCAGGGCGATTTTCAAAGGCGACACGCGCCCATTGCCCATCTTCGCTTAAAGCATCTGCTTGCAGGGTTGTGCCGTTTTCCACTGCGCCGATGACGTTATAATTCGTGCCGGGCCCGCTCCGGACATTGGCATAAGTATTGGCTGTTACGGTGATCGGGGTGACTTGCGCCGTCACATCTTCTGAGGCAACTTGATTTTCAACTTGGGCATCACCCACCAGAATAAATGTCACCGACTGACCCGGCAGCGTACCCGGTACATTGGCTTGGACGCTCATCGCTGCGATACCCCATTGCGATAAATCCAAGTTGTAAGGGGCGGTTTGGATGGTTTGCAACGAGGCTAATTCTGTTTCATCTGAAGGGGATGTAAAGAAATCTTCCGCAATCGCTTCGGTGAATGAGGCATCCACCAAGTTAAACCCATAGCAGGCCATATTGCGGTCTAACCCGCCGCAGTTTTCCCCCATAGCTGCAATAGCTTGTTGAACGAGCGCAGGACAGTTTGCCTGTGCTTGCACGACGACGGCAATAATCAAGAGCAGCGAGACGATAGAAATAATTGAAAGTCGATGGAACTGTCGCATGATACCTTGCCTTCCACTGTTTTTTGCGCTGTTTCATCCGATGTAACGCAATGAAGTTTGCTCAATCAACCTGCACATCGCATAAAGATGACTTTATTGTAAGGCAAAATAAAGCGCTTATGATGTAAAGGTCTCTATATGATCGGTTAGGGTTAGGTTGGAAAACAAAAAACCGACCCTAAAGGTCGGTGGATATTTTGCCGCGGCCCAGACTTGAACTGGGGACCCTACGATTTTCAGTCGTATGCTCTACCAACTGAGCTACCACGGCAGGTTCCGACTTCGTAAAGTCATAGGAACATTACAGCATTTTAGCTTTTGCTGATCGTAATGTCAAGACTCGTCACTTGCGAAGCGATGTACCCGTGATGTTAGTGCTGCCTTCGTCAATCGTTTCGTCAATACCTGCCTCCAGCCGGTCTTCTTCCATGCGCTCCGCTACTGCTTTCATCACTTGGGTGCGCGAGATGATGACTGAGCCATCTTTTTCCATCAGCAGTTCTTCGGGTATGGGCAAACTGCGATCCGTCAAAAAATCAACCAGCGCATCACTGATTTTACGGACGGGCGCTTCTTCACCGAATTCTTCTCGTACTTCGCGTAAATGCTCCACCAGCCAAAGATAAAGATCGGTTTCGGTACGCGCTTCCAGCAGTTCGATCATATTGTACTTGCGAATCAGGGTAATCGCAGGGCGGTACACATTGTCGTACCATTCCGCCGCCGCTTCTTCTAATGAGATTTCGCGCCCTTCCCGCTTTTCCATAATGTACTTATGCAGGTAAATATGCCCTAGTAAATCGCTGTAGCGTGAGCGTTCACTGAGGTTAAGCGGCTGATGGAACTGGCGAGTCCGCCCTAGACTGCTTTCTTCTAAGAAGGCGGCGTAGGCGGTTGCGTCGTCGAGTTCTTGGGTGGTCATGCCTGGCTCAAGATTAATCGATGTAGGCAGTTCGGTAACGTGTGCTTCAATCGTTTTAGAACCAAATGTACGGGCGACTGAAACCCGATGATTGCCGTCGCGCACAAAATAGACATCATCCACTTTGTAGAGTTCAATCGGTGGCAGCCCGGTCATGCTGTTGGCCTGAGCATAAACGCGGCTCCAACGCTCTTGCATTTTTGCGCTCTTGGGCAAAAAATTGCGTGTAAAATCGCGGTAACGTCCCACACTCCCAATGATGCGATCTAACGGGACGTTTTGTAAGCCTTTATAGCTTTCTTCACGCAGCCGAAGCCGCGACCTAATATCTTCAAAGCTGAGTAGTTCAGCGGGTTTGCCACGCAGATGGTCAATAATCTCTTGCCAGAAAGCGCGGGCGCGTATCCCCTGAAACTTGCTCATCCCTTCCATCATACTTGCGCGAAAGCTCTGATCTTCACTCACTCGTTTGATCTCCTTTGTTGCTTTCGGACGACTTCAAGTGTAAGTATATAGCATGATCGTGGCAAGGCTACGTTCACAATCTATAACATGCCGGTGGCATCCTTGTGGATTGTGATAAGTTTCTTTATTAGGAAATCAATTGCTGCTCGAATTTGTGAAAATTATAAGAAAATAGCAGTAGTGATAAGAACCCACAAACGTATAATGGCATTATGAGGTGAAGTTTTATTTGTTTGACAGGTATAATCTTAGGACTTTCGCTTTAGGCGGTTAAAAAGGCAGGGATGTGCGGATTGCGTAGCTCTGCCCGCAAATAGTCGCTCAATAAATCGTGCTGTGCGGCATAAAGCGTTTTGCCGCATTGGGTAGCC
>Ga0105048_10005720_pt1 | contig 20079 bp, 15 predicted proteins | sample MAT05_FD_78382 | JGI IMG/M metagenome (GOLD analysis project Ga0105048, IMG submission 78382) | Freshwater microbial communities from Lake Fryxell liftoff mats and glacier meltwater in Antarctica - MAT-05 | ecosystem: Environmental > Aquatic > Freshwater > Ice > Liftoff microbial mat | place...
CTTCATTCTCCCGATGTTGCTAAAATATCAGCCCCGGCAGTTGCTGAATTCCAAACAGAAATATTTACGGCGCCCTTGTTGGTAAATGAAAAAGAAATAGATAAGCCGGTTCCGGAACTAAAGCGACTGGAAAAAGTGGCCATAGGTTTAATAACTTCTGCCGGAGATGCTTATAATACTACCGTAGTTCCCCCAATACAAGAAGAAACAGGTAACGAAGTTGGAAAAGCAACTACTCCTCCTGCTATTTTGGTACCGGAGCCTCCCACTATTTATACTGAGGTAGAAAAGGTGGCAAGTTTTCCAGGAGGCGTAAATGAATGGGTACGTTATCTTCAAAAGTATTTACAGATACCTGATACTGCTATAGATGAAATAAACAAGGAAACGGTCGTCGTTCGGTTTGTGATTGATGAAAGCGGTTCGATAAGCGATGTAGTAGCGGTAAATAACCCCGGTTATGGACTTGCTGAAGAAGCAGTACGTATTATAAAAAAAGGGCCTCGTTGGATTCCTGCAGAACAAAACGGTAAGAAAGTAAAGTACCGGCATTCGCAGTCTATTACTTTTTCGGTACAGTAGAAATAGCTCACGCACAAGGTGAGGTGATTCTCTTAAACGGGTCACCTTACCTTATCTATTTTACTCCCATTAAATGAGAAATAATCGCTTTAATTTAATTGTGGATCAATGGGATAATTCACAATAGGGTGGTATTTATTGTCCATTTCGCGTATGGCATCCGGCCATATTTCCTGGCTGTCTTTATGGAATACAAGATTTGCTTTTCCCATAGTTGTCAGCCAGCTTTTACTTTTCATTTCCTCATCAAGTTGTCCACTACTCCATCCACTATATCCAAGAAATAGACGGATATCTGAAGGGTGCATTCGTCCTTTCATTATCAAAGAAATGACACTGTCAAAATTACCACCCCAAAATACACCATCAGCCACTTCAACTCCACCGCTTATATATTGAGGTAAACGGTGTAAAAAATGCAAGGTGTCTGTTTGTACGGGACCCCCGTAAAAAACGCGGATGGTATGTCCGGTAAGGTCTGGAAGAAAATGATCCAATGTTTGGTCAAATGGACGGTTGAGTACAAATCCAAAGCTGCCTTCAGCATTATGTTCACAAAGAAATACAACAGTTCTCATAAAATTGGGATCCTTTAAAAAGGGATCAGAAATGAGCATAGCTCCTGAAATAGGTTGAATCATAGGTGAAAATTAAGACAGATTACCAGAATATTGATGACTGATGTGTTTTTTTTGTGAATTTGTTTTGAAGCCGATTCTTTCGTTAAAAAGACATTTCTATCATTCTTATACGGCATGTAGTCCCTTACATTTGTAAATTACAATTTTTTGGTGATTTTAAATATTGAATCGCTTTAAATGATTGCTTTTATTTCGTGTAAATGATCAAAATGAAAAAAGTTTTTCCCATCATTATTATTTTAGTTTCCATTTCGCTTGTCGGGATCGTATATCTTCAATATACGCACTTTAAAAACCTGATGCTGGTAAAAGAAGAACAGTTGTATGATAAGTTGGTGCGCAGTGTAGATATGGTGGGGCGTGAAGTTGGAAATTCTGGGAATAGATTATCTCTCATCAGTAGCAGGCGAAGAGCTACTTTATCACTAATGGGTGAATTACCAACCTTGGTAAGAGATCGGTACACCCAATTTGAAATAGGCGAAAAGCTCATAGAGGCTTTTAAAGTAAATAAGGTACCATCTGCCCGATTTGAGTTTGCCATTACTAATAATGTGAACCTGATGAATGTGGAAATGCAATCTCCAAATTTTATGGAGTTGCTGGCTGATAGCGTTAATAACAAACAGCTTATATATCCACTCGAGCAGCCTACCGGTAGTTGGTCAGAGGGTTTGCTGCCAACCGAATTTATCCATGTTATTATACCCAATTATCATAAACTTGTTTTTAAACAAAGTTATGCCGAGCTCTTTGGAGCTATTTTGTTTACTCTGTTTATCATGTTTGTATTTTTTCTGACAGTGGGAACCATGCTTAACCAACGTAAACTCAGTGAAATTAAGGGGGATTTTATCAACAATATGACCCATGAGTTCAAGACACCCATAGCTACCATATCGCTGGCAGTGGATGCACTGAATAATGAAAAAGTTTTAAGTAATCCTGAGAAGCTAAGTTATTTTAAGGGCATTATTAAGGTAGAAAATATGCGTATGAATAAGCACGTAGAAACCATTCTACAAGCTGCGGCATTGGATAAGCAAGACATTACCCTCAACAAAAAGCTTTTATCTGCAAATGATGTTATTCATAATGCCCTTCAAAATTATGTTCTTGTTTTAAAGGAAAGAGAAGGAACTTTTAAACTTCACCTTGATGCGGAAAAAGTGCAGATTCTGGCCGATGAACAGCATTTTACCAATTTGATCAGCAACCTGATTGATAATGCCATCAAATATTCCAAAGATGTGCCGGAAATAACTATTACTACCCAAAATCCAAATCCAAAAATGATTTATATCAAGGTGGAGGATAAAGGTATTGGCATGACCCGGGAATCAGTAAAAAGGATCTTTGAGAAATTTTTCAGAGTGCATACCGGCAATATCCATAACGTAAAGGGATTTGGGCTTGGGATGAGCTATGTAAAAACAATTATTGACTCCCACAAAGGGAAGGTGAAGGTAGAAAGTACCCTCGGAAAAGGATCCACATTTATTGTGGAAATGCCCCTTGCTTCGTAATAAAAGTCTAATTTTTTCAAGGCAGTAACAGGGAGCCATCTCCGTAGCTTAAAAATCGGTATTCATTTTCAAGGGCATAGTTGTAAACTTCTCTCCAGTTCTCCCCAATAAGTGCCGAAACCAACAAGAGCAGGGTACTTTGGGGTTGATGAAAATTGGTGATAAGTCCCTGACAAATTCCAAAAGAATAACCTGGTGCAATGATTATATGGGTTTTGGTAACCAATTTTTGCTGCTTATTTTTTTGTAGCCAATGTAATAATGCCTGTAAGGCCTCATTGCGTGGAATGGATTTCTGGTTCCATATTTCATACACCTCCCATTGTTTCATTTCAAGTTCGGGTAAAGATATGTACGGCTGATAATAAGCTTTTACCCCCATCCAATACAAACTTTCGAGTGTACGCATGCTGGTGGTACCTACCGGAATCACCGTGGAAGCTTCCATTAATTGACGGAGCAGTTTTTCGTCGGCTTCAATAAACTCAGCATGCATCTGATGACCCGAAATGGTTTCAGTTTTAACCGGCAAAAACGTGCCTGCCCCCACGTGCAGGGTCAGAAATGACTTGCCCATTTTTTTATTTTCGAGGTCTTGCAGCAAAGTTTTAGTAAAGTGTAATCCGGCAGTGGGAGCCGCCACGCTGCCATTGGCACGTGCATATATAGTTTGGTAGGTAATTGCATCTGCCGCCTCGGTCTGCCGTTGCAGGTAAGGTGGTATGGGTATTTCTCCTGCTTCATGTAACACTTCGGCAAAATGCAGATGCCGGGGTTGCCATGCAAACCGGATTCTATAGGTGTCTTCCACTTTCCCCAAATTTTCAGCCAGTAGAGTAAAAGACTGGGAGGTTGTTTCCACTTGCTTTTTCAATACAATACCCGGTTTCCATTTTGCTGCGCCACCAACCATACAACGGTAAATGATGCTTGCCTCTGTACCCATAGCCTGCGTAATATCAAGTTCTTTATCATCGGGTTCCAGGGCAAATATTTCTATCTTGCCACCGGTTTCTTTTCTAAAAAATATCCTTGCTTCAATTACCCGGCTGTTGTTGAAAACAAGGAGGCTATTTGCTGGAAGGTAATTGGATAAATACTTGTATTGGCTGCTTTCTATCTGTCCTTGCTTATACACCAGCAATTGAGATGTGTCTCTTGGGTTTAGCGGGTACTGTGCTATACGGTAATCTGGAAGATTGTACGTGAAATCTTTGATAAATAATTCTCCGGGATGCATAATTGCAAAGATGTAGATAGGAATTTACTTTTTGGCATCTTAACTTCGTAAAATTGAAAATCAAAGTTATGCGTCCATTTTTTTTAGTTATTTCAGTTCTCTTACTCAGTAATCTGGTTGAGGCACAACGTTCTATGCCACAGGATAAGGATACCCAAGTGTGGGATAGGAAATTTGATCCCAGTAAACTTGTTTATGGAGGCAACCTTGGGATGAATTTTGGTGATTTTACTTTTATAAATCTGTCTCCGCAGGTAGGTTATCAGTTGAGCGATTTTGTAACTGCCGGCGCAGGTGTAAACTATGTAGCCACTAGCATCAAAACACGTAATTTTAATACAGGTAATGAGTTACAACGCGAAAATTTCGGTTATGCTGGTTTAAATTTATTCACCCGTTTATTTCCTACTAATTTTTTATTTGTATCGGCGCAACCAGAAATGAATTATAGCTGGGGAAAAATAAAGTATAGAGACAGTCGCCCGGATCAAAAATTGCAGACAGCCTGGATACCAAGCTTTTTGGTAGGGGCGGGTGTGGTGGTTGGTGGGGCAAGCAAAGGTCGGGGAATGTTGATTTCTTTACAGTATGATCTGGCTCAAGATCCCCGATCACCCTACGGCACAAAGGCATTTATCAATATTGGTTATGCCTTTTGATTTTCTGTAATATGGGTAATTATTTTGTCGGGTACATCAAATATCTGTACTCTTCTTTCTAAAGGATCGTACAGAAATCCACTAGAATGCATTACCTGTATCATTTGAAAAAGGTCGGTGTAGAAACCGGCACTATTAAGGATGTAAATTGGTTTGTCGTGAATAGCGAGTTGATTCCAGGTAAGCATTTCAAACATCTCGTCCATGGTGCCAAACCCACCTGGTAAAATAAGGGCAGCATCGCACAACTCGTACATCATTTTTTTTCGGGTATGCATATCAGGTACTATCCTTAACTCCGTAATATGCTGATGGGCATGTTCCCGGCTTCGCAGGTTTTCAGGAATTATACCAATTACATTTCCTTTTGCCTCCATAGCTGCATTGGCTACAATGCCCATTAGTCCCTTATTTCCCCCGCCATAAATGATCCGGCATCCGTTTTGGGCAAGTAACTTACCTAATATTTGCGCATGTAGAGCAAAAAGCTCATTGGTACCCAATTTGGATCCACAAAAAACCGCAATACTATTAATCGGATGAGGAATCTTTTTCATTTCGTTTATTTTTTACCATGTCTTGTTCTTTTTTTGCTCAAGAAGTTATTTGGTAGGATTGCAAAAAAAGGGTTTTCTTAGCGCAGCAAATAAATAAGTTTTATTGTAATATTTTTTGCAGGTTTCTTCTTGTTTATTGCGTTTTTTTGCTTTCTTTTACGAAAGTAATTTCCTGATTGTTTACCATCATACATTCTTTATGAGTTCTACCGTACTTCTTTTGTTTGTGTTTGCCTACTTTATAATCCTTTTAGCCGTAGCCTGGTACACTAGCAGGAACAGCAATAACGATACCTTTTTTATAGGTAACAAAAACAGTAACTGGATGTTGGTAGCCTTTGGTATGATTGGCACCTCGCTAAGTGGGGTAACATTTGTAAGTGTGCCGGGTACAGTAGGTAAGGTAATTGCTGATGGTACTTACAATGGATTTGCTTATTTTCAGGTAGTAATTGGATATTTTATTGGTTATGTGGCCATTGCTTATGTATTGTTGCCTTTGTACTACAAGCTCAATCTTACCTCCATATATAATTATCTGCAGCAGCGATTTGGAAACATCTCCTACAAAACAGGAGCTTTGTTTTTTATAACATCCCGTACTGTAGGCGCTACAGCAAGGCTTTACCTGGTTATCAATGTAATGCAGATCTTCATTCTCGATCAAATGGGCGTTCCTTTTATTGTAACAACGCTGGTAATATTACTGATGATTTTACTATATACCTTTGAGGGTGGAGTTAAAACTATAGTGTACACCGATACGCTTCAGACCTTACTAATGTTATCGGGACTTGTGGTGTGCATTCTTTATATATTAAGTCAGTTGCAACTCGATTTTGGCAGTGCAATGGGTACCCTAACAGAAAAGGGTTACACTCGTATTTTCAATTTCGAATTGAATAATAAAGGATATTTTTTGAAAGCTATTGTGGGGGGTGCTTTTATTACCATAGCCATGACTGGTCTTGATCAGGAAATGATGCAAAAAAACATAAGTGTAAAGAATCTAAAGGATTCGCAAAAGAACATGATGACTTTTAGTACCATTATCATGGTGGTTAATTTTTTGTTTTTGTTGCTGGGAGGACTCTTATATTTATATGCCATGCAGCAGGGTGGGAGCTATGCCTCACCGGAAGGAACCGCAGCTTTTTTGCTTAATGGAAAAGACATAATCGGGGATGATATTTTTCCAACCATCGCACTCAATTATCTGCCGCCTGCCGTTGGAATTATTTTTATTATAGCGCTCATATCTGCTCTCTTTCCTAGTGCAGATGGGGCACTTACAGCACTTACCTCTTCGTTTTGTATTGACATATTGGGGTTGAAGCGGCGTACCGATATGAACGAAAAGCAGAAGAAAAGAACTCGTTTAACGGTTCACTTTTCGTTTACAATCATTTTTCTGCTGGCTATTATTATTTTTAAAGTGATCAATAATAAGAGTGTAATTGATATAATACTTGACCTTGCGGGATATACTTATGGTCCTTTGCTAGGATTGTTCTCTTTTGGAATTCTTACAAGTCGTATAGTAAAAGATGGCTTGCATATATTAGGGATAGCTTTATTGGCACCATTGTTAAGTTACTTATTTTCCAAATTTATTCCTTTGATTGCCAACGGATATCAGATTGGTATTGAGTTATTGCTTGTGAATGGGTTAATTACTTTTCTTGGATTGTGGATGGTAAGTAAAAAAGAAGATCCTTTAAACAAAAAGGTAATGATTAGAATGGAAGCCTGATAAAACCGGGTTAAATAAACACAGTGTGTAGTTTATTACGGATTATACTGCATTTTTGCGGGCTAACTAAAGGCAAACCAAATGACAGAGATTACACAATATCATAAGCAGCGGAAGTGGGGCGAGAGCAAAGCACATAGTAGCTGGCAAATTTTCAAAATCATGGCAGAATTTGTAGATGGTTTTGAAACGCTAAGCCGTATAGGACCCTGCATGAGTATTTTTGGAAGTGCCCGTACGCAGCCCGGACAGCCCTATTATGAGTTAGCCACAGAAATTGCGAGGCAATTGGCTTTGGAGGGCTTTGGAGTAATTAGTGGGGGTGGCCCGGGTATTATGGAAGCAGCCAATAAAGGTGCTTCCATTGCGGGTGGAAAATCAGTAGGACTTAATATTGATTTGCCTTTCGAGCAGCACAACAACCCCTACATAGACAGGGATAAAAGTTTACATTTCGATTACTTTTTTGTAAGAAAAGTGATGTTTGTAAAATATTCGCAGGGATTCATTATGATGCCAGGCGGATTTGGTACTATGGATGAATTTTTTGAAACCATCACCTTGGTACAAACTAAGAAAATAAATAGAATTCCATTGGTACTTGTGGGTTCAGCCTATTGGAAAGGATTGATAGATTGGGTACGAGAGGTAATGTGTGAGACTGAAAAAAACGTAAGTGTTGAAGACCTTGCTCTTTTTAAGATATTGGATACTCCAGAAGAAGTGGTAGCGCATGTGTTGGATTTTTACACCCATAACAAACTTGAGCCAAATTTTTGACGGATTTTTTTTAATCGAGTACTTCGTAGAGCATTACTGGAATGGCTTTGTGTTTTAAAAGTTTTTCACCAATGCGGCGGCATTTAAAAGATTCTTTTACTGATTGGTACGCCGATTCCTGAATAAGAATTTGGCCGGGTTCCGCGGCTACCTGCAACCTTTGTGCAACGTTTACGGTATCGCCTATAACGGTATAATCTAGTCTGCGAAGACTAACAGAGCCAATATTACCGCTAATCATGTCGCCGCTGTTGATACCTGTTGAAACATTTACGTTGTACCCTTCAATAAGTTTAGTCATATTTTTAACTTTGTTTCTCGAAGCAAGGGAGGCATCAATAGCACGGTCAAGATGGTAATCTTCTTTAAAAACCGCCATTATGGCATCGCCTATAAATTTATCTACCTGCCCTCCTTGTGCGAGTATTTCTATTACTATTACGTCAAAAATATTATTGAGTAATTTAATTACTTCATCGGGTGGTTGTGTTTCACTAATTCCTGTAAAGCCACAAATGTCAATAAATATAACTGTTGCTTCAATGGATTCGTTGCGCATTAAACTAGCTTCGAATTCCTGTTTGTTCATGAAACTGAGTACGTTTTGATCTACGTACATCTTCAGGATATTATTTTCCTTAATGGCCAGCAGAGTAGTTTGTAATTGTTTTACGTGTTTTAGTGTTTTTTGCATAGTAATCTCGAGATCTTCGAAATTTACTGGTTTGGTTATAAAATCAAATGCCCCTCGGTTCATGGCTGTACGGATATTTTCCATATCGCCATAAGCAGAAACAATAACAGATTGCAGCATCGGGTTTTTTTCGCGTAAATGGGTAAGAAGGGTAAGGCCGTCCATTTCGGGCATGTTAATATCAGTCAGCACCATCTCAATATCCGGATTATCGTCCAACTGCTTTAATGCTTCAATCCCATTGAGCGCAAAAAGAAACTCATATTTAGACTCCCGGATTTGTTTACGGAATTTTTGTTTTATTAAAACTTCCAGGTCGGCTTCATCATCTGCTACCAGTATTTTAGACATATCATTTTTTATTTATGCATTCTTTGAGTTGATTAAAATCAAGGGGTTTGGTAAAAAAGTAATCTGCTCCCAGTTGCAAAGCTCTTTGGTGATTTTCATCGTCACCGTAAGCTGTAATCATCATTACCACAGGTGATGGATTTATAAAGCCTTCCTTTATTTTTTGTAACAGCTCGAGGCCGGTTTTGCCCGGCATGTTTATGTCAGATAAAACTAGATGAACTAAATCCATATTTTCTTTGAGATAGTGTAAAGCATCATCTGCATTAAGAGCAAAAGAAAAACAGCAATCGCCATTTTTTATTTCCCTGCGAAACCGCTGTTCAAAAAGAATCTGAACATCTGATTCATCGTCAACAACAAGGATATTTTTCATTGTGTTTAAATTTTAATTATATTTTTAAGCCTGAATATTATGTTTTCGCTCTATCTTATTTTTATATGATCCTTTCAAATTAGTGGATAAATGGATATCTATTTACCATTCACCGGGAGGCGAATGGTAAATGTAGTTCCTTCCCCTTCAATAGAATCTACCAACATTTCACCGCCATGCACCTTTGTAATAATTTCGTAACTTATTGATAACCCCAGACCGGTGCCCTCTCCGGAAGGCTTAGTAGTAAAAAAAGGCTGAAATATTTTGTCAATTACTTTTTGAGGAATGCCTGTTCCATTATCGCGAAAAGTGGTATGAATTTGGTTGTTGACCTCCATAGTTTCCAACCAAACGGTAGGCTGATAATTGGCGATTCCTGATTTTGATTTTTGGAGTACCGCATAAAAAGCATTTGTACTGACGTTGAGCAAAACCCTACCCAATTCTGATGATATACCTTTTATTTTAGGCAGGTTTTCGGATAAATGCGTTTCAATTTTCGCATTAAATGTCTTTTCTTTTGCCCGCATTCCATGAAAACTCAAACGGATACATTCATCTGCCAAAAGGTTGATATCCACGGATTCCTTTTGATTACCGGCTCCCCGGCTGTGTTGCAACATGCTTTTTACTATGCTATCAGCTCTTTTGCCATGGTGCGCCACTTTTAAGGAGTTGTCTCTGATAATGACTGCAATATCATTCATGTCGTCCCACTCTTTTCTTTCCATCGCTTCTACCAATTCCTCCGTAAGCTCCGCATTTAATTCAGAAAAATTATTGATGAAGTTCAATGGATTTTGAATTTCATGTGCAATACCCGCTGTTAATTCGCCGAGAGATGCCATTTTTTCGGAATGAATCAATTGCTGCTGTGTGGAATTTAATTCAGCGAGGGCTGACTCGAGGGTTTCTTTTTGAGCGGTTAATTCTGCTGTTCTTTCCTGAACCATATTTTCCAGTTCTGCTTTCCGTTCCAGGTTTTTGCGATTTTCTTCAGCTTCAATAGCTCGTTGAATCAGTTCCTTTTCCTGTGCTTTTATTTGCTTGCGATACAGGATAAAAATACCAATCAACCAAAAGATGGAAAAGGTCTTTGCAATGTTAAGATAAGACTTAAAATCCTTTAAAAAGCCTGCGTTAATAAGTCGTAAAAAGTCTCCAATAATGGCTATTACAATTAAAGGTGTAATGGCAACGGTAATAAGTTTGAATTTTTTGAAAGTCTCTTCCCTAAGGCAGATCACAAGTAAGTAAACTGCAACAACATTTCCGGCCCACCGAACCATTTTATTTTCATCTAAAGAATAGTAGGCTATAAGGAGAATGGAGGTGAAAATAAGAATAGCATTAAGGATTTGCAGCCATTTTTTTTTGGCGGCATCATCCAAAAGCTTCTTCTTTAGGTAATTAGCTAATATAAAGGATAGAAGAATCAGTGTCATGGTTGGTGGTAAATATCCGAACTATTTTGTTTTTCTTGCAAAAAAGGTATCATTTAATATTCAAATCAGGTTGGAAGAATTACAGTGAACCGGGTAAAAAGGTTTTCCTCACTTTCTACTTCGAGTTTACCCTTGTGCAATTTGGTAATGATTTCATAAGTTAATGACAATCCAAGACCGGTTCCAGATCCTGATGGTTTGGTGGTAAAAAAAGGCATAAATATTTTTGAAAGTAAAGCGGCACGTATTCCTGTGCCATTATCCTCTATAATTATTTTTATATAATCTTTGGCAGCATGAGTAATTACTGATACCAGGGGAGTGTATTTATCCGAACTGTCTGCAACAGAGTTTTCCGTATTCAATTTTATTTTACTTTTTTCCCCTACGGCATAAAAGGCGTTATTGAACAAGTTGAGCAGGGCTCGTCCTATTTCATTGGGAATTACTTCCAGGGACTTTATGGCAGGATCGAGCGTTATGGTCATCTGCGCGTTAAAGGCTCTTTCTTTTGCTTTTAGTCCATGAAAACTTAAATGCATATACTGCTTAACGAGTACATTGATGTCTGTCATTTCACGGGTATTGGTGCTACTGCGGCTATGGTAGAGCATACTTTTTACAATGTTATCTGCTCTTTTTCCATGCGTTTCAATTTTTTCGAGATTACCATTTATTTCTTGAGCCAGTATTTTTACTTCTTCCGTATCCCGTTGATCTATCAATTCCGCCAATTCTTCAATAAGTTCTCTGCTCACTTCTGCAAAGTTGTTGATAAAATTGAGTGGATTTTGAATTTCATGAGCAATACCAGCGGTTAATTCACCCATTGAAGCCATTTTTTCAGCATGTATTAGTTGGGTTTGTGTATTTTTTAGCTGATCGAGTGTAGATTCAAGAGAAACCTTTTGTTTTTCAATTTGCACATTTTGCTGGTTGAGTTCCTGATTGGCTTTATTTAGTCTTTGTCTGTTTCGATTGACTAAAAGTATAATAATCAGCAGCGAAATAATACCGGCGATGCCTGAAAAAATGAGCCATTTCTGCTGAAGACTTCTGCGCTCAAATTCAAGTTCTTTTTTTGAAAAGTTATATTGTGACTGATAGGCTTCTGAGGCCCGGGCACTAGCCAAATTATTTATGCTATCCGAAAAGACCTTAAAATTCTTATAATGATCTAAAGCTATATCGTAGTTTCCTAAATCCGCCTGAATAACAGCCATAATCTCTTGAGCATCTCTTTGCAAATTGGCCTGCCCCATGTCCTCGGCAAGCTGTAGTGCCTCCGTGCCAAACACAAGAGCCTTTGCAGGCAGGTTTTCTTGTATTTTTAACTGGGCTAACCCAATCAGGGATTGACAGGTAGGAACACCATAGCTCATACTCCGGGCGATATTAAGTGCTGTTTCATAAAAATGGCGTGCTTGAGGAAGGCTGTCGTACCGGGCATATACTTTTGCTATCATGCGGGATGTGGATTCCATAAGTTCCGGATTATTAATGCCTTGTGCAATAGAATATGCTGTCTTAAGATTTTGAAGCGCGGTATCTTTTATTCCAAGTTCCAGATTTGCCTCCCCCAGATTACTATAGGCAAGAATAATACCGGAGGTATTATCAATGGATTGAGAAATGGTAAGCATCTCCCGGTAATTGTCCGCAGCTTGTTTATATTTTCCCTGATAGAAATATATAGTAGCAATATTATTTATAGCAGCAGCCTGTACAAAACGGTTATCTTGTTGTTCAGCCAATTTTAGTGTTTCGAAATATTTACCCAAAGCTTCTGAATATTTCCCTTGGTTCATAAGTACCAACCCAATGTTGTTCAGAATGCCGGGTAAGGCAGATTTGAGTTTGGTTTTTTCAGCAAGATCATAAGCCTGCGAATAGAAAGAACCGGCTTTTGTGAAATCACCTTTGTTCTGATACAAATTGCCTGATATTTTTAATGCCTCAATTTCCCCCTTGGTATATTGGGCACGCCGGCATAAGTTCAATTGGGTTTGCAAAAGGGGCAGAGCACTATCGGGATAGCTCTCAGCATATTCAAATACCAATTTATTAGCGGTATTCAGGTATTGGGTATCTTTTTCAAAACCTGGCTTTTGAGCTAGTTGGCTGACGGTTATTCGCAATTGATTTATTTGATTGGATTGCCCAAAAGCGCCACTTGAAAAATTTATAGCTATACCCAATAAAAAAAACCTGTAATTCATATAAACGGATAACGAACGTATGCAGGGTAAATGTAGTTTTGTATTATCAATTAAGTAAATTAATTATTTTCAAAATTCAATTTTCCTCAAAAAAATACTGGTTCAATATAGAAAAAACTTTATCTTTAAATTTAAAATTAACTAAAAATGAAACAAGTTCTGAGAAAATCTACCTTATTGAAAAGTTTTGGTACTTTGCTATTGGCATCTTTTTTACTGGTTGGATGTGGAGAAACGGCTTCTGAAACGACGGAAAGTACAGAGCCAGAAATTGTTTCGCCAGCACCATCAGATTCAACAGTAGTTGATAGCTTACCGCCAGTTGATCCAAATGCAACCACCCGTCCTGATCCCGTTCGTACTACTCCTACAGAAAATAGAAGAACCAATTGAGTGTTATGGATTTTATGGTAAGCAAAACCCTTTGTATATCTGGCTTTTTTAGCAATAATTTTAAGTTAATGTACAATGGGTTTTTGTTTTTTTTTCTGCTCCTTTTTGGGCAATCAAGCTCTGCTCAGTCCTATTATTTTTATGAGTTCAAAGTGGGGTATCCACAAAAGGACTCTGTAACATGCTATGCATTTTTAAATATTTCGGCAGATGGAACAGCAATAGGGAGGTTGCGATATATTGAGCCACTAACCGGAGTAGATTGTTTGTATCAATTAGATCTTGCAGATACCGCTTCAGAAGCAGGGCTGCAGGATGGGTCAGATTCAGTTCTATATCTGACATTGGTTACAGACCCTGTAAATCTACATTCTTCTTTTGGTGGAGCATTAGATCCTGACCTCATTTTACCACGCTTTGCCTTTAAAAAAACCAGTCTTGACCCTGATTCACTTTATAAACCATTTGAGGTAAACTATCAGTATTTGAGAGGTAATGCTAATGTAACAAGCTGGTTTCAGCCAATTAATACGCAAATTGTTTCGCTCAATGAAGGGAATTTAACCAGTGATATTGTAAAGAAATTTTACTTTGAACAGGAAGATTTCTTTCAGTTTCTGTTTAAGATAGATACAAGAAGTATTCCCTTACGCAAAAAGCGTGCTAGCATGCACGTGATTTGCATAGCTGCCACTCTTGATAATACTATTGGTGTTACTTCAAAAAGGGATGTACAGCATATTGTCAATTTATACTCCAATCTTGCCAAACAGTTTGGTATTCCTTTTTTGTTAACGGAGATTAGTGGCAGTAATTTTTCTAAAGAAAAAGTTGAGTTGGTTTTAGCCAATCTTACACCGGATGCAAAAGATATCGTTATCTTTTATTTCAGTGGGCATGGTTTTCGCTTCAGCAGCGATTTCAGCCGGTACCCACGCATGCTTTTTCGTACCAATGATACGCAGAGACGGGAGGATATCAATCTCGGGTTAGAAGATGTTTACGATATTATTGTAAAGAAAGGTGCGAATGTGAACCTTGTAATGGCGGATTGCTGTAATGAAGATGTGGGACCGATTGTGCGCCTTGGTCGTGGATTGCTTGCTACAAAGTCAATAGGATTTGGCAGAGCTAAGCTGAATATTAAAAATGCGGAAAACCTCTTTTTCCCGTCAATCCGTAACAATATTCTTGTTGCTTCTGCTGATAAGTTTCAACTTGCTGCCGGTAATCCTTCGTTGGGAGGGTATTTTACTTTCTCTTTTATGTCGGAGTTGGAAAAAAATCTTTATACAGTGTTGCCTACCGATGCCTGGATAAAAATACTGGTAGATACAAGGAATACAACGCGGCGGCTTGCTTTGAGAGCCATTTGCGATAAGGTGACAAGGACGCGCTGCGATCAGGTACCTTTTTTCAACAAATAAGATAGAATGGTATCATAATGGATTGCTTTAAAAACTTTTTTCTTTTGTTTTTATTTTAAATTCCTACGCGAAGGCATATAAGAAATCCAGATTATAATTTATTCTCATTTAATTTCGTGTAAGTCCTTCAAGTAAAGTCTCCCAATATAGTTCACTGTGTAAAGGACTCCATATCTTATCTTCTTTTAGAATATTTTGATAATTAAATCCAGCCGATACCGATTTTTGTAGCCAAATTTTTGCTTCTGCCAAATCTCCTTTTTTCATATAAATAGAAGCAACTAGGTAGAGCCGTTCGGGATAATTAACATCTATTGTGGCAGAATCCAAAAAATAAGGCAAGGCAAGATCCCAGTTCTGATGTATATAAAAGAATTTTCCAAAGAGGGAATTAATTTTTGCTTCATCCCAAAGAAAACTATTCTTAGCGAGTACCAATGCATTTTTCGCTAAAGTAGAATCATTTTTATAAAGAGCCATTTGCGTATATTGTTCTAAATCTTCCAGCAATAAATGATTTTCAATAAAAAGAGAATTCATTTGCTCAAAAGCTTTTGTGTACTCAAGTTCCTTCAGATAGACTTGTATTAATTTTTTGCGTTGCGAATTTTCGTCGGGAGATAAAGACAACGCATACAAAAATAGTTCCTGAGCTTTTTTGTAATTTCCGTTAAGCTGGAATAATTCGCCAAGGTTATTTGCATAAGTTTTCTTATTTGATTTTTCTCCATAAATCAACGCTGTTTTTAGGGTGGCAAATGATCTTTTAAGGGGAAATGATACGGGACTTTTAAAGGGAATAGATTTTTGAATTGCAGGAATTAGATCTAAATTTCTGACGGCGGTTTGGTAATTCATTATTGAATTATTAATTTGCCAGGCAGGTAGTCCCAGGTTTTCCAGTTCTAATATTGAATCCTGATAAAGATAGCCATGGGGATTATTTACAATTTTTGCATACCAGAACCTGGCAGATCTGTCGTTCCAATAACTGCTTTGTGGTTCTCGTGCCGACATCTCCAGATAAAAATTTTCTAATTCAAATTCACCTAAACTGATACTCAGGATTTTATGCAGGGGATCGTTTGTATGGGCGTTATTATTCAGGTAATTTACAGCAGTATTTTTGTATTGCATCCAAACCGTTTCAGCATCCTGATACTGTTTATATTCTATCAATAAATCCGTCAGTAAAAAATAAGGCGCCGGGAACCAGGGAGAAAGGGTATCATCTTTTATCAGGGTTTGATAAAGCTCAACAGCCAGATTAATATACCCAAGTTGCTTATAATTTTCTGCCAGCAAGTAATCATCTTCTTGTGGATGATAAAATAGTTGCAAAACCTTTTGATTCAGGCAATGGATCAATGAGGCTGACGATGAATCAAAGGGTAAATTGTTTATATTTTTATAATGTCTTAAAGAATCTATTTGCCTGTTTTTGGCTTTTTTTAAAAACCATTCAGCTTCCGCCAGTCTATTTTGGCTATACAACCACTTGCCATAATAGTGGTTTACAAGATAAATGGAATCTGCCCCTGTATTTAAAAGTTTTTGAAACCGCAAAGCCGCGTTGGCAGAATCCCCTTTTTCTAGTAATTTCTGAGTGGCCAATAAATCGTAGTAAGGATTATTGAATACGGTATCAGCGGTGTAAGAAAGACATGATTTACTGTCAGCTATTTCGGGAATTTCGGGTGGAGTTAAATTTCGAAATCCCATAATTCCTGGTATCGCTTGTGATGTAAAAAATAAATTTTGCTTTTTCAATGCAGATTCTCTGAAGTTATCTTCAGCCAGTTGAAACCGACAGGTATTCAAATATATATGCCCCAACCGGTCGTAAGGAAAATAGCTTTGATCGTTTACCCGAATATTTTTTAATTGTAATTCTTCGGCTCGGAGCCAGTTTTTTTCCAGTTCGGCTGTTACACCTTCGTTTGAAAGTAAAATGTATAAGTCAGGTTGGATAGCTCTTGCTTTATCCGCGGCTTCTTTGGCTTTTTGCAAGTTACCTGTGGTATTGTAATAACCAATCAGGTTTGCCCAGGGTACCGCCCATCCCGGAGATAATTCGGTGGCCTTATGATAATAGTAAAATGCGGAGTCGTATATTTTTATTTCTGTATATAAAACACCTAGTTCGTTATTGATATAAGGAGCGTAAGGTTCCAAAGCAAGTGCCTTATGCTGAAAGGTTATTGCTTTGGCAAGTAAATCAGATGGATCAAATACCGCCGGCATTTTTAAACGTTGAATTATGCCTGAAAAATATAGCTGATCCACTAATAAAGGACGGTATAAAAAATGAGTATTAGGAATTATTTTTAAGGCGATATCATAAAGATCTACGTAGTTTTCATAATAATTATTTACTTGGCCGTAGTAAGTTCTTTTTTCAAGCTCACTTTCGTTGCCATTACAATAGCCAATTACCAATTGCTGACCCATATCGGTAATCATAGAAACGAGTTTATCGTTAAACCTGTTAATGAGTGATTTATTTGCCTTCAAAAGTTTGGTTAATTGTTTTAAACTGTCGTATCCGGCATCGTTCATTGTGGGGATAATACCATTTATCAATCGGTAGGGAATTTCTTCGGGCAACATATCCTTCATGGTGGCTACATTGAATTTAGTTACAAGATCTACTGGTTTAATAAGGCTAAAAAAGTATTCAAGAGGCAAAATATTTCTTTTTCCTTTTAAGTCTGGTAATTTTGAAAGACTACCAGGAAGCGATCTTTTGTTTGTCATATCTTCCTTCAGGTTGGCCATAAGGGTAGAATCCTTATTTGACAAGGTAATGGAATCGCTGCCCTGAAGTACGGGAACCTGCTGATGATTTTCCTGAAGCAAGACAGGATCGCTTGCCAGGGCAATAGCCAGATAGTTTTTCATTTCGCCCGAAGTAACTATGGGCATACTGTCATTGCCGGCAAATCCATAAAGGCCACGAATGAGGTAATAGGAAAATACTCCCCTACCGCCACCCCATGCTTCGTTTTCAACGGAAAGCTGATCCGGTCCGCAGGCGGTCAGTCTTACTTCATTTTGTTGTGTTTTTAAAAGTTGCTCTGCCACCAGTTGCTTGCCACTTCTTCCTTCCATGTCGTCGCCCGCCAATTTGCCCGAACGGCAGGCATCAGTTATCAATACCACTTTTGCATTGCGTTCAGCAGATAGAGTATTGGCAATATCATTGATGTCTTCCAGTCGTATAGCGTGGTTGATGTAATTATTTGTAGGACTGTTATAAGCCAGTAAATAGCCGAGGTTAGATACAACCTTATTTTCAACATCACCATGACCTGAAAAATAAAAATAAACGAGGTCATTTGATTTTACGACTTCGAGCAGATGAGTAAGAGCCTGATAAATGGTGCCAACTGTAGCTTGTTCGTTTTGTAAAAGAATGATGTTTTCTGTTGGGGTATTTCCGCCTGATTTTGAACGCAGGAATTCGGCAAAATAGCGGGCATCTTTATCTGCATACTGAAGTGCAGGAATGCTAGCTTCTTTATAATTGGAAATGCCCACCACTACGGCGTAGGTATTGGCAGCAGACTGCGCGTTTGCTTCCATGCAAATAACAGCCATAAATAAAAGGAGTAAAACGTTTTTATAAGGTAACATTATTCTTCTATTAGTGATGGGCTAATATAATTAAAACAATTTGAATTATTTGCATTTTAAACTTTATTGTTATTTCAAAAATACCATTATAAAGTGTTATGGGTAAAATATATTGGGTTCTTTATAATAATTGCCCGACAGGAGGCGCTTTTAAGGTATGGGTTCACTTCTGTTCTTTTTTATAAAATAATAATTCCTGTCACTTTGGTTGCTCATGATATCATAAAAAATTTCAAGATACCCGCTCATATCTTTTTTGGCATATTGGGAAAGTAAATCGCAGTTTTTAATCATGTTCATAAAATTTTCTTTTTGTGCTTTCATAGGTTCGAAAGCTTCAAGTAACTCGTCCACAGTTTGGCCGATACTAAAAAAGTAGCGGGTAGTAACATCTTCAATACCAAGATTCGCAGAGGGTGCCGCATAAGGGGCATTTACCAATCCGGCATGGTCAAAATCATAAGGTATCAAATAATTGACAGGTTCCTTTTGGCTTTTTGTCCGAATGAATTTTATGTTATGACCATTATTACTGATACCCCAATCGGTATTAGCAATCATAAATTGAAAAAGACTGACACTATTGAGTTGTTCACGGTTCAAGACGCCGGTCACAACCTTTGTGTTTACCAATTCTTTGGCATCATTTCTTTTGGCAAGTACATCTATATCTTCTATAAAAAATGAATACCTGACAATAGGTTTTCTTTTATCAAGCGAATCTTTATATGTTATCCGGGCAAGACGCACCTTCAAACTCAGGTCAGAAATGGCATTATACATTTTATAAATCAAATATTCTTTAATAAGAATTTCCTCATAAGCAATATTATCCTCGCAAGGGTTTACTATTTTCAAAGACTTAAGCTTGTGTAGTTCCGAATTTTTTGTTTTAAAAAAGTTGATTCTCATAGGAGGAATCTTGCACACATCTCTTCTGTTGTTGCCGCGCATCAAAAGGGAAACCTTTTCATTGATGGCTATTCCATCTAATGATGGGGAGCTGATTCGGGCTTCAAGAGAGTCATCACCTGCTTTTTTTCGGATAATGGCATTCAAATCTGTTGTAATAGTAATATCAACAATGGAGTCAATGCTAAAAAATTTTTGGGAAGTAATAGGCTTTTGGGCCAGCGTTGGTAGCATTAAAAACCAGCCGATAATCCCCATGAGAAATATGATTTTCTTCAAAATATAATATTTTTTTAATGTGTAAGATAAATTGATAAGTATAAAGATATGGTTTTTTAAAATTTTCACAAATTTCAATCTTACCATTAGTCTTATAAATTTTCTTTTAAGTTTTCAAGGATTATTAAAAGTACAATATTATAGAAGGCGTTGTAAAATGACCAGGATACGACAACAAAAGGAGTTGAAATGCCGCCATGGAAAGATGGCCGAAATTATTTGGAGCATAGAAAGCCAAAGTGAAATTGCAAGTTGAATTGCCACACGCTCACATTAGCGTAGAAGAATAAACCAGTGGCTAAAGTATTTCCAATTATGGGTAGCCTTTAATGGTTTAAGCTTTTCAATAGCGGTAACCAGATTGTGTATCTTATGCCTTTCTTAAATGTGTATTCCACAAAAACTATAATATTTATGGAATACAATCCATAAATATTATAGTTTTTCTTTAGAACAGCTTACAAAGGGTAGCTTTCTAACAGCGTAAAATTTCCAATCAACTCACCCCGGCACCAGCATTCACCTCATTCTCCGGCATCATAAAATGCAACTTTCCTGCCCATCCCATTATTGATTTTTAAATCGAAGGGAAACAGATTTTAATTA
>Ga0105048_10005721_pt1 | contig 20078 bp, 13 predicted proteins | sample MAT05_FD_78382 | JGI IMG/M metagenome (GOLD analysis project Ga0105048, IMG submission 78382) | Freshwater microbial communities from Lake Fryxell liftoff mats and glacier meltwater in Antarctica - MAT-05 | ecosystem: Environmental > Aquatic > Freshwater > Ice > Liftoff microbial mat | place...
CCGAACCATTCGACACCGCTCGATTCAACTGGCGCAGAATGCACAATCGTTACGATGCGGAATCTGAACGTGCGATACGTTCTGTTAATTTGGGGCGACGGTAACGAATTTGACTTGCGGAGGTATATGATTTTATAAGATGATAGTGTCTTGCGGGCACGTAATATTCTTGCCCGAGAGTAAGTGTCCCGTTTACGCCTGCCTGTGCAATGCTTTTTTTCGAATGGGATTAATCGAATGAATGCGCCGCTTGTGCGGATTATCCAGCATTCGACACGGAAGTGGAACGCCAGGGGCTTGTATCTCACACCATGGAGGCTTCAGTAATGCTTGGCCGTAAAAACGAAACTTCGCGGACACGTTCGTCTGCCAGAAATCGAACCAAACTATCGGCGCAGGTCGCGCTCGAATTTGTCGTTCTCGAAGATCGCGCGATTCCATCGGTGACGGGGATCGTGTACCAGGACTACAACGCCAACGGCACGTTCGATACGAATGGACAGGTTCCGAATGCCGGCCTCGGTACGAGCCCTACGGCAATTGATCGCGTGATTTCCGGAATTCTCGTAACGGCCTACGATGCGAATAATGCCGTTGTCACGCAGGCAACGAGTGACTCGACCGGTGCATATAGCCTCAATACATCGAACAGCGGCCCACTCCGTGTCGAGTTCACGAACTTACCCGCAGGAGTCTTCTTCGGCCCTCAGGGCACCTCGGCAAATACTGCCGTGCAATTCGTACCTGCCGGTAATGCAAGCAACGTGAACCTGTCGCTAGTTCGTCCGGAAGACTTCAGCCCGGACAATCCGCTACTCGTCACGAGCATGTACGTATTCGGCGGTATTACGCCAAACGACTTTAGCCCCGGTACGGGCGTCGTCGTAAGTTTCCCGAATGCATCCGGTTCGGAAGATGCCGATAAAAACCAGGCGAACCACCGCAACCCGACTACGCACGATTTATCGTTGCGCTACGACAACGTCGGCACAACATGGGGCCTGACTTACGACCGCGTGCAGAACAAGATCTACGCCGCATCGTACGCGAAACGGCACACCAGCTTCGGGCCGAACGGCCCCGGCGCCATTTATCAATCGGGTACCAGTGGCACTGGAGGCACCCTGTTCGCAGATCTTAACGCGATCTTTCCGAACAACCCTGCAGGCAACTTGCTGGATGTGTTCCGCGATCAGAACAACAATCCCGTTCCGTTCCGCCAGAACTACACCACTTTTTTGGATTACGCTCGCGATGGTCTCGTCCGTTTCGTAGATAGTACCGGCGTCACTCGCGACCTCGGATGGGACACCGTTGGTAAAATCGCCCTCGGCGGCCTCGATGTGAATGCCGACGCCAGCCGGATGTTCACTGTAGCACTCGGAGACCGCCGACTGTACTCGGTGCCGACATCGGGCGTGCTCAACAGCAGCACTGTGCAGCGTTTTGATCTGCCTCTCCCTGCTGGAGTGACGGGACGTACTGTCGCGAATCCGCTGGGCGACTTGCGACCGTTTGCGGTGCAATACCATCGTGGTCTCGTTTACATTGGTGCCTTAAACTCCGCAGAAACGAGCCAACGCCGACAAGATTTGAAGGCATATGTGTTTGCGTTCGATCCCGCGAAGGGCACGTTCGTCAACCTTGCTCGTCAATCGACGACGACCGAAGCGGTATTCGAAATCTCGCTCAACTACGAACGCGGCATCATCCACATGGGGGGGAATCAGAACGGTAACTTCCCGAACGGGATTGCACCGCCCGATCCTGCCGAATGGAATCCGTGGTCGCCGACGTTCCGAACTGTTGCGCAGCAACCAGAGGCGATCGGTCGCGCAAGTTACCCGCAACCGATGCTGACGGGGCTTTCATTCGACGTGAATGGCAACATCTCACTCGGTATTCGGGATCGTTCGAGCGATCAGTTCGGTCGACTGACGCCGGACGACCCGACGCAGCCGAACAACTTCTCGTTCTTTGGGATTCCCGCAGGCGATACGCTTCGCGCATTCATCAACACGAACGGCAACCTCGACGCGGCGCAAGCGAACCCCTCAACGACGCTAGCAGGTTGGACGCTCGAATCGAACGGTCGCAACCCGAATGGCACGATCGGTACTGGCCCGCAGAATACGGGCCAAGGGCCAGGCGGCGCAGAGTTTTATTTTAGCGACGAACTGCCGCGCGATCCGATGAAGCCACCGGTTGGCGTTCAGACCGAACACGACGAAGTCTCGCTCGGCGGAATCTTGCAGATTCCGGGCTTCAACCAACTGGCCACCACCGCGTTCGACCCCGTACGGATTCCAGGTGCGGTCAACACTGGAGGGGTACGCTGGTTCGATTCGACAACGGGCGGCATCCAAAGAAGTTACGAGTTGTACTTTACACCAATCCCGGACGCGAACACGACCTTCGCTAAAGCCAACGGCGTCGGTGATCTTATCGCTGTCACTGCGCCGCCTCCGATTGAAATTGGCAACTACATCTGGAACGACACCAACAAGAACGGCGTCCAGGACGCAGGGGAAGCTCCACTCGCAGGTGTGGAAGTCCAACTCTTCACGGATGCGAACGTGTCGCTCGGAACGGCTACGACCGACGCGAATGGGAATTACTATTTCTCATCGCTTGCGGGTGTCTCAACACCGAGCAAAATCGTCGGCTTGAACTTGCTGCAAAACACGCAGTACCAACTGCGTATTAATCTGGGCCAAACGAGCCTTGCGAAGAAGCAACTGACGACTGCCAACGCAAACTCCGGTGCCAACTCTGATACGCGCGATTCGGATGCGACCGTTGTCGGTTCAAGCGCCGTTGTCGATATCACAACAGGTTTCGGTGGCCAGTCGAACCACACGTTCGACGTCGGCTTCTTCAACAAGTCGCTTGTCTCGCTCGGCAACTTCGTTTGGGACGACGTCAACAACGATGGCATCAAGGGGCCGAACGAACTCGGTATCGGGAACGTCTTCGTCAACCTGTACGATGCGACCGGCACTACGAAACTCGCCACTACGATAACTTCCGCACAGGGAATCTACAACTTCAGCGAACTCGACCCCGGAACGTACGTCGTCGAAATCGCAGCACCGGCGGGTTACTCCACGAGTACTGGCAAGAACGGCTCTGCCACGGGGCCGTACGAGCCTGGAATTTCGACAAACACCGACAACCAAGATCACGGCACTCTCCAACCGAACGGCCTGATCCGTTCGGCACCGGTGACGCTTGCCGTGGCGGGTAACCCGGCAAATCCGAACACGACGGGCACGTTGCCGAATGATGCAAACACGACTATTGACTTCGGCCTGTTCCGCCCGATGCAAGTCGGCAACTTCGTGTGGGAAGACGTCAATAACAACGGCGTGTTCGATAGTGGCGAAAAGGGCATTGCAGGCGTGGGAGTACAGTTGCTCGACGATAAAGGCGTCGTCCTCAGTAGCACGATCACGAATGCGAGTGGCGGGTATTTGTTCGGTCGCCTTGGTTCGAAGAGTTATTCAATACGCATCTTCACCCCAACGGGTTACACCAGCAGCACCGGTCGCAACGGCTCTTCGACCGGTCCATTCGAGCCGGGTATCATGGGCAACCTCAACAATGCCGACCACGGTACCAACAACGGTATCGTCATCACCGCGGCCCCGTTCATCCTCGGTGTCCCAGGAACGAATCCCGATGGGGCGGGATTCGCGAACTTCCGCCAAGACTTCGGCCTGTTCCGACCGATGCAAGTCGGCAATTTCGTCTGGGAAGATACCAACAACAACGGCATTCTCGACAGCGGCGAAAAGGGTATTTCCGGCGTGTCGGTTCAGTTGCTCGACGCGAACGGCACTCCGCTCGCAGGAACGATTACGAACGGCGATGGCAACTACCTCTTTGGCGGCCTCGGTAGTGGAGCCTACTCCGTTCGCGTTTTCGCACCGAACGGCTTCCGCAGCAGCACCGGCAAGAACGGCTCGCTGACGGGTCCATTCGAACCCGGCGTCATCGGCAACGCTAACAACACCGATCACGGCACGACCACCGGCGGAAGCATCGGTGCCGCACCGTTTACACTTACCGCACCGGGTACGAATCCCGACGATGCCGGCTTGGCCAACCTCCGCCAAGACTTCGGCCTGTTCCGGCCGCTGAGCATCGGCAACTTCGTCTGGGACGATGCCAACAACAACGGCGTCTTCGATGGCGGCGAAAGCGGTATCGGCAACGTTCCCGTCGACTTGCTCGATGCAAACGGTACCGTCATCGGCAACACAATCACGAGTGCGGGCGGGAACTACAACTTCGGTGATCTCGCCGTAGGTACGTACTCGGTACGCATCACGACCCCAACGGGTTACCAAAGCAGTACGGGCAAAAATGGTTTCGCCACTGGCCCATTCGAGCCTGGCACAGAGGGCAACCTCGACAATGCCGATCACGGTACGACGGCAGGGGGTTTCATTGTCGCAGTTCCGTTCGGTCTGCTCGCACCGGGTGCGAACCCCGATGCCGATGGCCTCGCAAACTTGCGACAAGATTTCGGCCTGTTCCGACCGCTGAGCATCGGCAACCTCGTCTGGTTCGATGTCAACAATAACGGCAAGCTCGATGCGGGCGAAAAGGGTATCGCGAACATCGCCGTTCGTCTGCTCGCTTCGAACGGCGTCGTTTTAGCGAACACGACCACCGATACGACCGGCGATTATCGCTTCACGAACCTGGCCACCGGCACGTATAGCGTCGAGATCGATCGACCGACCGAGTTGACGAGTTCGACGGGCACGTCCGGTCAGAATACCGGTCCCTTCGAACCCGCTGTCGCGGGTAACGCAAACGACAGCGAAGACAAGGGCACCGGTTTCGGTGGCGTGATTCGCACCAGCCCGTTCACACTCGATAGCTTCGGGACGAACCCGGACCTCGCGGGTTCCGCCAACCTCCGGCAAGACTTTGGCCTGACGACGATCGTCGTGCCACCGCCACCACCGCCACCGGCCACGCTTCCCGCATCGGTGTCGGGCTACGTCTATCGCGATACCTTCGTGACAAACGGCGTCCGTCAACCCGCATCGGGGGAAAGCGGTATCGCGGGTACGCTCATCACGCTGACCGGTTTCGACGCCAACGGATTGCCGCTGACGCGAACCGCCATCACTGATATCAACGGCTTCTACAAATTCCCGAACTTGTCGGCCGGTTCGTACACGATTCGCGAAACGCAGCCGCAAGGCTTCATCGATGGAATCGACACGCCGGGTAGCCTCGGTGGATCGACACCTTCGAATGACGTGCTCATCGTCGGGCTGGTAGCGGGCCAAGATGGCGTCGAATACAACTTCGGCGAAGTGCTGATGTCGTCCGTCTTCGGCTTCGCGTACGAAGACATCAACCGCAATCGGCGGTTGGACGTTGGCGAGCCGGGTATTCCAAACGTGATTATCACGATCTCTGGTACCGCGTTCGAAGGCACGCCGATGGCGCGACCGCTGGTGGCCGCCGATTCGATAAACGGCCTCGTCACCTCAACTAATGCATCGGGGCGATACGAATTCCCCGTGTTGCCACCTGGTCGCTACACGATCACCGAAGCACAACCCGCCGATTTTCAAGACTTCTTCGAATCGGCTCAAGAACCGACCACTAAGCCGGTCAACCTCGGCAACGATATCATCAGCGAAGTCTCGGTCGCCGGTGGCGAAATGCGTGGCGCATTGAACTTCGGCGAAGTGCGGTCAGTCGGGCCGATCACCGATCCCACGAAGCAGAACTTCCTCGGTTCGTCACCGAACGGCGGCACGATCTCTGTGCCGCCGAGTACCACGCCACCGGTCAGCGTGTTACCGAATAATGTGCCGCTCGACCCGAAGTTCGCTGTGAACACGGGAAATCCTGGCAAAGCGTCGCTGTTGGCCGTAGGGGCCGGGGCCGGGCGGGGGCCCTCGGTGCGCGTCTTCGATTACGCCACCTCGACGGAGAAGTTCCGATTCTTCGCTTACGAAGAATCGTTCACCGGTGGCGTTCGCACTGCTGTGGCCGATGTCGATGGCGATGGCACGCCGGATATTATTACCGCAACCGGCGTCGGAGGTGGCCCGCGTATCCGCGTGTTTAGCGGGGTGAACGGCGCACCGATTCGCGATTACTTCGCGTTCGAACCCGAGTTCCGCGGCGGGGTCTTCGTTGCTGCCGGCGATGTAAACGGCGATGGCAAAGCCGATATCATCGTCGGTCCGGAAGTCGGCGGCGGGCCGCGCGTTACGACCTTCGATGGGTCGAACGGGGCCATCCTCAACAACTTCTTTGCGTTCGATCCGAATCAACGAGGAGGCGTTCGCGTCGCCGTAGCCGACTTCACCAACGACGGTGCCGCCGACATTGTGGTTGCGACTGGCAACTCAGTGGCCACGCGGGTTCGCACCTTCGATGGGCGTACTCTTAGCCAACTCTCGGAGATTGCACCATACGCGGCCAACTTCACGGGTGGCGTGTTCGTCGCAGCGGGCGATGTCAACGGCGACGGGGTGCCGGATATCGTCACGGCGGCAGACATTGGCGGCGGTCCACACGTGCAGGTATTTAGCGGAACGTCGGGCCAAGCGATTTCGAGTTTCTTTGCCTTCGACGCCGCCTTCACCGGTGGCGTGCGGGTCGGGTTGATCGACGCGGATGGCGATGGCAAACTCGATATCGTGACCGGGGCAGGTGTCGGTATGCCGTCGCAGATCAAGATCTGGCGTGGCTCGGACATCACCGTCATCGACGACTTCTACGCATTCGACACCACCTTCCAAGGCGGCATCTACGTGGCGTAAACGTCGATATAAAATCGTCGATTGATTCACAGGGTACCCTTTGGGTACCCTGTTTTTTGTAGGCGGTAGCTTCAGGCGTTCAATTGGCGTAAGCAAGTTTCAGTGAAACTCACCTCCGATTCAACCGTTCGCAGAATTGGCGAGCAATGATTTGCGGTTCAGCGGCTTCGGCGATGGCGGAACTGACCGCAATTCGCGCGGCACCAGCAGCGATGACTTCACCCACGTTTTCGAGAGCAATGCCACCCAAGGCGAAAGCGGGCAACGATGTTTCCGCCAAAGCGCGGCGAATGAAATCGAGACCGGCGAACTCGCTGAAAGCCTTGGTTTTTGATGCAAACGTTGGCCCTATGCCGATGTAATTCGCGCCGTCCAGAACCGCTTGATGCACTTGTGTCACGTTGTGCGTACTCATGCCGATGATCGCGTCGGGGCCGAGAATCCGCCTTGCGTCTTGCACGCTTAGATCGTCTTGCCCGAGATGCACGCCATCGGCATCGGATAGCCGTGCAATGTCGGGGCGGTCGTTTACGATGAACGTTACATTCGCTTTTCGCGTCCATTTGCGCACCTGTTTTGCACGTTCCAGCAGTTCGCGATCCGGCAGCGTTTTTTCGCGAAGTTGCACGATCGTTGCTCCACCTGCAGCCGCTTCCGCGATCGTCCAGTCGAGTCCGCTGACGCACTGCGAACCGGTGAGCAGCACGTACAGGTAATCGTTCGGCAGGCGTTCGCGAGACTTCGCACCGATGAGGATCGCCCGTTCGAGAACATAGGCTTCGTAGCGGATTCGCTCGATTTCGCGTGCGAACTCGGGGCCTTCGATTTTGCCGTATTCCTCCGCACTCCGCAACGATTCTTGCAGTCGCTTGCAGTTGACTTCCGCTACCTGATGCGGCGTTCGGCGGATGTATTCGGAGCGTGTGCCGATCGTCGTACCGACATCGCTGGCGGTATCGCGTGAGGTAATCAGCAAACCGTACGGCAGTCGCTGCGTGGCTTCGGCGAGTTGGTGGCGTAATGACTTGCATTTCTCGGTTAAAGTGGCGTCGTTCAACACGAATCGCGTGTAATCGTCGATCACCCGCAAGGATTCGCGTGCGCGATTGAGATTCGCATCGAGAACGCGGGCCGTATCGACGAGTTCGGTCGGTTGGGGCACCACGAACTCGCCGGGCGGTTGCTGGATCGATTCCGGCGCGACGATCATCTCGCTGCGGAGTTCGCGTTCAATTCGAGCCAAATCGACCCCGTAAGTGGCACACTGTTCGGCCAGCGTGCCATCGGAAACGAGTAACGCGAACATCACGATGTCCGTCGTGAGCGTCGGTTCGCCGCGTAACTGGAGCGAGTAGCCGCGGGCTTGCGTGTAGAGTTCCGATGGGGTCCGGGTCACTTCACACGTCAATTCACTTTCGAGAAAGTGGCACAGCTTTGGCACATCCACACGTAGCCGTTGGAGGAGTGCGTACGGCCGCCCCTCGTCTTCTTCGAGCAATCCGAGCAACCAGTCGCTCGAATCGGGCGAACGCACGGTTCCGGGGGACCGTCGCGATGCCCACGCCAAAGCACTTTGGTAAGCTCGTTCGACGCCGGGGCTGATGTCGTAAACCATGGTTTTCACTCTACCAGAATCGACGTAAGTCACAATTGTTAAGGCTCCAAAACCGGTTTTTCGCGTGTTTTTCCGGTTTTGGACTGCCAAAATGGCAATCATTAATCGCATACGACTGATTTGTTTGCGGGCGGTTTGCCGTATCATTTACAGATGTCGTGAGTTACGTCAAAAGACATCGTTTCGCAATTGGATGTAAGTGCCGACATTTTCGCGACGTTAAGCGACCAACACACGACGTCATGCGACCGACACACGACATCGACACGACATCGCACGACATTTTCGCGACACTTTGAGACACTTTCGAGACGCCTCGCGAGTTTGACTTACGTCACATCGTCTCCGATTTTTTGACTATTGGTATTCGTGTGGGTAACAAGTTTAACATCGCCATTTCGCGTTCTCCATTAGCTAAGATAAATCGCATTCGATGCTAGGCCCGCAATCGCAACAGGTGAAGGTCCACCCCCTCGCTAGCGCCAGTTGAGCTTGACCGGATGTGTGGGTGCGGTATTCCTGTGGCTTCGTTAGTCGTTCCCTGTGCGGAGGCGGTCATGCGCTCGCAAACGGTTTTGAGTATCGTCTTCGTGATGGTTTGCGGTCTGCCGATTTACGGCCAAAGCAGTCGCAGTTTGGCTACGGTCATGGCACCCGAAGTCGTGGTGCGGGCGTCGCCGAAGATCGATGGGGCCGACACGGGGATATTGTTCCGCGATACGACGATCATCGTCGATCACCTCGAAGGCGACGACTGGGTGGCGATCCAACCGCCGCAAGGCTCGCTGAGTTGGGTGAATCATTTGTTCGTTGAAGTCGATAAAAACAAGCCGTTCCCACAGAATGCGGTTGTTTCGCATAGCGGCACGATCAAACTCGCGGCCGGGAAGATCGGTGTCAACAAGCCGCTCGAAACGCGGAAAGCGACGATCCCCGATGGCAGTATCGTTCGCATTCTGGGGGCCGGGGTGAAGTCTGAAGACGATCAGAGTATCTGGTACCCGATTCAGCCGCCCGCCGACGATTTTCGCTATCTGCCACGGTCTGCGATTCAGCTCGCTGGCCCTGCGAAAGAAGGCTTCATCGTCAAATCGCCGACGCCAACCGAGGCTGTGGTTCCGTATGTCTCAGCAGCCTCAGCATCGCAGCCCGCGACACCACGAACGAGCGGCAAACCCGCCGGTTGGCCCAACCACCCGCTCTGGGTGCAGGCCGAACAAGCGTCGCAAAACAACGATTACGACAAGGCCGAACGGCTCTATTTTCAGCTGGCAAAAGAGATGAATGCCGCGGACGGCGACACCGAACTGGCGAACTTGTGTTACGTGCGAATCCACACGCTACGCGAACGTCGCCGTCAGCCGATCGGCAAGGAAACCGGGGCTGCATGGAACGCCGCAAAGGATCTGGTGGCCACGCCAAGAACCGATCTGCCACGGGAAAGCACGCCGCGCCGCGAGGAGCCTTCTGCACCGGCACCCGCCGCAAAGTCCGAATGGACCGGCACCGGCTTCTTGCGAATTGCCGCATTCAAAGTGAACGGCAAAGCCGTCTACGCACTCGACGACGATCGCGGCAAAACGAAGTTTTACGCCACATCCAGCCCGAACGTCGACCTCGAAAAGTACCTGCGAAAGACGGTCGATCTGTTCGGTACGGTGACGTATCCCGCCGACTTGCGAAACATCGGCTTGATCAGTGTCACCCGTGCCGACACGGTGAAATAGCTATTTCCCCGCCAGAACGCCTGGCGCAGCGGTCTGGGTGTGATCCTTGCCGTTGTAAACGCCGAAGTCGTTGAAAAACACGCGCTTGGCGATGCGGTACAACAAGTTCTTTTCCGGAACTTCGTTGCCGGGGTTGTACTGCGACGTTCGCACTTGCATCGCGGCTAACTCCGCGAGTGCGGTCTGGCGAGCGGTCACATCTTTCGCACCGTGCTTTTCTACGAGAGCTTTCAGCAAATCCGGTCGTTCCAAGACAATACACCCGCGCGTCGCTTCGGCGGCCACGGCGCGGAACTCGCGTAAATAGTCGCTTTTCAGGAACTTTTCCTTGAGTGTGCGGCCATCTTCGGCGGTCGTGTGGATCGACTCCTTCGAGAATTGCACGATCGGGCACGGCTCGATGTCGCCCCACGGGTTAATGTGGTGGCTAATGCCGGTGGCCGCCGGGCAGAGTGCCTGGCCTTCACCATCGTAGTAGGCGTCGATGATGACGATCGGCTTCTTTGCCCGCATTTCGACGACGAACTTGCGGGCTTGCATCGCTTGTTCCGGCGAGAGGCACAGGTCCGCGTTCGGGTTCGGTCCCATCGGCCGGTAGACGTGGAACCAGGTGTAAAGCACGCCCATTTCGATGAGGCGATCGACCCAAACTTCACGCAGCAGATCGTCGATGTTCGTCCGGCAAAGTGACGTACATACGCCGGTGAACACGCCATTGTTCAGGCAGTGTTGCAGGCCCTGCATCGTCTTCGACAGCACGCCCGTGCGGCCGCGGCGTTCGTCGGAGATAATTTCGGTGCCTTCGACACTGATGAGCGGCGTGACGTTGCCGAGTTCGCGGATTCGCTTGGCACGTTCATCGGTAATGAAGTGACCGTTGGTGAAGATCTGGAAGTAGCATTCGGGGAATTCGGCGAGCATGTCGAGCAATTGCGGGTGCATGAACGGCTCGCCGCCGACGATGCCGAAGAACGAATTGCCCATCTGCTTGGCTTCTCGGATGAGCTTCCGGAACGCGGGCGGGTCGATCGTTTTCTGCTTGTGCGCGACATCGACCCAGCAACCCTGGCAGCGCAGATTGCACGAGTTAATGATCGAGACATACAGGAACGGAGGGAACACCTCGCCGCGTTTGAGTCGCGACTTGTGACGAAGCACCGACATCCCGCCTTTTACGCCCATATTCCAGGCCAATTTCCACAACAGGCGTTTATCGGCTTCGAACAACATCCGCTTCGCCATCTTGAGCATCACGGCGGGGGTCTCCTGTCGCGTTTGGTATTTGAGCGTATTGTAGCGACCTGCGGTGAGCGGTCGGCAAACTCCGGTCGCAAATCGAGCATCGCAACCTACTGCCACTTACGCGGGCGTCTTTCGCGCGAATGTTTAGCAGGCCAATTTATCCGGTTGGATCTGGTAGTTTGTAGCGTTTGCGCGAGCATGATTTCCCGTTCTCCACACGATCTCATCACATCCGGTTAGTCGAGTTCCTCATCGCGGTCCGATTAAGCGTGTTAGCCGGAACGCAGGATGCGCCGGTCTGGTACGGCGAAAGCTACCCAGGCATTCTTCACCGTCAGGAATCGACGAGGTACACGATGATTACGACCTTGCTTCTCGGGTCGGCGCTCGCAACGGGTCAAGCACCGGCATTGCCGGTGATCCCGATATTGCCCGCCAAGGTGTCGGCTCAGGCCGCACCACTCCCGATGCCCCTGCCGAAGGTAATGCCTTCGGTCACGCCGATGGCGCTACCCGCCACACTGCCACCCGTTGTGGTCAGTCCCGCCCCGATCTACGTGCCCGCACCCGCGGCGACCGAAGCCCCAGCGGCCCCCGCCGAAGAACCACCCGCACCCGCAACCAAATACCTCGCCGAGAAACTGCTCGAAGGCACCGCCTTCGGTCAAATCCTTTCCGAGCGCGGTATCAAGGTCACGGGTTGGACGCAAATGAACTACACCGGTAGTTCGGCCTCACGGTCGAACGCACCGACGACGTTCAACGATCGTGCAAACTTCTTCCAGATGAACCAGAACTGGGTCGATATCGCGAAGAACGTCGATACCTCGAAGAACGAATTTCAAACCGGCTTCCGGGTCGGTACGATCGTTCCTGGCTACGACTACAAATACACGCTGCCGCGTGGCTTCCTCAACGGGCAATCCGGCCAATACGGCTTCGACATCCCGTACCTTTACGGCGAAGCGTTCTTGCCCGGTTTCGGCCCGAAAGGGACCACCCTTCGCGCCGGTCGCTGGGGCACGAATATCGGGTACGAAACGATCGACGCGGTTAGCACGCCGTTCGTCAGCCGCTCGTACAACTTCCAGTTCAACCCGTTCACGCACACGGGCGTCCAGGCGACGAGCCAGATCAGCGACGACGTGACGATTTATAACGGTGTTGTCACCGGTGCCGACGTAGCGATCGATCCCGCAGCCACCGCGAGTTATGTCGGCGGTATCAAGTGGGCACCCGCGAAAGGCAAAACAAGCGTGGCTTTCAATACGTTCATCACGGGACAGGGTTACAACGTCAACGAAGCGTTCCAGCACTTCAACTCTTACAACCTGATCCTCAACCACAGGTTTACAGACAAGTTCACGTACGTTCTCGATGCGACCGTATCGAACACGATCAGCACCGATCCAAGCCTTTTGGCCAACGGTCGGGCGGCCGAATGGTACGGCTTCGCGAACTACTTCATCTACGCGGTGAACGACAAGGTGACGAGCAACCTGCGAGTCGAATTGTTTGAGGACGCCCAAGGCGTGCGAACCGGTACCCGCGGTACCTACTTCGCGGCGACCTACGGCTTGAGCTGGACGCCAATGGACTGGATGATCGTGCGTCCGTTCGCTCGCTACGACCACAACAAGAACTCTCCCTTCGAAGGAGAACAAAACTTGTACACTGGCGGCATGGAGTTGATTCTCCGTTATTAAGTTGTGTCCGATTGCGACCGGGGCGAATTCGCCCCGGTCGTTTCGTTTCCACATCATCGACAGGATAATAGCGAAGGTCTACCATAGATTCGTTGGAGGCAAACGCCGAAGCATCACCGGGAGTGCGAGCGATGGCGAGCGAGAAGGTTGACGAACCGTGGTACCGCGATGGCTTGCAGTTTACGTGTACGCAATGCGGACACTGTTGCACGGGCGAGCCGGGCTACGTTTGGGTAAACGAAGAGGAAATTCGCGTACTCGCGAAGTTCCGCAAGGAACCCGAGCGCGAATTCGTGCCACTTTACACGAAGAAGGCGAACGGCAAAGTCACGCTGAAGGAGAAAGCGAACGGCGATTGCGTTTTCTTCGAAGCGGGCAAAGGCTGCACCGTGTACTCCGTTCGCCCGCGGCAATGTCGCACGTGGCCCTTCTGGGAAAGCAATTTGAAGAACCCCGACAAATGGGAACAGACCGAAGGCATCTGCCCCGGTTCCGGCCAAGGCGAGTTGATTACCGTGGAAGAGATCCTGAAGCGGATGAAGGTCATTAAGATGTAATCATGATGACGCCCGAACTGCGTAGCCGTGTGGAAGAAGTATATCGTCGGGTCGATGCCGCCGTGGCGGAGGCGGGTCCGCGTTGCGATTCGTCGGGCCGCTGTTGTCGCTTCCACGAATACGATCACACGCTGTTTATCAGCCAGTTCGAAGCGGAGATTCTGCTGCTAACAGCCCCGGCGTACGCGAAGCCGGTGAGTGGCGAGTTCTGCCCGTTTCAGGTACACAACGTCTGTACGGCACGGGCCGAACGCCCGCTCGGCTGCCGGATTTACTTCTGCGATCCCACCTACGAACCGCGCCAGTTCGACATCACCGAAGACGCGATTCGTTCGTTAAAAGTGCTCGCCAACGAGTATGAAACGGGCTGGCAGTACGCGCCTCTACACCATTTCCTGAACGCCGCCGAACGCGACACGACACCAACCGCAAGCGATGGCCGCATCGCGTTGCCGTTGGTGCCCGAGTGAGCATCACTTCACTTCAATCACTTCCATTTTTCGGATCATTAGCCGATTCCCTTCGCCAATGCTGAGGTTGTACGATCGCAAATCGAGCTTCGTCCCTGCCGCAGGTGCAGTGAAATCGAACGTGGTCGTTTTCCATTTTCCACCGGTACTCGCTAGCTCAACCCCGCCGAATTCGATGTAGTTTTCTTGTGGCTTCCGGATATCGATCTTGCCGATGGCATCGTTCTGTGTGAGATACTCGACCCGAACGCGATAGGTTTTGTCGGGTGTCAATTCACCCAGTTCGGTCGCCGTGATGTCCGCACTGACCATATCGTTCAGGTTCGTCGAACCGAGGCCGGTCTTCCCGTCGATTTCTTCGACGCTGAACTCCGCTACCGACTCCGCTTTCCAGCACGCAGCGTAACTACCTGCCGGGAGCATTGGAAAATTGTCGTCGTTGAACTTCCGATCGGCGAACGGGAACTTGCCTGGCTTCATCATGCTGAAGTCGATTGAGGTCACGACAGAGCCATTGAGGTTCGGCGTTGTCGCTGATTCAACCGATTCGGTAACCGTCAGATTCTTGACCCACGCCCACAGGAATTTCGGATCGCTGTTGTGAAATTCGAAGAAGCCTCTCTTCGAACCTTTCGTGTTGACATCGAATGTTTTCGTCACCCACTGGCCATCGGTCGAAGGCAGTTTGGAAACATCCCACGCATCACCAATTCGCGGCTTGAACCGGAGCAAAACATTCGCGTTTCCGGTCTCGGTGCGATACGTAAGGGTCAGGTGACACTTTCCGGAAGTCGTATCGAATTGCGGTGCGAAGAGCATCATCGAACCTTCGCCACTCGCCGTCCGGAAACCGATTGCGGTTTGATCGTCGATCTTCTCGACCGTCCATTCGCCCTCAGTTGAGTGCCGGTAGGTGCTACCGGACCACTGCGACGGCTGCATGCCCGTCTTGGTCGTAGACGACCAGATGCGATTCGTTGGATTCTTCATCTCCGGTACGAGCTTGCCGCGTTCGCGGTACAGCGAATATTTTGAGAAATCGGTTGCGAGCGCAATGCGTTCCGTGAGATTGGGAATGGCAACAACCGGTACGGTGAGAGGGGGATCATTCTTGCGCGTCGCTGGAGCTGCCGGTTTCGCCGAAGTCGCTAACGGATCGATCGCGACAACGGTCGTACCCCTGATAGTTGGCGGCGTCGAAGCGGGCAGGACGGCGTACAAAACGATGCCTGCCGCGATCATTACGAGCGCAGCCGCGCCGCCCCAAAGTGCCCACGGTTTCTTTTTGACTCCCCCGATTCGCGTACCGCTCAGGCGTCGGGTGCCCGAGGCGGCGATTTCATTCAAGGTGTTCTGGAGTTTGCCCGAGCTACCCAGATCGGTGCTACTCAGACCGACCATCACGCGGCCCGCACCGTGTTCCGGCAGCCAGTTCGCGAGCGCCGAGATCACTTGCGCAGGCGTCTGGTAGCGGCGTTCGGGCTTCTTTTGCAGCATCTTTCCGACGACCTCCGCCAGCCCGTTCGGTAGCGTGCGGTCGATCGTCATTAACGAAGGCGCGTCTTTCAGTTGGTGCTGAAGCAGCTTTTGCGTCGTGTTGCCGCTGAACGGCGACTTACCCGTGACCAATGTGAACAGCGTCGCCCCGAGGTTGTAAATATCGCTGCGGATATCGATGTTCGGAGCATTAATTGCCTGTTCCGGTGAAATGAAGTCTGCCGTACCGACGACGGCACCTTTATCGAGCACTTCCGTGAGCTTGTCGGTGTCGTCGGTAAAGGATCTTGCGAGGCCCATGTCGAGAATCTTAATCGTGCCGTCTTTGGAGAGCATCAAGTTCGAAGGTTTGATATCGCGGTGAATAAAGCCTTTCTCGAAGGCATGTTGCAACCCGGCTGCCGCCTGCGCGATGTATTCCACCGCACGTGATGGGGTGATCGGGCCGCCGCTCGTCAGGATCTGTTCCAGCGTCTGCCCTTCGACGTATTCCATCGCCAGATAGTGAAGATCCGCGTGCCTACCGACATCGTGCATCCGGACGATGTTCGGGTGATCGAGCGCCGCCGCCGCACGGGCCTCGCGTTGAAATCGCTCGATCGTCAGCTTCGCGCTGGCATCTTTTTTCGGCTGCGTGAGTACCTTCAATGCCACCAAACGACGGAGTGTTTCGTGTTCCGCCAGATACACCGCACCCATTCCACCTTGGCCGATTTGTTCCTTGACGACATACGGCCCGAGCTTGAAACCGCGATAGCGGCCCGTCAGCAGGAGTTTCGCCTGAAATCGCGTCAGCAAGCCACCTTTTACGAGTGTGGCCGCAGACTGAACGGCGTCTGTCGGCAGATCGGGGTATTCCCGCAAATGCGTGTCGAACAGTTCCTCGCGAACGATACCGCTCTTGCGGACGAGTTCGAGCAAGTCGTTAGTGGACGAAGGTGCGATCATGTCATTACAAAGTATGAGAGGGAGAGTGGACGCAGCCGGACGGATATATTCGTGAACTGCGAGTGTTATCCGAGGTAACACTAGTTCATAAAAGAATCGGCGCAGACAAGAAAACACTGACACGAAAGATATGAGGAATCTCAAAGTGCCGTAGCGAGAGAAATCTCGCGCCGGACAAGAACGACATTTCCGAGTTTAACGAACTGTGAGCCTAATGTCCCCAACGCTCGAACAATCGATGCTCGACGCCGAATTGATCGCAGACGCGGCCGACGACGAAATCGATCATGTCTTGCACCGTCTGCGGGCGCGTGTAATACGCAGGCATCGCCGGCATGACGACCGCACCCGCTTCGGCGACGGCAACGAGGTTCTTCAGCGAAATCAACCCGAGAGGCGTCTCCCGCGGCACGAGTACGAGTTTACGACGTTCCTTCAAATGCACATCGGCCGCACGGTGAATCAGGTTCTCCGACACGCCGTGCGCGATTGATGCCACCGTCCCCATACTGCACGGACAAACGACCATACCGCCTGTGAGAAACGAACCACTTGCGATGCCCGCCTGGAAGTTTCGGAAATGGTGATAGCGAATCTGCGACAGATCGAGTTCTGTCGCAACGGGGCCGAGGAACGAACGCGGATCGAACGCCGCGGGATCGAGCGCAATCGGCCGACCGATTTCGCGATCGAACACTTCCACTGCCGCCGGGCTGATCGTCAGGTGAACCGTACGGCCCGCCCGCAGAAATTGTTCCAGCAGCCGAACCGCGTACGGCGAACCGCTCGCCCCTGTTACCGCCAACACAAGATCGTGAATTGCCATACGTTCACTGCACTCAGGAGAGTTTGTCCACCCACTACTGTAGTCAACGATGATAGAATCATCTTCACTCACGGAGCACAACATGAGAATCGAAGGCACGGTCATCAACGGCGTTGTCGTACTCGACGGCAGCCCGCAACTCCTCGAGGGACAGCGTGTGATCGTCGACCTAGAAGGCGACGACTTCGGGCCACCACCTACTACGGAAACGTACGCGGAACATATTGCGAGTCTGAGGCAGTCGTTGGCAGACATTGATGCGGGGGTAAAGGGTATACCACTCGACGAGGCGATGGAAAAAATCGCGATCGAGTTCAATCTGCCGAACCATTTCAGGCGGAATTAACTTGGCTCGTTCAATCGATCTTCTACCGAAAGCGTTTGCAGACATTCGAAATAATGTTGGCGGGTTGTCGCGGCACGTTTCTGCGAAGGCTGCGGCCCGATGGCAAGATGCCATCTATTCCGCAATTATGTCATTGTCGCAAAACGCGGAACAGTGGCCGGAAGCGGATGAAGCCGCGGAGTTGGATCGGAACGTACGCTGCTGGCTGTTTGGTCGCGGTCGACACGTGTACCGCATCTTGTTTACGATCAATGGCCAAACGGTGAACGTACTTCGCATCCGTCATGCGGCACAAGATTCCCTTACCGATAATGACTTTTAACCTGGAGAACTCGCGATGATTCTGGAAGGCACGGTCATCAACGGCGTTGTCGTACTCGACGGCAGCCCACAACTCCCCGAAGGACAGCGTGTGATCGTCGACCTAGAAGGCGACGACTTCGGGCCACCACCTACTACGGAAACGTACGCGGAACACCTTCAATTACTGCGACAATCACTGGCAATGATGGACGCCGGCGAACGGGGTATGCCATTGGAAGAATTCGCCGCTGAACTCAAGGCGGAGTTTGGTCTAACCCAAGCGTCGGTAGCTGGCAAATGACACGTTCGATCATCGTGTTTCCGCAGGCTCGGTCCGATATTCGTTACAAAGCGGAGTGGATACGTATGAATGTATCCACCTCATCCGCAGATCGTTGGAGTTCTGCGATCGTGTCCAGAATTGCGACTCTGGCAAACAATGCCGAGCAATGGCCGGAAGCGGATGAAGCCGCCGAGCTGGATCGGAACGTACGCTGCCGGCTGTTTGGTCGCGGTCGACACGTGTACCGCATCTTGTTTACGATCGACGGCCAAACGGTGAACGTTCATCGTGTGCGGCACGCGGCCGAGGATTGGCTGGGCGACGACGATCTATGACCCACAGGCTCCACGATGTTCGCTCGCACCATTCTCGCTTTGATCCTGATTGCCTCTTCTGCTTTCGCGCAGCCGATTGGCCCGACGGCGGCGTGGCCGCTCGACGAACTCACCCACACGAATGGCGCGCAGTTTCGTGGCGCGATCCTCGACGATAGCCCCGTTGGCGTGCGGTTTCGCGTCGTGCAACGGCCTTTTGGGCGACCGACGGTGACCTTCACCACGTACTTCTCGCGAAAAGAAGTGGCTGGCTTGAAACGCATCACCGATGCGCAGAGAGTTACCCTGAAAGAGCGACTTGCCGAACTCGATGCGAATGGCACTGGCGAACGCAAACGGATGGACGACCTGACGCTACTACCGGCGGCGTGGCTAGGCAAAGACGGGGCCGCGAAACGCTACGATTCCGAACGCTTCATTTTAATTTCCTCGGCTCCCGACGAAGTGACGCGGCGTGCGGTCGTTCGCCTGGAACAGATCGGTACCGCTTACTCGCGGTTTTTGCCACCGCTTTCGAAAGTGGTTCGACCCACCACCGTATTCCTCGCCACGGATCGCACCGAGTTTCAGGCGTTACTCGGCCCCGGCGTCGGCACGATCTTGAACCCGGCGGTGTTCGAACCGGCTACCAATCGCATCATCTGCGGCAGCGACTTGCGGCAACTCGGTACCGACATGACGGCGGCACGATTGCATAACGTGCAACAACTGGCAACGGTCGAGAAGTACGAAACGGAGATCAAAACGCTTTACAAAGAAGGCCGGGAACGCGATCGTTTCCTGTTGGCCGTCGCCGATCAGCGTAAGAAGGTGCTTGCCACCGAGCGTGCAAACGATGCAGGGTTCGATGCCGCCACCGCGAAACTGTTCGCGATTTTGTACCACGAATCGTTCCACGCCTACGCGGCCAACTCCGTTTACCCGCCGCTAAGTATCGACGATGTGAAGGCCGGGAAAGGTACCGGCGAACTGCCGCGCTGGCTGAACGAAGGTCTCGCGCAGATCTTCGAAACCGCCGTGCTCGATGGTAGCGAACTCCGCGTCGGTCACGCCGACCGCGACCGCTTGAAGCCGATTCTCGAACGAAAAGCGAAAGGCGAACTCGTGCCCGTTGCCGACTTGCTGCGTGCGGGCAAAGATACCTTCGTGGCCGCACACGCCGACCAAAGAACGCTCGCGGATCGGGCGTATCTCACCGCATGGGGGCTAGCGTTTTACCTGACCTTCGAGCGACAACTCATCGGCACCCCCGCCTTCGCGAAGTACCTCACTTCGATCAACTCCGGCGGCGATCCGCTCGCAGCCTTCGAGGCTCTTGTCGGTCAAAATACGCAGACGTTCCAATCCGAATGGCATCAATATCTCGCGCGACTACACCCTAACGGAACTGCGCCAGCAGGGAAGTGACAACTGCCCATGA
>Ga0105048_10005731_pt1 | contig 20052 bp, 13 predicted proteins | sample MAT05_FD_78382 | JGI IMG/M metagenome (GOLD analysis project Ga0105048, IMG submission 78382) | Freshwater microbial communities from Lake Fryxell liftoff mats and glacier meltwater in Antarctica - MAT-05 | ecosystem: Environmental > Aquatic > Freshwater > Ice > Liftoff microbial mat | place...
ACGCCGTCAGCTTGGGTCGGGCCCGCATCGATGCGGGCCTTGAGCTTCAAGGCGGTCTCGCCGTTGATCTTGGCGACGCTCCCGCCACGCGGCTTGTCCTTGAGCGCCTCGATCCCGCCGTCGTGATAGGCATACCCCCACCGCTGCACGAACCCGCGGCTGCGGCCCAAAGAAGTCTGGATGTCCACGGTCTCACGCTTCTGGATGGCCAGCGGCGCGGCCATCAGGCGATCCTTCTGCTCGGCACGCCTCTCGCGTCGAGCCAGCCGCCGCAGACGCTGAAGATCTGCCGCCGTTCGTTCCTGGATGAGCATGCTCGGCCTCCTTGCCGAGTACATCATGCCACGAACTTCAGCCCCGCGCAACCCATTGTCAGACCTCATCCTTGAGGCGTGAAATTGGGAGGCATGGCCATGCCGTGGGCGGGGTTAGGGGTGGACGAGGACGACCACGGCGTGGGCCTCGATGGCGCGGCCTTCGCCGACGGCGTCGACCTTTTCGTGGGTTTTGCCTTTGACGTTGACGCGGTCGGGGGGGACTTGGAGGAGGCGGGCGAGGTTGTCGCGGATTTCCTCTTTGAGGGGGCCGATTTTGGGGCGTTCGAGGATGACGGTGGTGTCGAGGTTGCCGACGGTGTAGCCAGCGGCGTGGACGCGGCGGACGGCTTCGACGACGAAGTCGGCGGAGTCCTGTCCTTCGTGGCGGGGATCGGTGTCGGGGAAGAGCTGGCCGATGTCCTGCTGGGCGATGGCGCCGAGGAGTGCGTCGACCACGGCGTGGTAGAGGACGTCGCCATCGCTGTGGCCGACGGGCCCGACGGGTCCGGCGAGGCCCTCGCGCCAGGCACCTTTGGGGGGGTCGGGGAGTTTGACGCCGCCGACGATCATGACGCGACCTTTGCCGAGCGGGGGGTGTGGCTCGAGGCGGTGGAGGTCGTAGCCGTGGCCGATGCGGAAGGGGAGGGGGGGCATTGAGGGAGGGTAGCAAAAGGCCGGGGAGCGGACGTGGTGAAGTGGGGTCGTCGCGGGCGGTCGCGTGTCGATACACTGGGGGGGTCAACTGGGAGCGAACGACCTATGGATGGACGCCGATTGATCGCTGTGATGCTGGTAACTTTGGGCTTGGCGGGTCTGGCGGGATGCTGGAAGCCGGGCGGGCGCGGCATCTCGTCGGATGCTTATACGTACATCTCGACCTCTTTCGAGCCCAAGACGGTGTCGGTGATCGACACGCGGACGGGGCAGACGATCTGGTCTTATGACGTGCCGGTGGGTCGCCAGCTCAACTTTCAGTTTGCGAAGTCGGACAATCCGCAGAGCGCGGCGTATCCGGACAAGATCAAGTGGTCGGAAGTGGATGCGGGTCGGTTGTTCGGAACGTTGAGCAACGAGCAGGCCGTGCCGGGGCGAGATGGGCGGCGGATTGATCTGAAGATTCGCCCGGTGCCGGAGAACCCCGTCGAGCTGGAGAAGGGGTCTCCGACGGGCGGCTATGGCTGATGGGGCTGCCAATGGCCTGGTTTGGCTTGCTGGACTGACGCGGATTCGTTTTGAATCTACGGAGCCAGGAGAGGTGGAAAAGTCTGCACGCGGGGCGACCAGGAGGCCTGGGAGTGGCTCTGAGTGGGGTTGCGCGAACGCGAGGATCGGTTACGACGCCCCGTGTGCGATCGAGCCGTGGCTGAAGCCGGGGGCTCGGAGGGAGTCGGGCATGGAAGTGGGTGGGGCTCGGAGTGCTTGGGAGCCCCGGTGAGGGGGGCAGAAAAGTGTGAAGAGGGGATTTTGGTTGCCGCGCGGTGGGGCGGCTGTGGTAGACCTATGCAGATGGTGGCTACGGGATCGGTGCCGCGAGGCAGGAGGTGTCCCATGGACGGAGCGACTAAACGTGATGGCTGGCGAGGGTGTCGGGGGTGCCGAGGGTGTCGGGGGTGGCGGGGTGGTTTTACGTTGATTGAGTTGTTGGTGGTGATCGCGGTGATCGCGGTGTTGATCGGGTTGCTGTTGCCGGCGTTGGGGAATGTGCGGAACGCGGCGCGGCAGACGTCGTGTTTGTCGACGGCGCGGCAGATCGGGATGGCGATGATGATGTACGCCGGGCAGTACCGTGACTTTGTGCCGCGGGAGGGGACGGTAGACTATGGGCCGCAGCGTGTGACGCAGTTGCCGTGGGTGATGTTGTTGAGGCCGTTTTTGGATGAGCGGGTGAGCCCGGGGCAGGACGTTGACGATCTGTTCGAGGGGGCGGCGTACTACCGCTGCCCGAGCTATCCGCGGGGGAACTCGCACCGGGTGCATTATGTGGCCAACGGGTTCCGGTTTGTGCGTGCGGGGGAGGCGTTTGACGGGACGCAGCCGCTTGACATGACGGTGCGCGGGCCGATGCGGCTGCACGAGTTGAAGTTTCCGACGAAGACGCTGTATCTGACGGAGTTCGGCGACGATCCGGGTGACGCGCTGTTCAATCGCTGGGTGTCGCGGGAGCGGAGCGACGGGGAGCTCGGGCAGTTTTACGACCTTTGGCTGGTGGGGCAGCTGAGGCCGGGGAGCGACTATCGGCTGGGTCCGGATCGGCACAAGGGCGGGGCGAGCGCGACGTTTATGGATGGGCACGCGGAGCGGAAGACGAGCGAGGTGCTGGTCGATGCGAACACGTACGACGATGGTCGGTATATGGCTCGATGAGGCGAGGCTCGCCAAGGCGGGGCTCTGTGGTGCGCGTGGTTATGCTCCGGGATGCCAGTGATTGAAGTGGACGATCTCGGCGACCCGCGATTGACGGACTACGCGGACGTGCGCGAGCGGCAGTGGGCGGCGGAGTTTCAGGCCGCGGGGGATGATGCTCGCGGCGGTGGCGGAGTTGGTGGGGGCGACGCGGGCGCGCTGTTTGGGAAGTTCATGGCCGAGGGCGAGCTGGTGTTCGAGCGGCTGGTGCGGTCGCCGTTTCGGACGCTGTCTGTGCTGTGTACGCCGGCGCGGTTGAAGACGATCGGGCGGGCGCTAGAGCGGCTTGAGGCGGCGACGCCGGTGTATGTGATCGACGCGAAGCGGCTGGAGTCGCTGATCGGGTTTCCGCTGCACCGCGGGCTGATGGCGGTGGCGGCGCGGAACAGGCCGGTGGGGCTGGAGGAAGTGCTGTCGCGGCGGCCGCGGCTTGTGGTGGTGGGGGAGGACTTGGCGAACCACGACAATATCGGGGCGTTGTTTCGCGACGCGGCGGCGTTTGGGGCGGACGCGGTGGTGCTCAATCGCGGGTGCGCGGATCCGCTGTATCGCAAATCGGTGCGGGTGAGCATGGGGCATGCGTTGCGGGTGCCGTTTGCGTTGGTGGGGCCGTGGCCTGGGGTGTTGGGGGAGCTGCGGCGGAGCGGACTGCGGGTGGTGGCGATGACGCCGCACGCGCCGGCGGTGCCGATCCGCGAGTTGCCGGGGCGACACCGGGCGGGGGATCGGTACGCGCTTTTGATGGGCGCGGAAGGGCCGGGGCTGACGCCCGCCGCGCTGGCGGAGGCGGATGTGCCGGTGCGGATCCCGATGGCGGAGGGCGTGGACTCGCTGAATGTGGGCGTGGCGGCGGCGGTGGCGCTAGAGCATTTGTCGCACTTGCTGCGGGCAGAAGCGAATGGGTAGCGAACAAAGAGCGAACGATGGGGCCGTGAGGGGGGCCAAGTGCTCCGCTGGTGCGTCGGTTTTGAGGATTTTGTTCGGGCGCCGCGAGATTTGTCGCAGGATGTAGACTCTTGTTGGACCCGAGAGTCGATTTCAAGCGTCTATGTAGAGGGGCCGAAGGTCGCAGTGGCGGATCGGCCTGGTGTCTGGGCTCGTGTGTGGTGAGATGAACTGGGCTTGCTCTTAGGAGAACATCGATGAAGATGGGTATGTGGTCGGTTGCGTCGGTGCTGCTGGTGGCTGGCATGGCGCAGGCACAGATGGGCGTGTCGAATCCTGAGATCAAGCGCGAGGGGTCGGGCGAGCGCCGGCTGATGCTGAACAAGATGGAGTTGAAGGCGGCGGCGACGGACCTGTGGGCCGGACTGAGCAACTGGACGGGCGGGCCAGCGTTGACGTCGGAAGCGACCAAGGGCAAGGTCGTGGTCGTGCTGACGTGGGCCGCGTGGCACCCGGTGTCGCAGCAGGCGTTGAACCGGGCGCAGTCGCTGGTGGAGACGTTCGGCAAGGACGGCGTGATCGTGGTCGCGGCGCACGACGCGCGGCGCTTCGAGGACGGCGTGAAGCTTGGAAAGGAAAAGGCCGCGGGTGTGTTGATGGCGCAGGACGAGAAGGGTGTGTTCCGCAAGGCGCTGAGCTCGGAGCAGGATCCGAACTTTTATGTGATCGATCGCGCGGGGCAGATGCGGTTTGCGGACATCGAGACGGGCTCGGTGGAGGCGGCGGTGAAGCTGCTGGTGGCTGAGACGGCCGAGACGGCGGCGATGGCGCCCAAGAAGCTGGCCGACGTGCAGAGCGCGGCGGCGGCGGCGGCGGGCAAGACGCGGGCGGTGGCGGGGAACGCGACGGCGAGGGCCGTGAGGTTCGCGATGCCCGACGCGACGGCGTACGAGCGTGCGGCGTGGCCTGCGAAGAACGAAAAGGATCTGAACGCGACCAACAAGCAGGGCGAGAAGTTGCCCGGTGCCGACACTTTCGGTCAGCGCGAGCTGTGGATCACGGAGAAGCCGACGCTAGCGGGCAAGATCATGGTGCTGGACTTCTGGGCCGTGTGGTGCGGGCCGTGCAAGGCGGCGATGCCGATGCTCGACGACCTGCAGGCCAAGAACCGCGATGATCTGGCGATCATCGGGATTGCGGGGCAGGGCGAGGAGATGAAGGTGGTCGAGCGGTACCTGCAAGGGCACACGTCTTCGTACTACCACTGCTACGACGGCAAGCAGGTGATCTATAACGCCATGAGCATCTCGGCGATCCCGCATGTGGTGGTGGTGTCTACCGACGGCGTGATCCGCTGGCAAGGCAACCCGCACAGTGCGGCGTTCCGCAAGGCCGTGGAGCTGGCGATCGCGGTGGACCCGGGCGTGAACGCCCGTAAGCGTGCGGAGGCGAAGGCCGCGGGTGGGTGAGTTGGGATTGATGGATAGAAATTGAACAAAGGGCTGGGCAGATGGCCCGGCCCTTTTTCGTTGGTTCATCTCGCGGAGAAATCGGCGCGATGGCAGTGCGATGCGGAGATGTGTCGTCGGCTTCGTTACCCGTCCGGGGTTTGGAAGAGGGGACCGCTGATTGTCCAGGGATTGCGCTCGCGGACTCGTTTCATCCGTAGTTGCAGCCCGACGGCCCTTGGGGCCTGCGGAATGGGAGGGCGATGGCGGTGGCTCGATTGGGCTTTAGAACGCCTCGAAGTCTTTGCCGAGGAGGCTGGCGGCGATTTTGAGCTTCATGACTTCGTCGGTGCCTTCGTAGATTCGGCAGACGCGGACGTCCTGGAGGTGGCGGAAGGGGCGGTAGAGCTCGCTCCAGCCGCGGCCGCCGAAGATTTGGACGGCGCGGTCGCAGGCGTCCCAGGCGACGTTGGAGGCGTGGAACTTGGCCTGGGCGACGGCGGTGTCGGCGATCTTGAGGAGGGCTTTGTCGCCTGGGGCTTGGTCGCTGGCTTCTTTGGCGAGGGCGGCGCGTTCGATCATGGCGTCGGCGGTGGCGCGGTGCATCTCGATCATGGCGATGTGCTCTTGGACGAGCTGGTGCTTTCCGATGGGCTTGCCGTGCTGGTGGCGTTCGCGGGCGTAGCGGAGAACTTCGTCGAGGCAGTCTTCGATGCAGCCCAGGCAGCCGGAGGCGACGCTGAGGCGGCCGGAGATGAGTGTGTGCATGGCGATGCGGAAGCCTTCGCCCTCCTGGCCCAGCATGTTGCTGGCGGAGACGGGGTGGTTGTCCATCTGGAACATGCCGGTGTCGCTGGTGTACATGCCGGGCTTGGCGTGCATCTGCTCGGCCATGAAGGTGGGGGCGTGGGAGCCGTCGGCCTGTTTGCCGGTGTCGACGATGATGGCGCTCATGCGGCGTTCGGGGCCGGTCTTGCCTTCGGGGAAGCAGAAGACGATGACGGCGTCGGCGATGGAGCCGTTGGAGATGAGGTATTTGACGCCGTTGAGGATGAGTTTGTCACCTTCGCGGCGGTAGGTGGTGGTGCCTTCGAGGGGGTTGGAGCCGGCGTCGGGCTCGGTGAGTCCGAAGGCGAGGATGAGTTCGCCGCGGCAGGCTTTGGGGAGGTAGCGTTGTTTCTGCTCCTCGGTGCCGTATTTGAGGATGGGGAACTCGCCGATGGAGGTCTGGCCTGAGAAGAAGGTGCGTGGGCCGGTGCCTTCTTTGTTGATGCGGACGAGGGCGCGGGCGTAGGTGAGGGAGTCGGCGCCGCGGCCGCCGTACTTCTCGGGGATGGGCATGCCGCAGATGTTGTACTTGCGGGCGAGCTCGATAACCTTGGGGTTGTAGACGCGTTCGACGTAGGCGAGCTCTTCGATGGGGCGGAGCTCCTGGCAGTAGGCTTCGACGTCGGCGACGAGCTTGGCCTTGGCGGCGGGGCTCATGCCGGCGTGGCCGTTGGAGGAGATCGCGGAGGGGGAGACGGGCGCGGCGAAGGTGGTCATATGGATTACTCTACCTCATGAACCGGGAGGTTGGCCCTGATTCCCGCAGGGTGACTGATCGGAGTTTAGGAGGGGCACGGTGAAGGCCGCAGGGGCGACGCGGGTTGCCGGGGGGTGGGTCCGAGAGTGTTTGGCGGGGGGGGGAGGATGGGGTGTGGGGAGTGTTAGTGGTGGGTGTCGGTCCCTACGGTCTGGGTCCTGTGAACCGTGTGTGGTCGCTCAATCCGGCGATGCTTGGTCAGGCGATGATCGCCGACCGAGCGCGGTTGCGTGCGCGTTGGATCGGGCTGGAGCGGGGGGTGCGTGCGGGGCGCGAGCCGGACGCGCGGGCGATCGCCGGGATCCGCGAGGACTTTGAGCGATCGGCGGACTTTCGCGCGGCGCGTGAGGAGAACAGGCCGAGGCCGGTGTTCGAGGGTCGGGCGAATCTGCCGATCCTGGAGCATCGGGAGCGGATCGCCGAGGCGATCCGGGCGAACCAGGTGACGGTGATCTGTGGCGAGACGGGGTCGGGCAAGACGACGCAGCTCCCGCAGATTTGTTTGGACCTTGGGCTGGGGATCGCGGGGATGATCGGGCACACGCAGCCGCGTCGGATCGCGGCGCGGACGCTGGCGAGCCGGATCGCCGACGAGTTGCGGATCGCGGCGGATTCGAGGGCCGTGGGCTACAAGGTGCGGTTTGGGGACGAGACCAACGAGCGAACGTTCATCAAGGTGATGACCGACGGCATCCTGCTGGCGGAGACGCAGGGCGATCGGCTGCTGGAGGCGTATGACACGATCATCATCGACGAGGCGCACGAGCGGTCGCTGAACATTGATTTTCTGATGGGGTATCTGCGGCAACTGTTGCCCAAGCGGCCGGAGCTGAAGGTGATCATCACGAGCGCGACGATCGATCCGGAGCGGTTTAGCCGGCACTTTGGCGACGCGCCGATCATCAGCGTGTCGGGGCGGCTGTTCCCGGTGGAGGTGCGTTATCGGCCGATCGACGACGGGCGGGAGCGAGACGAGCAGCCGGAGCCGCGGGATCAGCAGCAGGCGATTTTGGACGCGATCGACGAGCTGATCATCGGCGACAGCCGGATGGGCCCGTCGGGTCGCGGCGATGTGCTGGTGTTTTTGGCGGGTGAGCGCGAGATCCGCGAGACGGCGGAGGCGTTGCGGAAGCACCACCCGCCGCAGACCGAGATTTTGCCGCTGTTTGCGCGGTTGAGCCCTCAGGAGCAGCAGCGGGTGTTCCAGCCGCACCCGGGGCGGCGGATTGTGTTGGCGACGAACGTGGCGGAGACGTCGCTGACGGTGCCGGGGATTCGTTATGTGGTGGACGCGGGTCGGGCGCGGATGAGCCGGTACAACCATCGTTCGAAGATCCAGCGGCTGCCGATCGAGGCGATCAGCCGGGCGAGCGCGAACCAGCGGTCGGGTCGGTGCGGGCGTGTGCAGGCGGGCGTGTGCGTTCGGCTGTACAGCGAGCAGGACTTTGCCGCGCGGCCGGAGTTCACCGAGCCGGAGATCCTGCGGACGAACCTGGCGAGCGTGATCCTGCAGATGATGGGGCTGCACCTGGGGAAGGTGGAGGATTTCCCGTTTGTGGAGCCGCCGGATAGCCGGATGATCAAGGACGGCTACGAGACGCTGCACGAGCTGGGGGCGATCACGGAGGAGAACGAGCTGACGGATATTGGGCGGGCGTTGGCCAAGCTGCCGGTGGACCCGCGTGTGGGGCGGATGCTTCTGGCGAGCGACAAAGAGGGGTGCGTGGCGGAGATGTTGATCCTGGCGGCGGCGATGTCGGTGCAGGACCCGCGGGAGCGGCCGCAGGCGGTGCAGGATCAGGCCGACCTGGCGCACAAGCAGTTTGCCGATCCCGAGAGCGACTTCCTGTGGTTCTTGAACGTGTGGCGGAGTTACAAGGAGCAGGAGCGGCACTTGTCGGGGAACAAGATGCGGTCGTGGTGCCGCGATCACTTCCTCAACTGGATGCGGATGCGCGAGTGGGAGGATGTCTACAGCCAGCTCAAGGAGATGGCGTCGGAGATCGGCTTGCAGGCGCCGCGGCGCGGTGATGCCGTGGCGAGCTACGAGCAGCTGCACAGGGCGCTGCTGACGGGGTTGCTGGCGAACGTGGGGACACGGGTGGAGTCGTTTGAGTATTCGGGCGCGCGGGGGAACAAGTTCAACATCTGGCCTGGTTCGAGCCTGTTCAAGAAGGGGCCCAAGTGGCTGGCGGCCGTGGAGCTGGTGGAGACGACGCGGCGATACGCGCGGACGGCGTGCAAGATCGAGCCCGAGTGGTGCGAGCAGCTCGGCGGGCATGTGATCAAGAAGTCGTACAGCGACCCGCACTGGCAGAAGGAGACGGGGAGTGTCTGCGCGTTCGAGCGGGTGACGCTCTTCGGGCTGGTGCTGGCCCCGCGGCGGCGCTGCCAATATGGCCCGGTGGACCCGGTGGACGCGCGGGTGATCTTTATCCAGCACGCGCTGGTGGAGGGTGAGTACGCGTGGCAGGGGCCATTCTGGGAACACAACAGCGGGGTGATCGAGGGCGTGCGCGACCTTGAAGCCAAGCTGCGCAAGGGCGACATCCTGGCGGAGAAGAAGGCGATCTACGAGTTTTATGATCGGCGTGTGCCCAAGGAGGCGCACTCGGTGTCGACGTTCGAGCACTGGCGGAAGGATGCGGAGGAGACGCAGCCAACGGTGCTGTTGATGTCGCCCAAGGACGTGATGACGCGCGACGCGACGGAGGTGACGGCGGAGGCGTTCCCGGATCAGGTCGAGGCGTTTGGGACGCGATTGAGCTTGGCTTACAAGCTCGACCCCGGCGCGGGCGACGACGGCGTGACGCTGGATGTGCCGATCGAGACGCTGAACCAGCTGGACCCGGATCGGTGCGAGTGGCTGGTGCCGGGGATGCTCCGCGAGAAGATCACCGGGCTCATGCGGCAACTGCCCAAGACGATGCGGGCGCAGCTGCAGATCCCCACGCTCGCCGAGACGCTGGCGGCGGCGCTGCCGTTTGGGCAGGGGCGGCTGGCGGAGGCGCTCTCGCAGGGGGTGCTGAAGTTGGTGGACGTGCCGATCCCCGTGGACGCGTGGCAGTTCAAGGGCTTGCAGGACCATCTGCGGTTCAACATCCGCGTGCTGGGCGAGCGCGGGGAGATCTTGGGCTCGGGCCGCGAGCCGGCGGAGTTGAAGCAGCGCTACGCGGCCCACGCCCGCAAGAAGCTCGAGCAACTGGCGCGGCGCTCGTTCGGGCGCGAGGGGCTCACGGCGTGGGACTTTGAGGATCTGCCCGAGCGGTTCGAGACGACGCGGAACGGGCAGAAGCTTCTTGGCTATCCGGCGCTGGTCGATCATGGCGAGACGGTGGCGCTGACCTTGCAGAACACGCAGGCGGAGGCGGAGCACGCGACGTATTTCGGTACGCGGCGGCTGTTTGCGCTGGCGGCGCAGAGCGAGATCGATCACCACCTGACGGCGCAGAAGAACCGTCAGCGGCTGGCGTTATTGCACGGGCCGATCGGGACGCCGGCGGAGCTGATGTCGGGGCTGCGGGCCTTGGTGGCGGAGCGGGTGTTCATGGTGGCGTCGGGGGGCGTGGTGATCCGCAAGCAAACGGAGTTTGAGACGCGGCTGCACGAGCGCTGGGGCAAGATCGGGCTGACGGCCCGCGACGTGGCGACGCTGGCGGAGCAGATCCTGGACCTGCGGCAGCGGGTGGCGTTGCGGCTGGAGCGGCCGGTGGGAGCGGATTGGAAGGACAACGCGGAGGACCTGCGGCAGCAGTTGGCGTTGCTGACGCCCAAGGGGTTTCTGGGTTCGGTGGCCGACGAGCGGCTGCGCGATTACCCACGCTATCTGGAAGGCATGAGCGTGCGGCTCAACAAACTTGGTAACGGCAATGAGCGCCGCGACACGCGCGAGTTGAACGCGATCCGGCCCTTGTGGCGGCGCTATTGGCACGCCGTCCAGAATGCGGGCGATGTGCAAGCGCACCGGGCCGACCCGCGGGCGTTGGCGCAGCACCGGTGGTTGCTCGAGGAACTGCGGGTGTCGCTCTTCGCCGAGCGGCTGGGGACGCGCGAGACGGTGTCGGCCAAGCGGCTCAACGACCATTGGGACAGCCTTGGCCTCGGTGCTCCATGAGCGTAATGGGGTCGAGGTTTGCAAGAGCGAAAGCGAAGGAGCAGCGATGTTCACGGTGCCCGGGCGGGATTCGACGGAGCGGGGCGTGCGGCTGGCGGGGGCGTTGGCGGAGGCGGGCGTGACGCGGGTGGTCTTGAGCGTTAGCGGACGGATTGACGAGGTGCTCACGTCCGGGAATACCGATCTGCCGGGGCGGTTGGCGGCCCTGCGAGGGGAGTCGGCGATGCTGCGGGCGTCGGGCGGGTTGGCGGGCTCGATCATGGTGGCGATCGAGCCGACGCATTGGAGGTGTTTGGGTAAGGGGCCGCTGGCCGATGAACTGGCGGCGCGGCTTGGGCGCGGGCCCGTGGGCTAAGCTCACGCCGGCGTCGCGCCAGTGTGCTGACTTTGGGGCGTTTTTTAGCGAGGGACCATGAGCCAGTCGAAACCTGCGGGCGAGCCGGACAGTTTTGCGCGTGGCGACGAGAAGATGACGGTGGTGCACGTCACGCACGAAGCCGTGGAGCACATGGGCGGGATCGGGACGGTGCTGGAGGGGATGATCGGGAGCCCGGTGTACCAGGCCGCGGTGGCACGGTCGATCATGGTGAGCCCGCTGTTCTATCCGGATCGGCGGCCCAGCAACCCGCTGCAGCGGTTGGGCGAGCACGGCGTGCGTTGCCTGTACTCAGGCCTGGACGATCACGACCCCGAGGGCTGGGGGGCGATCCTCAAGCCCATCGAGTGGTCCTTCGGCGTGCGGCTGGTTTATGGCACGCGGACGTTTGGCAGCGGCGAGCGGAGCGGCGCGGCCGAGGTGTTGCTGGTCGATGTGTCGAACCCCGACCGGACGCAGCTGGCGGGTGTGAAGTGGAAGCTCTGGGAGCACTTCGGGGTTGATAGCCGACGCTACGAGACGATCTGGGACTTTGAGGAATATTGCCGACTGGCGGGCCCGGCGTACCACGCGTTGTGCGCGCTCCGCGTGGGGGATGGCCAGCCGGCGGTGGTGTTGAGCCACGAGTACATGGGCATGTGCACGGCGTTGCGCTGCGCCATCGATCGGGCGCGATTCCGCACGGTTTTTCACGGGCACGAGTGCACCACGGCCCGGCGGATTGTGGAGAACTTGCCGGGGCACGACGTGGCGTTCTATCCGGCCATGCGCACGGCGATGGCCAAGGGGCAGTTCATTGACGAGGTGTTTGGCGATCAGAACGACTTCGCCCGGCACGCGCTAGTGAGCCGGACGCACCATCTGGACGCGGTGCTTGCGGTGGGGCCGGAGACGGCTGAAGAGCTGGAGTTCCTGTCGCCGGAGATGAAGCGGGCCAACATTCATGTGGCGTATAACGGGCTTCCGGCTCCGGTCGTGGACGCGGCTGGCAAGGCGGAGTCACGGGCCCGGGTGTTCGCGTGGCTCAAGCAGGTGGTCGGGTTTGAGCCCGACTACCTCGTCACGCACGTCACGCGGCCGGTGATTTCCAAGGGTCTGTGGCGCGACCACAAGCTGATGGCGAACCTGGAGCGGCACATGCTCAAGGCCGGGAAGACCGGCGTGTATCTGCTGCTGACGTGCGGGGCGGAGCCGCGATCGTTCGCACAGGCGTCGGGCATGTTTCGCGACTATCGCTGGCCGGCGGAGCACCGCGAGGGATATCCGGATCTTGCGGGGCCCGAGTTGGGGATCCACCGCGCCATGACGCACTTCAACCAGCACATGCACCCTGGGCACCAGGCTGAGGAGCCGGGCGTTCGGGCGGTTTTGGTGAATCAGTGGGGCTTCTCGCGGGCGGCGTTGGGCGATGCGGCCCCGGAGGGGTTGTCGATCGCGGATCTGCGGCGAGCGGCGGATGCGGAGCTGGGGATGTCGATCTATGAGCCGTTCGGTATCGCGCACCTGGAGGCGCTGCACGCGGGGGCGGTGTGCATCCCGAGCACGGTGTGCGGGTGCCTGGGGCTGGTGCGGCGGGCGATGGCGGAGCTGGGGCTGAAGGAGGGCGATTGCCCGAACGTGATCGCGGCCGACTTCATCCACGAGAAGCTCGGCGATCCGGTGCATCTGTCGGCCCACGAGCGGGACGCGCGCGAGGAGACCATCTGCGCCAACCTGGCGGCGGAGCTGTGGGAGCGGCTGCCCAAGAACGACGAGGAGCGGACGCGGTTACTGGTGACAGGCCAACGACTTGCGTCGCGGATGGGCTGGGACGTGGTGTGCGCGACGGACATTTTGCCGGTGCTCCGCGCGGCGGTCGATTCGGTGGGGCGAACGCCGGCCCGCGCGGTCGCTGCGGCCCTCGCAGCCTCGCAGTAGCGGGGGGTGTTAGAGGCGCTGACGCAAGCGATTGCGAGCGCGTCTTCATAAGATCTTGCTCAAAGCACAACACAACTCCGCTCGACCAATGGGTTCGCTCGAGTAAAGTCTGTGTAACTCACTGGTCGGGGGCGCATGTGCTGCTGGCGAGCACGATCGGGCGAATCTTGCCCGAGCGTGATCTCATCGCCTCGTGTCGGTGTAGAGCGTCGGCGGCCGTCACCGATCAGGCTGAGTTGAGGGAAAGGGAGAGTTTTTATGCGCTGTACTTCCGCCGCTTTGTTGGTGCTGCTTGCCGGCACCGCGTCCGCCACGGCCCAGATCCAGGGCCCGAGCACCCAGCAGTTGCCTTACATGGTCGCCAGCGACCTGTCCAGTGGCACCCGCTTCGTGTCGATTGCCTCCAACGGCAACAACCTGATCAACGCCACCACCGGGCTGGTGATCAACCCCAACGAGACCTTCACCAACCTCGACACCGGGGTCAACAACTACCGCCTCGTCGGCATTCCCGACGGCATGGGGGTCATCAACAACTTCGACGGCACGTTCAGCCTGTACGTCAATCACGAAACCCAGGCCGACTCGGGCACCGTCCGGGCCCACGGCAACCGCGGCTCGTTCGTCTCCGAGTGGCGCATCAAGGGCAACCCCAACGGCGCGCTCGATGTCAACAACCTGGGCTCGGCCTTCACCGTCCAGGGCGGCCGCGACTCGGCCCGCACGTACAACCTCTACAACACCGTGACGCAGACATTCCAGTCGTTTGACGCCAACAGCCCCATGCCCCGCTACATCGGGTCGGGCACGGCGGCCAGCACGGGCTGGAATCCGAGCAACGCCAACCTCAACGGCATCGGCCGCTACTGCTCGGGCGACTTGGCGGACGCGACGGCCTATAGCTGGACCGACCCCACCAACGGTCAGGTCTTCGGCACCAGCGAACGTCTCTACCTGGCGGGCGAAGAGATCGGCGCCCCCGGTCGCGTCTTCGGCCACGTCATCACGGGACAGAACAAGGGCCAGACTTGGGAACTGCCCCACCTGGGCGATTTCTCCTGGGAGAACGCCATCGCATCCCCCACTTCGCAGCGCAAGACTGTGGTCGTGGGCTTCGATGATTCCTCGCCCGGCAGCGTGTACGTCTACGTCGGGGACAAGCGCACCAGCGGCACCGAAGTCGAGCGCGCGGGCCTGATCGGCGGCACGACCTACGGGTTGGCCGTCACCGGTTCTGCCCAGGCCGCCACGAGCCCGGCGGCCGGCCCCAACCAGGATTTGGCCCTCCGCTCGGTAGAGACCGTCGCCAACGGCCTCGGCGCCAATAGCTACGTCGAAAGCGCCGCCTTCAGCCTCTACAACTTCGGCGATGTTTCGCGCGTCGCCGGTTCCTCCGGCAACACCACCACCGGCAGCGGCCTGCAGCAGATCGGCGACCGCAACGGCGTCACCAACTTCCTTCGCCCCGAGGACGGCCACTGGGATCCCTCGGATCCCTCCACTGTCTGGTTCCTCACGACCAGCTCCAACACCGCTGTCGGCGGCAACTCCCGCATCTACAAGATGAAGTTCAACGACCTCGCCAACCCCGAGCTCGGCGGCAACATCTCGATCGCTGGTGACTCGTTCGCTTCGTCCTACGCTGGCGGCCTGACGTCGGCCACCGGTACGACGACCATGGAGATGGCCGACAACATGACCGCCGTCAAGGGCATCGACGGCGTCACCCGCCTGCTGATCCAGGAAGACGTCGGCAACAACTCCCGCCTGGGTCGTCTGTGGCTTTACGACACCGCCATCGACGCGCTCCTCGAGGTTGGTATCTCCGAGTCCCGCCTCTTCAGCGGCACCGCGGCGACCAACCCCAACTTCCTGACCCAGGACGAGGAGACCTCAGGCATCATCGAGGCCGAGTTCCTTGGCAAGGGCTGGTTCCTGCTCAACATGCAGGCCCACTACGGCATCGGTGGCGAGCTGGTCGAGGGTGGCCAGCTGCTGGCCGTCTTCATACCGCAGGCGGTCCCCGCCCCGACGGCGGGCGCGCTCCTGGGCCTGGCTGGCCTGGCCGCGTTGCGTCGCCGCCGCTAAAGAATCTTGCGTCGGGCGTTCGCAAAGCCCGATTCATGGTGCATAATTCACCGGCCCCGCGTCCAACGGCGCGGGGCCGGCTTTTCAGGAGGTTTCAGCCATGGCGATGTGTTCAACGCTGATTTGTTCGGTCCGCAAGGTCACGGTGGGCATAGCGGTCGTGACGGCTTTGGCCGCTCCGGCGCTGGTCGTCTTGACCATCCCCTCGGTCTCCGACGCCAACCCGTCGTTCCTGCACGCGTTCGAGGAAACCTACGTGGCATCGACCCTGCCCCAGGACATGGACGATTTGATCTTTTCCAGCTGCTATGTCTGCCACAACCCTCAGCAGTTCTTCGGCGACCTCAACTGCTATCGCCGTGATCTCGCCGCCCGTCTGCGTGCCGGGCGGGACATCTACCAGGCCATGGCCGACATCGAGCAGGTCGATTCCGACGGCGACGGCGTGAACAACATCACCGAGATCCTCGCCCCCCGCGGCAACGGGCAGATCGGCTACAACCCGGGCTTCGTCGGCCCCACCGGCACCGACCCGTGCTTCCGTCTGCCCAATCAACCCATCACCAACCGATCCGAGACGCCCGTTATCGGCCCCACGTGCTTCGTCGACTACAACAACGATGGCTTCTTGAACCAAGAGGACCTCAGCGGCTACCTGACCGCGTTCCTGGATGAAGCCGTACCCGCTGGTCCCTCGGGCACGAGCAGCTCTCCCTGTCCGGGCGAGCCCGCGGCGTATGCGACGCTCGGTTACGCGGCCGACTTCAACCGCGATTGCTCGTTCAATCAGGAAGACCTCGCCGGGTTCATCACCGAGTACTTCCAACAGAGCGAGAGCCCTAGCGGCTGCGTCCCCGGGTGATCGATTCCTGACGGCTATTCCTGCATCAGCGCCATGTGCGCGGCAGCTGGGTCGCGGATGACGGCGAACGAGTGGCCGCCCGTGTTTCGTTTTTAGATGACCCCGCCGCCGAATGCGCGGACCTGATCGAGGGCCTTGGGCAGGTCGGCGACCGAGACATAGATGAGCCAGATGTGTGGGAGGTTGGCGTTGGTGCCGCGCGTGTGGCAGACGTTGGCGACGCCGTCGCCTTTGGGGTTGGACATGACCCAGTCGCTGTAGCCGCCCATGTCGATGGGGCTGGGCGTTGAGCCGACGACGCTCGCGTAGAAGTGGCGGCGCGGTCGGCGTCGGGGACCGTGATATCGAACCAAGCGGGCGTGCCGAGCGGCGGCGGAGGGGTAGTGGTGATGCCGCCAGCTTACCGCGGCGGCGCTAATTGATCAGCGGGAGTGGGGGAGGCGCGGTGGAGAAGTGGGATGGGCTGAACGGACGGAACCGTGAATCCGGCGAAGGTGCGAAGGCGAAGTCTGTGCCAATCGTGGGGTTCATTGGGAGCTTGATATGAACCTTGTTCTTCGCCGTTCTTCACCATCTCGCACCCGCCGCTGGCTTGTCCCGTCGGTGTTGTCGGCCCTGGTGGCCGGGGCGGCCCTGGCCATGTGGCCTGCGGTCAACGCGGCCGGGGCGCAGACCACGCAGATCCAGCTAGGCCCCGGGCAGTTTGGGCGGTGGTCACAGGGAGAGGAGCGCGGCCGACGTTGGCCCGGGCTGCGGCGCGACGAGCGTGAGCCGTGCGACCTGTCCATCTGTGCGTATCAGGCCGGCTCGATGCTGGTGATCATCGCGCGTGGCAGCAATCCGACGAGTGGGTACGCGACGTGCCTGGAACGCGCGGCTTTTGAAGGGCAGTTCCGTGTGACGCTGCGCAATCGAGTGCCCGACCCGCGCGGCTGCCCCTTGCAGGCCGTGACGCCCTTCGAAGTCGTCGGCAGCTTGCAGGTCCGCGGCTACGTCCGCAGTGTGGGCGTCGTGGTCGCGGGTCGGCTGCGGAATGTCCCGGTGGTGCAGGCCCCCGAGCTCACGCGCGGGTGATGGCGGCCGCGGCCTGCGCGAGCCACTCGGGGTCGGGCGGGGCGTAGGGCCGGAACTTCTCGACGAGGCCCTGCTCTTCGCTGGCGAAGAGGGCCCGGTTCTGTCCGATGAGGCCGGCGATCGGGGCGTCGATCAGCGCGGCCGAGTCGGCCTGGCTCATCTGGAAGAGCACGCGCAGGTCGAACTCGCGTTGCGTTTGCCGATCGAGCGTGCGTTGCAGGTTGGCCACGTTGTCGCACCACGCGACGACGTGCAGGCCTAGTGCGGGGCCTTCGCGGAGCAGGCGTGCCAAGAGCTTGTCGGGGGCCGGGGCACCATCGCCGCTGCCGGAGAAGTCGAACTCGTTTTCGGGCCGGCGGAGCACTCGGTATCGGTGCAGGCCGTGAATGACCAGGAAGCACGGGGCCGCGGTCGTCGTGGAGCCTGCCGACTCGGCTTGCATCCGGCGATCAAGCTCGGCCACCAGGGTCGCGACCGCGTCGGGAGCGTCGCGGTACGGCACGCTGCGCGCCAGGCCGGGCAGCATGGCGCTGAGCCGATCGAGCGTGCCGGCGGTGGGAGCGTCGGCGGGCGTGCCGTCGAGGATGGTGACGGGCGTGGGGCCAGCGGTGCGGTGGCCGCGCGGCTGCTGCGCTGCGAGGGCCAGGATCGAGCCGATGGTGAGGGCCAATGCCGAGTCTTCGCGTTGGCCGACGACGAGCAAGTTGGCCCCGCTCTGTCGGCGGAAGACCGCGGCCGTGGGGTCTTTGATCGCGATCGGTTCACCCAACCAGGCAGAAGGGGCTGCGGGTAGCACTCGCCGCTCGATCGCCGCGGCCAGCAGTTGGTTGGTGGCCAGGTTCGCCGGCGCATTGCCCTCGAAGACGATCATCGGCTCGGGCGGGGTGTTGCCGGTGCGTTGCGATTCGGCCACGACTCGCGCGAGGTACTCGTCGCGTTGTTCGTCGGGCAGCCAGGCGACCTGGAAGGGGCTGTTTCCAGCGACAGCGCCCGATTGGTCGTTGTAGATCGCTTCGCCGGGGCGTGTCAGCAGGCGGGCGGCGGAGTTGTCGTCGCTCATGATGAGGTATGAGTCGGCCTCGCTGCACTGCAGGGCGATGCGGACGGCCATCTGGCCGATCGTGCTGCGCGCCAGTGAGTACGCGCCGCCGAGCGTCTGGCTGCCGAGCACGATGTGCATCCCGAACGCGCGGCCCTGGCGAACCAGCCGATCGAGCAAGAGGCCCGCTTCTTGGGCCAGCTTGTCGTCTTCGACGAACAGTTCCTGGAACTCGTCAACGAGCAGCAGCGTGCGCGGCATCCGCTCGCCGGGCCGGGCGGTGCGGAAGCCGGCCAAATCTTGCACGCCGACCTCGCGGAACAACTCGCCACGACGCTTCAGCTCGCCGTCGAGGCGGCGCAGGACCGAGAGCCCGAACTCGCGCTCGCTCTCGACGGCGACCACGCGGGCGTGCGGTAAGCCGCTGGCGGCGTAGGTTTTGAACTCGACGCCCTTCTTAAAGTCGATCAGATAGAACTCGACTTGCGAGGGGCTGTACCACAGCGCCAGGTTGGTGATGATGGCGTGCAGGAGCGTCGACTTGCCCGAACCGGTGCGGCCGGCGATGAGCGCGTGCTGCGCGGTGCCGCGGCCCAGGGTGATCGATTGCAGTCGGGTGGCACCGGCGCGGCCCATGCTCACGGCCACGTCGCGGCCTGAGTCGCGCGTCCACATCTCGCCCTCCCCGGGCGCGATGGTGCCGAAGGGGACGCGGACCCGGCCCGCGTCTTTGCTGGCCGCGCCGACGCGGTGGACGAGCTGGTTGAACGCGGCGTCGGCGGGCGGGGCGTCGATGCTGAGCGGGAAGGCCGCCAGCTCGTCGTCGGCCCGCGCGAGCGCGCCCCGGCCGTCGGCGGCCAGGCGATAGACCAGCCGCACCGACGCGGCGATCTCGAGGTCCGCCGGGGCCAGCCCTTGCGGGAGTGGCTGCCGCGTGTCGCGGGCAATCAGTGTGTAGACCCCGCAGCGCGGGCCGCTGGAGAGGATGCTCGCTAGTCGTTTGGCGCAGTTTTCGTTGAAGCCCGCCGGGAAATCGGCGAGCACCAGGAAGCGGTACGGCTCGGCGATCTCGCCCGCGTCGCGGTTGTAGTCCTCGATCGATGCGAACTGGTTCCGCAGATACTTCTGGATCACATTCTCCATGTGCTCGGTCAGGTCGGTGAGCTTCTGCTCGATGTGCTTGGGCTCGGTCCAGATGCGGTCGGCCACCAGCAGCGGTTCGTAGTCGGCCAGGTGCATGAAGGCCGCGAAGCTCTGGCCCAGGCCCACGGGGTCGAGCAGCGTGAAGCGGGCCTTGGCGGGCGGGATGGTGGTGAGGAGCCGGAGCATCGCGTTCTGCAGCGCGGCGATGGCCGCGGGCCGACCCCCGGGCCCGGCGTGCTGCACCAAGAGCGACGCGTGATCCGGCAACTCCAGCACAACCGGCAGCGAGAGCGAGCTCGGCCCGTCGACGTGAAGCCGCGGGTCGTCGGGCAGCCCGCCGGGCAGGCTGGCCAGTTCCACGTTCGCGCGGCCCAGCGGGATGATCGGCGGGCCCTGCTCTGGTTCGCGCCAGCCCGCGGCGGGGTCATCGCTCCAGGGCCGTGCCACTGACAGAGCGGCGCGATCCTGCTCGGCGACATCCGCGTAGACCTTGGTGAGGCCGTTCTTCCATGCGGCGGCGAGAGCGTTCCACGACGCGTAACGCTGGGCCTGGGCCTGGGCCAGCGCTGCCGAGCGGGATTCGTCGGCGTGCCCGCTCGCCGCGGCGAGCCGGCCGTCGGCGTCGGCATGGGCCGCGTCGTGGTTTGACTTCATCTCCGCCAGCTGTTGATCGCGTGACGCCGAGATCTGCGTGATCAAGGACTGCGCCAGGGCGCGGGCCTCGGCCACGCGTTGCGTATGGATCGTCCGGAGCTCCGCCGTGGTGTCGTCGTGGGTCGTGCGGGCGTCGCGGGTCTCGCG
>Ga0105048_10005732_pt1 | contig 20052 bp, 13 predicted proteins | sample MAT05_FD_78382 | JGI IMG/M metagenome (GOLD analysis project Ga0105048, IMG submission 78382) | Freshwater microbial communities from Lake Fryxell liftoff mats and glacier meltwater in Antarctica - MAT-05 | ecosystem: Environmental > Aquatic > Freshwater > Ice > Liftoff microbial mat | place...
AAGAAGGTAGAGACCGAGGAGGACAAAACTCCTCCGAAGGACTTCATGGAGGTGCTCAGCGAGCTGCCGCTGATCGCGGCGCTCAGCGAGCTCCAGGCAGATTTGTTTGCGACGCCCGCTGACAAGAAGGTCGACCCCAAGACGAAGGACGACAAGAAAGAGCCCACCAAGGAAGAGCTCGCCAAGGCCGAGCCTCCCGAGCCGCCGAAGCCGGAAGAGCCGCCGACCCCGGTCGACAAGAAGAAGCCGGCAGAGCTGGTAATCCTCAAAGACAAGCGCATCAGCATTCGCCAGGTGACCGAAGAAGATCAGCCCGACAACAAAGAAGCGCCGCGCCTCGCCGACAAAGCGTCCCACGTGTTGGAAGAGACCCAGGCCAAAGATCGCTCGACTGATCAGGTGACGAAAGAGCCGTCACCCGGCGCCAATTCGCGCGGACCTCAGAATCAAGAAGGCAACGGCACCCAGCATCGTATCGCGCAGGCCGAAGAAAAGGAGGGCGACCCCAAGCGTGCGCCCGGCGAGAACGCTGCCAAGGCCAAAGAGACGTCGCACAACCAGCCGACTCCGCCGGCACCCGCCACCGCGGCTCAAGGCGGTGGCGCTGGCAAGCCCGGTGCCGCTTCTCCAGGTGGCCAACAAAACTCGCAACAGCAGCCGTCGCAGGCCATGGCGGGTGCCCCTGGTGGCCGAGGCCCGAACGCGCCAGAGCTGTCGACGAGCGACAACGGCTTCAGTGAAGAGATCCCGGAAGCAGCGCCCGGTGGCAACGGCGTGTCCGCGCTGCCAGGCGCGATGCGGCCTTCGATGCCCGGCGTGTTCGTTCCCTTTGCGCCCAAGTCTCTCGGCCTCGGGGTGAAGGGTGGCCCCGGTGGCCCGCTCAATCTGTCGTGGCAAGGCTTCGTGAAGGCCGTCGGCGAAGAAGAGCTCGAGAAGCAGCGCGCCGCCATCGGGGCATCGATTCGTTCGCAGCGCCCCGGCAGCAACATGGACACCACCAAGTTCGCGCGCTGGCTGCCGGACATCGAGAACTACGACCCCGCGGTCAAGCTCGGTAACCGCACTGCGCTGAACGCAGCCCATTCTCCGTTCGCCTCGTACTTGTCGTCGATTCACAACGCGATTCACCCCGTTTTCGCGGAAGAATTTTTGCCGTCGCTGAACCGGCTCGGAAAAACACACGAGCTCAACGAAGAGCTCGTCACGCACGTCGAGATCATCCTGAGCAAAGACGAGGGCAGGGTCGTGCGCATGGGCGTGACCAAGAACAGCGGCAACACGACCTTCGACGCGGCCGCGCTCGAGGCGATCGACCGCCGTCAACCGTTCGGCCCTGCGCCTGCCGGTATCGAGTCACCGGACGGCAACGTGTACCTGCATTGGGAGTTTCACCGCGACCCGGTCGACGCCTGCTCGACGCGCAACGCGACGCCAATCCAGGTGAAAGACCCCAAGCCGATCGTCTCCAACCTGCCCAAGAAGAAGCTGAAGCTCAAGCCGATAAAACCCGGTGCTGAAGGATCTGGTAAAGGGGAGGGGTCTGATAAAGAGGGGGCCGAGCCGAAAGCCCCTCCGGCGAAGCCCGGTCCGCTCCGTCCCACACGGTCGAAGCCCGGCGCCGCCAAGCAATAATTCAACCGAAGGTTGATGATCAAACATAATTCCTCCGTGCCGTCCGGAACAAAGAATGCGCGCAAGCGCCCGCTCTGGATTTGAGTTGGCACGGAGGAGTTCCTCATGCCGAAGTTCGATGGCTTCGGTTGAAATCGGTACGTGACCGTCAAGCAAGAGCGTTCGCTCGAGAATCGCAACGACGTCGAAGCGGCTGCTTCCAGGCCGGCTGTGCTCTCTGTCGTGCTGCGTGCGTTGCCGATCATCGCTGCGTTCGCATGCGTGACGATGCTGTTCGCGCGTGCGCTGGTACCCGCACTGCACGGCTGGGTTGTCGGCCTGAGCGTCGAGATCGACGTCGGCGATGTCCTCGCGGCTGCGATGAGCCAGCTATTGGCGCTGGTGCTCGTGGTCACCCTCGCTGGTTTGCTCCTGATGCTGCTGCGGGTCCGTACGCCCACAGTGTTGCGCATCGCAGGCGTGTTTCTGGGAGTGCTTTCGGCGTTCGCGCTGTTCACCACCATCGGCGTCGCGCGCCTGCCCTCGCTGGTCCATGTCGTGCTCGCGGCCACCGCCTGCTTGGCGGCAATGATCTTCGGCGCTGACGCCACTCGTACTGGCGGTCTCCTCGGCTTGGTCCCCGCAACTGTCGGCCTCGCCTCGGTGTTGCGGACTGTCGGCGCGTACAAAGCCGAGCGCGCGCTCGCCGAGCGACGCGATCTCACGACAATGAACGAGGTATTTCACAGCGGACAAATGCTCGCCACGGCGGCGCTCGGGTTTCTGGTCGTCGCGGTCTGCGTGACCCTCGTCGGGGCGTTCCAGATCGACCGCAAACGAACCGGCATCGGCTTCGCGGCTGCGCTGCTGCTGTCGGTCGTCACCGCTTGGAAGGTCACCACGCCGGTCGACGACCTCGAACCGGCGTGGGGCGTCCTCCTGCGCCGCTTCGGCCAGCAGCTCTTGACCCGCCCACCCGCGCTTGTCGACCCGCTGGTTCCCGCGCTGTTGGCCGTGCTGCTCCCAGCGGTCGCGCTGCTCGCCGTCAGCGTCTACGCGCGAAAGTCCTCGCCCGCAGTGGCAGGGGCGCTGGGGCTCAGCCTGCTCGCCGGCGCCTCCGCTGAAGTTCCGCTGCTGGCTCTGGGCTTGATTGTGGGCTCGATCGCGCTCTCGCTGGATAGGCGCGACCCGAACGGCGTCCTCGCCGCCATGACGCACTGATTCGATCGAGGTCTTGTTTGTTGATTCTCTTCGCTCGCTCCGCAGACCGTCCAATCCGGCCTGGCGGCATGGGGTGCGCTTGCCGGTTTCCAAAAACGCAAAGTGTACTTTACGTTTTGGTGAATCCGAAACGGGACACCGACACCGCGCAGCCTGACCGCAGTGCCTCCAGACAGGTTCAACCGCCGGTTGAACTCCCCACTTTTTAGCTGAAAACCGCTGGACGCGCAGCCGACACGACTCTACGAGCCCCATTGCCGTATGTCTCAAGCAGAGCTTTGCACCCCGGCGTCGGGCAACGTTCGCTCACGTGGCTTCGTAAGCGTTGCTCGCGACGCGGTCGCGCTGACCAAGCCCCGCATCACCTTCATGGTCGCTTTCACGACCTTTGGTGGCTACTGGCTGGCGTGTCGCTTCTTCGGCAGTGACCCCTTCGGTGCTGCGCTGTGGCCGCTGATGCTCGGCACGGCGATGGTGGTTGGTGGCGCCAACGCGCTCAACATGTATCTCGAGCGCGAAACCGACGCGCTGATGAAGCGAACGCAGAACCGACCGCTACCCACAGGGCGCCTCGAGCCGGTGGTTGCGCTGGCAGTCGGGCTCGGGCTCAGCGCGGTCAGCGTCCCGCTGCTCACCTTCGCCGTTTCGCCGATGACCGGCCTGCTCGCAGCGGTCGCGCTCGTCAGCTACGTCGCGATCTACACCCCGATGAAGCGCACTTCACCTTCGGCGCTGTTGGTTGGTGCCATCCCCGGCGCCATCCCTCCGCTGATGGGCTGGTCCGCTGCGCGCGGCAGCGTCGATGGCCCTGGGGTGGTGCTGTTCGCCATCATGTTCTTCTGGCAGGTGCCGCACTTTCTGGCGATCGCCACCTTCCGCAAAGAGGACTACGCCAAGGCGGGCATGAAGGTCATGCCCGTCGTCTACGGCGACCGCGTTACTCGCCATCACGTGGTGCGTTACACGGTGGCGCTCTTGCTCTCCAGCATCCTGTTGATTCCGTATGGGCTCGCAGGTCGCGCCTACGTCATCACCGCGTTGGTGCTCGGTCTGGTGTTCTTCGCCGTTGGCGCCTGGGGCCTGCGAAAGAGCGCCGGCAAGGTGTGGGCACGCACGTTGTTCATCACCAGCCTGGTGTACCTCACCGGCATGTTCATCGCGCTACCGCTGGGTGCTTCGAGCATGCCCGACAGCATCGACAACCGCGGGGCGCAGCCGACCGTGACTGTGACCGTCGCTACTCTGCCCTGAGCGTCGCATGCAGTCTCACAGGTCGTTCGCGGCGCTCGTCCCAGCCCTCGTCGTCGGCCTCACAGCATGTGATCGCGGGTCGACAAAAGACGACGCGAGCTCGTCGGTGATCGAGAACCTGGTGGTGCAGGCGCCGGCGATCGATTTTCCGCTGCCGGACTTCACCCTGACGGATCAGAACAAGAACCTGGTGAAGCGCGCCGACCTCGAAGGCAAGGTGTGGGTGGCGAGCTTCATTTTCACCAGCTGCCCGTCGATCTGTCCGCGCCTGACCAAGCGAAAGGCGACGATGCAAGAGGCGCTGCTCGGGAACGACGACGTGCGCTTCGTTTCGATCTCGGTCGACCCCGAGACAGACACCCCGGAAAAGCTGAGCGAATTTGCCACCAAACACGGGGCGACTTCAGCTCGCTGGCTCTTCCTCACCGGCGACCCCAAGGTCGTCGATGCGACCGTGCTCACTGGCTTCAAGATGGTGCTTCAGCGCAGCACCCCAGGCTCCGTCGACATCTCCCACGCCGAACGCTTTTGCGTCGTCGATCGCAAGGCGCATGTCCGCGGCCTGTTCGACACCAGCGACGAAGGCCTCACCGCGCTGAAAGCGCGCGTAGCCGAGCTGCGCGCGGAGAAGTAGCGCGCGGCCGCGTGTCAAGGCGCCACGATATTGAGCCGCTTGATCATTTTTTGAAGGCCGAAGCGGCTGAGACCGAGCAGCTTCGCAGCCTGCGTTTGGTTGCCCTGAGTGCGCGCGAGGGCTTCGCGTACGAGGCTGATTTCGAGCGCATCGATTCGCTTTTTGACGTCGAGGCCGACGTCGGTTGGGCGGTCGGGCGAGCCGCTACCGATCGACAAATGGTCGGCTTCGATCACTCCTTCGCCGAGCACCAGCGCCCGACGAATCTCGTTCTCGAGCTGACGAACGTTGCCCGGCCACGCGTAGGCTTCGAGGCGCTTCATGGCGCCGCGGGTGACGCGCACCCGGCGCGGCTCACCTTCGCGGTCGACCGCGTGTTTCTCCAAGAAGTGCGAGACCAGGAGCGAGATGTCGGCAGGGCGCTCGCGCAGGGGCGGAATCTGGATCGTCAGCACGCCGAGTCGATAGAACAGGTCTTCGCGGAACATGTGCTCCGCCACCATGCGTTCGAGATCGCGATTGGTGGCGGCGATCAGCCGGACGTCGACGGTGCGCGTGCGCTCGGTGCCCAGCGGGCGGACTACGCCGTCTTCCAAGACACGCAGCAGCTTGGTCTGCATGGGTAGCCGCATCTCGCCGATCTCGTCCAAGAACAGCGTGCCTTCATGGGCAGCGTCGAACAGACCCAAGCGGGTGCGGTCCGCGCCGGTGAAAGCGCCGCGCACATGACCGAACAGCGCAGACTCGAGCAACGTGTCCGGGATGGCGCTCACGTTCTCGGAGAGAAAGGGCTTGGCGCGGCGAGCGCTGGCATCATGGATCGCGCGTGCGAACAGCTCTTTGCCGGAGCCGGATTCGCCAGCGACCAACACTGGTACTGCGGAGCCTGCGACGCGCTGCGCGATGCGTACTGCTCGCTGCAAGATCTCGCTGTCTCCGATGATGGGCAGAAAGGCGCGGTCGGGCGCCGCGCTCTTGCGATCGCTGGTGGTCGCGATTGCAAGCTCGGCTTCGCGATCGTCGAGCGCGCGTTCGAGCTCGCGACCTTTCCGTTCGGCGCGTCGTGCGCTGCGGCGGAGCGATGCTTCGCCGATCGCGCGCGCGACCATCGTGGCAGCCAAGGTGGAGAGGGTGCGCACCCAGCTGAGCTCCCGAGTGCCGAACGCGCCACGCCGCACTCTGTCATCGAGGTAGACCACCCCGAGAGCGCGTCCGTCGGCGACCAGCGGCACAGCCAGCACACTGCGCAGACGAAGTGCGTGAACGCTGGCATGAAAATCCGAAAACTCCGTGGCCGCGTCGACAGCGACCACAGGCTGGAGCTCGCGCAGCGCGCGCTCGCAGATCGACGTCGAGAGCCGCAGCTGCTCGCCCACGAGATCGCGCTCGCCGAGGTTGCGGCCGACCTTCGGCATCAAGCGGCCATCCGGGCCACAGAGCAACAACAGCCCGCGTTCGACGCCGGTCCATGTCACGAGCGCATCGAGTACGCCTCGCAAAAGCTCCTTCAAGCGCGCGCCCGAGCCCAGGCTTCGCACCAGTTGTTCCAGGCGCTCGGACTGCTCGAGCGAACCGTGATCAGCCTCGACTGGCGCCAGCGTGCCGACCCACTGCACCGCGGCAACGCTCGCGGAAAGCGAGCCTGCTCGCGCGACGATCGTCTCGGCTTCGCGGCGCAGCGCAGACATGAGGCGCAGGCTGGCATCGCCCAGTCCGAGCTCGCGCGCCGCGCCCAGCGCCCGCGCCAGTGCTGGGCCTTTGGAGCCGATGGCTGCCGGCGCATCGCTGAGCGAAACGACAGCCGCCAAGAGCGGCTCGAGCGTGCTCTCTGCTTGGTCGCGAGCGCGATTGCCGAGCCGCTCTCCGAGCCACTCGAGCCGCGCCCCCGCTAGTTGGTCTTGGCCGAGGGCGAGCCGGTCCAGGCGCTCGATGGTTTCGTTCGAGAGCAAGCCGCAACGCAGCGACCTCGCGCCGCTGCGCAGCGTGTCGTCGCTGAACGGCGCGAGCGACGCGTGTGCGCGTTCGGCGTGCGTGCGGCCTGCGACGCTGTCCGCGGAGAGGTCGCACAGCACCATGCTTGCGTACCCGGCCGCCCTCGCGTCACCTGCCTCGTTCGCGCGTGCGAACGCGCGCTCGGCCAGCGTGGTTGCTTCGGGGACATGACCGGCGATCGCGAGTGACGATGCGTGATTCAACTGGGCGCGCGCTGCTTGCGTATGGCGATCGAGATGGTCCCAAATCAGACAGGCGCGTTCGCTCGCAGCGACCGCCTGCTGCAGGTAGCCGAGATCCGTCGCGGCCGCCCCCAAGCCAGTGAGATAGGTCGCCTCTTCCAGGAGCGCCGAGGCCAGAGTGGCGTGACTCGCGCCGGCCGCGAACGCCTCGCGCGCGGCTTGCGGATCGCTCGCGGCGAGCACGTAGCCTCGCACGCCGTAAAGGCGTGCCCGTTCTTCCGCGTCGAGCGGCAGCGCAGACCCCTCTGCGATCACCTCGAGCGCGCGCCTGGTGTCGCCCGTTCTCGCATGCGCGAGCGCGAGCACTTCGCTGGTGGCTGCCGAATCGGCGGGCCCGGCGAGCGTGATGGCTTCGGCGACGTTGCCAGCATCGAGTGCGATGCGCGCGAGACAGGCGCGCAGGGCAGGGGTGTCGGGCCCACCCAAGCTGGCGCCGCGTGTGGCGATCTTTTGCGCGCGAGCGACGTCCCCAATGCGACGAAAGATCTCAGCGGAGAGCGCCACGGACCGAACGTCGGCGGAGTCTTCGAGGCGATTGGCCAATGCCGCCGCGCGACCGAGCTCGCCGCGCAACCGCAGCGCCTTTGCAGCTGCGCGAACCAGTGTCTCCGGCAGCGCCTCGCCGAGCTCCACCTGCCGGATGGCGCTTTCCGGCGGTGGCGATCGCGCGAGATCCGTCGCGAGCGTGGCTGCCCGCGCGATCGGGTCGGCTTCGATGACGTCGCTCTCGGGTCCGAGCGCTTCGTCGCCTGCCAGCGCACTCTCCAACGCCGCGAGCGTGATCGCATGCGCGGGGCGCGAGGCGGTCAGCAGGGTGAGCGCGTCGCCGAGCGTCGCTTCGCCGAACGACGCGAGCCGCGCGATGGGCCACGAGAGGGCGGTGCTGCCCACGAGCTCACTCAGCCAGCGGGCGATCTGGGGTTCTCCGAGCAGTGTGGCGGGCACGCGGTTGACGCTTCGCCCGCTCAGTTCGCAGAGCAGGCGTCCCCAGGCTGCGAGCGGCTCGAGCCAACAGAGCGCGCCGCTCGGTGCCACCATGCCGTCGTCCAGCGCGTCCCGACGCAGGCGCGCATAGGTGTTGCGAACGCGCGCCTGTTCGTCGGTCGCCGACGCTCGAGCAACGAGCCCGGTGCAGCGCTCCGCGACCCAACGCGCGCTCGGCCGCGTTTCTGGGTTCGGCGCCAGCAACGCGGAGACGATTTGGTTGAACGGCGGCGGCAGCGCTGCTCTTCGCGCGAGCTCGAGAGGTCTGTCGCTGCTCCTGATCTCGTCTGACAGCGTTTCCGCGATCAAGAGACCGAGGGCGAGCATGTCGCGCGCGCGCGCGTCGCCAAGGTCCATGTCGCCGAGCGCGAGATAGCGCGGCGTTGCGCCCTCTACCTGACGGGAGCGGGTAGAAGTCGACAAGCCGAGATCGATCAGAAACGCGCAGGCTGCGTCGGCGACGATGTTCTCGAGCTTCACATCGCCGTGGGCGACACCACCGTCATGCAACGCAGCGAGCGCGCAACCGATCTGTGTGCAGAGCACAGCCGCGCGCTCCAAGCTTTCGGTCACTGCTTCACGAAGTGCTGCTCCTTCCCGCGCTTCCAGCACGAGGCCGGGTCGGCCTGCACTCGCCGATGACGGCGCTGCGCTGCTGTTCTCCATGCTGAACCAACCCAGGGTGAGCGGTCGCTGCAACATGGGCGATGCACCGAGGATGCGGCCCTTCACCTCGGCCACGAACGATGGCACTGCGCTCGCATCGCGTCCGAGCTTCAGGTGTACGGGCTGGCCGCTGGCAGTGCGAGCGCGCCAGACCTCCGCAGAAGCTCCTGCACCGAGCTTGCTTTCGAGCGTCAGCAGGCCAGGCGAGGAGGGCGCCGCGAGCGGCTGGGCTGCCAACTCAGTGGCCAGCAACATTCTTGAGATATAGCGCCCAGAACAGCGCGGGTGCAAACGGAGTTGCGCTACTCGTCGCCAGTCGGTGCGCCTGGGATTTCGCACTCGGCGCCAGCAGCGATCCAATTCGAGATCGCTTGCAGGGTTCCCTGAGTCACAGTGGAGCCGACCTCGATGATGTCTTCTTCTATGAATTCGAGCTGCTTTGCGTGCGCTGGCATCGGCGAGCCGACGATCCACGACTGCAGCCGCTCGAGCTCGCCATCCGCCATCGTGTCGCCGTAGTAGCGAGCGCGCGCCAGCACCTTGTAGAGCAGGTAGCTGTTGCCAGGATTGTTGAGCTGGATCACCGGAATGCCCGCCCCAAACCGACCCGGCTTGGTTGCCGCTTCGTCGCCTTGGTTCGCCAACGACGCCTGCCGCGCGACCCGATTGATCGCCGCTCGAGAAGCCAAACCGGGTGCGCTCAGGTCGAGGCCGCCCGGTCCCTGGCTTCCGTGGCAGCCCGTGCAATTCTTGAAGTACGTGTTGGCAGCATCCACACACGTGACGATCGCTGGGTAGCGATCAGCGGGCGACTCGAGCGTGTCGGTTCCCAGGGGATCAGTGGCGAGCGTGGAGAACGTGACTGCGACCGGCGCCTCCAGCGGCGTCGCATCGAAGCTGCGAAAACCGAAATCGATGCCATCACGCGCCGCGAAGACGGTCAGCTTGTAGCTCGTCTCCGCACTCAACGCCTTGTCGAGATACAGGGTCAACGTGCGCGAGACGGGGTCGTAGAAGGGCGTCGTCGAGATGCCCTCGAGGCAGTCTTCTGCGCTGGCCACCTCTGCGAGGTCGGACTGAAAACAGAACGACTGGCGGATGGCTGTTCGCGGGTCGAGATAACGATCGAACGTGATCGTGATCGAAGTGGTGGTGACTGCCTGAACAGACCCTTCAGCGTCGAGCGCTGCACGCAGGAGCATACCCTCGGCTTCGTCGAAGCCTGTCGTCACGTCGACGCGCACGACGTTCGGTGGGGGACCGTCGGGGACATATGCGGGCCCGCCGGTGTCGCAGCCAACCAGCGCTACGCCGAGCGCGAACGAACACGCCGCCAGCAGCCCGAGCGATCGCGCTCTGCTGCTGGCGCGGAACGGTGTCAGCTCTCGGTGTAGAGCATCAGCTGCTCTTTCACGATCTTGTCGCTGATGCCGCTCGACAGGTGCTCTTTCAAGCAATCCGCCAAGGTGATCAGCATCTCGTCCACGCCCTTGTCCTCGATCAACTTCGCGAGGAGTTGCCGCGCTTCTTTGCCATCGTCTTCGCGGAGAAAACCCCGCACCTGCTCCAATGAGATTTCGCCCTGGAAATCCAGGTACATGTTCTCGAGGAGGTATCGCACGAGCTCCTTCACCGTTGCTCTCCTTCACGCCTTTTGAGTCAAAAGGGCGGATATGGCTATACAAGTCAGGCGCCAGCGGAGGCAAGCAATGCGCGTGTCGGGGCCTCATTATTTGCAGCCCTGCAGCGCTTGTTCCTGGCTCGTGTGGCAGACCAGGCACGGCCTCGGGTTCTTGGACCACGCCGATTTGCACTTCGACGTGAAGTTCGAGGGGTGCGGGTTCACTCCGCCGCCGCCTCCCAGCCCCTTCGTCGAGTGGCAGCTGGCGCAGTCGCGCTCGGAGTGACAGGAAACGCAGGCGTTGAGGTTGCGCTGCGCTTCCCAGGCGTGGTGGTTGGCTCCGCGGGGAGCGTTGACCCACTCCGCCGGAGGCGGGTGGAATTTGGCGCCGCTCGGCCGGTTCAATACAGGCCCGTCTCTGGCGACGCCGACACGTCGATGACAATCGCCGCAGAACGAGGTCTGTTGGTGGCAGCTGGTGCAACGCGGGTTGTCGAGCCGAGCGGCTGCCGTGTGCATATTCAGCCAGTCGTTAGGGTGAACCTGACGGTTTCGTACCTTGCCGTCGTGACAGTCTGCGCAGTCCTCTTCCTTGTGGCAGTTCGCGCAGAACTGGCTGTCGTTGGCGGCGACTGTCTTGTGGCGTTGCACCCAGCCTGCGCCGTGCCCTGACATGTGAAGCCAATCCGGGGGCAGCAGCTGGCCCGTGGCGAAGCTCTGCAGCAGCTTCCCGTTGGGTTCGGTGAGGTGACACGTGGTGCACGCACCCTTCGCGTCACCTCGCGACGCAGCAGGCATCGCGTGACAGCTGAGGCAACCCGCCATGCGGGGCAGCTGATCTCGGGTGGCGAGCTCGAGCTCTTCGATCTTACCGTGGCACTGCGCACAGTTGATGTTTCGGTCGAGGTGTTTCTTGTGGTTGAAGCGCAGATTGGGGGCAGGGATGACGAGCGGTGCGACGCGCCCACCTACGCCAGCGTTTTCACCCAGATGGCAGAAGCTGCACTGGCCGTTTTCGTCTTTGCCGGCCGTGACTTTGGCCCGATCGGCGTGGTCGACATCGTGGCAGGCGTCGCAGGTCGCTTCCGGCTTGGGCAGCAGCGTGTCCGAGGCGGCCTCGCTCCCAAAGGCAGCCCCATGGCAAGATTTGCAAGAGAGTTTCAACTCTTGCACGTGTTTTTTATGGTTGAACCTGAGCGTCAGCGCTTGCGGTGGAAAGATCATCTCGCTCGGCACCGGGCTCTCGCGGGAGCCGGGGGGCATCCACTCGAGCGGGACGTCGGCGTCGTTGGCCATCGGCGAAAGGCCAGATTTGTAGGTGGCCGCGACAGGCGCGGTGGCTGCCGCCTGGTCAGCTGTTGCAGGGCCGGCGAACAGAGCTGCGATGCACGCGCTGAACATGGCCACGGCGAGCACTGCAGCCATCGCGTGCGAACCGCGCTTCGATCGACTCTCGAGCATCAGCGAATACTCCAAAGCACGTCGAGGCGTGCGAGGACCCGAAAGCGTTGGCCCACCCGTTCGTTGATGTCGTGCTCCCATTCGACGCCGACCTTGGTCAGGTCAATCGGCTTGACCGCGGCGCCGAGCACATAACCAAACGTGAGCACGTTCGCGTCTTCTTCGTCCTTCGCGAGGGGGTTACCGAAGTCGAACAGCGAGACGCGGCCGCCGACCGAGTAGCGACCCGAGTCGAACGACTTTTCACCGGAGACGTCGGCGCCCGCGCGATGACCGCGCTCGCCAAGCTGCATCATGCCGCGCGCCTCGAGCTTGCCGAGTGGATGACGAAAACGCGCCGCCAGCTCGGCGAGGCCATCGAATGTGTAGATCATCGGCCGGTTTTCTTCGGCTTTTCTTGCCTCTTTGATCGCGGGCAGCAGATTGCCGTCGTCGTCAACCGGTTGGTAGTCACCCGACGGATCGATCTGAAACCCCTGCGCTTGGCAGTCCTCCGGGAAGCCTGCCGCCAGACACTCTGCTGCCCCGAATTTTTCCGGGTCACCTTCAGTCGACCACAGGCGAACGCCGCCGCGAGCGGACATATCGATCTGTTTGGTGAAGCGCGCCTCGACTCTGCCTGTCGCAGTGGTTGTCGGGTTGTGCGTGAACCAGTTGAAGATCGAGTCGGCGTCGAAGGTCGGGTGGTAGTGGTCGGCGTCGACGCCCACGGTCACGCGATCACCGAGGTACGCCTCGATGCCACCGAACGCGGTCGGAAAGAGCAGGTTATACAAGTCGTAGCTGAGCCCGCCCTTCAGCCCCCCGATATCGGATTTATTGATGGTCGCGGCGAAGCCGAGCTTCTCACTCGAGAGCCGCAAGCCATCGACTGTGGGAAAGCCTCCTGCCGGGTCGGCGAACTGGCGCGTGAAGGCCTCGCCTGTGTTGTAAACCCGTCGATACGTCGCGCGCGCGTGTAACCAATTCAGCCCCGAGCTCTCGAGCGCCACGCCGAAGGCTGGAGCGACGTTCGCAAACTGATACGAGGGGTAGTCACTGGAGCGAGGCTCATCGTCGCCGTCGAAGCTGGTGTGGCTGCCGCGCCAAACCCCTTGCTGCTCGTAGCGCCCGGTCGACAGCGGAAGGCCACCCCGCTGCTCCAAGCCGCCGAACAGCTCGACGTCGAAGAAGGCGGGTGTCTGAAGGCGGACGAGCCCGCCGTCGAAGGACCACCAACCCAGGACGTCGCTGACCAGCTGGCGCCCCGCTCGAAACGAAAACCAGCCATCCGCGATGTTCTTTCCTTCGATGTACGCCATCATCAGGTCGAAGCGAGCCGTGCTCAGTCCTGGCACGAAGCGCCCGCCACCGGCGGTCGAGTAGGTGTCTTCTGCGCTCCTGAGATCGCTCGACAGGTGCTGTCCCAAGCCGAAGTCGGTGTCGAGCCGCATCAGCACGCGCAGGTTGTAGTCCGGCTTGCCCGGCTCGCGCTCACCTTGCAGGTGGTACGCGCTGAAGCCCAGCGTCTGCAGAAAGCGTCGGCGTTCGAGCTCGTACCCCCAGGGGCTACCGACCTCGTAGAACTGGCCGACGCTCGAGCCGCTGACCTCGAAATCGGCAGCGTGAAGCGGCCCGCTGTGCGCGAGCGCGCTCAGTGCGAGCGCACCCGCGACTCCCGCTCCCCGCGCTTGTCTCCGCACCGGCGTATGGTCGGCGATGCGCGGGCCGAAAGTCAATTTGCGCGAGCGGCGACGGAGAGATTAGCGGCGACTGAAGGTGCCGTCGTCGCGCAGGCGAAAGTCATCGACGTCTGCCATCGCCTTCTTCGTCTGTGACAAGAGCTCCGTCGGGACAGACCATTCCTTCAGAATGAAGCCCTCGCAGATCTTGTTCTTGATACGCACGGACTCTTCGGTCTCGAGCAGCCGCGCGAGCGGGCCGGTGCTTTGCCGTTGGGCTTGGGCGAAGGTGCTCTGAACGGCGTGAAAGCGAACTGTCTCGTTGACGTCGTCGAGGAAGCGCTCGACTGCGGTGCGCACGTCGTCGCCGGCCACCTCTTCTAGCGCAGCGACCACTTGAAGCTTGGGCTCGACGTTGCGCGAGTACTCGGTGTCGAAGCTCTCTGCGAGGCCGAGCAGCTCGGCTTTGTATGCCTCGTCCCCCAAGATCGCGCGCAACATGCGGAGGGGCCACGTGAGGACCTCGGCACGCTTGCAGAATGCCAAAACCGCGGGGACGACCGACTCGCCGACGCGGACTACGCCTTCGTAAGCTGCCTCTTTCTCCTCTTGATCGGTGATCGAGGGATCAATCGTGAACGTGAAGCGCTTCAGCAACGCCTCTGCCGCCTCTGCCGTTTCCAGCTCGGAGAGCTGTCGAATCGCCTCGGCTCGATCGTACGCCTGCGCCCGCTTGTCGCCGACCAGCTTGGCCGGCCCCGCGACCTTCTTGGAAAGAGGCACAGCCCCCTTCGCCGGGGGAGGCGTGGAGCCCTTCTTCAGGAAGTCGAAGATACCCATGATTGTAGGGCGGCAGCATGGTGGCTCAGGCGGCTCGAAGCAACCCCCTGACGCAAAGCAAAACGCCCGACGATTGCTCGCCGGGCGCCTGCCATCCGGAATTGAAACGCGTCAGTCCGAGACTGCTAGATCCGGGAACCGGAAAATGAAGTTCACCGTCAGCATGCTGTTGAATTTGAACTCGCGGTCCTGGCTGTTGACTGCATTGTCGGGGAAGTCACCGTCTGGCGGCCCACCGAAATTGTCGAAGCCCGAGGTGTTCCACTCGAAGGGCATGCCACGCCACTCGGCGCCGAAGCCGAAGATGTGGGTGGGGTAGAAGTTCAGCCCCAGGCCGAAGGTCGGCGCGACAGTGACGCGACTGTCGAGCGTGAAGCTCGTCTGGTTATCGCACTTGAGGGCAATCACGTTGCCGTCGCCGTCCTTGCCGCACTCGACGCGCTCTTGCAGCCCGATGATGGCCGGGCCCACGAAAAAGTTCACGTCCGTGTCGACGAACAGGACGGAGAACAACGAGAGCTTGCCGCGGAACGGGATGAAGTGAAGCTCGGGAGCGACCATCCATTGCCACTTGGCGAGCTGGTTGTCTGTCAAGCTGCCGTGCCCGAGGTTGACCGCGGTGAGGCGGCACTCTTGGGCGGAAGGGTTGCCGTCGCAGTTGCGACCGTCGACTGCCTTCTCTTGTAGTTGATCAGTCAGACCGGTCGAGTATTGCAGGCCGTAGCCGCCCCACACTGCCAGGCCGAACCAATCGGTGAAGTGGTACATCGCACGCAGACCGGGGATGATCGTGCGCTGGTACTCATCGAGGAGTGTGAAGGAGACGTTCGGCGTGATCTCGAAGCGGCCGTCGCGGTGCAGCCTCAGCTTGCGCACCGCGGGTGCGCCGGCGAGGGGACCCGTGAGCTGAATCTCTTGAGCTGACGCCTCCTGGTCGGCCAGGCAGACACTGAGGAAGGTAGCCGCCGCCGCAGCGCCCAATGCCAGCGCGCGCCATTGCTTGCGAAGCCGCGGTGCCTTCATGCTCTCGTTCCGATTGTGCTTACAACCAATGTGTTTGAGGGTCATGACGTTTTCCCCCTCACTTCGGCAGCCGGTATTCCCACGACGGTGGGAGGAAGATTGATATGCCGAGCTGGGCCTGCACGTTGTTCGTCCAGTTGACCTCGTCCGCGAGCCAGGTTTCTGGCTTCTGCGCATTCGGCTGGCCGGTTGCGGCGTCGACGCCCGTCGCAATTGTCTGGTTCTCCAGCTCGTCCGGGAAGATGTAGTCGCGCATCTCGGCCGTTACCGCGAACCAGCGGTTGAAGAAGATGCGCAGACCGACACCTGCGTTGAAAGCCACCTTGGGCTTCCAGTCGAAGGTGCGATTGTCAGGGTCGACGACGGCGATCGGGCGCGTGCTGATCGCGCCGACACCACCGAGAATGTAGATGTCGTAGTGGAAGATGAAGTCGCTGAACCCTGCGAACTTGCCGTAGACCGGCACGTACAGAAAGTTGGCGTTCGCGTTCCACTGGTATTCCGTGATGGATTGACCAATACGGGCAGCTCGGCTCGTCTGGAAATTGAAGCTCGACGGGCTGTTGAAGTAGAAGTTCCCGTTCAAGCCGACGCCGATGACGTTGGTGATGTAGAAGTTCGTCGCGAGGCCGATCGCCGGGTGGCTGACGAACTGATCGTTGATGCCGAGCCCGACATACGGGTTCAGCTCGAAACGAAGTCGGCGCAGCGCATAGATCTGCTGCACGGCGTAGATCTCCGGATTCATCTCGCGAGCCGCCGCTTTTTCGAGGTCGACCGCTTTGCAGGCGTCCGGATCGATTGCGCACAACTCTTCGAGACCGCCACCGGCCCCACCGGGGTCGGTACCGCCTGGCTGTTCACCACCGGGTGCTTCGCCACCCGGCTCGCCGCCGGGCTCGCCGCCTGGATCGGCGACCTTCTGATCTCCCTTTTTGGGATCAGCCGGGTCTCCCTTTTTGGGATCAGCCGCGTCGCCCTTTTTGGGATCAGCCTCAGCCTTGTCCGGCTGCTTGGGTTGCGCGTCTGCGTGCGAAGCATGCAGCAGCGCCGGCAGTCCCACAAGCGCGGCTGCTGCAACGAGAAGCCCCACGCGAGCCTGGTTCATCGCCATCCCTTCCGCTCCGGGGCGCCAGGCGCCCCTTTTCTCGTTCCAGGCAGTTTGCCCTTCTCGAGATAGACGTTGCCGAGACAGACGCTTGGAAAGCGTCTGGTACTGCTGCCTCCTTTTTGAGGGGAGGTGAGAGAGCGGCCAACATACTGCGCGGCCTGCCCCGAACACAACCCGATGCGTCGATCGGGGTAAGTATATGAAATTTATGACTAAATAAGTCAGAGCCGAAAGTGTTCGCGACTATATCACGCTCGAATTTGCCGAATCAACTGCAATCCAGAAAAGATTTGATGCGTTGGTAAAAGTCACGCGGCGCGATCGGTCGGTTCTGCCCCGGAACCAAGCAGTGCTTCCACGAATTCTTCCGCGTCGAAGTCGCGTAAATCTTCGGGGCGCTCGCCAACGCCGACGTATCGCACAGGAACGTCGTGCTCTGCGCAGATGCCCAAAATGATGCCGCCTTTTGCGGTGCCATCGAGCTTGGTGAGGACGATGCCGCTGAGCGGCAGCGCTTCTTTGAAGATAGCTGCCTGCTGGCTGGCATTTTGACCGTTGGTCGCGTCCAGCACAAGCAGGGTCTCGTGGGGGGCGCCGTCCAGCGCCTTGCCCATCGTCTTGGCGATCTTCTTGAGCTCGTCCATCAGGTTCGTCTTGGTGTGGAGGCGACCTGCCGTATCCGCCAACACAACGTCAGCACCGATCTCTTTTGCCTTCTGGATGGCGTCGAAGATGACCGCCCCCGCGTTGGCCGACTCGGAGCCGGTCACCACTTCGCAGCCGGCGCGTTTGCCCCACACAACGAGCTGCTGAACGGCCGCCGCTCGGAAGGTGTCGCCGGCCGCCAGGACGACCTTCTTGTTCTGCGCGACAAGGCGGGTCGCGAGCTTTCCGATGGTGGTCGTCTTGCCAGCGCCATTCACGCCCACCACCATGACGACGGTCGGCGAGGCGCTCAGGGCGATGCCGCCGCCGCCAATGTTCAGGATGTCCGTGGCCTTCGCTCGCAGGGCTTCCCAGACCTTCGACTCATCCTTCAAGTCGCCTTTTTCAAGCTCGGCCTTGATGGCGTCGACCAACAGCGCCGTTGTCTTCACTCCGACGTCGCTCGTGAGAAGCACCTCTTCGATCTCGTCGACGATGCGCGGATCGATCTCTTTGCGACCCCCGAGCAAGGCTTTCAGCTTTCCGAAGAAGCCCTCGCTGTCGCGCGCCTTGGCTAAACCCTTGCGAAGGCCGACGACGTCTTTCGAACGCTTGCTGGTCGGCGCTTGGTCGCGAGGACCGGGGCTGCCCGGCCGTGCCGAGCGGCCAGCGGGCTGCGCGACCTCGACAGGAACGTCGAGATCGTCGTCCGCGTCGTCGCTCGATTTGGGGGGCGTTTTTTCGGGCTTCCCCGCCGCGGGGGCCTTTTCTGCGGACGGTTTGCCTGCGCTTGCCTGTGTGCCTGCCGGCAGCTTGGCGGGCTCCGCTTTTCGCGTAGCCGCATCTTTGGCAGCAGGCTTCAGCTGGGCTGCCTCTTTGGGCGCGCCGTCCTTGAGCCGCGGCTTGGCGCCGTCTTCGATCTGCGCGCCTTCCGGCTTGCGAACGAAGAAGAACCAGATGGCGGCCGCAACGGCCAGGCCGATGACGACGTAGATGAGTGTCTGCACGAGCGCTCCTTGTGGCAGCGGACTGACTGGGGCCGACTATATGGATCGCTTCGGTCGCGATCAACGAGCCATCTGTCTATTCACGATCGCGACCCGCGCCGGGGCCAATTCGCGCACCCAGGTCGGCCGACCCGGAGCCTTGGGGCTCCGCCGAAACGATTCCCTGTTCTACTTCTCGCGTCACATCCATCGGGCCGAAGGCAGCGTGTTCGATGTCCTGAGCCCATGACTCGACAGTGCCGGCCCCTGTGCGGGACGCCACCCTGCGTACGTGCCCCGGTGTCGGCTCCTTCGACGAGTCGAAGGGGGCGCCGCGCACGCGAGCCCAGCGAACCAGGCGGTCGAGCAGGGCTCGGCGGCGAGTCACCAAGGCGACGCGAATCACGCTGGGCGCGGGCAGTGGTTGCTCGTAGGTCGCGTGCAAGCTGCCTTCCACGACCAGGCGCGCATCGCGGGGGGCGTCCGCCAGGTCGAGCGTGAAGCGGCCTTCTTGATCCGTCACCGCGCGCGCGAGCTCTCCCGTTCCGTCGAAGCTCGGAACCAGGATGCAGAGCTCTGCGCCGACGATGGGGTGGCCATCATGCGCGTCCGCGACCAATCCACGCCACCCTTTGAGCCCCGAGGGCCGATCGAGCACGAGGATCTCCGGCCGACCCGAAGGCGGTGGAGGCAGCAGGGAGTCGCTCTTCTCGCTCTTCGGAGCCCGCCGCCATTTGGCCACGATCCAGCCGGCGAGCAGAAGGCCTACTACTCCCAAGATCGCCTGCCGAACTGGGCTTGGTCCTGCGACGATAATGTTGACGGTGGTGGGTTGTCCGGCCTGCCAGAAGGGCGAGGAGGACACATAACGCAGCGAGATGGGGATCGCTCCGGCAGCACCGCCAGGGAACGTGACCATCAGCTTGGCGCGGCCGTTGTCGACCCGGCCTGCACCCACGGCGTCGTTGCCGAGCATGGCTTCGACGATGCCGCCGTCCACTGGACCGTGGCTGCTGCCGACGTCGAGCTCGATCGCCAAGCCGCCATCGGGGTCGCCCTGGACGCTCACCGGAGCGTCCAGCACCGCGGTCGCGGTGCGCGTGATCGCGAGGCTCGCTTTGGCGGCGGCGAGCTGCTTGTCGCCCGCAAATTCGACCTTCAGCTCGCCGTTTCCAGGAGGCCCAAGGTCCTTGGACTTGAGGGTGAAGCGGACCTTGCCGTCGCCGCCGGTAACGCCCTGACCAATCGTGGTACCGCGCTCGTCGAGCATCGTGATGGAGAGCCGTTCGCGTTTGGTCGAGTCGAGCAAGAGGCGCGCTGCATCCAGCCGGGAGATTCGAACAGAGACGGTGAGAATATGGGACTCTTTGTCGAGATCGAGCGTCGTCGGTGCGGACTCGAACCGCAGGGCGGTCTCGGCGCGCTGCTCGTTCTCCGGCACAGGCGACGCGAGCGCCTCGCTGCCTTCGAAGTGGTTGTTGCCCGCGAAAGACGCCTTGAACTTCATGCCTGGGAAACGCCCCCCGGTGACGACGCAGAAATCGCCACGCTCGCCGGTGGTCACGACGTACGCGGTGCGTTCGTGGCGCGTTGGTGTGCGGAGGTCTTCGACGCAAGCGCGCGGCGGGTCGAGCGGGATGGGCTTGCCGTCTGCGCCGAGCGCTTCGAGTCGGACCGAAACGCGGCCCACGCTGGCGCCGACTTCGTCACTGATTTCACCCCGCAGCACCACTTCCGAGGGGCGCTCGAAGGCAACCAGATCGAGCTCGCTTCCGCCGCGCACGCGCAGTGTCACCGCGCGCGCGTCAGCCGGAAAACAGAGGGCCAAGACGACGGCGGCCAGGCAGCCGATGAGGAGTCGCAGCGAAGCCCGCATTCGGAGGCAACGTAGCCCACCATGCGGTGCTGCGCGAGAGGATGCCACTCGGACGTACCGACCTTTGGGCAGAGGTGAAGGATGTCCAGGTCGCCACGTCTCATAGAGGCTCAGCAATCCCTTGCTGAGCGAATCGAGAGGCTCAGCAATCCCTTGCTGAGCGAATCGAGAGGCTCAGCAATCCCTTGCTGAGCGAATCGAGAGGCTCAGCAATCCCTTGCTGAGCG
>Ga0105048_10005733_pt1 | contig 20048 bp, 16 predicted proteins | sample MAT05_FD_78382 | JGI IMG/M metagenome (GOLD analysis project Ga0105048, IMG submission 78382) | Freshwater microbial communities from Lake Fryxell liftoff mats and glacier meltwater in Antarctica - MAT-05 | ecosystem: Environmental > Aquatic > Freshwater > Ice > Liftoff microbial mat | place...
CGCCACAGTGCGCGATGGGCGACGACCTGGCTGATGGTGGTTCCACCAATCAATCCGACACCCACCTGAATCAGATGTATCCGTTTCAACACATTACTCCTCGTTTCATGCCTTGTTGCATCGTATGAAGCTTAATCGTCACCGTGCGCGCTTACGAGTCGCGACTCCGTCGATTCAACCATAGTCACCCGGTTTGGTCGCTGCAACGCGTCGTACCAGACCGGAACGCGCATCGTGAGAACGTCCTTCGCCCGAATCTGCGATGTCTTGTACCGGGTATCCAGATTGGTTGTATCGATGGTGAACACGACCGATCCTTCAGCCGCACCATCGATCACCACCTGAAACGCCGTGTTATCTTCCACTGCCGCAGCAAACACACCGCTGAAACCCATGGAGGGCGAGGCACCATTCGCGAAGACAATTGCGGAGTTGGTCTCACGCGCTCGCTCCCGCCAAAGATGAAAGTGCAGCGGCGTGAATCCGGCTTCGGAGGCATGCTGGAGCGGAATCGCGGTGGGACCCAAAGAGCGGATCGCCGGTCCGGAGAGAAGCGACGGGCAGGCGATGATGTCGGCCCCGTCAATCGCGAGCGAGGTTGCCGCCTCAGGGAACAGGGCATCGTAACCGATGAGAATTCCCACTCTTCCCACGGGGATGTTGAATGTAGGCAGCGAGTCTCCGGCAGCTGCCCATCGCCGGTCGTACCCGGTCAAATGGACTTTGCGATAGATACCGGCCAACCCGTTCGGTCCGACCAGAAGCGCCGCGTTGAAAAGCCGATCGGCATCCGGCAAGACGACTCCGGCCACCAGAAAGCCATCGTGCCGATTCGCCATTGACTCGAGTTCCGTGAGGATTTGAGGATATGCCCGACCTGCCGCCGCCGCTTCGAACGCGTCATCGATCGGACCCGTTGCGCTCAGCTCCGGAAAGACAACCAGATCGGCGGCCGAGTTGGCATCCAGCAGCCGTTCCATCGCCGCCAGGTTCTGCTCGATCTCCCCGGCCTGGGGCGCGAATTGGACCGCAACTACCGTGCTCTTGCGTCCCTCCGGCAATGGATTGATGCCATACAAGCCGTGAAAGTCGCGATCCTGCCACCGGTAGGTGTTCAGCGCAAGCGAACCATAGGTGTCCGGTCGCCGATCGGCGATTCTGTCATCAGTTGAATCAGGATGCCAGCGCTTATCACGGGCGTGGTCGAGATCGACCGTTCCATACACCACGCCATCTCCCACATCCAGCGATGACTGCACTGCCCCATCAGGGTCGATCACGCAGGACCCACCGGAAAACTGAACTCCGCGCTCCAACCCGTACCTGTTGGCGGCGATGAAATAGCAGCCATTGTCGAGCGCTCGTGCCATCCATGTTCCCGCCGGACACTTCTCCGAAAGCCAGTTCGTCGGAAAACAGTGCACATCCGCGCCAGCGAGCGCCGGAATCCGGCCGCTCTCCGGGAAAACGGCGTCCATACAAATCGTGATTGCAATTCGACCGAGCTCGGTTTCGAAAACTGGAAACCCCAGATCACCATCTTTCGCCCACTTCGGTTCGGAAATGTACGAGTGGACCTTGCGATAAACCCCGATCAATCCGTTGGGTCCGATCAAGGCCGCACTGTTGTAGTAGATGCCGGTCTCTGGGGCGATCTCCGGAATTGCGGCCACGATGTAGCAATTGAATCGTGCGGCCACCAGTCCGAACCGGTCGGTTGTTGGTCCCGGAATCGTCTCCACATAGGGTGCGATCTCGCTCCTGCTTGCCCAGCAATAGCCAGTGGTCGCCATCTCTGGATGAACGATCAGTCGCGCCCCATTTCGTGCGGCTTCGGTCGTCAATGCGACCAGCCGCGCGATATTCGCCTCTTTCTGGAAGAGCGCCGGCTCGAACTGGATCGCGGCAACGCGATAGGATATTTCAGCGTTCGTCATCAGTGGAATCTCCGGAAGAGGGTTCTTCACTATCGTGAACGGTTGATTGTCCTCGTCGCGTGGCGACGCGACTGGCGAATTCACTGAAATCCGGTCGCCGGAGATTGATCTTCGGCAAGGCGATCGACGGAAACGAAACCTTCGGCCCAGACTGACCCTGGGTTTGTTTGCCGGTAAACGACGGCATCGATAGTTGTCGATTTTCCCAGCGGTCCCGGATCTCATCGAAAGAGCGGCCGATGCGCTTCTGAACATCCTGGAACTCGCCCCACTCGCTGCGGGCGGCCTCCCTGCCCTCGGCCGTGGTCAGCCCGAGATGGCGGAATCGGCGAGTACGGTCGTCGGCCAGTCGACGCGGAGAATAACTTGCGATATCGAGCAGCGCTGCACCAATCGCATTCCGGAGAAGAGCACTTGCCCCCTCGAAGTCTTCATCCGCCGGTTGTGGCTCCGCCAGAATGGCGTCAGTCAATCCCAATCGGAGGCAATCGCGCGCGGACGCGACCGGATCACCGCTGGATTGCGATATGACCGCGTGTTCCATCATGATCACCCGATCGGCCGAGAGCAGCGTCATTCCATCCAGACCGGAAACCTCGCCGATCGCCACGCTGATTACGGGAACCGGCAGCGATGCGAGTAATCCGAGCGTTTGCGCCATCGCCATCGCATCGGAAACGTCGTCGCCTCCGACAACACCATTGGCGCTGGTTTCAACCAGCAGAATCACCGGCAGTTCCAGATGCGCAGCCAATCGGAGAATCCGGTTGATCTTGGTAAATGCCGCCGCCCGACCAATCCATTCGCCGCGAAGTGTTCCCACAACCACCACGGTGACGTCATCGACCCGAGCGATCCGACCGAGTACCCCTGGATCATCGATCCCAATGCGATCTCCTCGCAGATCGATCCCCCCGGGAGCAACCCTGTTCAGGTATTCGATTGCGTTTGGCCGTTCGGCCCGGCGCGCAAACTGCATCTCTTCGGGAGAAAGCAGACCGAGCGTCGAAACCACCGGCAAGGGTGACGACGGTTTGGAAGAACCCCGCTGTGTGAGGTGCTGGAGAAGCGTCGAGACATACTCCCGCTGTTCCGTTCGCTCGATCACACCGTCGACTGCGCCGCTGTAGAGCAGAGTCTCCGTGCCAACCGGGCGACCATCGAGTTGTTCCTTGCCGGTCGACAGACCCACCTGCGCGCCTGGTTCCACTATCGCGAAATCCATTTGATTCGCGACGCCGACCAGCACATTGCCGGTCGTCGGGTGGGTCAGAATCGCCAGGGAAGGCACCCCCACCCGGCGTAGCCGTGCGATCGCGGAGGCCAGTTTCCCGATTTGCGCGAAGGCGAGCACACCCTCCTGCCCTTTGCCACTACCTCCAGAGCAGATTGCGATTACTGGAAGTCGACGTGTGACCGCATGCTCCATCGCGAGTGAGATCTTCTCACCGGCGACAATGCCGATTCCTGCGCTGAAAACCGCCAGGTCGAGCGCCACCAACACGGCGGAGTTTCCATCAAACGAGGCTGTACCCGTAATCACGGCTTCGGCGATGAAGGGTTTCTCCCTCGCCTCCGCCAGTCGATCCGCGACGGGGAGTGAATCGTGAAAGAGCAGGGGATCAATGGAGACGATCTCCGCGTTAGTCTCCTGGAACGAATCGTGGTCGACGAGCAACTGAATCCGCTCGCGGGCGGGAATCCAGTAGTGCCGCCGGCAATTCGGGCAAACCCGGTAAATCGAGAAGAGCTCTTCACCGGCGAGATTCGCGTTGCAGGAGGAACACGCCAGGTCGAACTCCTCATCATCGAAGAACTTTTCCTTGGGTGGGATTGATGAGAATTCGTCAGGCAGGGGCATGGTCGAAATCCTTCCGGGACCGGAATCTGGCGTCGAGATGGAAGATCCATGCTACGCATTGGTATCGTCATGGGCAAACGCCCATCCCCTCGTGGCGACAAGCTTAACCCTTCCTGCAGCGATAGCGTTCTTCCGATCGGATCCGGGTCGCAACCCTTGCGCCCGATTGGTATGCTCCGGACATGAAGAGAACAACTGCCAACCCACCGATAATTGGAATCGTTGGCGCGGGCCAGCTCGCGCGAATGACGATCCAGGCCGCGATTCCGCTCGCGATTCCTATTCGCTTGCTTGCCGATCGTGCGGACGACGGCGCAGCGAAAGTCTCGTCGGACGTGACGATCGGTTCTCCGAACGACTTTGCTGCGCTCGACGCCTTTTCGTCGCAATGCGATGTTATGACATTCGATCACGAACTCGTTCCGTTTGAACATCTGCTCAAACTCGAGGCCGCGGGTCGAACCCTTTATCCGTCCGCTGCGACCATGGCGCTCGCGCAAAACAAGCGTCTCCAGCGAGAGCAATTTGCCGCCGCTGGTTTGCCAGTACCACCCTTCCGCATAATTGAGCAGAGTTCGCAGCTTGTGAGTTTTGGACGTCTCCTTGGATGGCCGGTCGTTTTGAAAGCAGCCCGTGGCGGCTACGATGGCCGGGGGGTCTGGATCGCCTCCGACGAGGGATCCGGAGTTGGACTGTGCGAAGAACTCCTCAACCTGGGTGTCGAAGTTCTGGCGGAGCAGTGGGTGCCGATCGAGCGAGAAGTCGCAATTCTGGTCGCACGCCGACCCGGAGGCGAAACCGCGGTATACCCGCTGGTCGAAACGATCCAGGTCGATGGCATGTGCCGCGAACTCGTCGCTCCCGCAGTTGTTTCCGATGAAATTGCCAGCGAAGCGTATCGTATCGCCGAAGTCGTCGCCGGAATCGCGGGGGTGGTCGGCATCCTCGCGGTCGAGCTCTTCGTCACTGAGGGTAAAGTGTTGATAAACGAGATCGCAACCCGCCCTCACAATTCCGGACACTATTCGATCGAGGGTTGCGTCACTTCCCAGTTCGAACAGCACCTTCGCGCGGTGCTCGACTGGCCGCTCGGCTCGACCGATCTCACCGCCCCCTTCGTGGTCACAGTGAACATCGTCGGTGGTGATGACGGGACCGACCCAACGTCCAGACTGGCGGAAGCACTTGCGGTCGAAGGGGTGCATGTGCACTTCTACGGCAAGGGCGCGCGACCCGGTCGGAAACTCGGGCACGTCACCGTGACCGGTAAAGACCTTGCCGATGTGCAACGGCGTGCCGATCTGGCCGAAGCAATTTTGAGTGGACGAGCGGGAGAGGTTTGATGACGGAAAAACAGCCACTCGTCGGTGTCATCATGGGCAGCGACTCCGATTTGAGTGTCATGCGAGCAGCGGTCGATGCACTCGACGAATTCGACATTCCTTGCGAAGTCCGCATTCTCTCCGCTCACCGCACCCCGGATGAGATGATCGCCTACGCCCGAGCGGCCGCCGATCGCGGGGTGAAAGTCATCATCGCTGGAGCTGGCGGTGCAGCCCATCTGCCGGGCATGGTTGCTTCCTGCACCGCCTTGCCCGTCATCGGCGTACCGGTGCCGATTACTCAACTCGCGGGAATCGACGCCCTGCTGTCGATCGTGCAGATGCCGGCCGGTGTCCCGGTCGCGACCGTTGCGATCGGTAACGCTCGCAATGCCAGCCTCCTCGCCGTCCGTATTCTGGCGACGGGCGATCCCTCGCTCCGTGCCCGCATGGAACGCTTCCAATCCGACCTCGCCGACACCGTCCGCGCCAAAGACGCCAAAGTCCAGGCGGAATTCGACTCGTAACGCCTTACCCCGCAGCCCTCCACCGATCCCGATCGAGTAAGCTCCAGGTAATCTCGCCCACATTGCGAGTAGTGTGAGTCCCCGTACCCTGTCGATCTCTTAGTAGTTCCCGACGGCGCCTCCCTCGCCCGATGAGCGGGAGAGGGGTTGGGGGATCTTCGCCCCGCATAGAGATGACGAAACAAAAATGGGCGAACACAAATCGTGTCCGCCCATTTCAATCACATTGTTCAAACGAGAGTGAGTTTCAGTCGATCGCCCCAACCTTTGCCGGCTCCCCGACAGGAACCGAATCCGCGTTCATCGGCAGCGAACGCTGCGCGCCCTCCGGCAACGCATTTACCGCGGCGTGAATGAACTCCCGAAAAATCGGATGTGGGCGCGTTGGTCGACTCCGGAACTCAGGATGGAACTGCACGCCGACGAAGAACGGGTGCCCTTCCAATTCCATGATCTCGACCAGGCGACCATCGGGCGAAACACCACTCGCGATGAAGCCAACGTCCGCCAGGGCCTGCCGATAGCTATTGTTGACCTCGAACCGGTGGCGATGCCGCTCATTCACCGAAGGGCCACCATAAGCGGCTTCCGCCTTGCTGCCCGGTTCTAACTTGCATGGCCACAGACCAAGTCGCATCGTGCCGCCCATATCGACGCCACGCTGATCCGGCATGATGTCGATCACGGGGTGGGGCGACTCTGGTTCGATTTCTGACGAGTTCGCGCCGGTGAGTCCACAAAGATCGCGGGCAACTTCGATGACCGCCATGTGAAGTCCGTAACAGATGCCGAAGTAAGGCAATCCGTGTTCGCGGGCAAACCGTGCCGCCGTGATCTTGCCTTCGGTGCCGCGCGGTCCAAATCCGGGACCGACCAGTACACCGGAAACCCGGCGCAGAACCCGCTCCATCTCCTCGGGCGTGACCGTTTCGGAATTGACCCATTCGATGTCGATATCGACATCATGGGCAAGCCCGGCATGCGTCAGCGATTCGGCAATGCTCATGTAGGAGTCGTGGAGATCGGTGTATTTGCCAACCAGCGCGATGTGAAGTGATTGTTTCGGCTTCTTAATGTGGTCGACGAGTTCCCGCCACTCCGAAAGATCGGACGGCCGATCGCCAATGCCCAGGTGTTGGGCGATGTATTCGCCGACGCCTGAATCTTCGAGCAGCAGCGGAACTTCGTAAATCGTTTGCGCGGTCTGCATCGCGACCACTGCTTCGCGGTCGACGTCGCAAAAGAGGGCGATCTTGTCACGCACCTCATCGGAGATCTCTGAATCGGCGCGGCAGATCAGCACATCCGGCTGGATACCGACCGACCGAAGTTCGCGGACACTCTGCTGCGTCGGTTTGGTTTTGAGTTCGCCCGTGCTCCCGATCTTCGGCAGAAGGGTGACATGGATGAAGAGCACATTCTGGCGACCGACTTCGCGGCGCATTTGCCGGATCGCTTCCAGAAATGCCTGTCCTTCGATGTCACCGACGGTGCCGCCGACTTCGACGATCACGATCTCCGACGCGTGCTGTCGCGAAGCCAGGTTGATCTTTGATTTGATCTCATTGGTGATGTGCGGAATCACCTGCACGGTGCCGCCGAGATAGTCCCCACGGCGCTCTTTGGTGATGACCTCAGAATAAACCTGTCCGGTCGTGACATTGGAGGCGCGGGAGAGATTCTCATCAATGAAGCGCTCGTAGTGACCAAGATCGAGATCGGTCTCCGCGCCATCGTCGGTGACGAAAACCTCACCGTGCTGGTATGGGGACATCGTTCCGGGATCGACGTTGAGATAAGGATCGAGCTTCATGATCGAGACGCTGACGCCCCGGCTCTTGATGACTCGTCCGAGGGATGCAGTCGTGATTCCCTTGCCCACGGATGATGCGACGCCGCCGGTTACAAAAATGTATTTGGGCATTTGGACCTCCTCAAAAGCCCGACGACGAGCAAAGTGTGCTCTCGTCCTGTCAACCGGTACGCCGCCACCAACGGACGACTCGCTCATGACCAATTGAAACCGTCTTGAATTCGATATGCGCGAACCACCAGACATGATTGAACGAAAAGACCGTTACCGCTTCACTGCTTCGCTTTCGGGCGCCAGCGCTACCAGCCGCATGACATCGGTCAAATCGGATTGCCGGATGACCAGTTTCTCTTCCAAGGGAGGAACCGGCACACCGAGCGTTTTGCAAAACCGATCGAGACCACCGAGTTCGGTATCACCGGATTCGGTTGCGAACTGCATCGGAATCACGACCTTGGGACCGAGTTGACTAATCACTTCGGCCGCCTGCTCCGGCGAGATGATGTCGCCGCCACCAGCCGGCACCAGAAGGATGTCGCAATCTTCCAGCGACTCGGTTTGCTCTGCGGTCAATGGGTGCCCGAGATCGCCCAGATGGCAGATCCGCATCCCCTCTACCTCGAAGAGATAGATGGTGTTGTAACCTCGCGTCTTACCATTTTCGGTGTCGTGATAGGTTCGGATTCCGGTGATGAAGACGTCATGCATCTCGTACTCACCGGGACCATCGATCACCCGAAACTCAGGTTTTACCCCGTTGAGATTGGTGTGACCCTGATGTTTGTGGGAGAGGGTAACGATATCGGCGGTCTGTTTGGACATCGCGTAACCGGTGATTCTGTCGACCGGGTCCGTCAGAATGACGGCTTCGCGCGCCTTGATACGAATACAGTTGTGACCCAAAAAGCGGAATTCCGCCATGTGTTCAGCTACCCATCGATTACACGCGGATATCACACCGGGCGCAATCAGCAATGACAACGCTCGCGCCAACATCCAGCGCGTGCTCTTGAACTTGTTTGCCAGGGGGGCGTCCGCGAACTGCGGTCGAGGGGGACGCACAAGGCATCCCTGCATTTTTAGTGCCTCTTTTATTGTACCACGACCAGAACGGTGACAACAGGTCCGGACGACGCAATTGCGAACGCATGATCTACGATCCTGATTCGGATGGAAACCCGATTCAGTCCGGGTCTGAGTCAGTCTCGACCTCACCCAATAACTCGGTCAACACCGGTTTGATCACGCCGTATCCATATCCTCGTCTCGCAAGAAATGCCCCCAGCCGCCGTTTGGCGATCTCCGGTTCGAGATCCTTGTAGGCCCGTAACTTCATCCTCGCGATTTCGAGCGCACCGGCAATTTCATCGATTTCGGCATCCTCAATCGTGTTCGTGACGATCTCCCGCTCGATTCCTTTCGACCGCAATTCCTGCTCCAGCAGACGCCGGCCACGCGGCCGGTTGCTCTCCCGGTTCTCCACCCAGAATCGGGCGAACGCCTCGTCGTCGATGTAGCGCCAATCGCGAAGCCGCTCAATCACCCGTTCAATCGTGGGATCGTCAAACTCCTTGCGCCTGAGTCGCTGTTCGATTTCACGCACCGAGCGCGGACGCGCTGTCAGCAACCGGATCGCCGCGTCAGTTGCCTTGGCGGTGTCGTCGATCTCCTTGAGTTCTTCGATCTGACTGACGGAAAGCTGATTCCCGGTACGCAGTCCAAAATCGAGCACGGCATTCACCGGAATGGCGAAAGCAAACTCGCCGTCGAGCGCAACATTGACCCGTTCGGGGTTGCGCTTCTGCCGCTCGATTGAAGTAATTCGTCGTTCCGGTTCGTTCATCGCAGTTGCTGCCTTGTTCACGCGGGTCGAGCTGCAGGTACCCTATTGTGACGGAGAGCGAATCAAATATGCCGGGAGGTAGGGCTGAGATGAGCGATACGATGGAGCCACAACTGCTGGCAGGGTTGAGAGCCGGGGAGTTCCCGGTGTCACAGCGACTCGCGTACCTCGACCACGCCGCGGTTTCGCCGATGCCGGTGCGAACCGCAAATCTAATGGCGCAACGAATTGCCGCACTTCAGGATCCGTCGCTTGAGCATCACGACCGCGAACGACTCTTCGAAGAAGCGCAAGGACGAGTTGGCCGTCTGATGAATGCCCCGGCCGCCCAGATCGCCTTGCTCACCAATCTGGGCGAAGCAATGGCGATCGTCGCCAACGGTCTCCCGCTTCAACCCGGCGACGAAGTCGTCATCCCGGAGAAAGAGTTCTCGAGCCTGGTCTATTCATGGATGCTTCAGGAGCGGCGAGGCGTTCGAATCGTCTGGGTGCCGAAGGATGGCCCATCGACCCAACTCGCTCGAATCGAGGCCGCAATTGCGCCGAAAACCAGGGTGGTTGCGGTGAGCCACGTCGAATTCCTCAACGGCTTTCGTCATGACATGGTGAAACTCGGAGCGCTTTGTCGCGCGCGCGGAGTGTTACTCGTTGCCGATGTCACCCAGTCCCTGGGTGTCTTGCCGGTCGATGCGGCGGCCTGGGGCGCTGATGTCGTTGCCACCCATGGATACAAGTGGCTGATGGCGATGCACGGAATTGCGGCAATGTATGTCTCCGAGAAAGCGATGGAGCAGATTCAACCGACTGTGCCAGGTCGCTCCAGCGTACTCGGTGGATTTGCCTCACTCGATTTTGCCCTTGACTGGCACCCCGATGCTCGCCGCTATCAAAGTGGAGGTCCCAACTGGACCGGTGCGGCCGCAGTCGCCGGCTCGCTCTCACTGACCGAGGAGATCGGAATCGAGATTGCCAGTAAACAGGCAATGTCGGTAAGCGAGCGCGTGCTGGAGGGTCTTGGGCAGCTGCCAGTCACCGTCGTGACCGATCGACGACCGGAACACCGGTCGTCGATACTAACCTTCACCTTTGGCAACCCGGAGCACGACGCGGAATTCGCCCGATATGCGAAGGAGCGCGATGTTTGGGTGGGTCTCCGTCACATGGGCATCCGTGTCGCCGCTCACTACTGGAACAGCGCCGCCGACGCCGATCGCCTGATCGAAGCAATTGAAGAATTCACAACGTTGCACCGATTTTCTGTCACTTCCCTAAGTGCACCTTGCGTCGGGCAGGTTCATCGGGGTGACATCGGCCCACGATCGTCATGTTGAGGACCGAACCATCTCGCCGATAGGCCGTTCTCGTTGGGAAACCGCTTGTTTCGAGCGACCCACACCCACGATGGACTCGCACTCCCCTTTTCCGAGTCGTGGGGCACCGTCTGGTTGCCATTTGAGGGAATGGGGTGCTGCCGCGAACCTGGGAATGACTCGTTGCTCTGGAGCAACGGACAATTGGTGACCGCAAAACTGTTAGTGCGGAAAGAACGGCGAGATACGGAGCCCCCGCGCTCCCGACGAACACTGCTCGGAGGTGTTGGGGTCCCGTACCCAACGATCGACCCGCAGGTCGATAAGCAATTGCCTAGTACGGAATCGATTCTGGCTGCGATGCCCCAGATGTGCAAATCGGGCACTCGCCGGCGCCAAACGTTTCGTAATGCGTATTCAGCACTCCGGTTACCGGGTGCGAACCAATCTCCGGCGCCGACGCGTTCCACAAGGTGCCAATCCCGAGCACGAGACCGCCAATGTGCTCGATCGACTGCGTGAAGTGGGTCATCGTCTCCCCGGTCATCACCAGATTGTCGATCAGAAGTAAGCGCTTTCCGGAGATCTGCGCGATCAGGTTGTCCGCGATCGTAATACCGCCTTCTGCGGTCGGGGTCGCGTAAATGACCCGCGCTCGCGGTTCGAGAAAGTACCCGACCCATTGCGCGAGACCCGCACCCCAGATCGAGGGAGCGGCAACGACATCGACATGCTCCGTGAAAAACCGCTTTGCCAGCAGATACCCGAAATGACTGGCAACCGTCGGATCGGCCAGCAACGAATCGCGGTCGAGCAATCCGGCACTGTGGCGCCCGGATCGAAAGGCGAAGTGCCCCGCTCGCAGCAGACCATTTTCCCGAAGTCCCGCCAGAAGTGTTGGGTCAATCATTGTCGCGCGCTCTTTCCGGATTCATCTCGCAATGGGCGAAATGCAGCAACATTCACAAAAACGACAGGCTCGTTTTGTGACGTTAGCATATATCCGATTGGAATTGAGTGGTCAAGATGAGCGGAGCGCCAGTGCCTCAATCCGATTCAGCAAGATTGCCCGGGCTGGATTGTATTCATCAGGACACGCGAGAACGAGTGCCTGTTTCGCCTGGTCGTGGTGGAATCTGACTCGCTCTTCGACCTGCCCCCGAACGTGATACTCGTCGAGTAATGCGAGCACCCGGTTGATTCCCGCAATGTCGATCTCGGCACTTTCATACAGCTGGTCAAGCTCAACAATCGAATCGCCGTTCATGGCGAACCGAAGCAACAGGATGGGGTAGCTCTGCTTCTTTCGCCGGATGTCATCGGCCGCGGCTTTGCCGGTTTCGGCGATGGTTCCCCAGATTCCCAGCAGATCATCCTGGATCTGGAAACCGAGACCAAGCGCAAGTCCAAACTCCTTGAATCGGGACGCGTGCTCGGCCTTCGCGCCTCCGAGCACCGCCCCGGCCCAGGCGGCGTACTCGACGATTGCCGCCGTCTTGCCGGTGATCATCTGGACATAATCTTCTGGCATCACGTTTCGTCGCGTTTCGAAACTGAGGTCCTGCACTTGTCCGGCGACAATATCGATGGTCATGCGGTCGAACGCTTCGAGAAGATCCAGAATCAGTCCTGAATCCGATCCTCCGTCTCTCAACCGCAAAAGTGCAAGGTGCGCGGCGGCGAAGAGTGCGTCACCGGCATTGATCGCCTGTGCATTGCCCCAGAGCGCCCACACTGTTGGACGGTGTCGACGGGTTGGACTGTGATCCTGAATGTCGTCGTGAACAAGGGTGAAGTTGTGGAGGAGTTCGAGCGCTGCCGCCAGCGGCGCAGCACGATCTGCCCCACCACCCGCCGCTTCGCAGCAAAGCATGGCCAGCAGTGGACGTATTCGCTTCCCTTTGTCGTTGGAACCATGCGGAACCGGAGTGAATGTAGAGTCAACCCAGCCGAGGTGATACTCCGCCATGCCGTTGAGAAGCGAAGCCGGTCCCTTAAGGGCCGACATCGCCGCCGACATATGCGGCGTAATCAACGTATCCACATCCAACGCTGGAATTGTGCCCGGCAACGTTTTTCTCCCGGAATCAATTCGTTCGAGCGGTTTTCACAAAGTTTGTGCGCCAACGGTCGCAATCTCTCAACGGTCTCAGGCCGGGACGGGCTTGCCTGGTGTAGCACGGCCACTTCAGTACCGTACGAAGCTCAGGCGACCATTGCGCGATTATTCGACGCTCGGAATCGGCTCACCTTTGGCTCCCGACCTGGTGTCGCGCAAGATTAGCCTGCTTTCTCATCGTTTATTGTAGTGAGGATTCGATTCCGGGGGGTTCTCCCACGGAGAATGAGTCCGCTGGATTGAAGGCATCGTAGACTGATGCGAACAAACGCCCGATTCGTGATCCGGGACGGCGATGAACGATGCCCCGATTGGACGCGCATGTTCACGCCACGATGAAAGAATTGGAGCAAATGTCGTGGGTGGTTTTGGTTTTTACTTGCTGGTCATGCTGCCCGGACTGCTCTTCTCGCTCTGGGCACAGAGCCGGGTGAAGGGCGCATACGGTAAGTACAGCAAAGTGCGGAATGAGCGCGGCATTACCGGGGCACAGGCCGCCCGCGCGGTGCTCGATGCCAATGGATTGACCGATGTTCCCATTGAAGCGATCCCAGGGCAATTGACGGACCACTACGATCCGAGGCACCGCGTGCTGCGCCTGTCGCAGGGTGTTTATGAAGTTCCGTCGGTCGCCGCGATCGGCATCGCCGCGCATGAGGCGGGCCATGCGATTCAACATGCTCGGTCCTATGCTCCGCTCAAGGCGCGTACGGCGATCGTCCCGGCGGTCAAGATCGGGTCGAATCTCGGTATTTTGCTGATCATCCTTGGATTGATCATTGCCGCCACGCCGTTGGCGTGGGTTGGCGTCGGACTCTTCGCCCTGACGACAGTCTTCGCCTTCATCACCCTGCCGGTGGAATTCGACGCTTCGAAGCGAGCGAAGGCTGCACTCGTGCAGGTCGGCATCGTTGATGGCGGTGTTTCCGGTGGAACCGAAAGCAAAGGAGTCGCCGCGGTACTCGATGCCGCCGCCTGGACCTACATTGCCGGTTTCGCAACGTCGCTGTTGACGCTGCTCTATTACGTCTCGCTCGTTACCGGGCGCTCTTCCCGCCGAAATTAAGAGTGTCACGTGAGACAGGAGCAAAATGGGGCGTCCAACCGTGAACTGCTCCCCAATTTTTTGTTTACGCGACTTTCAATGTGAATGCCGCCCGGATTTCGCCCACCAGTCGCTTGTTATGGTTGAAAATCCTGTGGTCCCATTGCTCATTCATTGCAGCGATCAAACTGCTACCCGCCAGATCGAGTTGTGACAGTACCTGTTCGATCGCGACCGCGTGCGCCCGGTACGATCCATCGGCAACCCGTATCGCGATACCGATTTCGTGTTCTGGAATGCCCACACAGAGCAATCCCTCGGCACCACTTTTGGCGACCATTGCGCCCTTCGAAAGTTTCATCAAATCCGTATCGAGCCGGTCGCTACTCCCGCCGACATTCTCTGGATGTGCGCACATCGCCTCCCGCAGGCGGGTAAGCGCGGGAACATGCTCGAGTCCGCAACCGGATGGCGCCTTGTTCGGGGCGGCGAGTGTCGCAAATGCCGTCGCCATCGCCGCGATCGAAACGCCAAAGGTCGGGACACTGCAACCATCGGTCGCAAGCTTCAGGTCCCCCGGCGCGACCCGGCAGACCTCGGCGATCACTCCTTTGATCCGCTGCTGCAGCGGATGCTCTGGTTCCAGGTAGGAGTCGATCGGGTAACCAAGCTGTAACGCGGCAGCGAGCATGCCCGTGTGCTTACCAGAACAATCGCACTGGAGGGGCGAGCGCTCGCGCTTCCCTGAGAGAATCAACGCCATTTCCAACTCATCAATTGGAAGTGGAATGCCGCACTGGAGCGCGCTGTCGTCGAGTCCCAGCTTCGCCAGCATTGCGAGCACCTGCGATTGATGTTTCGCTTCGGCACTGTGCGATGCACAGCACAACGCAAGCTCGGCCGGTGTGAATCCGAATCGATCGGCCGCGCCACTCTCGACAACCGCAATCGCCTGAAATGGCTTCGCTGAGGATCGGAAATAGGCAAAGGTGTCAGGATTGCCCGAACTGGCAACAATCTTTCCGGAGACGTCGGCCACGACCACGGTTCCCTCGTGGACACTCTCGACAATTCCGCCACGCAGTACTTCAGCCAATCTTGCGGTCACGTTCTTCCCCCGAATCTCATCCCAATCGATTGATAGCGACGGGGGATGCTACCGCAGAGCCGGTCACTTGTGCTGAGATTCGGGTTTGATTGGCTCAATGAGGGCGGTTTCCGCAAAGTACGGCACCGGAAAGACGATGATGACATGCATTTCAGTCGCTCCGGTATTCCGGAATCCATGCACGACACCTGTCGGGAAGAAAATCGAAGACCCGGGTAGAACAGTCACGGTTGCTTCATCCATGTACGCCTCGCCCGTGCCAGTCATAAACATGATTGCTTCTTCGCACGGGTGGGTGTGAAGGCGAACCCTGTCGCCTGGCTGAAGCCACTGCTGACCGAGGAACATTGATGTCGATCCTACTTCAGAAGTGACAATGTGCTGCGAGGGAAGTCCACTTGGACTGGGCACGATCGGCAAATTCGCATGGATCAACTGGGCGCCATTCATTCTCGTTGGTTCCTCTCACCTGCGTTCGGAGTCCAGGTTTCGTTTGCAAATCAGGGTCGGCAAAGCAGTGTATCGCACCGGTAGCAACCAACCTCAACGAAACCATGCATCCCACTTACACGTTGAAAGAAGAGTGAACTATGAAGCATTCATTGAGGAGCAACCCATGTCTTCATCTTATTTGAATACCAGACTCAACCGGCGTGAAGCGATTGCGACCATCGCCACCGGCGCCGCAATCGCCGGCGGGTTGATTCTTCCGTCCGGCCGGAACGCGTTCGCGGCGCCGATCGAACCGACCAAAGGCACAGCCCAGTCGCCAACCCGCTACTTCCCGGAAACCGGCCACAACCTTAAGGGTCCGTTCCTCACCCAGTGGACAAATTCTGGAGGACGAGAGGTACTCGGAATCCCGTTGAGCGAAGATCGATTCGCGGAAGGGGTGGGCGTCGTCCAGACGTTTCAAACGATTACTCTCATGTACGATCCTGCTCTCTCCGAACCATGGACGCTCCAGGCCCAGCATCTCCCGAGCGATGTCCGCTCCTCCATCGCGCCGGGTTCGGCTCGAAAAGCGGTGACGGGATGTTCGGCCAGTGCGAGTTCCTGCCAGTTCTTCGCCGAAACCGGACACACGCTTTCAGGTGAGTTCGCGGCCTTTTGGTCTGCGTATGGTGATCTCCCTGTTTTCGGCATGCCGACCACAGAACCATTCAGGGACGAGACCACCGGATATACGGTTCAGGTTTTCGAACGAGCGGTGTTGGAAGATCGCGGGAGTGACGGCATTGCACTGCGTCACATTGCCGCTGAGCTCGCCGAGCAGGATGGTCTCTTCAGCGACCCATCGTTTCTGCCCGCGCCGCCGACTGGTGGCGCAACGCAACTCGTCAAATCCGGAGATGGATTGCGCCTGCGAAGTCTGCCGAGTCTGGATGCCGAGATCATTGCGCTCCTGCCGGACAACGCCGAATTCATTGCCGCCCCGAACGAGAGCGGAAACTGGATCGGCGGATACATCGATGGGTATTCGGGGTGGGTCTCGTCGGATTTCCTCAAGGCGCCGCCAGCCCTGCCCACCATCTCCCTGGTCAATTGGGATCCTTCTATCTGGCAAGGAGCCGCGCTCAGCGAAACGAATGTGCGAAGCCAGCCTTCGACTATAGCCGATATTGTCGAAGTACTGGCCTTCGGGCAGGAAGTAACCGTCACCGACTGGGTCAAGGGGGAAGAGGTCTTCACCGGCGCCGATCTGTGGGCACAAATGGGTCCAAACCGATTTGTGTACGCCCGTAACGTTGGTCGCAATGCGCCGATCGTCGCACCCCCACTGCCGGGAGATGCGCCTTCGCAGGGTAGATGGATCGATGTCCACCTCACCCAACAACTGATGACGGCGTATGAGGATCGAAATCCGCTTCGGGTCACGGTTACCACAACGGGAATGGCCGGTTGGGAAACGCCTCCAGGGTTCTACGCGATTCTCGCCCGCGTTCCCAATGAGACCATGGACAGTGGCGCGATCGGAGCAGAGCACTTCTACAAACTCGAAGATGTTCTCTTCACCCAGTACTTCACCAACTGGGGCCACGCAATGCATTTTGCCTGGTGGCGCACAGTCGAAACGATCGGTCGCCCCGGTAGTCATGGCTGCTTGAACCTCCTGCTGGACGATTCTCAGTTTTACTGGGATTGGGCAAATATCGGAACGCCGGTTTACGTCCATGTTTAGGGAACAGAAAGTTCCGACCGAGTACCTGACAACGAAAGCGCGCTCAACCGGCCGCGATTTCGAAATGCGACACACGTAAAACAGGCCAATTGTTTGTCCGCGCGATCTGTTCGATTCCGGCTGAAAATCTTGGTTAACCTTGACAACCGACCGCCGGATTCTTCATGCTGCCCTCGATTCGAGGATCGAGACTGAAGGATTTCGATCGATTTGGGCAGTCTGCACGCGAACGCACCTGTTCTTGACGGGTTCGTTCCGGGTCGAGACGGGGAGATTGGCGGTCGATGATTTGGCCGTCGTTTCGGCCTTTCGCATCGTCAAGGAGGAACCGGCGAGGTGGTTGTACAACCGCGACACTCCGGGATCTGCACGCGAAGAGTTCCCTTCGTGGGATGTAACCGCGCCCGGGGGAGCATGACTCGCTGATGCCCCGCGCGTTCCCCGTCCGCGTCGGCAGCAAAAGCGATCGCATCGAAGAGGTGCCCCGACCTTTTTCGCAAGAATGGCTGCAATTGCCCGAGGTGGAGCGTCAACCACCTGTCCGGCGAGCACGCACGCTGCCCTCCTGGGTTCCATCCGAGCGAATTCTCTCCTCGGTGCTCGTCATTTTGCTTGTGCTTGTCACCGTGATCGCCAGCGGCGGCGCGGCTCCGAGAACCACCGCCAATATCGCCGCCCCGACTGCCGTGAGCGGTGCCGTCGCAGCCGCTTCGGCTACAGGGGGAATCGTCGTCCCGCCGGCATCGGCCACCAATACCCCCATCACGGCAAAAGACGGTACCGTCGCTCAGACTACTCCTGAAAGTACCGTTGAAGTTTCACCAACTGATACCCCGGAACTCCTCGATCCCCGCGCGATTCTGCCCCGTTACCGTGTTGTCTCGTATTACGGACACCCTGCGAATGACCAGATGGGAATTCTCGGTGAATTCGACAAGGAAGATTTGCTCGCGCAACTCAGGGATGAAGCCACTGCCTTCGAACAGGCCGATCCCACCCGTCCAGTCATGCCCGCGTTTGAAGTCATCGCGTCTGTCGCCCAAAACTGGCCTGCAGAAAACGACACCTATCTGCTGCACACCGACGACGAAACGATCCAAAGGTACGTCGATTTTGCCCGCGACAACGAAATTCTGATCATCCTCGACCTCCAGATCGGCCACAGTACGGTCGTCGACGAAATCGATCGTGTCAGCCAGTGGCTTAAGGAGCCGTTCGTTCACCTCGCCCTCGATCCCGAGTTCGCGATGCGGGAGGGCGATATTCCCGGAGATGCGATCGGAACTCTGGATGCGTCAGATATTGCCGAAGCTCAGCAAATGCTTGCCGAAATCGTCGCCGAAAACGATCTCCCGCCAAAGATGCTGATCATCCATCGCTTCACGGAAAACATGATCACGAATTCGGATCAGATCGCCCGGGTGCCAGGCGTTCAGACGGTGATCGACTTCGATGGTTTCGGCGATCCAGCCAGCAAGATCGAGGGGTACGATCTCTTCCTGGACGCAGAATACGCGGAGTTCGCCGCGATCAAACTCTTCTACCAGCACGATTCTCCCGTTATCCAACCGCAGGAAGTGGTCGCCCTTAGACGATCACCGGACGTTGTGATCTACCAGTAACCAACACAGGGAGCACGCACGATGAGTGGCAACGATCGCACGTTTGGTTGGGGATTGATCGGGGCAAGCACTGTCGCACGCTCATGGATGGTTCGCGCCATCAACACGCAACCGAACGGCCGGGTCGTCGGAGTCACCAGCAGCGATCCGCAGCGCGGTCGCGACTTCGCCGCGAGCAACGGCATCGACCGGGTTTTTACATCGGTCGAGGAGTTGCTGGTCGATCCAGCAATCGATGCGGTTTACATCAGCACGACCAACGAACTTCACGAATCGCAAACCCTCGCGGCCGCAGCGGCCGGAAAACATGTGCTGTGTGAGAAACCACTTGCACTGACCCTTGAAGGTGCCCGCGGTATGGTCACCGCCTGCAAAGCTGCCGGCGTGGTCATGGGTACGAACCACCATCTCCGAAATGCGATCACCCACCGCAAAATGCGAGAGTTGATCGCGAATGGCGGGATCGGTCAACCGCTTGCCGTGCGAGTTTTCCACGCGGTCTTCCTGCCGGAGTTTCTGCAGGGTTGGCGGGTCAACAGCGCGGCCGCCGGCGGTGGGGTCATTCTCGATATCACTGTTCACGATGCCGACACACTACGCTTCGTTCTCAATGATGAACCGGTCGAAGTCACCGCGATGACCGCGGGGCAGGGTATGGCCTCGCCCGGTCTCGCCGATTCAGTGATGGGTGTGATGCGCTTCCGTGGCGGCACGCTCGCCCAGTTCCACGACGCCTTCACCATCAAGCACACACTCACGGGTTTCGAAGTGCATGGCACCGAAGGCTCAATACTCGGCCGCAATGTGATGACCCAGGAGCCAAAGGGCGAACTGATCCTCCGCCGGGGTCAAACGGAAGAGCGCGTTTATCTGGGACTTCACGAGGATCTCTACGCTCGCTCCGTCCGCAACTTCACTGCGGCCATGCTTGGCGAAGGAGAACCCTCCGCTACCGGTGAAGATGGCATTCGTTCGCTGGCTGTTGCACTGGCAGTCGCGGAATCAGCCGAGACTGGACGAACCGTCACTGTTCCAGAATAACGAGCGCCACTCGATTGCGTACACTACTCGCCATTGATACGATCCATTGCCAGCGGTGACGCCGGGTCTTCCCGATCGCGTATCGATTGGCTGATTGAGGGCAAAGATGGCGCGCTCGAAAGTCATTTCCCTGGCGGAGGCGGCGCGTCTCATCCCCGACGGCGCCACGGTGACCATCAGCTCCTCCAGCGGGCTCGGTTGTCCCGACGCGACGCTCCGCTCCATCGGGGAACGCTTCGCAGCCGAAGGAGCGCCACGCCAGCTCACGACCATTCATCCGATCGCCGCAGGCGACATGTACGGTATCGACGGCATCGA
>Ga0105048_10005736_pt1 | contig 20047 bp, 14 predicted proteins | sample MAT05_FD_78382 | JGI IMG/M metagenome (GOLD analysis project Ga0105048, IMG submission 78382) | Freshwater microbial communities from Lake Fryxell liftoff mats and glacier meltwater in Antarctica - MAT-05 | ecosystem: Environmental > Aquatic > Freshwater > Ice > Liftoff microbial mat | place...
GAATCGGACTCCAGCGCAGGCTCGGAAATCGATCCCTGCGGTCCACCGTTTGCACAGCCGGGACGGGCTGTGTCACTTTCGGGGCTTCGTCCCTCAGCCCCTCGCTCGCTCGCTCGTCTTTCTGTCTTGCCGTTCATGAGCCCAGAGATTCTCGACTCCTACCTGCGGACGGAACGAAACCCCATCCAGAGGCGCGTACTGCCCGGACTTTCGGTGTAGCGGGCGGCTACCCGCACGGGGTGCGCGCCGGCGGGCCAACTGCCGCCGCGGGGCACGCGGGCCCAGCCCGGCGGAGGACCCTGCGGGTCGGTGCTTGGCGAACTGCTGTAGTAGCCATGCCAGTCCCAACACCACTCCAACACGTTCCCCGCCATGTCGTACAACCCATACCCATTCGGCGCAAACGAACCCACGGGACTCGTGTAGGGCACTCCCCCGACTGCATAGGTCGGGTGATACCCGCGCGTTGGGCTGATGTCGTAGCTGTCGCTGGCAAAACTGCGGTAGTTCGCCTGCGAATGCGTGATCGTCGCGCCCCACGGGAAGCGCTGCCCGCTCAACCCGCCCCGCGCCGCCTTCTCCCACTCCGCTTCCGTCGGCAGCCGATACCCGTTCGCACTCCACCTCACCCGCAAATTCGTCACATTCACGCTCCCCGTCTTGTAGATCGTCGTCTGCGCATTGTTCGTGTAATATACCGGTGTCAGCCCGTCCCGCTGCGACCGCGCGTTGCACCATTTCACGGTCGGAAACCAGGTGAGGTCCTGCACCGGGTGCGTAGCGGCCTTGGCGCTGCCCACAGGCAAATCCGTGTATCCATTGCTCAATCCCCACGCCCGCACATCGTCCCACAACTGCTTGGTCACCTCATACCGGTCCATGTAAAACGCGCTCACATACACTGTATGCACCGGCAATTCGTCGCTGCTCCCCTCCGCCGCGTTCGTCGAGTTCCCCATCTGGAAATTCCCCGCCGGGATGAGCGCCATGCCGCCGGGAACGGGATCGTCATTCGCAATCACGCGGAACCGCACCCGGTCGGACACCTGCCCGTTCCAGTCCGTCTTCGCATCCCACTGGATCCACTTCCTGATCCCCGGCTGCACGGAAGGCCCAAAGCCCGACCCGACGAACGTCTGCGCCGGAACCGCCCAGGTGCTCCCGGCATCGCTGGAAACCAGCAACGAGACCCGCACCGTCGAGGAGTCCGGGTCCGCAAGGTCGTACCAGATGTTCACCTTCCCCCCGACCCACCCATTGCCCGTCAGCGTCCGCTCCTGCCGCGCCGAGACATTCGAGACCACCGGCGGCACCGCATGCACAGGCACCCCGGCGAAAAGCACGGCAAAGAGCACGACCGACCGAAGCGCAAGCGATGGGGGAACGCCAATCATTTGGCGAGACTTAACCTTGAATCTGCGGAGAGCAAGTCCCGCCTCGGCCAATGTCCCGTCTCGGCCGGGGCGATGGCGATGAGTGGAGCCGCCGGCACGGTCTCCCGCGCGGCGGGCCAATCAAAAGGACTCCCGGAATTCAGTGGCACTCGCGCGCCCGCAGCCGCTAGGTTCCGCCGACAATGCAAGACGAAGGCACGCACGGCAAACTACTGCCTCTGACGGTTCCGGCACGGGGAGTGATCTTCAGCGACGCAGCCGTCCGCAGATCCACAGCATGCCAGCGGTCCGCACGCAGATGGAGCGGTGATGTCGCGGCGGAAAGGGCGGCCGGAGCCGCGGACTGAACGCTGAGCATTTTTCACCCGCACACCATGCCCGCCATCACCGCCAGCGGACTCACGAAGATCTACCGGACCTACAAGAAACGGCCTGGGCTAGCCGGCGCGGTGCGCGGGCTTTTCAAACGCGAATACGAGGAGGTGCGCGCGGCGGACGGCGTGAGCTTTTCCATCGAGGAAGGCGAGTTCGTCGGCTTCCTCGGGCCGAATGGCGCGGGCAAGACGACCGTGCTGAAAATGCTCAGCGGCCTGCTGCATCCCACCAGCGGCGATGCGCGCGTGCTCGGCCACGTGCCGTGGAAACGCGAGGACGCGCTGAAGCGGCAGTTTTCCCTGCTCATGGGACAGAAGAACGGGCTCTGGTGGGATCTGCCCGCGCGCGAATCCCTGGAGCTGAACCGCACCATCTACAGCATCGACGAGAAGCGCTTCAAAGACGTGGTCCACGGCCTCACCGAGATGCTCGACGTAAAGGACAAGCTGGATGTGATGGTGCGCGAACTCAGCCTCGGCGAGCGGATGAAATTCGAACTCATCTCCGCCCTGCTGCACGCGCCGAAGGTGCTGTTCCTCGACGAACCGACCATCGGGCTCGACGTGACTTCGCAGCAAAAGGTGCGTGATTTTCTCCGCGAGTACAACCTCGGCCACGGCATCGTGACGATGCTCACCAGCCACTACATGGGCGACATCGAGGCGCTCTGCCGTCGCGTGATCATCATCGACCACGGGAACATCTTTTTCGACGGCCCGCTCGCCCGCGTCATTGAGCGCTACGCCACGCATAAGGTCATCGGCCTCACCTTCGGCGACACCGCGGCACGCGACTTCACGGCATTCGGCGAGATCATCGCGACCACCCCGCACAGCGTGCGCCTCCGCGTCCCGCGCCCGCGCACGACCGAGATTTGCCGGGAACTGCTGGGGCGCTTTCCGGTGACGGACCTCAACGTCGAGGAAATGCCGATCGAGGATGTGATCCGCCAGCTCTTCGCCGAGAACAACCCGGCAGCGACGACGTGACGCCGGCGTTCAGCGCCGCATCGCGGCCTTGAGTTCCGTCACGTAGGAAGGATTCAGTTCGAAATCTTCGGTGGCGTAGTCATGCATGCCCACCCGCTGTTTGCACGACGTGGCCTCGAGGTAGCCAATGTCGAGCAGCGTATTGAGCACGTCGCAGAGATCCTCCGGCTCGATCTTCGTGCGCTCGACCAGCTCGGCACCGGTGACGCCGAGGCCGAAACCGATCGCGCGGGTCACGCCCAGCTCTTTCCCATTCAGTTTGATCTGTCGTGCCATGGTGCAATTGGATTTCCGACCCATCGACAAGCACATCCCGGCCCCGGCGCGGTCCATTCTTTCAGCCACCCGGCCAGGCGGGACGAAACGGGTTTGGCCACAGTCCCCGTCTGCGCTCTAGTGGCGGTCTTGAGCACGAACATTGACAGTCCTTCCCCAGCCCGCGAATCGCAGCCCCGGACCCGTTCGCTCGCGGCCCACGCGGTCTTCTCCCGTGCCGCCGGCGCTCCGCTCATCGGCGGCAATGCCGTCCGCCTGCTGCTCGATGGCGCTGAAAATTACGCCGCATGGCGCGAGGCGATCCGCTCGGCGACGCACACCGTGTATTTCGAAAACTACATCTTCAGCCCGGATGGAATCGGCAGCGCGTTTCTAGCGGATCTCACCGAGCGGGCGCGAGCCGGAGTGACCGTGCGCGTGCTGCTCGACTGGTTCGGTTCCTTCACCACGCCGCGCAGCTTCTGGGCTCCGCTGGCCGCCGCGGGCGGCACCGTGCGATACCACAATCCGCCGAGCCTGCGCGGCCCGCTCCAGTGGTTCAACCGCGACCACCGCAAGTCGCTCGTCGTCGATGGACGCATCGGCTCCGTCTCCGGCGTGTGCGTCAGCGACGTATGGCTCGGCAACGCGGAAAAGAAGATCGAACCCTACCGCGACACCGGCATGGAAATCCGCGGGCCCGCCGCCGCGGATCTCGTCGCCGCATTTGCCCAAGTCTGGGAGCAAAATGGATCCGCCATTCCAAAGGCCGAGCTCGCGGCCATGCCGGAGCCCAAAGCCGAGGGCGAAGTCGCCGTCCGCGTGATCGCCACGGCGCCGAACATCACCACCGTGTACCGTCTCGATCTCCTCATCGCGGCGCTCGCGCAGACCCGCCTGTGGCTCACCGACGCCTACTTCGCCGGCACCGCCGCCTACGTGCAGGCCCTCCGCTCCGCAGCGCGCGATGGCGTGGATGTCCGCCTCCTCGTCCCCGGCGGCAGCGACCTGCCGTGGCTGCGCCCGCTCACCACCGCGGGCTATCGTCCGCTGCTCGAAGCCGGCGTGCGCGTGTTCGAGTGGAATGGCTCCATGCTCCACGCCAAGAGCGCCATCGCCGACGAGCGTTGGGGGCGGATCGGCTCCACGAATCTAAACATCGCGAGCTGGCTCTCCAATTTTGAAATGGATGTCGCCATCGAGGACGAAGACTTCGTCGAACAAATGGCCGCCGCCTACGAACGCGACCTCCAGCACTCGACCGAGATCGTTCTCAAGAAGTACCGCCGTGTCCGTCTCCCCTGCCCCGACAAGACCCGCGCCCGCAGCCGCCCCGGACGCGGCAGCCTCGCGCGCGTCACGGCCGGCGCGCTGCGTTTCACGCGCACCGTCTCCGCCGTGGTGACGAACCAGCGCGTGCTCGGGCCGACCGACGCGCGCTCTCTTTTCGTCGCCGCATTGCTCACGCTGGCGTTTGCATTTGTCGCCGTGAAATATCCGCGAACCGTCGCGTGGCCGATCGCACTCCTCGCGCTCCTGCTGACCGCCACACTGCTCGCCCGCGCCGTGCGCTCCCGCATGCGCCGCGGCCGGTCGAATCCCGATGGACGCCGGTCTGCTTGAGAGTTGCCACGCAGCCTGCATCCGTTCCACTTTCCCGCCGTGCCCGACAACTACGCCCAATCGCTCGCCGAAGCGCCCGATACGCCATTCGATGTCTCGCTGCGTCCGCCGGCATTCACCGAATTCACCGGGCAGGAAAAGGTGCGCGAGCAGCTCCTCGTGATGGTCGAGGCCGCCCGGCAGCGCGGCGATGTGCTCGAACACATCCTCCTCAGCGGCCCGCCCGGCCTCGGCAAGACCACCCTCGCGCACATCCTCTCCCATGCGATGGGCGTGAACATCAAATGCACCAGCGGCCCCACGATCGAGAAGGCCGGCGACCTCGCCGGACTGCTCACCGGGCTCGAACGCGGCGACATTCTTTTCATCGACGAAATCCACGCCCTCTCGCGCATCATCGAGGAATACCTCTACCCCGCGATGGAGGACTACAAGCTCGACATCATCATCGACCAGGGTCCGAACGCCCGCTCCGTCCGGCTGAATCTCCCGCGCTTCACGCTCATCGCCGCCACCACGCGCGCGGGAATGATCACCGCGCCGCTGCGCTCGCGTTTCGGCATGACGTGCCGGCTCGACTACTACACCGCCGAGGAATTGCAGGCCATCGTCGCGCGCAGCGCCGGCCTCATCAATGCCGAGATCGACTCCCCCGGCGCGCTCGAGATCGCCGCGCGCAGCCGCGGCACACCGCGCATCGCGAACAACCTTCTCCGCTGGGTGCGCGACTACGCCCAGGTCCGCGCCGACAACCGCATCACCCGCGATGTCGCCGACGCCGCGCTCACCATGCGCGACATCGACCGCGACGGCCTCGATGAAATGGACAAGCGTCTCCTCGATGCGCTCGTGCAAAAATTCGGCGGCGGCCCGGTCGGCGTCAGTTCCCTCGCCGTCGCCATCGGCGAAGACGCCGGCACCATCGAGGACGTGAACGAGCCCTATCTCATCATGCAAGGCTACCTGAAGCGAACGCCGCAAGGCCGCGTCGCGATGCCGCTCGCGTACCAGAAACTCGGCATCGCCGCGCCGAAACGGGAGGGCGAACTCTTCGGCTGAAGGTCGCAACGGCACCACCGGTGCTTCCACGGCGGGAGGCCAAAGCTGCCGAGATGAATATTCTGCTAGCGCACAGATTTCCTGCTGCGGAGCGACGACCGGCATGCCATCAGTCCCTGCCCAAGTATGAAGACGAACAGCCCCCCCGTTCGGCGCTCACACTCCTTGCTGAAGGAGCCGCGCCTTTTCCTCCTCTGCTCGACCCTGCTGCTCGCGACTCCCGCGATGGCGATCGATGCAAACGGCAATGGCCTGAATGACATCTGGGAGATGATCTACGGCGCGAGCGCGCTGACCGCCGGAGCGGATAACGACGGCGACGGCTGGACTAATGCGAAGGAGAGCGCCGCGGGCACCAACCCATTCGATGCCGCTTCGCACCCAGGGCTGAGCATCGCGACATGGACACCATCGCAGGTCCAGCTCGGTCACCCGCGCATCGCAGGAAAGCGCTACCGGATCGAGTCGAAGACCAGTCTCTCGCTGGCGACATGGACGACGGATTTCAACGAAGTCGCCTCCGCTGCAAATCCCGTGGTTTACCTTTTCGAAAAATCGCCCGGAGCGAAATTCTGGCGGCTCCGGATCGATGACGCGGACTCCGACGGCGACGGTCTGCTGGACGCGGAGGAGCGCTGGCTCGGCTTCGATCCCGCGACGACCCGGACGGATCGCAACGACACAGCCGATCTTTCCCGTGTGACCACGGGACTCAGCACGCCAAGTGTGATCACGCTCGGCGTGCTCGGCGCGCGGATGAGCGAGCGCTGGCCCGGCCCGGGCGTCGCGGTCGTGCGACGCAGCGGCGGACTGGAGCCGCTCACGGTGAATGTGAGCTTCGGCGGAACGGCGACGCTTGGGGCGGATTACTCGACGACCGCGCTCGGCAATGTGGTCGCCATTCCCGCCGGTGTGCGCGAGGTGCCCGTGTATCTGACGCCGGTCGCCGACCTGGATGATGGCGAAGGGGACGAGACAGTCGTGGTGACGGTCCAGACCGGCACCGGCTATACACGCGGCGCGACATTTTCCGGGACTGTGACCATCGAGAACGAAACCGAAACCAGCCTGCCACGGGCGAAAGCCGCGGCGCGCTTTCTCCTCCAGGCGGCGTTCGGGCCGAATCAGGATTCGACATTGGACGCGGATGACATTCCCCAAAACGTCGGGGAGGTGATGACGATGGGCTTCAGCGCGTGGATTGATGACCAGTTCACGAAACCGATCGGCTACATCCAGCCGTGGACCGAGTGGGAGATCGCGAATGGCAATGCCCTGCAGCTTTACGGCAACGCGAAGGAGCACGCGTGGTGGGCGCGCGCGATGGGCTCGCCGCATTTGTGGCCCGCCGATGGGCGCAATCCGGTGCTCAATCCTTTCCCTTACGATCCCCTGCGCCAGCGCGTGGCATTTGCGCTCAGCGAAATCCTCGTCGTGTCCGACCGGCCCGAGGCGCTCGCGGTGGAGCAGGTAGGAATGGCGAACTACTACGACCTCTTCGAGACGCATGCGTTCGGCAACTATCGTGACCTGCTGCGGGCCGTCGCGCTGCATCCGGCGATGGGCATCTACCTCAGCCATCTCGGGAATCAAAAGGCAAACCCGGCGCTGAACATTTTCCCCGATGAAAATTTCGCCCGCGAGATCATGCAGCTCTTCACCATCGGGCTGTGGAAGCTGAACCCCGATGGCACGCGGCAGCTCGATGGCCTCGGCCAGCCGATTCCGACTTACAACAACGGCGACATCACGGAGCTCGCCCGCGTCTTCACCGGACTGTCCTTTGGCAACAACGCGACCTTCACGAACTACCCGCGCGACTTCACGGTGGCGATGAAGGGCTTTGACGCGTATCACGATCTCGCATCCAAGACGCTGCTCGGCGGGCCGCTGGCCGGCGGGGTGCAACTCCCGGCGAACAATGCGACCGTGGTGGATGTTTACGCGGCGGTGGACAATCTTTTCGATCACCAGAACGTCGGCCCGTTCATCTCGCTGCGGCTCATCCAGCGGTTCGTCACGTCGAACCCCAGCCCGGCGTACGTCGGGCGCGTCGCCGCCGCATTTGCCAACAACGGCTCCAGCGTGCGCGGCGACATGAAGGCTGTCATCAAGGCCATCCTGCTCGACACCGAGGCGCGCGATCCCGCGATGATGTCGCAGCCGACATGGGGAAAATTGCGCGAGCCATTCCTGCGCTGCGTGAACTTCGCGCGGGCGTTCGATGCAAAGTCCGTCTCCGGCTACTACCCGCTCGATCAATTCGCGATCGCGCATCTGCAGGATCCGATGAACTCGCCGAGCGTGTTCAATTTTTTCCTGCCGACGCACAGTCCCTCCGGCCCGATCACACAGCAGGGGCTCGTCGCACCGGAATTCCAGATCATCAACGCCAGCTCGGCGGTCTCGGGCGCGAACTATTTCTGGCAGCACACGCTCACCGACCTGCACTACTGGGGCACGGGGATTGCCGACTACGGCGTGCGGCTGAACCTCGATCCGGAACTGGCGATGCTCACCTCCGCCAACATCACCGACGACCAGCCGCCGGCCGCCACCGCGCTCGATCCCGATCCCCTGCTCCGGCGTCTGGACCTCGTCCTCACCGGCGGCACGCTTTCGCCGAGGCAATTTCAGATCATCCGCGAGGCGATGCTGCGCATCAACTACCCGACATGGCAGTGGCCCCGCGAGCGCCTGCGCATGGCGATCTACCTCATCACCACGTCGGCTGATTTCAATGTCCTCCGCTGACCTGTGAACGCCCTCCTTTTGCCTCAATAGAAGTGCTCAGTCCCCAGTAAAAGCCGTCCTTTTTCTGCCAACTGAGCACTGAGCACTAAAACTCCCCGCCACATGAACTCCGCAAACGCCCTCACCCGCCGCCGTTTCCTCGGCCAGACAAGCTGCGCCGCCATCAGCTCGATCCCGATCCTCAGCACGCTGCTGAATCTCAAGCTCGCGCAGGATGTCGCCGCCGTGACCGCGCCCGCCGCGAGTGAGTATCGCGCGCTGGTGTGCCTCTTCCTCTCGGGTGGCAACGACTCATTCAATATGCTCGTGCCCCGCGAGACCGCGGCCTACGCCACGTATCAGGCGTCGCGTTCGAATCTCGCGCTCACACCCGCGCAGCTCCTGGACATTCATCCTCTTCCGCTCGGGTCGCCGAATTTCGCCGTCCACGGCGGCATGCCCGAGGTCGCGAATCTCTTTGAAACAGGAAAGGCTGCGTTCGTCGCGAATGTCGGATCGCTCATCGAGCCCGTGCAAAATCGCACGCAGGTCGCCAACAATTCCAGGCGGCTGCCGCTCGGCCTCTACTCGCACAGCGATCAGATCGAGCAATGGCAGACGAGCATCCCGCATGCACGCAGCGGCATCGGCTGGGGCGGACGCATGGTGGATCTCATCAAGGATCTGAACTCGAACCAAATCGTGCCGATGCAGATCTCGCTCGATGGCAGCAACACCTGGCAGACGGGAAACACGGTCGCCGAGTACGCCATCACCCCGGGTGGCGCGACCGCTCTCGCCGGCTACAACCACGACTGGGTGCAATATCAGGACGTGCAGAACGCGATGAGCGCCGCCGTGGACAGCCAGCTCGCGCAGCAATACACGAACCTCCTCGCGCAGACTTTCAACACGCGGAAAAAGCAGGCGCTGGATGCGTATCAGGCATTCACCGCCGCGAGCGCACCCGCGCTGCCGAACGGCGTCACTTTTCCAAGTACGTACGTCGGCTCACGCTTGCAGATGATCGCCAAGGCCATCCAGGGCCGCGGTGCGATGGGCGCTGTGCGGCAGACGTTCTTCGTGCAATGGGGCGGCTGGGATCATCACGACAACGTGATCGACAACCAGGCCGCGATGCTGCCGCAGGTCAGCGCAGCCATCGGTGCATTCTTCAGTGCGCTCACCGCGGTCGGCGTCGCGGACAAGGTCACGCTCTTCACCGCGTCCGACTTTGGCCGCACGCTCACGAGCAACAGCCGCGGCTCCGATCACGCCTGGGGCAGCAACCAACTCGTCGTCGGCGGCGCGGTGAACGGCAGGCGCATCTTCGGGCAGTATCCTTCACTCGCCATCAACCCCGACAACGGCCCCGAGGTGAACCTGCTCGACACCGGGCGCGGACGATTCGTTCCGACGACGAGCTGCGATGAATTCTTCGCCGAACTCGCGCTGTGGCTCGGCGTGAGCGCATCGAATCTCCCGCTCGTGCTGCCAAACATCGGGAATTTCTACAACACCGCCGGCAGCGCGCCGCCGTTGGGGTTCATGGCGTGAAGCCACGGAGCGCCGTCCGTCCCGGCGGCCACTATGGAGCGCGCAGCGCCATACTTCCCGGGCTAACGCCAATGCCTTCCGGAAATTCCGAAGCTGAGCAGTGTTGGAAACCGTGAAGGGCGCGGGCGAGAATGTGGAGCCGACGACCCGTCGGCGTGGCGGGACGGGCAGAGGCGGCAGGATGGCCCGGCGCGGCTCCCGCACCACGCGAGGGTCCACGCCTTTGCCGACAGACGATGCCCCGAACCTGGCGTCGGACGAGCCCCAGACCATCCCGCCGCCTTCGCCCATCCCGCCACACCGACGGGTCGTCGGCTCCACATTGGGCCGCCTCCTCCTGTCCTCGGCACGTCCGTCGCAATCTCCTGCGTCGTCTGCGGGCCGAATATCCGAAAGGCATTGGGGCTAACCTGCATTTCTCACAGTCGATGCGAGGAAAGTGATGAGTAATTAGTGATTAGTTGCGCCACCGCCCGGAGAACTAATCACTAATTACTCATCACTCCACGAGCGGCCTCTGCAACATGATGCCGTCACTTTCTCCGTGAGTGGGAGAAATGCGGGCTAACGCCGATCCGATCTGGCGCTTCGCGCATCATGCTGTGGCCGCCGGGACGGACGGCGCTCCTTAGGCGGCGCTCCTTCGGCGGCGCTCCTTCGGCGGCGCTCCTTGGAGTCAGCGCTCCATTCGCAGCGGCCCGCCCGGCCGTGCATCGGTGAGGACGCCATCGCGGATCACCAGCGTGCCATTCACGATCACATCCGAGAACCCCTCCGCGTAGTGATGCGGGTCATCGAATGCCGAGGGATCATTCACCTTCTCCGGATCAAAGATGACGATGTCGGCGAATGCGCCGGCCTTCAGGACGCCGCGGTCCTTCAGGCGGAAAATCTGCGCGGGCAGAGACGTCATCCGGCGAATCGCCTCCTCCAGCGTCAGGAACTTCAGCTCGCGCACGTATCGGCAGAGGACGCGGGCGTCGTTCCCGTAGCTGCGCGGATGCGGCATGTCCTCGCCGGGCTTCCGGGGACCGCCGTCACTGGCGAACATCGTGAGCGGATGATTAAGGAATGCCTGGAGGTCATCCTCACTCATGCCGTGTCAGATGCCGCTGCCGCCGCCAGCACGGCGAGCGTGCAGAGCAGCGTGAAGAGTTTCATCGTTCGATGCGCCGCGGTTCAGGTCTGCGTCTGCGGGGCCGACACGAGCGGGCGGCTTTTCTCCGGAAGGTCGGGATCGAGGAAGCCGAGCGCATGCGGCGGCTGGATGACACGCACCCCGGCGCGCTTCTGCTCCTCGCCAAACTGCTCATGCACCTGCGCCATTTTCGTCCAGTGCATCTTCGGGCGGAAGTGATGCTCGGCGTGGTAACCGTTGTTGAACCAGATGAGATTGTAGAGCCGGTGATAGCTGCTCACTCCCCACGCGATCGGCACATCGGGGTTGCCGCCGAAGTGGCGATAGAAGCCGTTCAGATACGACAGGCAGTGGCCGAAATAATAAAACGGCAGATAGAAGCAGACCATGAAGCGCCAGTTCAGCCAAAAGCCGGTGGCGACAAGCGCGACGAACGAGAAAATCTCAAACAGGCCGAAACGCGCGTCGGCCGGATTCCTGCGCTTCAGCTCGCGATAGATCGCCTTCGGGTCGTCGCGGAAGAAGCTGAGGAAGGTGTAGCTCCACACGCTCTCGGCCTCGCCGTCGTGGCCGTGGCGGTAGATCGAGAGCCAGTCGATGGTCCCGCCATTTTCATCCTGCCGGTCACTGTTGCCCTTGTGATGCTGCTGATGCACGCATTCGTAGAACTGCTGCGAAAAGCCGATGGTGACGGACTCCAGCCAACTGAACGCGCGGTTCAGGATGGGCGAAGTGAAATACGGATTGTGCAGAAAATTGTGCGAGATGCCATTGATGTTCCACGAGATGCTGATCGAGAAAAGCAGGCCGCAGACGACGACCGCCCACCACGGCAGAGATGGAAATGCGAAGAACACGCCGACCAGGCAAGCGGCGTGGAAAATCCCCGCAAGGACGGGAATGACGTCGGTCTTCGAGTAGGCGAAAATCTTCACGGCGCGGAGAGTAGTCCGAAGGGAGACACCTTCAAGACAGGAACAGCTTCATGGGGGCGCATCTCAGTTTCTTGGAAGGGTGGGGCAAACAAGATGCACGTCGCCCCATGCGTCCCGGAGGGACAGTGGAAATTAGCCGGGGGTAAGCGAGAAACGAGCGCAACCCCCGGATCGCGGCAACCACCGGACGCGCCCCTGCCCGGGCGCCGGAATGGTGCGGACCTGGGTTCCGGCACCACTCTCCGGGGTGCATTCCCATTCTGTGCGCGATCCGGGGGTGTCGTCGCGCCTCGCGCTCCTCGACGCCCGGCCAATTTCCGGCGTCCCTCCGGGGACACAAAACGCGCGTCTCATCCCTGCACTGCGCAAAAAAGTGAGATGCGCCCACTTCATGGAAGTTGGCTCTTGTCTCGCGGCGTTCGCGCGGGCGATAAGCGCGGAATGCAACAACTCCCTCGCACCCCACTCCTCCAGCACGTTTTCACCATCGCCACGCTCGCCACGCTCGCCATGGCGCCGCTCGCCTCCGCGGAGATCGCCGTAAAGAGCGGCGAAAAGATCGCCTTCCTCGGCGATTCGATCACAGCCGGCGGCTGGGCCAATCCCGCGGGCTACGTGAAACTCGTAATCGCCGGACTGGAAGCGAATGGCGTGAAGGCCGAACCCGTGCCGGCAGGCATCGGCGGACATAAGTCGGACCAGATGCTCGCGCGGCTCGACAAGGATGTGCTCAGCAAGAAGCCGCAGTGGATGACGCTGAGCTGCGGGGTAAACGACGTGTGGCACGGCAAGAAGGGCGTGCCGCTCGACGACGCCGCAGCGGCCAAGCCCGGTGAGTACGATGAGAAAGTCGCCGGGCGCGGCACCTACAAGAAGAACATCACCGCGATCATCGACCACGCCACGACGTCCGGCGTAAAGCCGGTCATCCTCACCGCCACCGTCATCCAGGAAGATCTCGGCAGCGCCGAAAACGCCCGTCTCGCCCCCTACAACGAATTCCTCCGCAGCGTCGCCAAGGAAAAGCATGCGCCACTGGCTGACCTCAACGCGCTGTTCCATGAGCGCATCAAGAAGGAGAACAAGCCCGGCACCAAAGTCCTCACTGGCGACGGTGTCCACATGAATGGTGAAGGCAACAAGCTCATGGCCATCGGCGTCCTCCAGGCATTCGGTCTCAACGACGCGCAAATCGAAAAGGCGAAGTCCTCGTGGCCTGCACTCGAAGCCGCGTCCGCCGAAGCGGCAAAGAAGGCTGCCGAGGCGAAGGCTGCTGCAGCAAAGGCGAAAGCTGATGCCGCCAAAAGCCAGCCTGCGCCGGCTATCAAGTAATGCGATTTGTCCAGTCCTGTTGCCGGATGTCTGCGTGAGACTGGAAAGTAGCGTGGCTCTCCCGAACTGCGCGGGTGAATCCGCACCTGAACCCTCGTGTTGCGCAGCTCTGGAGAGCTACGCTACGGCACCCCGTCGCCGCCTCCTGCATTCAGGCATTCACTCTGAATAAATCGTATGACTCACGAGGCTCTTGCAAAACCTACACGGTCACCGACGCGCGGCGTCATCGCTCAGAGGAGTGAAGGCATCTCGCCCTCTTACGGCTGAGGTTTTGCAAGAGCCTCTCACGACTTCGGAAAACGCCGCGCGGTCACGCAAGGACGGCGTGCGTCCGGGCACGGTGGTTGTCCGCCTTCCGTGTCGCGCACGCCACCGCTTTTGTTCACGCCCCGGTCGTCACGGTGCCGCCCGGTTCCCGCAGCGCCTGCTCGAATGCCCGCCATGCCAGCATCGCGCATTTCACGCGTTGGGGGAATTTCCGCACGCCCTTCATCAGGATCAAATCGCCGAGGCCCTTCGTCTCCGGGGCGTCCTCCTTCGTCACGAGGTCATGGAACGCCCGCAGCATTCCCTCCGCTTCCTCGCGCGGCTTGCCCTTGAGCTTCATCGTCATCAGCGACGCGGATGCCTGGCTGATCGCACAGCCAGTCCCGGTGAACTTCAAGTCCTCCACGCCGCCGTCGGGACTGAATTTGACATGGAGATCGATCTCATCCCCGCAGGACGGATTGTCCCCGTGAACGCTCACCGCGCCCGGCAATTCGCCGAAATTCCTCGGGCGCTTCGAGTGATCGAGGATGACCTGCTGGTAGAGTTCTTCGAGTTCGGTGTTCATCGCGTGAAAAAGCGGTGGGCTTCGAGAAGGATCGTCCCCATTCGGTCCACTTCCGCCAGCGTATTGTAGAAATAGAAGCTCGCCCTGGTCGTGCCGGGGAGCCGCAGTTTGCGCATCAGCGGCTGGGTGCAGTGATGGCCGCCGCGCAATGCGAGCCCGTGCTCATTCGCATAAGTCGTGAGGTCGTGCGGATGCGCCCATTCGGTATGAAAGGCGGCCAGCGCCCCGCGCTGCGCGAGCGGACCGAGCACGCGCAAGTCGGGAACTTCGCCGAGACGTTTCAGCGCGTGCGCCGTCAATTCCGCATCGTGCGCCGCGATGTTCGCCCGCCCGATGCCCTCGATGTAATCGACCGCGGCGCCGAGTCCCACGGCGCCGGCGATGTTCGGCGTGCCCGCCTCGAAGCGGTGCGGCGGCTGCTTGTAGGTCGCGCGCTCGTAGGTCACGCTCACGATCATCTCCCCTCCTCCATGCCAAGGCGGCATGGCTTCCAGCAATTCGCGGCGGCCATACAGCACGCCGATTCCCGTCGGCCCGCAAATCTTGTGACCGGAGAAGACGTAAAAGTCGCACCCAAGCTCGCGCACATTCACGGGCTGATGTCCGGCGGATTGCGCGCCATCCAGCAACGTCACGGCACCGACGGCCCGCGCCGCCCGGCAGAGTTCCGCGGCGGGATTCATCGTGCCGAGCGAATTCGACACATGCACAAAGGCGAAGAGCTTCACCTCGGGGGTCAGGAGCGCGTCGAGGCGTTCGAGTTCCAGCGTTCCATCCTCCTTCACCGGCACAAACCGCAGCTTCGCCCCCACCTTCTCCGCCAGAATCTGCCATGGCACCAGATTGCTGTGATGCTCCATCTCCGTGAGCAGAATCACATCGCCCGCCTTCAGATTCGCCGCGCCCCACGAGTGCGCGACCAGATTGATTCCCTCCGTCGTCCCCCGCGTGAAAACAATCTCCTCCGCGTGCTCCGCGCCGAGATATTTCGCGACCTTCACCCGCGCGCCCTCGAAGGCATCCGTCGCCCGCGAACTCAGCTCGTGCAGCCCGCGATGCACATTTGCATTGTCCCGCTCGTAGTATTTCACCAGCGAATCGATGACCGCCCGCGGCTTTTGCGAGCTGGCCGCATTGTCGAAATAGAGAAGCGGCTTCCCATTCACTTCCTGCTGGAGAATCGGAAAGTCATCACGGACTTTCGCCCAATCAATGCTGGTCATCGCTCGCACCGTCGCATCCCCGCGGCGGGGTTTCAACTGCGCGGAGCGGATTCTTTCGGACGAATCCCAACTGGCGTGATTGAAGTTGAGTCCAAGGATTTGACCTGAAGAGCTGCCGTCGTGGCGCAAAGCGCCAATACACGAATAGCTGCCGGTGACGAGTCTTCGAGGAACCCACGGCTATTGTCCTTTAGTACGAGGCTCTTGCAAAACCAACACGGTCACCGACGCGCGGCGTCATCGCTCAAAGAAGTGAAGGCATCTGGCCTTTTACGGCTGAGGTTTTGCAAGAGCCTCGTACCTCTCCGCCAAACAACGAACATGTTTTCGACGGTTCTGTGGGGCACAAGGAGGGGCGCTTTGAAAGCGCCCTCTCGATGCGGTCGCTCCGCGCCGCATCGAGCCAGAGGCGTGGCCAACGCTGAGACCCCGCGAAGTTCGAGAATCCAGTTGCATTGCCACGGCCATGGCTGGCAGCGGCGCGGAGCGACCGCTGCCAGAGGGCGGTATCATACCGCCCGTCCTTGGTTCCGGCTCCGCCCATTTGGGCGCTACGCGCCATGACAGCCGTCCTGCCGGTGAATCTCATGAACTTGGAATCAATCGCGCCCAATCCCAGCCGCAGAGGAATGATGACCCTAAGAACTGTGCCTTGCAAACGATTGGCCCGGCGTGTCTGAACGAAGCATGAGCGCGAGTTTTCCAATTCACCGACGGCTTCTGACGCTGTTCGCCGGAGTGCCGCTGTTATTTGCCGCAGCCGCAGCGGAGAATCCCGGCGCGAAGATCTACCGCGAGATGTGCGCGGAATGCCACGGCGACAAGGGCGAGGGCGTGGCGAAGAAGCACGCGGATCCGCTCATCGGCAGCCGCAACGTCGCGGGCCTGGCGAAGTACATCGCGAAGTCCATGCCCGAGGACAAGGAGGGCACCTGCGTGGGCAAGGATGCCGATGACGTGGCGGCCTACATTTTCGACGCCTTCTACTCGCCCGCGGCGCAACTGCGGAGCAATCCGCTCCACGAAGATCTCTCGCGCCTCACGGTCGATCAGTATCGCAACTCGGTCGCGGACTTGATCGGGCGCTTCAAGGGCGGATTCGATCGGCCCTTGGGAACGACGCGCGGACTGAAGGCGCGCTATGTGGGAAAATTCCCGCTGGCATTCGGCCCGCAGCCGAAGCCGAAGACCGACAAGGAACGCGCCGAGCGAGCCCGGAAGGAGCGCACGAGCTTTGAGCGCACGGACAAGGTCATCGCATTCCCGTTTGGCACGGGCAGCCCCGATCCCGCGCGAATGCGCGACGACGAATTCGAAATCCGCTGGGAGGGATCCATTTATGCGCCGGAGACGGGCACGTACGAATTCATCGTGAAAACAGAGAACGGCGCGCGCCTGTGGGTGAATGACCCAAAGGAGCCGCTCATCGATGCGTGGGTCTCCGCCGGACCGAAGGTGCGCGAGGAGAAAAAGAGCATCTTCCTGCTCGGCGGACGCGCCTATCGGATTTCGCTCGAACACTTCAAATTCAAGGAGAAGAGCGCATCCATCGAACTGCATTGGAAGCCGCCGCAGGGCAGACAGGAGATCGTGCCGGAGGAAGTGCTGGAGCCGCAGGGCCGCGCGGCGACGATGGTCGTTGCGACGCAGTTCCCCGCCGACGATCGCAGCGACGGCTACGAACGCGGCACGACGATCTCCAAGGAATGGGATCAGGCGACGACTCACGCCGCGATCGAGGTGATGTCGTACATCGTGGCAAATCTCGACAGCCTCGCCGGAACAAAACCCGGTGCGAAGGATCGCGCCGTGAAGCTGAAGGACTTCGCGAAGCGGTTCGTCGAGGCGGCGTTCCGTCGTCCGCTCGACGAGGAGCAGCGGAAGCTTTTTGTGGAGCGCGCCTTCGAGTCGGTGCCCGCACCCGAGACGGCGGTGAAGCGCGTCGTCCTGCTCACCTTGAAATCGCCGCGCTTCCTCTACCCCGCCCTCGCGCAAGCCGGGGTCCGGGACGACTTCGCAGTCGCCGCGCGCCTGGCATTGACGCTGTGGGATTCCGTCCCCGACGGGCAGCTCGCCCGCCTCGCCAGCGAAGGCAAACTGAAAACCCGCGAGCAGATCTCCGCCGCCGCCCGCCGCATGGTCGCCGACCCGCGCGCGAAGGCGAAGCTGCACGGATTCTTCCACGAATGGCTGGAACTCGACCGCGCGGAAAATGCGTCGAAAGACCCGAAGGCATTCCCCGGCTTCGACGCCACCATGTTCGCCGACCTCCGCGAATCGCTCTGGCTTTTCCTCGATGAAGTCGTGTGGAGCGACGCTTCCGACTACCGCAAGCTCGTGAAGGCCGACTACCTCTGGCTCAATGAGCGCCTCGCGAAGTATTACGGCAAACAGGCGCACGGGGAGGAATTCCAGCGCGTGAACTTCGACCCCGCGCAGCGCTCGGGTGTCATCACCCATCCGTATCTGCTCGCGTCGCTCGCCTACAGCCGCACCACCTCGCCGATCCACCGCGGCGTCTTCCTCAGCCGCAACATCGTCGGGCTGGCGCTGAAGAATCCGCCCGTCGCGGTGGCGTTCGAGGATGCGAAATTCGATCCGACGCTGACCATGCGGGAGAAAATCTCCCAGCTCACGAAGAACACGTCGTGCGTCGGCTGCCATTCGGTGATCAACCCGCTCGGCTTCAGCCTGGAGCATTTCGACGCCGTCGGCCGCTGGCGCATGAAGGACAACAACAAGCCCGTCGATTCGATCGGCGAGTTTGAAACCGAAGACGGCCACACCGTGAAGCTCACCGGTCCGCAGGACATCGCCGACTACGCGGTGAACAACGGGAGCGCGCACCGTGCATTCGTGCGCCAGCTTTTCCAGCACTTGGTGAAGCAGCCCGCGGCCGCATTCGGTGCCGATACGCTGGATGCCCTGCGCACGCAATTCGCCGGGAACGGATTCAATGTCCAGCGCCTGATGGCCGACATCGCCATCACGGCCGCCGCGCACGATTCGTCCGCGCCGCCGCAGAAAGTCGCCGACAATTCCCCTGCCCCGAAGTAATCCCCACACGCCCTTTCCAACAATCCGCATCATGCTCATCAATCGCCGCCACTTTCTCCGCCATCTCGGTGTCTCCGCCGCGTCGCTGCCGTTTCTCGCCGGCCTGCCTTCGCTGAATGGCGCGCCGCTCCCGCAACGCCGGCAGCGCCTGATCATCATGTTCTCGCCGAACGGCACCCTGCCGAATGACTTCTGGCCCGATGAAGCCGGCGGCGCGCTCAATTTCAAATCCATCCTCGATCCGCTCGCCCCGTTCAAGGAACGCACGCTGATGCTCAAGGGCGTCTTCAACAAAGTGCGCGGCGACGGCGACAACCACATGCGCGGCATGAGCTGCCTGCTCACCTGCGCCGAGTTGCTGCCCGGCAACATCATGGGCGGCGGCGGCAAACCCGCCGGCTGGGCGAGCAGCATCTCGATCGATCAGGAGATCAGGAAATTCCTGCAGAGCCAGCCGGAGACGAAGACACGCTTTGGCTCGCTCGAATTCGGCGTCGCCGTGCCGAACCGCGCCGATCCCTGGACGCGCATGAGCTATCTCGGCGCAAACCAGCCCGTCGCACCCATCGACGATCCGTACCGCATGTTCGGGAAGCTCTACGGCCAGTTGAAGGACAAGGACAGCCTCCTGAGCATCCTCGACGACGTGAGCGCCGACCTGAAGCGCGTCTCCGCCAGGCTCAGTGCGCGCGACAAGGCGATGCTCGACCAGCACGTCACCCTCGTCCGCGGCCTCGAACAGGAACTCAAGACACCCGCCGACGCGAACCTCGCGCACAAGATGCCGCCGCTCGACCCCGGCATCGAACTCGTGAACGACAACACGCCCCAGATTTCGCGCATACAGATCGACCTCCTCGTCAACGCCCTCAGCAACGACATGACCCGCGTCGCCACCCTGCAATACATGCGCAGCGTCGGTTCGGCGCAGATGCGCTGGCTCGGCATCGAGGAAGGCCACCATGCCCTCTCACACGAGCCCGACACGAACGAGTCCGCCTACGCCAAGCTGAAGAAAATCAACACCTGGTTCTGCGGCGAACTCGCCTACCTCGCCAGGCGCCTTGCCGAAACCCCCGAACCCACCGGCGAAGGCTCCATGCTCGACCACACCCTCATCGTCTGGACGAACGAACTCGGCAAAGGCAACTCCCACACACTCGACAACATCCCCCTCGTGCTCGTCGGCGGCGCACCCGGTGTGAAGATGGGCCGCGCCCTCACACTCGACAAAGTCGCCCACAACCGCCTCTGGCTCACCATCGCCCACGCAATCGGCCACACGGAGTTGAAGACCTTCGGCAACCCCGAACTCTGCCAGGGCGGAGACCTGAACCTGAGTTAGGCCCCATGCCTTCCGGATATTCGGATTCGGAACAGCAGCGCCGACGAGTCGCCGCCATGTCGTAGCGCCGACGAGTCGTCGGCCAAATGTAGCACCGACGAGTCGTCGCCATGTCGCAGCGCCGACGAGTCGTCGGCCAAATGTAGCGCCGACGAGTCGTCGCCATGTCGCAGCGCCGACGAGTCGTCGGCCAA
>Ga0105048_10005738_pt1 | contig 20046 bp, 21 predicted proteins | sample MAT05_FD_78382 | JGI IMG/M metagenome (GOLD analysis project Ga0105048, IMG submission 78382) | Freshwater microbial communities from Lake Fryxell liftoff mats and glacier meltwater in Antarctica - MAT-05 | ecosystem: Environmental > Aquatic > Freshwater > Ice > Liftoff microbial mat | place...
AATGAATCACCCCGCCGCAAGCGGACGGGGTATCTAAATTCTTTTTTACCGAATATACTCACGCCGCAGAGCGGCGGGGTATTTACCCTCTTTGTTCAATAAAGAGAGCGGCGCGAAGCGCCGACTCTATCGTTTAACAATTTGTTGATCAGTGGATTAAAGTCTATTGAGTTTTGGGATTTTTAAATCGCCATTTTCGATAGCGTTTAGAACCTCATTTATACCTTCTTTCCCATTTACTTGCACAGTTTGCAATATAAGCAAACTCTCTTCTAACAAGCTTTCGACATCAATGGATTGATAATCAGGAAGATATGTGGGTAATCGGCTCGTACCTTCACCTAATAGAATTGTGGCTCCATGCCAATTTAAGCTTTTTAGGTGATATAGACCAACAGCGATTTGTAAAATCCCTTGATAAAAAGCCCGATCGCTCTGCCAAGAATCATTCCAAATCGACTCTAAAGTGTCATGGCAAGCATAATAATCCCCACTATTAAACTGCGCGATCGCTTCTTCAAACACAGGATTAAGCATTGGCTAGTACATTAGCGATCGCTTGTTTTTGTTCGGCATCATATCCCCATTTTTCCAAGAAAGACAAATATTTTCCAGTGTTTGTATTTGCAGAATTTTGCATCTGTAAAGCAATTTCACGAACTTCTGCTAAATCAACTTTCTTGATTAGAAGTAAAGTTCGATCAGCTACGCGATCAGAACCTTTTACTTGTTCTGTGTTCCCAGCGCGTCGATGAGTAATAGCCATTGCAGTTGACATCGCAAGATTTTTGACAAGAAGTTCGGCGATCGCATTGGGTTCAGATTGCAAGGCTTTGATAGTGCCAGAGCTAGGATTGTCTGCTAATTGCCATTCTCCTGTCAAAAAGCATACAAAAAATCCGCGCGCTCCATTTGGGGTTTGCACAAGTGTAGAAATTTCTGATTCTAGTTGAAATTCATCTACGTCGCTGTGACTCAGCAAGTTTTCTGTATAAGAGATCGCCTCTTCAAAGGTCATATTTTTCATAATTTCTATTCTAAATACAGATGTACTTTGATATTTCTCTATCTTAATGTGACCTAGTTAATGTGATCTAAACAATGATTTGGCAAAAAAGCTGTCCAACCATTATCTAATTTGACACGGCAGCTTACACTAATTACCTGCTCAACAACACCCATATGATTGGCATATTGTTGGCGATTAGCATTCACACACACCCGATCGCCAACTTTAAAAGTTTTATTTTTTGAACTTAGTTCTTGTTTATTTTCCGCAACCTTAGGAATTGCTGCTTTTTTGAGGGTTGGAGCAGAATGAAAAGTCAATGAAGCAGCGGGTTGTCCATTTATTTGATAGTTGTACCCGCGTCCTTGGATCAGTTGCAAACTACCGATCTGAATATTTGCTAGATATTGCACAAAAATATCAACAGATATTGCCATTGTTTCAGCTAAGTCTTCAAACATGACAGGATAGCTCCAATAGTTTTCGCCAACTTGTAAGTCGGCGATCTCCTGCCAAGAGTCAAACAGCTTTTGTCCAAATTGGGATGCAGGATCATCAATGCGATCGCTACTAGACTTTGGCGGAGAACTACTAGAAGCACCATTAGATGTCAGAGTTTCTAAAGTTTTTAGCAAGTTTTTAGCAACGCGATCGCTTGCCTCTGTCCTTGCTCGAAGATATTCAAGAATCTGCTCAAATAAAGATTCGCTAACATTAATAGCCATATCACTACTCGCTCTAATCGCCTCTGAGAACCTAAACTATGAACCTAATTATTTTTAGCTTACCGATTACAGGGAAATTCATATGTTAAGTTATGCCAAGCTCAGCGTGCCAATTTTTGGGTAATGGCTCATTACAAAGCTGATGAATTGTCGTAATCCTCTCAAACAGCCAAGGATAATCACGGCGGTAGGCGGGAATTAAACCTAATGGCGCCAGTAAGGCTGCGGCAGTTAAATCGGCAACACTAAAGCGATCATTTACTAAATAGCCATCTTGCCAAAATTCACTTAGCATCGCGATCGCATTGGCAATTCTCTGAGATGCGCTCTCGGCAGACTTAGCATTGATCCCATATTGCGATCGGACGATCAGAATCACGAGCTGACTTATCCATGAAGGATCGATTTGTTTGCCCTCATTAGCTCGAAATTGATAGTAAACAAACCGCGTTGCCGTACCAATTGACTCATCAAAATGATCTTCTAAACGCAATGCTTCCTTTTGTTGCAAAGAATTTTCTAAATAAAGCGGTGGATCAGGTTTATAAGCTTCAAGAAATCTAATAATTTCGGTAGAGTCAGCCACGATCGCAGGACAATTTTTTAGTTGCGGCAAAAGGACAGGCACAGTAGTCAAACCTGAAAGCGGCTTAATTCGGAGAATATGCAGCCCAGGCGTAAGGTTTTCGACGTGATAGGGGATTTGCTTATAGCCAAGAGCTAGCCTAGCTTTACGGCAATAGTGAGAAGTACTAAATTGTAATAAAAGCATGGCTCTAGGGTGTGAAAATCCAAGTTTAAGTAAATTCGAGGCTGTGGGCGAAGCTCACCGCCTCAAACTAAGTGGGCAATAAATCGAAAAAAGTAGCAAGTCATATGATATAGTCTCGACTAAATTTTCACAGTTTATGGTGCTGTCGCATATGCAAGCCAATGCAGTCTCTAAACCTACAACTTCTCAATCTTCTGGTTATCAGGCCTCAGTACCTGTGACTGTGTACCGTGAACTAGCTGCCGAGTTGCAGTCTGCTCAAGCCAAGTTATCTTTTTTTAGTTTACAAAATGAGCAGCTAACTAAGCAAAATCACATGCTGCTGCAAGAGTTTGAAGTAATCGCACAATCCACAGATCGAGTTCAGGCAATTCTTACTCAGTCAAATTTACCCGATGCAAAGCTATCAGAAGTTTTAGCAGGTATGCGCGCCGCTTCCCAAATTAATCCTGCGCCATCTCGAAGTAATCCTCAGCCCCAAGGTCGTCCTCCCGCGTCAAAGCCTCGTCCTATTGACAAGCCAGCTACTCAAGCTAACCCTCGCAAGGCGGCTGTGCAGCAAACAACTAATGCTATCCAAGAAGCCATCTCTAGGGCAAGACAACTTGCCACTGACTCAGCGCCTCAACCCTCTAGCGAGCCAGTTAATGGTGAGAATCTATACTACGACAGTTCATTTGCTAGTTTTGATACACCTACATCTTTACCAACTCAAGCTCCAAAGGTACTACCCAAGTTAGAAATTCGTGAAGAAATTTCTTCTCGCCCTCTACGCACTGAGTCCATGGAAGAATCAAAAGAATCGGCGGGACTAAGCGGTTGGTTATTGGCAGTCACAATTGTTGCGATCGTGCTGACTTCGTTTGGTGCTGGTTATTTGCTGATGCGTCCATTTGTCAAATAAGTTAAAGCGCTTTGCGCTATGTGAAATTAAAAGGAGAGGTGGCACGAAGCGTCATCTCTTCTTTTCTGGTTTAATGAAAGAGATATGTTTAAGAAGATACATGGATAGACGTAAGTTTCTAGTTGTAGGTGGTGCAGCGATCGCATCTATTGGGGGATGCCAATTGTCAAATCCTTTTGATCAACGCGAACGCTTACGGATTCAGGGTTTGTTGGGGGCGATACCCAGTAGAATTATTAACCAATTTGAAACAGCTTCTCAAAAGAAGACAGAATTTAAAGCAGAGAATTTGCCTTCAAAACTTTGGCAAGAACTGCAAAGTTATCCAACTAGTAACAAAGACAAAGTACCGCAACTGACCAGCATCGGTGATAGTTGGCTCGATCTAGCGATCGCTCAATCTTTAATTCAGCCGCTCACTCCCAAGCTACTTGAAACAATTCCGCAATGGCAGAAACTTGCTCCTATGTGGCAGCAAAGCGTGACGCGTAACAATCAAGTATGGGGTATTCCCTATCGGTGGGGAGCAACAGCGATCGCTTATCGAGGCGACAAGTTAAAATTTGAGATTAAACAATGGTCTGATCTATGGAGATCGGAACTAAATCAAAAACTGACATTGCCAGATGATGCCCGTGAAGTCATCGGTTTAGTATTAAAAAAAATGGGGCAATCTTATCAACAAGAAAACTTAACAGAGCGTGCGGATATTGCCACACTTAGACAAGAACTCAAAAGCTTAAATTCTCAAGTTTTAACTTACACATCCGATAATTACTTACAGTCACTATTGGCGGACGATACGCTAGCAGCAGTCGGATGGACAAGCGATATGTACAAAGCCAAAAAGCTAAATCCTGATCTCAAAGTGGTTATTCCTCAAGATGGCACGGCTCTTTGGAGTGATCTATGGGTAATTCCTAAAGGCGAAGTAGCGATCGCGGCGGCCGAATGGATGAATTTTTGTCTCACGCCTGCGATCGCCGTTCAAATCACATCTTTGACTGAGGCAGTTAGCCCATCAAGCGAATTAGATCAAGTTCCCAATAGTGTTAAAGCCGATCCAATCAAGTTTTTCTCGCCAGATATTTTCGCCAAGAGCGAGTTGATAGCAGATTTATCGCCATCTGCACTTTTACAATATAAAGATATCTGGATAGAAATGCGATCAGGAAAACTATAAAACTTGATAACTAGCGATCTTTATCAATTCTTATCGTGGTGGATTTGATCAACAACTGCTGTAAAGCTTATAGATAGACGTTATATGCACCCCAATAGGCAAAGGGCACGAAATCATGAAGCAATGACTGCAAAAGAACCGAAACCTATATGGATAAAAGGCATACAGTTATAGGTATAGATCTCAAATGGGTTCTATACTAATCGTAAATAAATGGTTCGGATCTTGCATCTATCTTTTCAAAGACAGCCTTGCAAAAAATTTCAGACAAAAATATTTTCTATGCTTGCCCAATTTGCTTGAGATAATTTAATGCTTTTTCAGATGCTTTCTTTTCAGCTTCCTTTTTGCTTTTCCCTTTACCCTGTCCAAGAGATTCTCCTTGAACTTTGACTTCTATAGTAAATTCCTTTGTGTGATCTGCGCCAGTTTCTTTAACTACTGAGTATGTTGGCAATAGAGGTGAAACCTTAAGTTTTCCAGCATCAATCTGTAATTGGATTTCTGGTTTAACTGGTTGCTTTTGTGCCCACTCTTGAAGACGATTTTTAGAATCAGTGTTAGAGCGAATTACCACGGTCTCTTCAGGAACAGATTCAATCAGCTTTTTTACAAAGCTATAGACAGACTCAATGGCATGAGTTCGACCATTTGCATTCCTCTGATCTAGGTAGTAAGCTGCAACAATTGCTTCAAATGTACTACTGAGCAAATTAGGATTCTGAAAACCTCCTTCTTGAATCATCCCTTTCCCTAATCGCATGTGAAAGTTCAAATTCAAATCTGAAGCAAATCTTGCCAGTTGTTTTTCATCCACGAGTGCAGAACGTCGGCGGGTCATCTCGTCTTCTCCCATTTCGGGATACTGATGATGGTCGTAGAGATACTCAGCACTCAAAAAAGATAAAATCGCATCACCAAGGAATTCTAAACGCTCGTTGTGTCCTTTTTCTTCGGGATGTTCATTTGTATAGCTGCTGTGCGTAAGTGCACGTTGTAGTAGAGAAGTATTCTCAAACTCAGGAAGTTTTTTCATGGATGTATCTCCTTAAATTATAAAATCGCGTAGAAAAATGGATTTAGATCGATTTAATTGAGTAAGAGAGGAGTTACTCTCAAAGAATTTCCAATGTCTTGTGTCTGAACAATTCCATCTTTGGCCGCAGCAAGAATAAACTGCTTAAATTTAGAGAATTTTTTGCCGTCTTGTTTACAGATAGATGAAACTCCGCGATAACTTGGAAAGTTATCTCTCATTAAGCGGTCAATAAATGCTAATCCCACCTGTTTGCTTTCTTTAGTAGCCATTTTAACTACTTCAGTTAGATATTCGAGTGCTTGATGATAAGGGACGTGGGGTTCAGAGAGATCTGCTTGATTTAATAGAGGCTCTAATTCTTCAATAAAATAAAACTCATTGGCAATCTCTTTAAGATCTTGCTTAACATTGCCACGATTTGCAAAAACAAAGACTTCAGCACCTCTCTCCTGAAGAAGGCGCATGGAATTGGTAAAATCACCATCGCCTGAGACCAGAATAATTATATTGGGAGGGTGTTTACTAGCCAAATCATCAATCAAATCAGATTTTAGCCGATCATCCGCACTGTTTTTTAGTTTACACGGAACATCTTGGAATTCAAATTCAAGACCTTGCAGTTTTTGGGGAACTTGAGCTTGACCTTCACATTCGGAGTTGAAGTAGATATTCTGCCCTCGCAAAGTTCCTCTTGAGTTACCAAAATCAATCAAACTCTTGGCTCGTTGTTGATTTAGAGGAACATTCTGAAAATCAACATAGATATAAACATTTGGATGCATGATTTACTCCTGATTATTATTTTCAGGACAGCAAATAATCACTTACATGAAAGCAGCAAAAGGATAACAATTTGTCTTTTACTTTTTTGGGTTGAAGTCTCAGAGACATAAAAAATTTATTTCTATAAATCTTTTAATTATCTACATGGTCAAATATTTATAAATACTTGAGCTTGCAGTTAACTAAATCATCTTTAGAAAGAAAGGCTTTATGTGTCTGAGACCAAATCAATCCATTTATGTTCAGCTTTTATTTACTGTCTAAAATAAATAATAGCATGACAATCTGTAAATTTGTCAATAGCCTAAGCGAAAATATTTTTTGATCGAGATTTATGGCACTGGTTCAGATGTATGAGATGTAACAAAGCTTTCCCGCAAAGGATATAAGGATTTACTCTGAAGCTAAGATATCGGGATTCTGAGGCTCAAATGGCTAAACACCTCTATACTTCGTTTGGGGCATTCATGCATGGAATTCTCAGCCAAAATGCCAAAACCATTGCCACGAATGGATTATTTAATCCCATTTAGCGGAACCAGTGCCCAAATTGTTTTTATGCTAAAAGTCGATTAGACAATAACTTTTGCAACCAGTGAATTACCAAAGCATTCACAATTTCAGGGCGATCATCGTGAGGACAATGCCCTGTATTGGGAATCGTAATTACTTGAATATCTTTAGTCTTACTCGCATCTTGAAAAACCTTCGCTCCCTTAATTGGAGTCCAAGGATCAGCATCTCCCCAAAGTACTAACAAAGGTTTTTCCACCTTTGCCAATAGATCTAAAGTCCTAGGACCAGGTGGAGCCGTCACAATCGAAGCAAAAACTTTTTGTGCGCCTTCATCACAGGATGGTAGATAGAGCATATCCACTAACTCATCATCGATCGCTTGATGATTGCGATAAACCTGACGAAGCGAATTGCGAATATTCCGCTTTTGGCGGACTTGATTAAACACAAATTTGCCTACTCTTTCAGAGCTAACTAACTTTGTAAAAAAACCTATGATCAAGCGTAAGGGCAAATTTAGTTCGTCGGGTCGATGATTTAAGCCATTGGCGGCATTAAGTAAGATACCAGCGATCGCTATTTCAGGATTATTAGTTACTACCATCAACGCTAATAAAGCTCCGATGGAATTGCCAATAAATATGGCTGGTTGTTGCACCAATTCTCGATGAAAATCCTTGAGCAGTTCCTCCCAAAGTTCTAGTGAATAATCTAAGGCAGGTTTAGCAGAAACGCCAAAGCCTAACAAGTCAATTGCAAATACTTGATAGCCAGCCTCGGCAAATGCAGGAATATTCTTTTTCCAATGTCCGATTGATGCACCGAAGCCATGAATTAAGACAATGGGCGTGCCTTTACCAGTCACAGAATATTGAATTTTATGTCCTCGCCATGTCCATATTTGACATGACTTTTGTAAGGGAGATAGAAGTTGATCGCTAGTTGTGAACGTTTCTGTAGTTAACACTTCGGTGACTCTCAAGGAAAATATATGGTTTTTATTTATGATTCTTAATAATTTTATGATAGTGGATCGCAATCGTCATCATGCTTAGAGTAGGCTCTATTCTTTTTCATAAAAGACCAAAGTTGTTTGCCCATACTGACGGCGATCGCAACAGATCAGATCACCGATCACATCTGGCAGAGGACGTAAGCGATCGCATTCTGCAATTACTAGCGCATCATCTGTAAGCAAAGGTGGTAGAGCCTTAAGCACAGGTTGATATAAATCGCTTTGATAAGGAGGATCAAAATAAACTAGATTGAAAAATTTTGGTTGTAATTTCGGCAAGGTCTTAACAGCATCGCCTTTAATGATTTGAATATTTTGATCGGGCTTTGCAAATTTTTGCCAATTTCCATTCACGATCTGACAGGCGATCGCCGATAACTCGATCCCCACCACATTAGTAGCACCTCTTACCAGTGCCTCAGCTCCCATCGCACCCGACCCAGCACAGATATCTAACCAATTTGCATTTTTGATACGAGTTTGCAAAATATTAAAAACCGCCGCCCTGACCTTACTAGCAGTTGGACGAATTGATAGGTCAGTTGAGGTCTTTAGCAAACGAGCGCCGTTAATCCGAATAGACATTTAGATTAAATGACCAGAGAAAGACAATCCCTCGATTTGGTCAATGGGAACCATCCAAATTTTATTTTGATATGGTCGCCATACCGCGCTCATTACATAATGATTGCGAATAGAGATGATGTGAACATGAGGAATGCCAGAAAATTTTGAGCAAGATCTTAAAAAATCCAAAGTCCTGATTAAGCGACTATGTAAAAATGTTGCCATTTCATCACTACAGTTTTGACGCAACATCGGCACAACTTGAGGATCGGTTTCACCCCTTAACTCGTAAATAATATGAGTTTTCCCCTTGAAATCAATTTTGCGCGATCGTAATTCCCAACCACACAGCACGCCGAAGCCAATAACAGCCATACCCAAATCGATATGAAAATCACGCATTTGGAATTTCGTATTACTACTCATATCTGTATGAGTGTTATATCCAGTCCAACTGTGAAACTTTTCTAAATTATTGTCATTAATATCTACAGCTGAACGGTAAGGTGAAGTTACGATCCGACTAGCTTGTGTGTTATCCGAAGGCGACTCTGATGTCATACTTGTCTCATGAGTGACAGCATCTATAGGGGGACTAAGTATTCAAATTTAAGATATCTGACTTTGATTAAATGATAGTAATTACTTAAAAAGTCTCAACAAACCAAACTAAAATAGCAGCCAATCTTAGTAGAAATACCTCTAAGCCCGATTAGTATTGCTGTAAGCAGCTTAACATTTTTTCACTTAAGTTCTTAGTTAAATTACTTGTGAATATAATCTCAAAATTCAAATTTAAGCAGGTTAGCTTTGCCCAACTCTCTCAAATTTTAGATTTTGAATAACCCAAATTATTAAATATGACCCCTAAAAGTTCGCTTAATTACCAACAGTTGCAACCAATAGTTTTACAGCGTGAGTTGCTTCAATATCAGCGAACTTTATTAACCAATGTAGGGATTTTAGTCGGACTGACAGCGATTGGTACATTGGGCTATCGCCTGATCGAAGGGTGGAGTTGGTTTGATTCGTTATATATGACGATCATCACCCTTGCTACGATTGGTTATGGGGAGACTAATCCTTTGCATTTCGAGGGGCGTGTTTTTACACTTATGTTAATCGTAATGGGCGTTTTAAGTATTAGTTACATTGCGGCTCAGTTTACGGCGGCGATCGCCAATGGTCATATTTATAATATTTTTCAGGCGAGGCGACAACGAAAAGTCATGGAGTCATTAGATCAACACTATATAGTTTGCGGTTTTGGGCGAACGGGGCGACAAGTAACCGCCGAATTTGCAGCTGAGGGTGGTATTTCATTTTTGGTGATTGATAGCGATCCTGTGGCGATCGAACTAGCTGAGCTAGCTGGTTATCCAGCATTGCAAGGAGATGCGGCTCTTGACAACACTTTGTTTCTTGCGGGGATTGAACGTGCTGTTTGTATTGTCGCGGCTTTGCCCTCGGATGCCGAAAATCTTTACACAGTGCTATCGGCAAAGACCTTAAATCCTGAAATTAGGGCGATCGCTAGAGCAAGTACTGAAGAGTCGATGCAAAAGTTGCGCCGTGGTGGGGCAGACGAAGTTATTTCGCCATATATTACAGGTGGTAAGCGCATGGCGGCAGTGGCACTGCGTCCACAGGTAATGGATTTTGTCGATGGCATTATGGCTGGATCAGATCGATCCTTTTATATTGAAGAATATCGAATTGATGAGCCGAATTATGTCGGAGTTACATTAAAGCAAGCAAGTTTGCGGTCGCAGACAGGGGCTTTAGTATTAGCAATAAGGCGGGCTGATGGTGAGGTGATTGCGGGGCCAGATGGCAATACTGAAATTTTACAAGGTGATGTATTAATTTCGATGGGAACACCTGAACAATTGAGAGCGCTCAATCAGCTACTTAGTCCACTTCATAAAAAGCAAAATATTCTACGTTTACCGCGCATTAAATAATGCCAATATTTGCTAAGCGAAGTCGGAGTCAAAAAGCTTAATCAGTAGTTATGAAGTTTATTCCTCCGTCTCAAACTATTCAAACAGCGATCGCTAATATCATTAATTCAGTATTCGATATTTCTCTAGATCCTAGTGAAATATTGATTGATGTTTGCTATCCCAAATATGACGCTCATTACACATCAGCAATCTCACTAGCGATCGCTAATCGATTGGGCATAAGTGCTCTAAAGATTGCAGAAGAAATTGTAAAAACTTGTTCGCAAAATCTAGAAATATCTTTGCAATGGCAAGTTAGGGCGTCAGGTAAAGGGTGGTTAAATATTTGTCTAAGTGAGCAATTTATATATGAGAATTTATTTGCTCTAAATGATTGGCAACCTGATGCAATCGATATTTCGATAAATCCTTCTATCAATTCCCCTGACCCAATCTGTCAATATGCCTATGCTCGTTGCTGTGCATTAATCAGATTAGCCCATCTTCTACCAACCATAGATTTAGAGCTTAGCCGCACATCTAGAGCTTTAGATTTTATAGAACCTGCGGAAATTAGTTTGTTGATGCAACAGTTTAAAATCGCATCACTTTTAGAAAATTCAAAAAGTTTAGAAAAACCAAATTTAAATAGATATAAATTATCGCGATCGCTAGCAGAAATCTTTTTGCAATTTTACGATCGCTGTCGAATTTTTGGGGTAAGTCATGAAATAGCTTATAGACGATTATTACTAATTAGAATTACTCAAAAGTTGCTAACAGCGATCGCACCACCTGAAATTAATTACGCAATCTACTTATAGCAATATATTTATAGTTATGATTAATAGCGCTATGCGCCATCTTTCATTTGAATAGAAACATAGCATCACCAAAAGAATAAAAGCGATATTCTTTGGCGATCGCTTCTTGATATATTGACATTAAAAACTCGCGTCCATCTTTGCCTAAAAATGATGACACCATCATCAGTAAAGTTGACTTGGGTAAATGAAAATTGGTAATCATCCCGTCAAGCACTTTCCATTCATAACCCGGATAAATCATCAAATTAGTTTTACCCTTAAAAGCTTGAAAATTTGAACTTTCTAGCGATCGCGCAGCCGTACTACCAACCCCAATTACGCGACCACCTCGTGCTTTTGTAGCTTTGATTTTGGCGATCGTTTCCTCAGGAACTTCATACCACTCATTGTGCATCACATGCTCAGTAATGTTTTCAGTCTCTACTGGGCGAAATGTGCCGATACCCACATGCAAGGTGACAAAAGCTTTATCAATACCCTTATCGAGTAGTCGCTGAAATAGCTCATCAGTAAAATGTAAACCCGCAGTGGGGGCAGCAATTGATCCTGACACCTCCGCGTAAATAGTTTGATAGCGTGAAGGATCGGTATGAGAATCAGTTATATAGGGAGGCAATGGCAGCTTACCTTGCTGATCAATAATTTTGTCAAGGTTGGCTTCAGCAGGAATATGAAACTGTAGTTCACGAGCCCTTGTCGTTGGCTCAATTCCTTCTACTGTCGCTGTAACATCATCGACAAATATGATCGTGCTACCTATTGGTAGCCGTTTACCAGGTTTGACTAATGCTAACCAGCGATCGTGTCCAATCGGCTCCATCAACAAAATCTCAACAGGAACACCCGATGGCTTGTGTCCGTACATACGAGCGGGAATAACTTTGGTGTTATTGAAAACTATTAAATCTCCAGCCTGCAAAAAATTTGGCAGATCATAAAAGTGGTGATGCTGTATATTTCGGTCTGAATCAATTATCAATAGCCGCGATGTATCCCTTGGGGTAACAGGATCTTGAGCTATGAGATCGCTTGGCAATTCATAGTCATAGGCGCTCAATGCATGATCAAGTACAAGTTCGGTCGCAGGCAATGAAGTCATAGAAGAGTTGGATTTTGGGGCATTAGTACTACTTAAAATTTCTAAGAGAAATTTGCAGCACCAACTTAAGTGTTTGATAAAAGGTAACTAATTTACAAAAAATATAAGAAATGTTATATACCAATCGCGTAAACAGTGGTATACAGATGGCAGAAGCAACATATTCTTTAGATATGTCGCGATCGCCCTTCAGATTTTGAATATTTAACGAGGAGTTTATGCAGTATTTAATGACCGATCTTCACCAACGCTTTATTGGTGCATTGCACTACAACAAACCTCTTGCTGTCGGTGATGTATTTCGCGCTGATAATACTAAAACTTATACAGTTGTTAGCATCAACGACACTCGCAACAAGAGTAAGGATGTCAAATCTGTTACTGTGATTCCTGTGCGCGAAACCGTAGCCGCCCATTAATTGGCTTTCGTTAATTTAGATCATTCACAAAAGCTAGGATTTACAAAAGCTAGGAATGTTAATTCAAAATATTGATAGTGCAAGGTTAATTCTGGAAAATTATCAAATGCAATCTGAGAGAATTATAGAAGCTATTATTCATAAATTGATATAGACGAGCATTTCTTTATTTTCTACAGATATCCTAATCGTCAGCGATGTTGAGACATAAAGCTAAAAAAAGATTAAAGGGGGCGCTTCGCACCCCCTTTAATCTTTTAAACAAGATTACAGCCTGTTGAGGCTTTAAGTAGTACAGAAAATTTTTTGAAAGTGCCGCAAAGCGGCACTTTCAAAAAATTTTCTGGGTTTTATAACAGCGCAAAGCGCTGTAGTGGTAGCTATATTAAGATTACGCCGTGACGCAAATTATTCAACGAAGCTGCATCTATAGAATTACCTCTTAGATCTAAGCGGACAAGACTTGTGAGGTAAGCGATTTCTGGAGGCAAGGTAGTTAGCTGATTGTAAGACAAATCTAGTTCCGTAATATTTGTAAGATAGCCAATTTCGGGCGGAAGATAACTTAGTTGATTATTGCCAAGATATAGATCGGTCAAACGAGTAAGATTGCCAATTTCTTCGGGTAGACTCGTGAAATGATTTTTGCGTAAGTCCAATTCAGTCAAATTTGTAAGTCGTGCAATTTCTAAAGGTAAGCACTCAAGATTGTTTTCACATAGATCGAGCCATGTTAAAAATTTTAGAAATCCAATTTCAGATGGTAATTTTTTTAAATGATTATTGCTAATATCAAGTCTTGCGAGGCTGGATAAGTTTTTGATTTCTGAAGGCAACTCCTCGATTTGATTTTCAGCTAAATTTAGAACTGTCAGGTTATTTAGATACATGACGGCTTTTGGAATTGTAGAAAATTGATTGCACTCTAGATGTAGCCAAGTTAAGCTTCGTAAGTTAGCGATCGCATCGGGAAGTGTAGTCAATTGATTTTCACTCAGATAAAGCCAAACTAAATTTACCAATTTGCCAATCTCTTCAGGCACTGCTTGCATTTGCAGTTCACTAAGATAAAGAGAGTTTGCTTCAGAATCTCGCGCGTTCTCGATTGCTTTAAAGATTGCTTGTTCGTTCATTGGTCAGTCCAGTTTGTATTTATGACACTCAAAGTACAAATTGATAATTATCGATTTACATACTTTTGCAAAGGGGATTTAAGCCATCCTGCGATTTTGTTTTTACATGGATTTATGGGCGATTGCACTGAGTTTGAAGAAGCGATTGCCGATGCATCTAAACAATTTTATTGTGTGGCGCTCAACTTGCCAGCTCATGGTGAAACCCCAGATCATGGTGAAACTAATGTTACTGAGCAAATTACCGAGCAAATCACCGATCTAGTTACCGATCAAGATAATTACTACACAATACAGTCAACCGCTAATCTTGTCATCAAATTTTTAGGCTTTCTTCGTATTGAGCGATGTTTCTTGGTGGGCTATTCAATGGGGGGACGATTAGCTTTATATTTAGCAATCTATTTCCCTCAGTATTTCCGTAAGGTTGTTTTAGAATCAGCGTCTGCGGGTTTACGAACAGCTACCGAAAGAAGCGATCGCTTAGCTAAAGATCAAAAACTTGCTACCGAGTTAGAAAATTTAGAACATGATGATTTTCGATTATTTCTAGAAAATTGGTATCAGCAATCAATCTTTGCATCCTTGCGATCGCATCCAAATTTTCCCCAGATGCTAGAGAAAAGATTAAACAATTCTCCATCCCAATTAGCCAAATCATTACGCAATCTCAGTATAGGAATGCAGCCATCATTATGGGAAAGTCTACCTGAGAATGAGGTTCCGTTGCTTTTACTTGTCGGTGCGTTAGATCTCAAGTTTGTCCAAATAAATCAACAGATGCAACAGTTATGCAAGTTATCACAGCTAGAAATTGTTCCTAATTGTGGTCACAATATTCATTTCGAGAATCCAAATCTATTCATTGAGAGAATTCAATCTTTTTTCAAATTATATAGCAATCCCAAATCATTTGTGGAGAAACAAGGGGCTTAAGCCCCTTGTTATAAGCCTTATACTTCCACAACTCATTTAGGATTGCTATAGTAGGGGCAATTCATGAATTGCCCCTACTATACCGCGTCCATTTTGAAAACTTCGGTTTTCAAAATGGACGCAGAAGAAACGTGAAGCGGGGCTTCGCCCTGCGACCCTCTAAAATAACTATGGGTTTCATCCTAGACGCGGCATATAATTTTGGAAGAAGCTAGCTTCGTGAGGAAGCGATAGTTTTTAAGTCTGGACGATTAGCAGGGTTAAAAAGGAGTGATTCAAAAGAAGAATCGCGATTGCCCAAACTCTCGTAAAAGAAGAATGAGAATCCATCAAAAGTCAACTCGCGAGCAGTTCTCACTTGTCCTTTAATTTGACGAATATCAACGTTTTGGATTCTTAAACCTGTTAAAATTCCGACTGCTACAGGAATCTTTTGCCGAATTTCCTGCCATTCGGGGCGTTCTAATTCACTTTTAAAGTTATTAATATCATCTCGATATACTTGAACGATTAACTCATCCACAAATCCTAGATATACCCAGCTATACCAATCCTGTAAGTACTTAGTATAAGAAAACTCTCTAGGGTTAGGAGAGACAGAGATTAAGCAATTAGGTTTAATAGCCCTAACTGCTTTAGATATTTTTCTCATTAAATCGGTTAAATTTGTAGCACGCCATCTCACCCATTCAGGATCATTAAAATCATAAGGTGGTAGTCTCCCAAAATGATCTTTTTGATATAAAGCGATCGTGTAATAGTCATAGCCAAGTTCTACTGGCATTCCAAAATGATCGTCTAATTGGATACCATCTACATTATATTTGGTGACAACTTCGACAATTAAATCGATCAGAAACTTCTGGACTTCAGGATGTGCAGGATTTAGCCAAACCAGTCGGTGTTCATCTGCTTCTCCATGAAAAAACACTTTAGAGCCATCTCTACGATTGGTTATCCAGTCAGGATGTTTGCGCATTAATTCAGAAGCTTCATCTGTCATCAAGCCATACTCAAACCAAGGAATTACCGCTAGCTTCTGCTCATGACCGAATTCGATAACTTCCGCGAGCATATCCCGGTTCTTCAGTCCCGGTGTAGGATCGATCGCTGCGCCAAAATAACTTTCGGCGACTTTGCTCGGATAAAGTGTGTACCCGCCATTCCAAACTGTTGGATAAAGCGTATTAAATTTTAATCGTTTTAATCTCTTGATTGCTTGCTGAAGACGCTGTGTGGAAAATAAAACATCACTATCAACATTAGTTAACCAAATACCGCGCAACTCATTGTTATTAGTAGGTCTAATTGGAATACTTGTAGGACTGTTTGATTTAATCGTTGATTGCTCAACTGTGTTGGTAGAAATGTTGCTGGTAGAAGTTTGAGCTATAGCCCAGTAAGGAAAATTTAGCATCAGCACGATCGCTAACCCTAAGAATATTAAAAGCAGAAAGCGAAGTTGCGCTAGCCAAGATCCAGAATTAATTTTCCCCATAACAAACGAGCTAGGTAAGCTCTAACTCCTCACATTTATGCTTCAATTTTTTCGCAACCCTATTGTATAACAATCCCAAAAACTATAAAGAAAAAATGTAGATTTCCCACTTTTTCTTTATAAGCTTTTTACCTGTGAGCCTAGAAAATCACGATTCATTTCTAAAATAGGACATAACAGATCAGCAATATTTTTAGGTAAAAGCTCTTTTACAACATCTTGCATAACTATATAAGTGATGTTACATGCTTCTTGGGCGCCAAAAGCCTGCATGATTGTTTGAAACCAATACAAAAACTGTTGCCGCAAAAGCTCTGGATCGTCTAGCAACACTGTCATTGCCGAATAACGTAATACCCTCAATGTATCTTGTTTCCATTTATTTTTCATGTCTTCACCTCTGGGTGAGAGAACTTGAGGATGAGATGCTTGAAGCTTTATAAAAACATTTTCGACAATCTCTTTTTCCACAGCTTTGATGCGGTGATAAGCATCAACTCGTGAATCAAAAGAGGTGATATAAGCATCCATAAACTGCAATTCATCATCGCTAGCATAGCGACTATCTGCGTTTATTCCTAGGTGTTGCAGCTTGCTTAACATAGTTAAACGGCACTCGATTTAGTATTAATCATGTATAGGGATATCGCGCAAAGCACAGCATATCTATATATGATCTTATATGGGTTTGAGCCTAAAAATATCCGCTACTCTAAGCATAATCTCTTGATGATCGCCAATTTTTTGTTACGATTCTGTCAAACTTGTTAAACAACTATGCGATCGCTCGCCGCTATATCCTGTCATGTTATCTGACAATGAGCATATTGAAGGGCTGTTTCCAGAAGCAGCTCCCAACTGGGACTTAAATCGGCTTTATGCTGATTTACAAACTGTTAGTGGCAAGGAAATTAAGCCATTTGAAAAGGCTTGTTTGCGTGGACTACTATGTCGCTATCGACCAGGACAGCTTGCATTTAAGCTAACTTGGACTTCGGGGGCTTTGCGGGTTGAGTTAAATAAAGGTTTGTATCGATCGCTAGAAGCGATCGCCGAGCAACCAATTAATACTTTAAGGTGGGAAAAGGTTCCTGAATGGCTAGAGGCTAAAGGCTATAAAATGCAACGCCAAAGCCTCAACAATGTCGTTTCTCAAGATAATTCAAAGGCAAACTTGGCGGACTGGGGCGAGGCTCCAAATATTCAGACTTTTTATGGACGGACTGAAGACCTCGCTAAGTTAGAGCAGTGCATTGTGCGCGATCGCTGTCATCTCTTGGCAATCTGTGGCATGGGCGGCATTGGCAAGACGGCGCTAGCGGTTAAATTAGTTGAAAGTATTCAATCGCAGTTTGATTGCTTTATTTGGCGATCGCTACGGGGCGCACAACCGACCTCACAATTAATTGCCGACCTTTTGCAATTTCTGAATAATACGCCATCTCAACAAACAGGTTGCAGTATTTCCGATTTGTTAGAAGTTTTACGCCAAAAGCGTTGTCTAATTGTGCTAGATGACTTTGAGGCAACACTTCAAGATGGAGAATTAGTAGGAGCGTATCGCCAAGGGTGCGAGTCGCATTCAGAATTATTACAGCGTGTAGGTTCGGAACGCCATCAAAGTTCTTTGATTTTGATTGGGCGCGAACAACCAAAAGAAATCTCCATGAATCAGGGTGATGATCAACTGATTCGATACTATAAAGTCAATGGATTGCAACGACAAGGAGCTTTTGAACTCCTCAGAGCACGAGGTTTTACAGGCTCCGAAAATGGTTTAGAAGCATTAATCCAGCAATATCGTGGTAATCCTTCTGCTTTACGGATTGTCGCTGGCACAATTCAAGAATTATTTAATGGGAATGTTTCCGAATTTCTTAAACAAACTGCCCTTGCCCTCGGCGATGTCTTAAGAACTCTTCTCTATCAACAGTTTGAGCGTCTCTCTAAGCTGGAAAAAGATGTGCTTTATTGGCTAGCGATCAAGCATCGTCCTGTCTCGCTGTTAACTTTGCGAACAGAGATGAATTTGCAAGCCTCTGGTTCAGAATTAATCAATGCTCTCGAGTCATTGCGCTGGCGATCGCTAATCGAAAAAGTCACTGAACAAGAAGAGGTAATGTTTCTGCTCGAACCTGTAGTGCTGAAATATGTCAATCGTCAATTTGTCGATGAAGTGAGCAAAGAAATTTCGGCGATCGCCATGCATCAAAATCTCAAATCGATAAATTTATTGCAAAGTCACGTGCTAGTTGAAGATCGCGCTCCTGATTCAATTCGCGCTATGCAGATTCGCTTAGTTCTCAAACCAATTAAAGACAAGTTAGCTAAAGCGATCGCCCAAAACAATATCGAAATTGAATCTCTAAGAGAACTTCTCGCCAATAATCACCAAAATCAACCGACCGAGGTGGCAAACTATACAGAAGCTAATTTAGCGTTGATTGGTTTATGGTGGTAAATTTCTGAATTGTGTTAATGCATTATTGTTACTGCATCATTGTCAAAAGCCCTTGCTGACCTAGCAACATTTCGCGCAGTAGGCTAAAAATCCCTACGCCAATCACAGGCGAAATATCAATGCCACCGATCGGGGGGATCAATTTACGTAACACAAATAACAGAGGCTCAGTTGGGAAAGTAATCAGGCTATAAGGAAATTGCTTGAGGGGAATCTGGGGATACCATGTCATCACGATCCGAAATATATACATCAGGATAAATAGTCCCAGAACAATATTGAGTGCAAGAGTGCTAATCGCGATCGCGTCCACAACAGTAACCATTCATAAACTTATCGTGATCGATCCTAACAGTTTTGCTGATTTTTGACGGGAATCATTACAAAAGCCAAATTTGAGACAAATTGTCGAATACTTTAGCCGCAAAATTTAGCTGCAAAGGACTGTAAGTTTGAATAAATGTCATAATAGATGGACAATTTTTTAAATCCGTAATATTGTTTACGGAATTTTAGCGCGCGATCGCTTACCACATCAATCTTCAAATCAAACCCTAAATCAAACCGTAAATCATAAGTTCATGGCTAGCCTTCCTTCTCTTACTGGTGCTGAAATTCGTGCGAAGTTTCTCAATTTTTTTGAGGAGCGCGGTCATAAGGTAATGCCTAGCGCCTCATTAGTACCCGCCGATCCGACGGTACTGCTTACGATCGCGGGAATGCTGCCATTTAAGCCGATTTTTTTAGGACAGCAAGAGCCTGAAGTGCCACGCGCTACAACTTCGCAAAAATGTATCCGCACCAATGACATCGAGAATGTTGGTAGAACCGCTCGCCATCATACATTTTTTGAAATGTTAGGGAATTTCAGCTTTGGTGATTATTTTAAAAAAGAAGCGATCGCGTGGGGATGGGAACTTGTCACCAAAGTTTTTCAACTGTCGCCTGATCATTTATTCGTCAGCGTATTTCATACCGATGAAGATGCTTTTGCGATTTGGCGCGATGCGATCGGCATTCCTGCCCATCGGATTCAGCGCATGGGCGATGATAATTTTTGGGCCTCAGGTGCGACGGGACCATGTGGACCTTGCTCGGAAATCTATTATGATTTTCATCCTGAATTGGGCGACGATGCGATTGATTTAGAAGATGATTCGCGCTTCCTAGAGATTTACAATCTTGTTTTCATGGAACTAAATCGCGATGCAGAT